>Ga0187771_10004056_pt1 | contig 10293 bp, 9 predicted proteins | sample 0116_SJ02_MP15_1_FD_133139 | JGI IMG/M metagenome (GOLD analysis project Ga0187771, IMG submission 133139) | Tropical peat soil microbial communities from peatlands in Department of Meta, Colombia - 0116_SJ02_MP15_10_MG | ecosystem: Environmental > Terrestrial > Soil > Wetlands > Peat | place... | reverse complement strand
GGCGGCGACCGCGCGGTCATAGACCGCGATTGCCTTGTCGAAATCGTCCTTCATCGTCCAGATTGCCGCCTGCAGGGTATAGGCGGCGATGTTCTTCGGATCGAGCCGCGTGGCTTCGGCGTAATCGGCGAGCGCGCCATCGAAATCGCCGCTGTCCTGCCGTGCATGCGCGCGCTCCAGGTAATTCGCCGCGCTCGCATCGAGTTTGATGGCGTGGTCGAAGTCGGCAAGCGCGTGCGCATAGTCGCGCTGACGCAGGTAGAGCCGGCCGCGCCCGGCATAGAGGCGGCCGCTGTCGCCGCCGAGCGTGATTGCCTTCTGATAATCCTCCAGCGCGCCGTCGACATAGCCGAGGTCGCGCCGCACGGTGGCGCGGTTGATGTAGGGCGAGGGCGCGTTCGGGTCGAGCTTGATCGCGGTATCGTAGTCGGCGATCGCCTGTCCGTAATTGCCGCGCGCATACCAGGCGGTGCCGCGGTTGAGGTAAGCGGGTGCGAAATCGGGCGCCAGCGTCACCGCCTGATTGAGGTCAGCGATGGCGTGCGCGATGTCGCCGCGGTCGAGATAAGCAAGCCCGCGCAGCTCGTAAGCGATGCCTTCCTGCTTGCCGTGAAGGCGCCGCGAATTGAGCATGTTCGAGCAGGCGGCGATGCGCTGGTCGGCGAGGCTCTCGGTCTGGGTGGCGCACAGGCGGGCGTCGCGCGATTCCGCGCTGACGCCGGCGAACGGCAAAGCGCTCGTCAGAGCGGCGAGCGAAGCAGCGGCAAAAAGCCGAGCTGACCCCATTCCCTGCATGAGCCTTACCCTCCACTAAGGTCCAAGCGCCCGGAAAATACGAGATCGCACAAATGCGCGTCTGGAGTTAGGACTAAATGATTAATTTGTAGCGAATTGGTGGCCTTAGCCGCCCCGCGAATCGGGACTTTCGCTCGGCGTCGATGCCCGATCGGTCATTTCCGCTCCGGCCTCGGGCGACAGCCGCATGAAGATGAACATGGAGAGGGCCGAAATCGCCGCGATCGCCAGGAAGGCGGGCGGGAAGTCGCTCGCCTGCAGCGGTCCGCCGCCCTTGAAATGGACGGTGAGCTCCACCACCGAAGCGCCAACCGCCACCCCGCTCGACACCGCCAATTGCTGAGCAACGCTCGCCAGCGCGGTCGCCCGGCTGACCCGATGCGGTTCCACATCGGCATAGGCGATGGTGTTGATGCTGGTAAATTGCAGCGAGCGGAAGAAGCCGCCGATGAACAAGAGCAGCACCATCAGCGCGATCGGCGTCGTCTGCGTGAAGCCGGCACAGACCGCTAGGAACGCCGAGCTGATTACCGCATTGCTCACCAGAATGGTGCGGAAGCCGAACCGGCGCAGGATGGTCGCCGTCGCCCATTTCATTCCCATGGCGCCGAAGGCCGTCGCAAAGGTGATCATGCCGGACTGGAACGGCGTCATGCCGAAGCCGACCTGCAGCATCAGGGGCAGCAGGAACGGCAGCGCGCCGAGGCCGAGACGGAAGACGAAGCCGCCGGTCACGCTGGCGAAGAAGGTTGGCACCTTGAACAGCGTCAGATCGAGCGCAGGGCTTGCCGTGTGTCGCGCGTGCACGAGATAAGCGGCGATGAAGCAGGCGCCGCCTATGACCAGCGCCGCAACCACGGTGAAAGGCAGGAAATTGAGTCCGAGCACCGACAGGCCGAAGGCCACGCCGGCGATGCCGAGGCCGGAGAGCACCATGCCGATCAGATCGAAACGTTCGGCCTGTTCGGCGCGCAGGTCCTCGATATAGCGGGTGGCGAGCATGATGCCGAGCAGGCCGATCGGCACATTGATGATGAAGATCCAGTGCCAGGTCGCGTAGGTGGTGATGAAGCCGCCGACTGGCGGCCCGAGCACCGGCCCGATCAGCGCCGGGGTGGTGACCCAGGCCATGGCGGCAATCAATTCGCGCCGCCTGATCGAGCGCACCAGCACCATACGACCGACCGGCGTCATCATCGCCCCGCCCATGCCTTGCACGATGCGGGCGACGACGAAGTCGGCGAGCGAGCCGGACATGGCGCAGCCGATCGAGCCGAGCACGAACACCGCGATGGCCGCGCGGAAGACGGTGCGCGCGCCGAAGCGGTCGGCGGTCCAGCCGCTCGCCGGGATGAAGATGGCGAGCGAGAGCAGATAGGAGGTGATCGCGAGCTTGAGCGCCAGTGGATTGGTGCCAATATCGGCCGCGATCGCCGGCAGCGACGTCGAGATCACGGTCGAATCGAGGTTCTCCATGAACAGGGCGACCGCGACGATCAGCGGTACAATGCGGTCACGGCGTATGGGCATCCGGGTCCGGCGGCTGGGGGGTGCGACCGAGCGCCCTTCAATAGCAGAGCGGCGGCAGAACCAAGACGGAGAAGTTCATAACAGCCATTTGCGATTACGCTAGGAATCACGGCGATCCCGTGCTATCGACCGGCGCCAACCCAAAAGCGGGCCGTGATGTCGGGCGAGGGGACCCTCGCGACGGGCGATCTATCAGCCTCCGGCGGCGGGCCTTGTTCTCCTTTTCGGGTGAGACGGAGTTGGCGATGGCCGGAAAAGACAACGGAAGCCCGCGCGAAGGGCTCACTTTCGACGACGTGCTGATCAGGCCCGGCCTGTCGGAGATACTGCCAGGCGACGTCGATATCCGCTCGCGCATCACCCGCTCGATCCCGCTCAATATCCCGATCATCGCCTCGGCCATGGACACGGTAACCGAGGCGCAGATGGCGATCGCCATGGCGCAGGCCGGCGGCGTCGGCGTCATCCACCGCAATCTCGATCCCGAGGCGCAGGCGGCGCAGGTCCGCCAAGTGAAGAAATTTGAATCGGGCATGGTGGTGAACCCGCTCACCATCGAGCCGACCGCCACGCTGCAGCAGGCTCTCGACCTGATGAAGGAGAACCGCATCTCCGGCATCCCCGTGGTCGAGCGCAAGCGCGACCACGAGCCGGGCAAGCTCGTCGGCATCCTGACCAACCGCGACGTGCGCTTTGCCACCGATCCGCAGCAACGCGTGTTCGAATTGATGACCAAGGACAACTTGGTCACCGTGCGCGAAGGTGTGAGCCAGGACGAAGCCAAGCGCCTGTTGCACCAGCACCGCATCGAGAAGCTGTTGGTGGTGGACGGCCAGTACCGCTGCGTCGGCCTGATCACGGTCAAGGACATCGAAAAGGCCGTGGCCCATCCGAATGCCTGCAAGGACGCGCAGGGCCGCCTGCGCGTCGCCGCCGCCACCACGGTCGGCGACAAGGGCTTCGTGCGCACCGAGGCGCTGATCGCGGCTGGCGTCGATCTCGTCGTGGTCGACACCGCGCATGGCCATTCGCGCTCCGTGCTCGAGGCGGTCACCCGCATCAAGAAGCTGTCGAACGCGGTGCAGGTGGTGGCAGGCAATGTCGCTACCAGCGAGGGGGCCAAGGCGCTGATCGATTGCGGCGCCGACGCCATCAAGGTCGGGATCGGCCCCGGCTCGATCTGCACCACCCGCATCGTCGCCGGTGTCGGCGTGCCGCAGCTCACCGCCATCATGGACGCGGTGGTGGCGGCGAAGGCCTCCAACACGCCGGTGATCGCCGACGGAGGCATCAAATATTCCGGCGATCTTGCCAAGGCGCTCGCCGCTGGCGCCGATTGCGCCATGATCGGCTCATTGCTCGCCGGCACCGACGAGACGCCGGGCGAGGTGTTCCTTTATCAGGGCCGCTCCTACAAGAGCTATCGCGGCATGGGTTCAGTCGGCGCCATGGCGCGCGGCTCGGCTGACCGCTACTTCCAGCAGGACATTAAGGATACGCTCAAGCTGGTGCCGGAAGGCGTCGAGGGCCAGGTCGGCTACAAGGGTCCGGTCGCCAATGTGCTGCATCAGCTCTCCGGCGGCTTGCGCGCGGCCATGGGTTATGTGGGCGCGAAGACACTTGACGAATTCCACGGCAAAGCCGAATTCATGCGCATCTCCGGCGCGGGCTTGCGCGAGAGCCATGTGCACGACGTGACCATCACGCGCGAGAGCCCGAATTATCCGGGCGCCGGCTGAGCCTCGAATGGCGATCCAGTTCGTCCTGTTGCCACTATTCGTCCAGGTCGCCTTGACCATCGCGTTGCTGCTCTGGATGGGATCGGCCCGCCTGCGCGCGCTTAGGCGCGGCGAGGCCAAGATCGCGACCATCGCGCTTGGCCAGCCGAATTGGCCGCCGCGCGTGCAGCAGCTCGCCAATTGCTACGCCAACCAGTTCCAGATTCCACTCCTCTACTACGTGCTCACCGCGCTGGCGATCGTGACGCGCCAGGCGGATACGTTGTTCGTCGTGCTGTCCTGGCTGTTCGTGGCGACGCGTCTGGTGCACGCGTACATTCATACAGGCGGCAATTACGTGCCCTGGCGCTTCTATGCGTTCGTCGCCGGCACTGCGGTCCTGCTCGTTATGTGGATCGTCTTCGTCGTGCGTATTCTCGTCGGGTCGCCATGACGCCCGCCGCGCGGCTTGCCGCCGCCATCGAGGTGTTCGGCAACATCGAGAGCGAACGTCGGCCAGCGGCCGACGCGCTCAAGAGCTGGGGGATGGCGCACCGTTTTGCCGGCTCCGGCGACCGTGCCGCCATCGCCGGGCTGGTCTACGACGCGCTGCGACGGCGCGCATCGAGCGCCTTCCTCATGGGAGCCGACACGCCGCGCGCGATCCTCATCGGCATGCTCAAGCGCGAGCGCGGCCTGGGCAGCGAGGCAATCGCTAAACTCGCGAGCGGTGAGCGCTATGCGCCGGAGGCGCTGAGCGACGAGGAGCGCAGGCAACTCGATGCCGCCGACGTGGTCGGCGCACCCGCTTATGTTGTCGGTGACTATCCGGAGTGGCTGGAGCCGCATTTTGCCCGCGCTTTCGGCAATGCGCGCGCTGAGGAGGGCACCGCGCTGTCGTCGCGCGCGCCGCTCGATCTGCGCGTGAACACTATCAAGGCCGACCGCGATCAGGCGGCCGAGATGCTCGTGCATCTCAAGCCGGGGCTCGCGCGCTGGTCGCCCTGGGGTTTGCGCATTCATCTCGCCGCGGACGCCAAGAGCCCGGCGATTCATGCCGAGCCGGCCTTTCTCAAAGGCATGATCGAATTGCAGGACGAAGGCTCGCAGCTCGCCGCGCTGTTTTCCGGCGCCAAGGCCGGCGAGCAGGTGGTCGACCTCTGCGCCGGGGCCGGCGGCAAGACATTGGCCTTGGCAGCGATGATGCAAAACAAAGGGCAGATCTTCGCCACGGACGACGACAAGCGGCGGCTGGCGCCGATTCACGAACGGCTCAAGCGCTCGGGCGCGCGGAATGTGCAAGTACGCACGCCGAAGTCGGTGGGCGGGGAGCTCGCCGACCTCGAGCGCCGCTGCGACTTAGTGCTGATCGACGCGCCCTGCACCGGCACTGGCGCTTGGCGACGCAACCCGGACGCCAAGTGGCGCATGCGCCCGGGCGCGCTCGGGCAGCGCGTCAAGGAGCAGGCGGATATCCTCGACCGCGCCATCGGTTTGCTCAAGCCGGGCGGCCGCATTGCCTACATCACCTGCTCGGTGCTTGAGGAGGAGAACGGCGCGCAGGTGCGTGCCTTCCTCGCCCGCCACGCGGAATTCTCCGTGGTGCCGCCCGCCGAGATGGTCGAGGCGCTGGGCGAGCGCGCCTTCATGTTCAGCAAGGCGGCGCGCTTTTCGGACGAGGGCGTCTCGATGACACCGCGCACCACCGAGACGGACGGATTTTTTGTCTCCGTGCTCCGCTACGGCGCCTGAGCGCGCAGAGACGGACAGACGGTCGAATTTGCGTGGCGGATAGCGCTTGCGTTATGCGAATTCCCCGAATGTGCCGCAATCCCGGCCAAATTTCTCCGCGAAATTTTCGTGACTGACGCACGAGTTCACCTTCAAGCGAGGTCCCCCGAGATGCTGGTGGCGAGGCGCGATTCTCTTCCATCCGACGCGCACGAGGCCGCCTACGGTCAGGACCCCGCAGCCGGCTCGCCCCGGCTCGCCCGCACAGTGAGCATGCTACAGGTGGTCGGCTCGCTTTTGGCGATTCCGGTCGGTCTTGCCAGTGCCTATTCGATCTACCGCGCCAATTTCTCGGTCGAGACGACCTGCCAGGCCTTGCGCGGCAACATCATCTCGATGATCGACGAGCGCGTCGACGCCAGCACCCGGCGCATGCTCGCCCGCCGCGACGTCGAGAAGTTCGAGCGGACCTGTGGCGCGATCGATCCGGATGCCACGGCGGCATTCAAGCATCTGCTGGCGGGCGAGAAGCCGGCGGTGCCGGCAGCTGCGCCGGCCGCAAAGCGCGCAGAGGCGCCCGCGCAGGAGCCGGCATACAAAGCCGAGCTGCATCCGCAGACGGTTGCCAAGCAGCCGCCGGCTGAGTTGCCGCCGACGTCCTGGCCCACCGCAGCGAGCGAGCGCGCGCGCCATGATGCGAAACTGTCTGACGCCCAGTGGCTCGACGCCGTCCGCCAGGCTCTTCTGACGCATGAAGCGAATCGACCGATGACGGAGGCGGACAGGATGCCGGTTGCGCCTTCAGCACCGCCGCCGCAACGGCCGGTGCAGCATGAAGCCGTCGCGCCGGTCGCTGCTCCACCGGTGGCCGCGCCCGCGCCGGTCTACGCCCCTCCGGTCGCCGCGCCGACGATTGCGCCCGCCGCGCCTGCCTTGCCGCCCGCGGCTACGGTTGCCGCGCCGCCGGCCCCGTTGGCCGATGCCGATCATCCAGTGCCGCCGGCCGCGATCCCAAGCCCGGAGCAACTGGCTGCGATGAAGTCCCCCGAGCACCGGTCGCTGATCGGCCGCTGGATCGCGCGCGTGCCGCTGCTTGGCCCGGTGTGGGAAAACGGCCGTAACTAAGCCGCTTGCGGCCTCCAGTCGGCGACCGTCGCGGGATCCGCATCCACCTGCCAGCGCTCGCTCTTTCCCGGCGCCCGCTCGGCCGCAGCCAGCCGCGCGAGAAATTCTTTGCGCGGAATGTCGCGGAAGCCCATGTCGTGGCAGGTCGGCGTCATCGCCTTGCCGTCGTTGAAGGCAAAGCCCCAATGCGCGAGGTGCCAGTTGAGCACGGTGAAGCCGATCTTCGACGTATTCGGCTCGTGCGAGAACTGCGACTCGGTGACGAAACTGTTTCCGATGGCGAGGCCGTAGCCACCGCCGGCGAGCTCGCCCCTGTCGTTCCACACCTCGAAGGAATGGGCGATGCCGCTGTCGAACGCCGCCGCATAGACGCGCATGACGCGCGGCGTGATCCAGGTGACGTGCCAGCGTCCGGCGCGATGGCCGGCGCAGGCCTTGATGACGCCGTCGAAGTCGCGGTCGAACGTGACGCTGTAGTGTCCCTGCCGCATCTGCCGGCGCAGCCGGCGTGCCATGTGTAGCTCGTTGAAGAACAGCACCGAGCGCTGCGGTGGCGACCACCACTTCATCGGCGGCAGATGGGCGAGCGGATAAAGCCCGCGCCGATAGCCGGCAAGGATCGTCGGCAGGCTGAAATCGTGCACGATGCCGGCAAGGCCCGGCGGATTGTCCAGCGCGCGCTCGGGGTCGGGCAGGGCGTAATCGGGGGCGAGCAACTCGCGGAACCAGAGGCGGGCGAGGTTCGGCAGGCCGGCAACGCGCCCCGGCGTCAGCGACCAGGCGAGCCCCAGCGCCACGCGTGTCGCCCGCCCGGCCAGGCTTTCGCGGAACAGCGCGGCGCGGCGGCGGTCGGCGGCGGGCAGGGCGGAGCGCGCCATCTGATCGGCGTGATAGGCCAAACCTTGCGTCCAAACGTGTGGAAATGGCGAAAAATTTGCCTTCTGTCTCTCACAAGCGGCCTAATGGAGGGTTATCTGAATAGCTCGAAATCTGGCGTAGTTAACCGGAGCCTGACGCCGTCTTGACCGCAGCGACGCGCAATCCCACAAAGCCGGCTCATATGGAGCCGAGGCCGCCGCCGTCTGCGGTCCGGCCGGCAGATTTGGACAGGCATTTGCACGACAAGGTTCTCATCGTCGATTTCGGCTCGCAGGTCACCCAGCTGATCGCTCGGCGGGTGCGCGAGGAAAAGGTATATTGCGAGATCGTGCCCTACCAGAAGGCCGAGGCCGCCTTCCACGCCATGAAGCCGAAGGCGGTGATCCTGTCCGGGGGGCCTGCCTCGGTGCTCGACAGGGGTGCTCCGCTTGCGCCCAAGGCGATCTATGAGGCGGGCGTGCCGCTGCTCGGCATCTGCTACGGCGAGCAGGCGATGGCGCAACAGCTCGGCGGTAAGGTCGAGGGTGGCCACCATCGCGAATTCGGCCGCGCCGAGGTAGAGATCGTCGCCGACAGTCCGCTGTTCGAGGGTGTCTGGCAGAAGGGCGAGAAATATCCGGTATGGATGAGCCACGGCGACCGCGTCACCCAATTGCCTCCCGGCTTCAAGGTGCTCGGCCGCGCGCCCGGCTCGCCGATTTCGATCATCGGCGATGACGGGCGCAAGTTCTACGCCACGCAATTTCACCTCGAGGTCATGCACACGCCGCATGGCGCCGCGCTGTTGCGCAACTTCGTGCGCAAAGTCGCCGGGCTCACCGGCGACTGGACCATGCGCGCCTTCAAGGAAGAGGCGATCGAGAAGATCCGCAAGCGCGTGGCCAAGGGCCGCGTGATCTGCGGCCTCTCCGGCGGCGTCGACTCGGCGGTCGCAGCCGTGCTGATCCACGAGGCGATCGGCGACCAGCTCACTTGCGTGTTCGTCGACCACGGCCTGTTGCGGCTCGGCGAGGCGCAGAAGGTGGTGACGCTATTCCGCGACAGCTACAACATTCCGCTCGTGCACGTGGATGCGGCGGACACGTTCCTCACCGCACTCGCCGGCGTCGAGGATCCTGAGGTCAAGCGCAAGACCATCGGCAGATTGTTCATCGACGTGTTCGAGGCGGAGGCTAAGAAGATCGGCGGCGCCGAATTCTTAGCGCAAGGGACGCTCTATCCGGATGTGATCGAGAGCGTTTCGTTCACCGGAGGACCGTCGGTCACCATCAAGTCCCACCACAATGTCGGCGGCCTGCCCGAGCGCATGCACATGAAGCTCGTCGAGCCGCTGCGCGAATTGTTCAAAGATGAGGCGCGCGCGCTCGGCCGCGAGCTGGGCCTGCCCGAGGCGTTCGTCGGCCGCCATCCGTTTCCCGGACCGGGTCTCGCCATCCGCTGCCCCGGCACGATCACGCGCGAGAAGCTCGACATCCTGCGGCTCGCCGACGAGATCTATATCGAGGAAATCCGCCGCGCCGGTTTGTACGACGACATCTGGCAGGCCTTCGCCGTGCTGCTGCCTGTGAAAACGGTCGGCGTCATGGGCGACGGCCGCACCTATGACTATGTCGTCGGCCTGCGCGCAGTGACCTCGACCGACGGCATGACCGCCGATTTCTATCCCTTCGAAATGAATTTCTTAGGGCTGGTGGCGACCCGCATCATCAACGAAGTGAAGGGCGTCAACCGCGTGGTCTATGACGTGACGAGCAAGCCGCCCGGGACGATTGAATGGGAGTAAGCGCGGTTCCACGGCACCGACAATTACTCTGTCGTGATCTTGAGCTTCGTCGCGCCGGAGTGCGGCGGCAATGTCTGTCACCATCTACGGCATCAAGAACTGCGACACGGTGAAGAAAGCGCGCGCCTGGCTCGACAAGCACGGCGTCGCTTACACTTTCCACGATTACAAATCGGCGGGCATCGAGCGCGACAAGCTCGAAGCCTGGGCGAAGAAGGTTGGCTGGGAGACGCTGCTCAACCGCGCGGGTCTCACCTTCAAGAAGCTGTCCGACAAGGACAAGGAGGGGCTCAGCGAACCGAAGGCGATCGCGCTGATGCTCAAGCAGCCCTCGATGATCAAGCGGCCGGTGCTCGAACTCGGGCACGGCAAATTGCTGGTCGGCTTCAAGCCTGAAGAATACGCCGCGGCGATCGCCGCGCGCGCCTGAACGGGCTCACGGCCTCTTCTTCTTTTTCTTCTTCGCGGTCGTCTTGCGACAGCGAAATCGCGCCGGCGCTCGCATCGGCGCGTTCCGGATCGCTCTTCAGCGGCGTCCAGAAGACGAGATAATTCTTGGCCGTCGCCGCGTCCTGCACGAGATGGCCGACAATGGTCTGGCCGAGAAAGTCGGAGTCGGCGAAGTCGTCGAGCCAGTCCACAGCTGCCTCCGCGTGCCGCTGGTGAGGCGGACGACGAACTTGTTGTGCGGGATTTTCGTCCTGGAGCGGCGAAAGGTGACCTTCTGATCGT
>Ga0187771_10004055_pt1 | contig 10293 bp, 12 predicted proteins | sample 0116_SJ02_MP15_1_FD_133139 | JGI IMG/M metagenome (GOLD analysis project Ga0187771, IMG submission 133139) | Tropical peat soil microbial communities from peatlands in Department of Meta, Colombia - 0116_SJ02_MP15_10_MG | ecosystem: Environmental > Terrestrial > Soil > Wetlands > Peat | place... | reverse complement strand
TCCCTCCAGTCTAATCTATTCGAATCTTTTCGGTCTCACGAATTGCCTGCGCTTCCTCAGTTAAGTCGATGCCGACTGGGCACCATGTTATACATCGACCGCATCCAACGCAGCCCGATGTTCCAAACTGGTCGATCCAAGTGCCCAGCTTGTGTGTCATCCATTGGCGGTAGCGGGACACCGGCGAAGGACGAATGCTGCCGCCGTGAATGTATGAGAAATCAACGCTGAAACATGAATCCCACTTTCGCCAACGTTCGGCTTGTTTGCCCGCTAGGTCGGTTACGTCGTAGACCGCACTGCAGAAGCATGTGGGACATACCAAAGTGCAGTTGCCACATGTCAAGCAACGGTCCGCTACCTCTGCCCATCGTGGATTCTCATAATTCTGGTAGAGGAGCTCTTTAATTCCATCTGTAACTAGGGTTTTCTGCATTCTCACCGCCTCCGAGACTCGAAGGGCGGCGTTTGACTCTGATTCAGTGGCTGCGTGGTTAGGAATCGCTTCGATAATAGAACGCCCGCGGTCGGACCCTATCTGAACCACGAAGAAATGTGCACCATCCTCAAGAACCTCAGTCAGTGCGAGGTCAAACCCAAACGTCACCCTGGGGCCCGTGTTCATTGATTCACAGAAGCAGTTGCTAGATGCACGGCTACAGTTAACAGCGACAATGAATGCACCCTCACGCCGCGCCTTGTAAACTGGATCTGAATACTCACCTTTCATGAATACCTTATCTTGGATGGCGATTGCATGTAGCTCGCATGAACGGACACCGATGAAAACGTACTTCTCAGCCTCATGAGAATCCTCGACTTTTTTCAAATTTCCAATTGTGCGATTTGCCTTCCACAGTCGAAGGTTAGGGGGAAACAGGAAACGTTTCCAAGATTGTGGGCCGACAGTGCACCCGAAGACTCTCTCGTCGTTACTCTTTCTTAGCCGATACATCCCGCCTTCCTGCTCGTCAATCAAACCGACAGGCAAATCTGAAATGGCTGTAACGGAATCGTAGGCAATTGCTCCCTCACGAACAGTGGGCCCAACCAAGCTACCCCACTGTCTCAGAGCATCGAAGAGTTGCTCCAAGTCCTTTATTTCAACAACAACTCTTTCATTTGTCATCGCTACAGTCAGCTCAAAATGGCAAGTCTGTGGCCGAAACAGGCTAACCTTTTCGGTTGGTTCCCGCGGTTGAGTTTGTGAGGGTTCCGCACACCCAGAGACGTTACTTACCTTACAGTCCATATATTCTGGCGAACCGACGTCCGAAGCGATCGTAGGGGGCGAAACAAGCATGGACACGCTGCGTTATTCCCCCCTCCAAACATTCATATGCCCTACTAGGAGGAATGTCTCCGAAATCTCAGCTCGCAGATCTTCGGGATTCTTTGGCTCACACCTTAAGCTTCCCATTCTCGACAATGACGGTTCCGTCGACAGTTAGGGTCGCCTTTGTTAGGACTCACGCGAAATAGAAGTCAGTCTTGTTCAGCCCGCCTACGTCATCGTTTCCACCAATTCCCACCGTCACGACGCCGGAGGCTAAGCTATCTTGTAGGAACCCCGTCCTCGCTTTCGGATTCACGCCCACCCGATCACCGCAATTCTATTCTTCTCCCCGGCAGCCTTCTCATAGGTCGCGTTAAGAAGATCGGCGTTCGTCCGGGCACGATAATTCGTCAAGAGGCCCCTTGAAATCCAATCTTATTCCACCGACCCACTTACCCATGAACTGAGCAGGTCGGTCAAAGACTCCCATGATCCAAGTCGTCACCGCCAACTATGCAATCCTCATGGTACGGTTCCAGACCTACTAGTCGAAGATTCAAGTCAGTACCTTTCGGGTCCGTGATTTTCAATGATCCACCCCGCAACATCGGGGCTACCATCCCGACCTTCTCCCTAATCTCCGAAGTCAACCGCTGAAGCTGCGAGGAGCATCCTCTGCCAGGCGGCGAGTGAAAGCCTGAAAGCACGAGCCCGCTGCGTTGCGTATCCCAATGCTATCCGTGCTGCTTTCAAGTGGTATTGTTTGGCCCTGTCATACCATTCCTGGTTGTAGGCCGTTGCGGCACCGAACTTTGAACGATCCCTCCAAATTCTAGGAAAGTCAGCTGGGGATGAATATGTAAGCCTTAGATTTCTCCATCGCCGCCCATTCATGTTCCGACCTTACCGAGCTTTCCTGCCGGGAGGGACTCAGCGCTCTTCCAGAATATCTCTTCTTTCCCGAACAGTAGCATCGGCTGCGCACCCAACTCATGCAGATAGTAGACGAAAGCACCAGCGATCGGCAGACCATGGTCCCAAGTCTCAACGACTACGTCATCTCCCGACTGGACATTGAGAGTTGACGAAAGAACATTCTTCACCAAGGCATCATAATTGGGCATGGTTGCGCGTAGAAGAAACCACACGCCCTTAAGACTTTACCAAGCCGAAAAGCCGCCTGAGAATGCGAACGTATAATCCACTCCCTCGATGGTTCATTCATATCACCTAATATCAAACCGCGTCCACTCTTACCCGATCAGAGGTGCCCGGAGTCGACTTCTTTCGCAGGCTCGACACCGCTCAGAAATCTTCCAAATTGTTCCAGAAAGTTCTCCTGCAAAGTCTACGGTAAACTTGAGATCTATAACCCAACTGGGTCACATAAGGACCGAGAATCAGAGGCAATTATGAGACGTGCTGCTCAAGACGGCATCCGTGGTGTGGGGATCGCGAGTACAGGTAACGCAGCAATCTCGCTCTCAGCTTATGCTTACATCAATGGGTTGCGGTGCCATGTATTTCTCCCGCGTGCAATTGCGCGTGACCGTCTGATCCAAATTCAAGCCTACAGTCCAACAATCACGCTCTGCAATACTTACGATGAAGCCATCACAGAATGCGAGTCAACCGCAGACCGTGAAGGGTTCTTGAACTGTAACCCCGGGGCTAGAATTGAGAAGTTGATTGGAGACTCGGGGATTGGACGCGAAATTGCCAAAAAGAAAAAATGGGCTTACGTTGTGTGCCCCACGAACAATGGGACGTTGCTTGCAGGCGTCTGGCAAGGATTGAAAGCCGCTGGTGCGAGAACGCGAATGATAGCGTCAGCCACGGAGCAGACGAGGGTTGCAGAAGGAATCGCAGGATTTCACCGATTCGAGCAACGAGCTATGTCCCAGGCATTGAAGGAATCAAACGGAGACGTTGTTATGGTTACGGATGAGGATATTTCGGACGCGGCTCGCCTACTGATCTCGGACGGCCTAATCGTCGAGGGAGCCGCCGCAGCAGCAGTGGCCGCATTGAAGTATATCCACCATACTCGCAGTTCAAACGTATGCGGCGTAATCACCGGAACAGGCTTGAAATTCCCAAGATCAGTTAAGGAACTTCTACGCGATGCAGCCGCGTAGATGCATTAGAAAAACGGTAAGTCTTCCTGACTGAGTCTTAGTCTTAGGCGCCACGCTCTGAGTTTTGAACGCACACTCGACACGTGCGATATGGATGGATGGGCCCTGGTAGGGGCTGCTGTCTTCATGATACTAGCCCCATCACTTCCAGCAACCTGCCCCTATTGGAATGGCCCTAGCTCAAATATTAGCCAGTAACCCCAGGCTTTGCATACTGAGAGCCATTTGGTCCTCAAGTTCGTTCCTAATGTTGCTTAACTGGTGGCGAGATGCATCATCGTCGAGGCCGGCTGATCACGTTCAGGGTACGGAAGGCCATGTTTGCGCCTCTCATTCAACTTGCGAGCAGCCTAGCTTCCCTCTACCAAGTATTGATTGTGACTGGCTCTATTTTCGAGTACGCGAGGTTTGTAGACGCCCAACGTTTGAGGCAATTCGCATTCGCGGCGAAAGAAACAAACTCGCAGATCAAGTCAATGAAGAGAATCCGCTGAAAGACGCATTACTGCCGCTTAGCCGAACTAACAGTGTTATCGTGAGTGGACCACAACGCAACAGCCCACATATTGGAGGGACAGAGCGGATGAAGGTTAGGTTGCCGTCAACCTTTCTCCGTAGAATTGACCTCTACGCGAAGCTCACGGACTCAAGCCAAAGTGCCATACTAACACGATTCTTCGAGTGGGAGCTGTTACTCTACATGCGGAGCCAGCGACATTAATGAGAGCTGCTGTAGAATCCATGAAGACCAAAACACACGCCGCCTCAACGACTCGACTTGAGAACGCACCATTAGGTCCACACTTTTTGATGCTACAGGATGACACCCTCGTTTGCTTTACCGCGAACCGCTGCTGTGTTATCTGAGCTTTTTCTGACTCAAGTCGAAATAGGTTTTATATACAGTCTTTTCTGACCCTTGTTGTGCAGCCACAGTTAGTCGCACAGCGAGTTTTGATTGAAACCGATCTCGAGTTAACGATCTGAATTTATCGGATTGCTTCCCCTCGAGCGAAGGTGTAATGTTTTTGGAGAGGACTCGATAACGAGTTTGAAATTTCATAGAAACCGTTAAGAGGGCACACCTCGAACAATCGGCTCGATGATTCATGTGGAAGTTCGACGCTGAGCCCAAAGTGTTCCAGATAGGTCGTGTGAAAATTGGTGGTAAGCTAGGTTACGCGCCCACAGTAATGGTTGGCACTCTATTCTACAACAAACACTACATTGTGAAGGACGAACTGAAGGGAGAATTTGATCGAGAAGAAGCCGAGAAGCTCATCAAGAGGCAGGAAGAGTTCTCAGATAAAACAGGTAATCCCCACATGGTGGACGTAGTAGGTGCCTCGCGTGAAGCGATGAATCGCTACCTAGACTTCGTGACGGGGGTGACGGATGCACCGATTTTCCTTGACGGAGTCTCAGTGGGCGTAAGACTTGCAGGGTTGGATTACGTGAAAGAGCATGGGCTACAGGACCGTATCGTGTACAACTCTATTGTTCCCGACTATAAGAAAGAGGAATTAGAGAAGATAAAGGAAGTTGGCATAAAGAGTGCACTCATTCTGGCATTCAACACCAAGGAATTCACGACTCAGGGAAGAATCAAGGCGGTCAGAGAATTGCTTCCAGTAGCAAGCAGTGTGGGCATAGAGAAACCCATCATAGACACTGCTGTTATCGACATTCCAACTTTAGGTATGGCGTGTAGCGCAATCTATCAACTGAGAAACGAGTTCGGTCTACCCATAGGGTCAGGCGCACACAATGCAGTAGGTACGTGGAAGGGGTTGAAGAAGAAGATGGGGCCGCAAGCAAAGAATCCGAGTATGGCCACAGCGTGCGCCATAACTATTGCGGCCGGCGCCAACTTCATCCTGTACGGACCAATAGAATTCGCGGATTATATGTTCCCCACAATTGCAATGGTTGACGCAGCATACGCGCAATTAGCCATGGAAAGCGGCGTAATGCCAAGTCCGACGCATCCAATCTTCAAAATTGCCTGAAGGTCTGGACGGCCCGCACAGAGTACGGCATAAATCCTAGCCCTAATGTGACTAGGAAGCAAGGCCAGGTACGGGAATACTCGAGAGGCAAACCGGTGACGGATGGAAATATCGTCTTTGCAGAATACGGAAAGACTGCTAAGTTACTCCATGGCAACAGCATTCTAGACGCCGCGAAAAAAGTAGATATTGAGATCTCGGCCGTTTGCGGTGGCCACGGTCTATGTGGCAAGTGCCGGGTTGTTGTGAAGGAAGGTTCACAAAACCTTGAGCCAGTTTCTCACTTGGAAACCATGTCTCTCTCAAGGGAGGAATTGGCCGCAGGTTACAGACTCGCTTGCTCCACACTGCTCAACCACGAAGGTACGATCGTAGTTGAAGTGCCGCCGGAGAGTCGAGTTGAGCAACAACGACTTCTAGTGGCAGGCATCGAGACACCCGTCTCAAGACACCCCTCAATCAAGAAGCTGCTCATTCACCTGTCCAAATCCTCGATTGAGAATGTTAAGTCGGACGCTGAAATTCTGCTGGAGGGTCTCAGTAACCAAGGGCAACCAACAGCGAGAATTGGCTACGATGCCTTGATTCGCCTGCCCACTGCTCTTAGAGAAGGTGATTGGTCCGTTACCGTTGCTTTGCGCGATGATCGGGAGATAATTGGCGTTCAGCCCGGCGACACCACCAATGCATCGTATGGTCTGGCTGTCGATGTTGGATCGACGAAAGTCGCGGCATATCTGCTTGACTTGAACGAGGGAAAAGTCGTAGCCACTGCCTCTACTCCGAATCCGCAGATCCCGTACGGGGAGGACATAATATCACGTGTCTTGTACGCCTCCATGAGCGAGAAGAACCTGAAGCAACTTCAGGGGGTCATCATAGCTTCGATAAACAAGCTCCTTCTCGACACCTGCAAAAGTGCTGGGGTCAATGTTTCAGAAGTGTATGACGCTGTCCTAGTCGGAAATACGGTCATGCATCACATTTTCCTTGGGATTAATCCTCGCTTCGTAGCCCTGTCTCCCTACCCTCCGGCGATAAGCTCATCAGTCAGTGTTCGAGCCAAAGACATCGGTCTAAGAATTAACCCTGCCGCGAACGTTTACGTTCCCCCAAATGTTGCAGGATTTGTTGGCGCCGATGCAGTAGCAGACGTCCTGGCTACCGAGCTTTACAAATCGAAGCAGCTATCCATAATGATCGATGTCGGTACCAATACTGAGATAGTTCTCGGCAACGATCAAAGAACGATATCGTGTTCTGCCGCTTCAGGACCAGCCTTCGAGGGCGCGCACATCGAGTTCGGAATGCGCGCCGAACCAGGAGCCATTGAAAACGTATACATCGACCCCAGCAATCTTGAACCAGGATTCAAGACCGTGGGCGACGCGCGTCCTAGGGGCATCTGTGGATCAGGCATTGTCGATGCGGTGGCAGCTATGCTGAAAACCGGCATTATCAACAACTTCGGTCTGATAAATACGAAGCTTAACAGTCGGAGAATACAGAAAGAAGTCGATCGTGTGCCGCAATACGTTCTATCGTACAAGGAAGAAAATGATGTGCAGCACGACATCGCGGTAACGCAACTCGATGTGCAAGAAATACAACTGGCCAAAGCGGCAATCTACTCGGGCGCAGCAATTCTGATGAAACACCTACACGTCGAGCCTCGGGAAATTCAAAAAGTGTTCCTCGCAGGCGCCTTCGGCACCTATGTGGACCCACAGAGCGCCGTGATCATTGGGATGTATCCCGACGTTCCACTTGAACGCGTTCAGTTCGTAGGGAACGCAGCCGGCTCAGGCGCAAGGATGGCTCTACTCTCGCGGGAGGTGAGGGATAACTCGGCTATGATCGCCCACCGCATTGGTTACGTTGAACTCGCCGCTGATCCGTCATTTCAGCGCGAATTCACCGAAGCCTTACAACTTCCCCATAAGGACTTGAAACGATTTCCCACGGTCGCACAGCTAATCAAGAGGAGAGAATGAAACCTAACTTGGGCCTATCGCGGCTGTATCTCGGCTAGCATTCGGCGTTCAAGCGTTCACCGCGGCCCAGTTTGAGGGCTCTCAAGAGCGTTAACTACATGCTCATACTTGGAGCGTAAGTCTGTGCCAAGCCTTTTCTCTATTTCACCGTAAGTTCTCGTGACATCGTTTAGCTCTGACTCTTGCAAAGCCTTCTCGGCCATTGGAAAGAGCAGAATGTTCTCTCGCCAGATGTGATTGTTGTACAGGTCGATTGAGTTTCTTATTGTTGTGCAAATCTTCCTTTTGGCCGTGGGATCGCCGGTCTCGTATTTTCGGATTGCGTCAGTTAGTGTAGTCGTAAGGATTCTCGCTTGCTCGTGTTCACTCTTAAGACTTTGAAGCGTGCATCCCTCTGGATTGACCGCGCATCTTTCGAGTGCGGGGAAGAGAGCATCCTCCTCCTTCGCATGGTGATTCCTGTCCACGAACATTCGAAAGAAATCTACCACATCCGTGAGAACGTTTACATCTGTATGGTCGTCACTCTCCAAGCGCTTGTGCAAAACGGTGAGCGCGTTCACCATGCGCGAGATCAAGTGGTGTTCATCGACTAGTATTTCGATCGCGGACATATGGCTTATCGCTTCCAGAATAGGCGGCAACTGCACCTGCCCTTAAGCTCAACATCACCTTCACGTGTCTCTTCGCATGGGCAGATGTTCTCAAGCACCGTTCTCGCCTTACAAGGGCAGTAGAAGTCTCCGTACTTCTCCCGTTTTTGGAGGAGGGCCCGGATCACGGGTTCCTTAGAGTCGCTGAACGCGTAGTTCCTCAGACGCGCGAATTCCTCGACCCTCTCTCGAAGCTCCAGTTCTCGGTCGCCTAGAACGCCCCCTACGACCCACTTTCCCCCACTATTAGTGATACGATTCCTCGTCCCACAGACCTTGCAAGTAGTCTCGGCATCTGCCACTGCAGGTAACGCTAGATATTCGCCGCAGAGTCTACAGCCCGGGTGGTCCGTCACTGTTCTTGACTCCTTCCAGCGTTTTACGAGAGTAATAGATAGCAGCCTCCTAAAGGATTTGTTCTATCCCACGTTCTATTGTCGTCAAAGGAACGCAAATCTGTTCTACATCGTCTCGACCCGGTACTCTCATAGGAATTGTCTCCAAGAACAGTTCCTAGAAGGAACGAAACCTGACCTTTCTGGTTATTTTGAAGGTTCATTAGAGCCGTCAGGTCTGATCAGTAGGGAGCATGAGAATGGGAACAGGGAAACGCATAATACTCTACACAGGGACCGTATGCCCAATTTGCGCGTTGATCGAAGAGTATCTCGCTGCGAGACGAGTTGAGTATACGAAGATCGATGTGGACGAGGATCCTGAAGGGAAGAAAGCGTTCCTCGAACTAGGCTATGACAACCTCCCCGTCCTCGACATAGAAGGCACAACGATTCTAGGTTACGACACCGAAGCTATCGATAACGCTCTCAAAGGGAAAGAGAAAACTCAAGGATCGGCTTAACTTCGCGATTGCCGCGGGACGAAACAAATAAAAGGAAGCTAGTTTGATGCCATATCCGGCGTCTGAATGAAAAAATTCGTTGTTAATAGTGACATTGATCCTGTACAGACGAACATTGCAATATGGATTACAGCTATTCCGAAGATGCTTCGTGACGAGAGAATTGAGAATGTCAAGTTGAAAACGGCCTACTGCTGCACCCCGGACAGAAAGGTGATTGCTGAATTTGAAGGCCCGGACAAGGAGACCGTGAGTAGCGCACTAAACAAGATAAAAATGCCATTCACGGTGGTAATGGAAGCAACTAAGGTCATCTAGAAAAACAAGAGATAGCTTACACTACTGAAAGTTCTCTCATTGCGTCTTTCGCTAAGAAGGGTATTTCGGAATCACACGAAACGTATGCGCTTTGCACCTTTGCTATGCGACGGTTGCGTCTAGTTCATTGGGAAGCGGAATTTCGAGTTAGGCTCCCCCGATCAGGCTGAGGCGTTGAATCCGATTAGGACCGTACCTCTGTCTGGGTCGATAGTGTCCCATTTCGCTTTTTCCTTGACGTACAGGTCAGTGGCTGGAGAAACCGTGGCTGATACCACATCGGACACATTTTGAATTGTTTCTATCTCAGGAAAACTTTGGGGTCCATACTCAAATCTAAGCGGGCTTTTGCTTGCAGTGTTCACCCTGTCCCGGAAGAGGACGAAGCCCTTGCCGAGGAATATCGCGTTAGGATCAGCTTGAAATCTTGTAATCTCATCGTGCTTCCACAGCTCTTCGCCGACGATCTCTTTGTCCCTTGCTAGTACAAGGATTGGCTTCGCGGGATGACGCAGGGCTGGTGAATGGTTGATGCAGACAGCAAAGTTTCGTTGTAACGCTAGCCTTGCTCCTTCATTGACAATCGTTAGGCCGACGAGGGCTGCGCTTTCACTCGCCTTCTTCTCCAGCTCAAGAATCGCCTTCTTATCGCTGGCGTCGAGAATCAGCACGTCCATGACACCTTCGACGGAGCGAAGCTTACGATCTACGGCATCTAGGGGGTCCAAAGCTTTTATCCACCATGGCTTTCAGGCCGGTTGCGTCTGAGGAGGCCCCTCTTTTCTAGACCGACCAGAACTGGTATGAGCATGAGCGCGCAGACTACGCCCACAAGAACGCGAACGCTAGCGTCAACAAACGTGTAAGGAATGAATATTGCCGGGAGCATCTGGGCACTCAGACCGAAAATAGGTCCGGTCTCAATGGCAACGGGTTTCCACTTACGTTTCAGTAGCATCTCTGCACCGAAGACGCCTACGACTCCTGGAACCAATGTTGCCAGACCCAATACCGCCGTCGAGGACCAGATCACGCTTGAAACGAGT
>Ga0187771_10004054_pt1 | contig 10297 bp, 11 predicted proteins | sample 0116_SJ02_MP15_1_FD_133139 | JGI IMG/M metagenome (GOLD analysis project Ga0187771, IMG submission 133139) | Tropical peat soil microbial communities from peatlands in Department of Meta, Colombia - 0116_SJ02_MP15_10_MG | ecosystem: Environmental > Terrestrial > Soil > Wetlands > Peat | place... | reverse complement strand
GGGCCATTGGGGCGTCGCCAAGTGGTAAGGCAGTGGATTTTGATTCCACCATGCGGAGGTTCGAATCCTCCCGCCCCAGCCAGCCGGTCCGGAGAAATTTGCCCTAGTGAGCTGCTGCCGGTTTCGTGGAAGCAGTTAAGCTAACCCCACCTTGCGCTCGGACTCAACCGGCCTGAGATAGCCGATGGCCGAGCGCCGGGTGGGTTATAGAACCGCTCGATATAATCGAAAACATCGGCGCTGGCCTCGTTCCTCGTTCGATATATTTTCGCGCCTGCGCTCCGTCTTGGAGATGAAGCTCTCCGTCGCCGAGTTGTCCTAGATGTTGCCCGTGCGGCTCATGCTGCAGGCGATGCCGCTGTCTGAAGCGCTCGAATTTGAGACGCCTATCTCAAATGAGGAGGTTGCCTTGAACGTAGATCGCAAATTCTGCGCCTTGACGTAGGTCATGCTGCTAATGTTCGGCGCTGGGTAGCCTGCGTTCGATGTTCAGTCTCGCCAGTCAAATTATTCGGGTTGCCGTTGTAGGCCTTTTTGCGCTCGTGGGCGCCTATTCGTTCGCACTTGGGCAGCCGGCAGCTGAATCGGGCACATCGCAGCTTGGCGCTGCACAAGTCGATCGGCTGGTTGCACCGATCGCTCTCTATCCCGACCCGCTGATCGCGCAAATCCTGATGGCCGCGACCTATCCCCTGGAGATCGTCCAGGCCGACCGCTGGCTGCAGAATCCCAGCAACGCGGCTCTCAAGGGAGATGCCTTGGCGGCTGAATTGCAGAACCAGCCGTGGGATCCCAGCGTCAAGTCTCTCGTGCAGTTTCCGCAAATCCTCCGGCTGATGGACAGCAACCTCGATTGGACCGAGCAGCTTGGCAACGCCTTTCTAGCGCAACAGGCCGATGTCATGGATTCTGTTCAGCGCCTGCGACAGCGTGCGCGAGCGGCAGGCTCGCTCGCCTCGACACCGCAGCAAACAGTGTCGACGGAAGATCAGGACATCATGATCGAACCGGCCAGTCCCGATATCATCTATGTTCCGGCCTATAATCCCTGGTGTATTTACGGAGACTGGCCTTATTCCGAATACCCGCCCTTCTATTTTGGAGGCGGCGGCTGTCCGCCCGCAAGCTTCATCGATTTCGGGGTGGGGATCTATCCGGCTTTCGGTTTTTGGGCTTGGGCCCATTTTGAATGGCGCCACCATAATATTCGGGTCGATCGCGTTCGCTTCCGGAGATTTCACAGTGGCCGTGAGCTGCCCGATGAAATCTGGCAGCACGATCCCGCGCACCGCCATGACGTGCCCTACCCCAATCCGGAGACGATGGCGCGCTTCCAGGGCGCGGCCACCGCGGCGGAGCGGGAGCATCGGGGCTTCGCTCCCCTGGAGTTTGTCCCGCCAGGCAAGCCAGCCGTACCTTCGTCTGGACAACCAGCGATCGTCCGACCTGGAGGAAATCCGATCACGCCTCCGCGGCCGGTGCCGCCGGCGTTTGAGTCGCTTGGCCGGGGCAGCCAGGTTCGCGGCGAGGCGGCTCGCGGATTTTCCAGCCGGACGGCGCCCGTTGCGCCTCCGCCGAGTTTCCACGGAGCGCCGATGGGAGGCTTTTTCGGCGGCGCCGGGCGGCGATGAGGTATGCCAATGAGATCAAATCGCGCTACGCGGATCGACAGGGAAAAAAAGGGGCTCCTGATGGCGCTGCGACTTGGCGCCTTGTCCGGCGCCATCGCAATCGCTCTGTTTTCGACCAATGCGGTTGCTGCGTCACAGGAAACTTTCTCTACCCCAACGGCAGCGATCGAGGCTTTGATTGCCGCGAACCGCAGTAATCGCATCGGTAAGCTTCACGCGATCCTCGGGCCGGGAAGCATGAACCTCATCCATTCGGGCGACGACGTGGCCGATGGGCGCGCTAGGGCGCGCTTTGTTGCCGCCTATGACGAGGCGCATAACATTGAACTCGATGGTGATAACAAGGCCGTGCTCGTCGTCGGCGCAGACAACTGGCCGCTTCCAATTCCTTTAGTCCGCCAGCACAATCGCTGGCGATTCGATACCAAGATTGGCGCGGAAGAGATCCTCAACCGGCGTGTAGGCCGCAACGAACTTACAGTCATCAAAGTATGTCGCGCCTACGTTGTCGCCCAACGCGAATATGCTGCCAGGAGATTGGGGCCCGGGGGGACCGCTGAATACGCGCAACGCTTCATGAGCACGGCGGGAAAGCGCGATGGGCTCTATTGGCCGGTCAAATCTGGCGAGGAAGAAAGTCCGTTGGGGCCGCTCGTCGCGGAGGCCCAGGCGGCAGGTTATCAGCCCGGAACACCACACGTGAAGCCGCGGCCCTATTACGGATATTATTTTCGGATCCTGACCCGGCAGGGGACGATCGCGCCCGGCGGCGCCCAGAATTATGTCGCCAACGGTCAGATGACCGGCGGCTTCGCGCTGATTGCCTATCCGGCCACGTACGGCGATTCCGGCATCATGACCTTTATCGTCAATCAGAATGGTATCGTTTATGAGAAAAATCTCGGCGCTGATACCACGGACATCGCATCCAGGATTACCGAATTTGACCCTGATCCGAGCTGGCACGTGAGCGCGCCTTGATGGCGGTTGCTCAGCGTCGACAGCGACGACCTTGCGAGCGATGCCAGTGAAATCAGTCGATCAGTGTTTTTCACCGCCATAGGCAATCGTTGAACGAGCACCTCCTTGGTAGAAGAGAGGTGTAGCTTCAGGGCAAGGATGACGACGACCGCCCTTCCCAAGGGCTGGCGAGCGGCCCAATCAAAGCGAATGACCCGAAGTCGACCCTAAGAGAGCGGTCTGAGCCCCACCTCGCTCAGGAATGGGAAGAGTTCCGGTGACATTTGCCATGCGCACAGCACGGAATTCTACTCCGTGCAGACGTATCGTCGGCGCCATGCCGAAGTGATTGTCGCCAAAAACCGCAAGCCGGCGGTCGAGATCGTCCCTAGAGATATCGAGCGGGATATCGCAGATGGCCGCATATCGGCGGCGGGTATTCTTGCGGCCGCTCCAGCGGACGGGCAATGTCGGAAGCGGATCAGGCTGCGTGGCCAGCGTCTGTACAAGCGACCAGAATAGCCTCGCCAGGCGCACATAGGTGGCCTGCTCGAGCGCAGCCACCGTGCTGTCAGGACTGATCGCGAACCGCTCGACAGCAACGATCGAGCCTGCATCGACTTTCTCCACCATCTCGTGAGCTGTGACCCCGAAGGCTGTGGCACGTTCGTAAAGCGCGAAATGCGCCGGCGCCCATCCAGGATATTCCGGCGGCCCGGGATGAAAATTGTAGGCGCCGAAGCCCAGCCGGCTCAGAATTGCGCTGGGGACTATGACGGATGTGGTGAAGGCGATTAGGCGGGCCCGCGGGAGGACCTCGGCCGTAATATTGCTGAGTTCAGCTGCGGTCACGACCGGGATCACATTGAGGGCGGGATTGAGTTCTCGCAGCAGCGCGACCAACGCCGGCTGCTCTGCTAAGCCCGTCAACAGAATGATGGTGTTGAACATCGTCAGAACCCACACCGACCCGCGCCTATATGTCGCAGAAAGTGTTAAGCTTTCATTAACTATGTGGCGATCGTCGAACGAAGGCTTTCAGGACTGCCCAGAGTGAATCGGCCTCCAACGCCCTCGCAGCTGAGTTGTGGTGTGCTGGCGGTCGTTCATGCAGGTGGTACGATCGACGGCCAGGCCGGCGGACGCCTCGGGGAAACCGGAAAGCGCATTTCCGTCGCGCCTGGTAATTTCCGTAGCGCGTGGGAGAAGCCAGCCCGGCGAGAGCGCGTAAAGCTCAACCGGTTCGGCCCCTCGCAAGCGTGCATCAATCAATCGAAAAGGTTGACCTTCCGGCTGCCGAAAGCGGCGTCAGCCGCAGACCCAAACTCGCCGCCAACGCCAGCCGTGGCGGGTCGCGACCTTGACCCTGCGCCAGCAGCTATATGGCGTGTAGTAGTAGGGCGGCCCATACCAATAGGGAGCGCCCCGCCATCCCCAACCTCCACGTGCCAGCCACCGCCATGCCAGCCGCCGCCGTGTCCGCCACCATGGCCCGCGAGCCGATGCATCGCTCGGAATAGACACCAGGCTGATGACGGTGACCGCAGCAAGGGCAACGAGAGTTCTACGCAGCATAATCGAGTCCTGGCGTCGCTCCGCGAAGTATCATCGCGATTTCGACGACCGCCCGCGCTTCGGCCGATTGGTCAGTAGAATGGCGGCCAATACGACACAAACTGCTGTCATCCTAGCGCCCTCCCTCTCATCAGGGTGACGGAGGCACGCTACGAAAAACGTTAAGGCTTCTTAAAATTAAGGAAAGTTCATCTGCGACATGGCGCCTCAGTTACGAATGCTTAACCACTGGAGCCGATCCTTGAAGACGTGAAGCAGATCAACGCTTTCTCAGAACGAATGGAGATAGGCCGTGTCGATTTCGGGAATTTCCAGCCTGACGTCCAGTTCAAGTCCAACTAGTTCTGCGCAGTCGGATTTCAGGCAGCAATTCAAACAGCTTGCCGACGCCCTCAACAGCGGAAATCTATCAGACGCCCAACAGGCCTATGCGGCTCTCGGCCAGCTCCAGGATAATGGCCAGGGACCTTCCGCGAACTCCAACTCTCCGTTCGCGAAGGCACTCAACCAAATTGGCCAAGCCTTGCAGAATGGCGATCTGACCGGGGCGCAGCAGGCCCTCCAATCATTCCAACAGGCGCGCGGTAGCCACCACCATCACGGCCATCACGGAGGCTCAGATGTCTCCGCTGTTTCACTGACCGCATCATCGACTTCGACAACGACCGATAGCTCGACGAGTTCCGGCGCAAGTATCGATATCACGGCCTGAGGCACTCCATCGCCAGCATTGCACAGCTGACGATCGTCCTCGAACTTCACTGAAGGCCCGCACTTGCCGTGCAGATGTTTGATACGATTCTGCTGCCGACAGAGCGGACTGAATACGCCGCATGATCGCCGCCAGCTACCTCGCATTCGTTCAACTTGCGTCAATCAGGCTGTGGCTCCGCGTTAATGAGTCCACGCCTTAGTTGAATGGCCCGGCATAAGTTAGCAAACGATATCGTTGGTATTTTGTGCCACTAATTAGGCCGGCGGATCGAACTGGGGCGATCGCAGTCGAGCAAGGTGACGCGGAGCGACATGATACAGATCACCCCGGCCAAAGTGCTGGCCGAGGCTAGTCCTGTTAGGAGTTCAATGGCGGTGTCGCCTCAGGGGCACGGATGACGATGCCCATCCTTCCCGAGAAACGTGCCAGTGTTGGGATCGTAAGACTTGTAGCGATGCATGCAGTACGCCTCGGCGTCGCCTTCGGGCGGCGGACCGTAGCCGGGCGCGGCATAGTAGCCGGGGCCGTAATAATACGGATAGCCATAGTAGTAAGGCGCGATCAACGCGCCAGCGGCGAGACCGCCCACAAATGCGCCAGCGCCCCAGCCCCATCCCCTGCCGCGCCAATAGACCTGCTCCGTCAGGCCTGACGTCGGCGCAGTGGCAGCCAGAGATTGGCCGATCGGCGCAGCCGCTGCCGGCGCGATCCCACCGGCCGATGTGCCTGCCAACATAACCGCGGCAGCAACAACGCGGATAGAAGTCATAATTAACGTTCTCCTCTCATGCGAGCCAAAGACGTCAGAGCGATGACAAATTTGATAGCGTGATGGCGCCTTTCGAAGGATTAAACTTTGTACAGAATTCCAGAACGACCGGTACACAGGATGGCGGAGCTATGGCCATAGGATGCCTCCGGGTTCGACGTCCTGAAGGCACTGGAGTTCGTATCCCGGCTCGTGGCGGTAGAAGTCGCGCCGGCGTGGCTTCGGTCAGGTTCGGTGTGTGATCGGTATGTTGGCCGGGAAACGCCGTGATTTCCCTCGTACTGGGGAAGCTGGAATCACGCCCGGCTCAACGCCTTATTCATCTAACAGGTGGCCATGATCCCCTCGAAGGGCGTGACCTACCGTCAAGGATGCTGCCAGTCGTGCCAAGCGATCGATTCACTCGCCGCCGTGGTGATGTTTCCAGTGTTGCCAGCCGTGCCGGTCTCGACCGTGATGATGACGATGACGCCAGTGCCTGGTCATCTCATCGAAAGCCACCTTCTGCTTCTCATCGAGGCTGTTGTAGAAGGCGAGCAGTTTGGGCGATTCGGCCTTGAGCGCCGCGAGGCGATTTTCGAGTATCGTTTGCCTGAAGGCGAGCCGCTTTTCAAACGATGACAGGTCGGGCTTGTTCGCGCAGAGGGCAGCCTTGCGATCGGCGCGTAGCTTGATGCGAACATCTTGCAGATCCTTGAACGCTGCCTTCTGGGCTTCCGTCAGCTTGAGACGTTCGGCGATGCGGTCGGCGCGACGCTGGGCCCAGTCGGTTTTCTGGCCATTTTCATTCGTTTGGGCGCAAAGGTGCTCAATCCAGGCCCCGTGATCCCTATGGCCTTCTTCCGCCGCCGCGATAGCCGGGCTCAAAACAGCAGCAGCAAGCACGACGAGCAGTGGCGAAAACTTAACGAATCGCATGAGGATCTCTCCGTGTGAGTGGATGGTCGGGACCGTCTATTCTTGCAATTGGCAATGAACACTTGATGAATGCCCAGTTAGTTGCCTCACCCCGAGCAGATTAAGAGAAGTTCAGGAAGCGGCTTTCTGGTTTGAGCGCGATCAGCTATTCCAACTGGTTAGTGGGCCGGCTCTTGTGGTCCAACGCGGACCTCGCGCCCGCGCGTTCCTGGCGTTCCGATATGCAGTCATTGCGAACCGAATGATCGCTCAACTCTGGTGAGCATCGCGACGCATTCGGCATCCAGACCTTCAGAATCTAATTTCCGAGCAAGTGCGAGCGCCGTTTCGACCGTCTTTTCCGCTTCACCTGTGGCTTGCTCCACGGATTGGACCGTGGGCTGATGATGAAGTCGTGCCGCGGACGACTCGGGCGAGCTCCCCGCGGCCTGCCCGCTCGCGCGTGCTTGACTTAGCAGTAATTCCAAACGCGTGATTTGTGCGCGGCACGATCCTGGCTGGGGCGTGGGCGGCTTACGGCCAACTGCGGCAGCAGACGGCGTGCGTAAGCTCAAAATATAAGCCACCACTTGCGCCGTTTGAAAGTCGACGAGATCGGGGTTCGGCATGCCCGCGGGGTTGCTGATAGTCCGGTGCGTTGTGCCCAGAAAAGTTCGAATCGTCTCCGGGGTTGTGGTACTCCGTCGAGCAATGGATTCGAACGAGGGCGCCGGCGGCCGCAGAATTGGTTCCGTTGACTGATCGGGGCCAACCACATGGCAACTCGAACAAATGACTGCAGCCAAGTGATGACCTTTTTGCACCTCATCAGAAGGGCTGCCGGCTTGCTGCGCCTGCACACCGGTAAGCGCTGAACATGCGGCCAAAAACGCGAGAAATAGCGCACGCATCACAGCCTCATTAATCCTTCTCTTAAAGACTCGCGCAGAAAGCAGATTGCGCGTTGATCTAGCTCAACTTATGGAAGCGAGCCCGTGCATGCCGACGGGGGCCATCGATGGAGGGCGGGCTGCTTCCGGTGTCGGCTTAAGCCATGAGCGCTATCGGGTGCCTTGCTGCGGAAAGCCGATTTGCTAGTTAATTGTGGAGGCCAGACCCGCCTCCTGCTTTGACGTAAATCATGGCCTCAAGCGTGCCAACGGCACGATAAGTGATCCGTAGCCGATTTCTGGACGCAGCGCAGAGGAGGAGGTCGCTTGCGACGAACAGCGGTGGCCCTGCTCATCATCGCCTTGGCCGGTGCAGCCGGTGCGGGGATTTGGGCATTCCGATCCGCGACTATCAAGGCGCCCGGATTTCGCACGGCCTCAGTAAGGCGGGGCGACCTCGTTGCCGCGATCAGCGCGACCGGTACGGTCGAGCCTGAAGCCGCGGTGGATGTCGGCGCGCAAGTTGCCGGCGTCATCGTCGCCTTTGGAACTGACAAAGACGGCCAAAGCATTACCTGGGGCTCCGCAGTCGATGTCGGAACCGTGCTCGCGAAGATCGACGATTCTCTTTATGTCGCAGCCGTAAAGACCGCAAAGGCCCAAATCGACCAATATTCCGGCCAGCTAATTCGCGACCAGGCAATTCTCGACAGAGATCGAGTAGATCTCGCTCGCTACCAGACACTCGTGGCCCAGAATGCAATCGCACGCCAGCAGGCAGAGGACCAGTTCTATGTCGTGCAGCAGGACGAAGGAACTGTGAAACTGGACGAGGGGCTGGTTGAAGGCGCCAAGGCCAGCCTCCTCGCCGCCCAGACAAACCTCGACTACTGCACCATCAAGTCGCCTGTGAAAGGAGTCGTCATCGATCGGCGGGTAAACATTGGGCAAACCGTTGTCTCTTCACTGAATGCCCCAAGCCTCTTCCTGATCGCCAACGACCTCAGCCGTATCCAGGTCTGGGTCTCCGTGAACGAAGCTGATGTTGGCGGCATCTCACGCGGCGGTCCTGCAACATTCACCGTCGACGCCATCCCCGGCCGGGTGTTCCGCGGACAGGTTGGTCAAGTTCGCCTCAATGCCACGATGACGCAGAACGTCGTCACGTACACCGTTGAGGTCGACACCAACAATTCGGATGGCGCACTGCTTCCCTATCTCACGGCGAACGCACAATTTGAGGTCGGTCGGCGCAAGGGTGTGCTTCTCGTGCCAAACGCAGCACTGCACTGGTGGCCGCACGACGGTCAGGTGGCACCTGGCGCCGAGCAGCTTGTCCATGCACATCGCCCCGACAAAACTGAGCAATCTGCGACCATCTGGGTCGCGCAAGGTGGTTTCGTTCGGCCGCTTCTCGTGAAAACAGGCCTCACGGACGGGGGCTTCACCGAAGTGGAAGGCCCAGGGCTCATCGAAGGCCTAGACGCTGTCGTGGGCGAATACGCGCGAGATGGCAGGGCAGCGCAGGAAGCAGTGCGTAGCCCCTTCACGCCGCAGATCTTCCGCGGACCGCGACGTGACCTGAGTCAACCGAACCAGGCCGCCTCACCCTCGGCCTCGGCACCGTAGACCGCGAAAGTCAGGCGATGAAGGAGTTCATTACTCTGGAGAACATCTGCAAGACCTATCACTTGGGTGAGGTCGATCTGCCGGTGCTCAAAGGTGTTTCTCTTGAGATCGCGCGAGGGGAGTTGATCGCGCTGATGGGCGCCAGCGGCTCCGGCAAGAGCACGCTGATGAACATCCTCGGCTGTCTCGACCATCCGACCTCCGGAAAGTATTGGCTCGATGGTTCGGAGGTATCCCGCCTTGACGCAGCAGACCGCGCCCGCCTGCGCAACCGAACCATCGGCTTCGTCTTCCAGAGTTTTAATCTCCTGCCCCGCGCAACCGCATTGGAGAATGTTCTGCTGCCCTTGAGCTACACGCGGGAAAGGCTGACCGAGCGGCAAAAGCGAGATCGTGCCGTGCAGATGCTGGAAAAGGTGGGACTTGCCGGACGCGCCGATCATCATCCATCTCAGCTTTCCGGCGGAGAACAGCAACGCGTCGCCATCGCTCGATCCGTCATCAATCACCCGCAGCTGCTTCTCGCCGACGAGCCGACGGGCAATCTCGATTCCCGGACCAGCGAGGAAATCCTAGGCATGTTCGAACAGCTTAATGGTGTCGACGGGATCACGATCGTTCTCGTCACTCATGACCCGAACGTGGCCCGTCACGCCAGGCGCATTGTCCGCATCAAGGACGGTCTTATCGATCAATTGGCAGACGCATCATGAAATTACTGGGCACCCTGAAGACCGCGGCAGACGCCCTGAAGCGTAACATCATGCGCACGCTGCTCACAATGCTCGGCATTGTAATCGGCGTCGCCGCAGTAATCACCATGATGGAGATCGGCAATGGCGCCACTTTGGCCATTCAGCGCACGCTCACCAGCATCGGCGCCAACACGCTCGCGGTCATTCCGGGCGCGCAGAATGTCGGCGGAATCAATTACGGCATCGGCAGCGTGACCACGCTGACGCCGATCGATGCGGACGCGATCGCCAGGAAGGCACCGGCCATCGCCAATGTGGCTCCGGTCGTGAGAGCGCGCACGCAGATCGTCTTTGGCAACCGCAACTGGGTGCCAACCTACGTTTATGGATCCACTCCCGCGTTCTTGCAGGTGCGCGACTGGACCGACATGGAAGAGGGCGAGGCGTTCACCGAGCACGACGTGCTCAACGCCAGCAAGGTGTGTGTGGTCGGGACCACGATCGTACGGGAACTTTTTGGCGGGGAATCTCCCATC
>Ga0187771_10004053_pt1 | contig 10297 bp, 8 predicted proteins | sample 0116_SJ02_MP15_1_FD_133139 | JGI IMG/M metagenome (GOLD analysis project Ga0187771, IMG submission 133139) | Tropical peat soil microbial communities from peatlands in Department of Meta, Colombia - 0116_SJ02_MP15_10_MG | ecosystem: Environmental > Terrestrial > Soil > Wetlands > Peat | place... | reverse complement strand
GGGCTTCCCGCAATTGGTGGGTCGACATGAGAATGGTTTTGCCCGCGGCGAGGGCTTCGCGCAGCAGCCGCTGGAGAACGGCGATGGCGCGGTCGTCGAGCGCGGTGAACGGCTCGTCGAACAACAGAATTTCGGGATCATGCAGGAACGCACGCGCCACGGCGAGACGCTGCCGCATGCCTCGCGAAAATTCGCGCACCAGGCCGTCGCGAACGCGCTCCAGCCCTACCCTCTCCAGCCATTGCGACGCGCGTTGGGCCGGATCGGCATAGCCGTACAGGCGCGCGAAAATCGTGAGATTCTCCGCGGCGGAAAGCTCGTCGTAGAGCGCGATGCCGTGGCCCAGAATGCCGATGCGCCGCCGCGTCTGCTCGGAGCGGACGTCGGCTCCGCGCACGCGCACGCTGCCTTCGGTGGGCTTCGATAATCCCGCGAGAATCCGCAGCAGCGTGGTTTTCCCCGCGCCGTTGCGGCCGAGCAGCGCGACCGTCGATCCGGCCGCGACGTTTAATTGAATGTTGCGCAGCGCTGGAAAATGGCCGTAGAACTTCGAAACGCGGTCGATTTCGAGCGCGTAGCCTTCTCCGGATGCCGCGCTCAAGCCTCGCCCCGCCGGTACAGCGCCACGCCGCCCAACGCCAGGATCCCCAACGCCAGCCCCAGCACCCAGCCTAGGCGCGAGTAAATGCGGGCGCTGGCGATCTCCACTTTCGGTGCGCCAGTGTCTTCATCCTGCTGATCGGATTCCTTGCCGCTATCGGCCGCTAAACCGAGCGACCCCGTGCCGCCGATGAGTACGTTGTAATCCAGGCCGCTCAAGTTGTACAAATGCGCCTGGGTCTGTGGTTCCTGCCCGAGATTCTCGATTCCGTCGCCGGTCAACGTAACTGTCGAAGGGGTCACCAGTCGCGTCGGAGCATCGGACGGCGCGATCTTGCCCGAAAACTTCTGCGCCGCCGGAACCGCGTAGGTGACTTCGATGCGCGTCTGTCCGGGCTTCAGCGGATAATCGACTTTATAGATGTCTTCTCTCGCCGTGAGCGCTGCGGGCCGCGGCACCGGCATGCCGCCCGGAGCGGTGACAATCGCGCGCGCTGAATCCTGCAAGCCCTTGGGCAAAAAGAACTGCGCCGATCCCGCGCCCGCATCGTGATACGTCAGCGTCGTCTTGTTGTCGATGATGAACAGCTCGCTCATCTTGATCTGGTCGGCGCCCGGCTCCATCACGATCAGGTGCTGGCTGATTTTCGCGGTGCCTGCCTTATTGGTCGATTCGTACACTCTCACTTCGACGCCGCTCGTGGGCATGCCAGGCGTGATGATCTGGTTGTAGGTCGCGCCTTGATAGTTCGCTTGCAGCAACCCCGGTCCCGGAGGGATCGTCGCGTCGATCTTAAATTTACCTTGCGCGTCGCTGACGGTTTTGCCGAGCGCCTTCATGCCCTGCTGGCTGGGCTGTATCAGTTGGATTTCGACGCCCGGTTGCGGACGCATCAGCGTGCCGTTCAAAACTACGCCGTTGACGCCCAGCGCGTTCACCGTAAACCAGGGCAGCGCGGCAAAGGGCAGGACGGCCGCAAGCGAATGCACGCGTCTCATGACATCTCCTTTCCGCATTCTCCGCAGAATTTCATCGCCACCGGGAACTCCGCCCCGCAGTGCCGGCACGCGTAGGCGGCCTTGGCCGGAGCTGGCTGCACGGCGGCGGATGCCTGCGCCGCCGCTGGAACCGCGTTCACGGCACTCGCGGGACCGCCGGCTTTCGCCACACGCTCAATTTCGGCGATCACTCCGGCGAGCTCCTTTTGCAGCGAAAGCTTGGTTTGCTGATAATCCGCGTCGGAAAGCTTGCCGACGCGATATTCGAACTGCAAATCACGCAGATTTTCGTAAATGGCCGCGCGGCGTTCCTCGAGGTGCCGCGTCGGAGACACGGGCTCGGGCGCCGGAATATCATTCGGCCGGACGAACAGCGTGTAAACAAGCGTCGCGGCGACTAAAACCGCGACGGCGATTACCAAACTCATTCCTTAAGATTCCATCCGTTCCGCTTCATCATCGGGCGGAACTGCACCCGGAGAAGCCCACCAGTATACGACGGGCCTTCTGCGGTCAGTCGAACTTGGCCATGTCCTTCTCGATCTGTTCGAGCGTTGCCGGATCGATGGCCTCGCCGGGCGCTGCACCCGCCGCTCCCGCCAGCGCTGGCTTCTTCGCCATGTACCGCCGGATCGTGTACAGCACTGCGATCAATCCCAGCCCGAGCGCGATGTAAGGGCCCAGCACGCCTCCCACGCCCGGCGGGATGACCACGATCTCCGGCCCGTTTTCGGCCACGAACCGGTCCATGATCTGCTGGTCGCTCATGCCCGCCTGCTGCATCTGATAAATTTTTGTCCGGTTGGTTTTGCACAGTGCGCAGCCGCCGGGCATCTGGCAGGCCATGGTCTGGCCACAGCCGCACTTGCATTTCAGCTTCGCCCCGACGCGCAATACAGCGCCCGATTCCAGATCCGCTCCGGTTTGCGCAAATCCCGCCACCGTCATCACCGCGACCAGCAGGCACGAGCGCAACACGCCGGGAGGAACGCGCCGTGAGGCTCGCAGCACCGAAGCGGCTCTGCCGCGCAAATTCAACATTACCGTTGCACCTTGGCCTGCGACGCCGTGACCGTCACGACTTCCGTGCGCGGATACACCAGGCGCACTTTGTTCGGAATCAGGCAAATGATCGTGCCGGCGAGCACCACCCAATACCCCATCCAGATCCAGCTCACCAGCGGGAAGACGTAACATTGCAGCACGTTTCCTTCGCCGTCGTTGGCGCTGCCCGCCAAATTCAGGTACACGTCCTCATTCAAGCGCCGCCGGATGGCCACTTCCGAGGTCGGCTGGCGCGACGCCGTGTAGAACCGCTTTTCGGGACGCAGGGTTCCCAGCCGCTCGCCGTTCTGCATCACGTCGACGTTCAGGATCTGCCACTGATAGTCGCGATTCTGGCCGGACTCCACCTTGCCAATGTTCAGCTCGTAACGGCCGATGGGAACCGTCTGCCCTTCGTTGACCTGCACGGTCTTGCTCGCATCGAACGCCTTACCGGTGAAGCCGATGAACATGAACACCACGCCCATGTGCACCAAGTATCCACCGTAGCGCCGCGTGTTGCGATGCGTCAGCTCGATAATCGAACCCAGAAAGCTGATCTGATTCCGGGCGCGGATCGCGCTCGCGCCTTTGAAGAACTCGATGACGATCGTCACCGCGACGAACACGCACAGCGCGAAGGAAATCAGCGCGTAGCCGCTGCGCACGCCCATCGTAAACAGGCCCGCCGAAAGCGCGACGCCCGCGAAGGCCGGCCACATAAACGCGCGCCGCAGACTCTCCACCGAGCTTTTTCGCCACGCGATCAGCGGCCCCACGCCGGTGAGCAGCAAAAGCATCAGGCCGATCGGAATATTGACGCGATTGAAGAACGGCGCATCGACGCTGATCTTTTCTCCCGTCACGGCTTCCGAGATCACGGGAAACAACGTGCCCCACAGCACCGCGAAGCAGCTCGCCAGCAGAATCAGGTTGTTGAACAGGAAGCTCGACTCGCGCGAGAGCACGCTTTCCAATTGCGCCTCGCTCTTCAGATAATCCAGCCGGTTCAGGATCAGATACAGCGTCGCGGCGATGCCCACGGCCAGGAACGTCGTGAAGTAATTGCCTAAATTGGATTGCGCGAACGCGTGTACGGATTGCACCACGCCCGTCCGCGTCATCATCGTGCCGAAAATGCACAGGAAGAATGTGCAGGATACCAGCACGATGTTCCACACCTTCATCATGCCCTTCTTCTCCTGCATCATCACCGAATGCAGGAACGCGGTCGCGGTGATCCACGGCAGCAGCGACGCGTTCTCCACCGGATCCCAACCCCAATAACCGCCCCAGCCGAGCACCGCGTACGCCCATCCGGCGCCCAGCAGAATACCCGTCGTCTGGAACATCCACGTCACCAGCGTCCAGCGCCGCGTGGTCTTGATCCACTCCTCGCCGGGCTGCTTGGTCACGAGCGACCCCATGGCAAACGCGAACGGCACGGCGAATCCCACATAGCCCAGGTACAGCATCGGCGGATGGATCACCATCGTCCAATATTGGAGCAACGGGTTCAGCCCCTGGCCGTCGCCCACATCCACGATTCCCTTGCCCGCCATCAGCACGTTGAACGGCTTTTCGACGAAGGAAATCAGGACCAGGAAGAACGTCTCTACCGTCATCAGCACGGCCGTGACATAGGGCATCATGTCGCGGAACTTGCGCCGGTTCTGAAACACCACGACGGACGAATACGTCGCCAGCAGCCACGACCACAACAGCAGCGAACCCTCCTGCCCGCCCCACCACGCCGTGAACTTATAAACCGTCCCCATCGTCTGGTTGCTGTGCGAATAAACATAGGCCAGACGGAAATCGCCCTTAATCAGCGAATAGACCAGGACGCCGGCGGCGACCGTCAGCAACGCCCAGACCGAGTAGACCGCGCGCTCGGCGCTCAAAACCAGGAAGGAACGCTTCGTCCACTTGCCGGCCACGGATGCGGCGACGGCATAGATGGCGAAACAAAACGCCAGAAGAATAGCCAGGGTGCCAAGGTTTTCCATATCTGCGGACGTGCTCCTTTATCTTGCCGGACCGCATCCGGCGGCTCAGCCGCGGCGTGCTTCAGGATCGTCCCGTTGGCCGGACGGAACGAGGCGCCTGCATGCCGCCTGGCTAGCTGCTGCGAACGGCGGGATTCCCTTTCGGCGGCGCCGCTTCGTACTTCGAAGCGCATTTCGCCTGGATCTTCGTGGCGTGGAACACGCCGTCGGCGCCGAGCTTCCCGTCGGCGAGCGCCTGCGCACCGGCCTTGAACGTATCCGGCAGCGGATCAATGCCGCTGTAGACCACCTTCAACTGCAGCTTGTCCTGCGCCATGACGAATGAGACTTCCGCGCCGTTGCGTTCAATCGAACCGGCCGCTACATCGCCTCCGACCCTCAGGCGCTTCTCCTTGGCCGAATCACCCATCTGATTCAGCTCGGCGATGGTCTTGTAGTACGTCTTGGTGTCGCTGATGCCGCCAGCCGCCAGCCACCCGAGCGTGCCGAGAATCGCAAGGATCAGAATTCCGAACTTCCAATAATTTTTCATAGTCCTGCCCTCGGAAGACATTAGTCCTTCTTCAGTATACTCCCCTGTTTTTGGTCTGGTGGCTGCATTCCGCTTCTTGCCGCTTGCCCGCCTCTTGCGGAAAACGCTACCTTGGTAATATCGCCATGCTGAAGCCACGCGTAGAGACGCCGGACGACCTCAACCCCCAGGAAACCGGCGAATGGATCGAGGCGCTGGATGAAATCGTCGATCAGGCAGGGCCTGACCGGGCCGGCTATCTCCTGGAACGGCTCATGGAACGGGCCGCAAACCTTGGCGTCCAGCCGCCGCTGCGTTTCAATACGCCTTATATCAACACGATCAAGCCGGAAGAGGAAGTCGCCTACCCCGGCGACCGTGCCATCGAGCGCCGCATCAAGAGCCTGGTGCGCTGGAACGCCGTGGCCATGGTCGTGCGCGCTAACAAGTACGACGCCAACATCGGTGGCCACCTGGCCACCTACGCGTCGCTCGCCACGCTGGTCGAAGTCGGCTTCAACCACTTCTTCCGCGGCTCCTACGACGATCCGCAAGCCGGTAAGGTGGCCGGCGATTTCGTTTACTTCCAGGGCCATGCCTCGCCCGGCATTTACGCCCGCGCCTACGTCGAAGGCCGGCTCAACGACCAGCACCTCGAAAATTTCCGCCATGAGCTGCGCGACCACCCCGGCCTCTCTTCCTATCCGCATCCCTGGCTGATGCCGGACTTCTGGCAGTTCCCCACCGTTTCGATGGGGCTCGGCCCGATCTCCTCCATCTATCAGGCGCGCTTCATGCGCTACCTGGAAAATCGCGGCATCATTCCGAAAACCAACCGGAAGGTGTGGGCCTTCCTCGGCGACGGCGAATGCGACGAGCCGGAGACGCTCGGCGCCCTGACGCTTGCCTCGCGCGAAAAACTGGACAACCTGATCTTCGTCGTCAACTGCAATCTCCAGCGGCTGGACGGTCCGGTGCGCGGCAACGGCAGCATCATTCAGGAGCTTGAAGCGGCCTTCCTCGGCGCCGGCTGGAACGTCATTAAGGTGCTGTGGGGCCAGGGCTGGGACGACATCCTCGCCCGCGACACCAACGGCCTGGTGATCAAACGCTTTCACGAATGCGTCGATGGCGAGTTCCAGGCCTTCCGCGCCATGGGCGGCGCCTACATCCGCAACGAATTCTTCGGGAAGTATCCGGAGCTGGCCGCTCTCGTCGAACACATGACCGACGAGGACATTTGGGCGCTGCGCCGAGGCGGCAACGATCCTCTCAAGGTCTATAACGCTTACTTGCGCGCGCATTCGCACCGCGGCCAGCCCACCGTGATCCTGGCGCACACGGTGAAAGGCTACGGCCTGGGTGAAGTCGCCGAAGCCCGCATGACGGCGCACCAGCAGAAAAAACTCCCCGAGGCCGATCTGCTCAAAATCCGCGACCGCTTCGATCTTCCGCTCACCGACGAGCAGGTCACGCACCTGGAATTCCATCGTCCCCCAGAGGACTCCGCCGAAATGCGTTATCTGCGCGAGCGGATTCGCGCCCAGGGCGGATCGCTCCCGGCTCGGCACGTGCGGCCCATCGAAATCAAGTCTCCGCCGCTCAGCGCATTCAAGGAAGCGCTGGAAGGTTCGCGCGGCCGTGAGGCTTCCACCACGGCGGCCTTCGTGGCCATCCTGAAAACGCTGCTCAAAAATCCGGAAATCGGCAAGCTGGTCGTTCCCATCATCCCCGACGAAGCCCGCACCTTCGGCATGGAATCGCTGTTCCGCGAATACGGAATTTACGCGAGCCAGGGCCAGCGCTACAAACCGGTGGACGCCAACACGCTGCTCTACTACCGCGAGGCGCAGAACGGCCAGATTCTCGAGGAAGGCATCACGGAAATGGGCTCCACGGCCTCGTTTCTTGCCGCCGGCACGGCCTACGCCAACTACGGCGTGCCGATGATTCCCTTCTACATCTACTATTCGATGTTCGGCTATCAGCGCGTTGGCGATCTGGTGTGGGCTTTCGCCGATTCGCGCGGCAAAGGATTCATGCTCGGCGGTACCTCCGGCCGCAGCACCCTGCTCGGCGAGGGATTGCAGCACCAGGACGGCCACAATCCGATCCTGTTCAGCGTCGTCCCCACCTGCGCCGTGTACGATCCGGCCTACGCCTACGAACTCGCCGCGATCGTCGAAGAAGGCATCCGGCGCATGTACGAGAACAACGAGACGCGCTTCTACTACATCTGCGTGTATAACGAAAACTATGTGCAGCCGGCCATGCCCGGCCTCGAAAACGGCATCTCCGAGGATCTCCGCCAGGCCATTCTGCGCGGCCTCTACAAATATCGCACCGCTTCAAACGGCCCCGCGGTCGCACAATTATTCGGCAGCGGATCAATCCTGAACGAGGCGCTCCGCGCCCAGCAGATTCTCGCCGAACGCTACCAGATCGCCGCCGACGTCTGGTCCGTCACCAGCTACAATGAGCTGCGCCGCGACGGCCTGGAGGTCGAACGCTGGAACCGCCTGCACCCGGCCGAAGTGCCCCGCACGCCCTACATCGTCACCGCGCTCGCCGGGTCGGAAGGCCCCGTCATCGCCGCCAGCGATTATATGAAGGCTGTTCCGGACCAGCTTTCTCCCTGGGTTCGATATGAAAATGGTTCCGGAACGCGTCTGCATTCGCTCGGCACCGACGGCTTCGGCCGCAGCGAAAACCGCGAACACTTGCGCAAGTTCTTCGAGATTTCCGGCGAAGCGATCGCCATGGCGGCGATTTCTGCCCTGGCGCGCGAAGCTAAGTTCGACGCCCTTCGCGCCGCCCAAGCCATCACCGAGCTTGGTTTCCATCCGGAGTCGCAGGATCCAGTGAAGCTGTAAGGCATTCCGCCGGCGTCGCGTCAGCGGGGCTCCAAGCCTTTCGCTTTGAGCACGGCTGCGGTTTTGGAATCCTTCCAGAACGCGATCAGCGCTTTCGCCGCTTCGGGATTCCTGGCGTTCGCGCTTACTCCCGCGGCGAATTTGATGTCCGATTGATATTCGCCCGGCAAAGGCCCCAGAATCTCGACGCCTTGGATCGGTACGATTTCGCTGAAAAGCGTAATCACGAACGTCGCCTTTCCAGCCGCGACGCTCTCCGTGGCCGGTCCCGAGCCCGGCGCCAGGACGATCTTCGGCTTCACTTCAGCGGCCATGCCGAGCCGGTCGAACATCATCTCGATATAGCCGCGGCTGGCGCCGTCCTGAGGGTAGGTAATCACCTTCGCTTCGCGGAGCGCATGCTTCAACCCGTCGACAGTGCGGATATCGGGTCTCGGCGCGCCGGCCCGGATTCCAATGCCGAGCTCCGAACGCGCCAGTTCTGCGCGCGAGTTCGCCGCGAGCTTCCCCTGTTTGATCAGATCCGCCACGGCTTCCGTCGTGATCAACGTGGCGTCGAACGCTTCCCCACCCTCGATCTTCTTTTTCACGGCGAGCGTGGAGTTGTATTCCACCGCGAGCGGATGTCCGATGGCGCGTTCGGCTTCCGGCTTGAGTTCTTCCATCGCGCCCTTGAGGCCGTTGGAAACCAGAACACGAACGGGGCTTTGCTGGGCGCCGGAGAATTTCGCGAACGAAAAGAAAAGGGCGAATCCGGCCAAGAAAACGCGAGTCAGACGAGTTTTCATCGCCTCATTATAGTGAATCCCCCTGCCGAATCTTCCGGCCCGCGCGTGGAGAAAAATGCGCGAGCGGTACAATAAATGGAGAGGCCCATTGCAATGGATTCTCCGCTCGAAAAAGCCACTTTCGCCGCCGGATGCTTCTGGGGCGTCGAGGCGACGTTCCGCAAGCTGGCCGGGGTGAAATCCGCACAAGTCGGCTACATCGGCGGCACGCTCGAAAACCCCACCTATCACGACGTGTGCACGGATCGCACCGGCCACGCCGAAGCCGTCGAAATCACTTACGATCCTTCGGCGATTCGCTACCGCGATCTGCTCGAAGTGTTTTGGAACAACCACAACCCCACGACGCTCAACCGCCAGGGTCCGGACATTGGCACGCAGTACCGTTCCGCCATTTTCGTTCATTCTACGGAGCAGGAAGCCGAAGCGCGGCGCTCCCGCGACGAGGCGCAGAAGCGGTTTTCCCGCCCGATCGTCACCGAAATCAATCCCGAGGCGCCGTTCTGGCGCGCCGAAGAGTATCATCAGCAGTACCTCGAAAAGCGCGGCTTGGCGAGCTGCCACATCTAACCAACCCGCGCATTTGTACCCATGAAAATCGGATTCGTCAGCCTCGGATGCCCCAAGAACCTCGTCGACACCGAGGTCATGATGGGGCAGCTTACCCAGGCCGGCCACGAGTTGACGCCGCATCCCTCCGACGCCGACGTGATCGTGGTGAACACCTGCAGCTTCATCGATCCGGCCAAGCAGGAGTCGGTCGACACGATTCTGGAAATGGCCGAATACAAGAAATCCGGCCGCGCGCAAAAGCTGATCGTCGCCGGCTGCCTGGTCGAGCGATTCCGCGACGACATTCGCAAGAATCTGCCGGAAGTGGATGCGCTGGTCGGAACCAACGAGCTGGAGCGCATCACCGCGCTGTGCGAAGGCGTCGAGCCAAAGGCCAATCCGCTCGAAGCGTATCTGTATCACGACGCCACGCCACGCGTGCTCTCCACGCCGCGCCACTACGCGTATCTCAAAATCGCTGAAGGGTGCGACCATCCCTGCACTTTCTGCGTAATCCCGCAATACCGCGGCGCGTTCCGCAGCCGCCGCTTTGAATCGGTTATCTCCGAGGCCACGCGCCTGTTTTCGCAGGGCGTCCGCGAGATCAACCTAATCGGCCAGGACACCACTTGTTACGGCGAGGATCTGGGCTTAAAGGACGGCTTGGCCGCGCTGCTGGCGCGCCTGGCGCAGATCGAAACCGATCATCCGAAATGGGTGCGGTTCCTCTACGCCTATCCGAACAAGGTCACGCAGAAGCTGCTCGACACCATCGCCCAACACGAGGCCTTGGTAAAGTACATCGACATGCCGCTCCAACACGCCAGCGCCAGCGTCCTCAAGCGCATGAAGCGCGGCGCGCACGGCGACATTTTCCTCAAGCTGATCGAACGCATCCGCCGCACCATCCCCGGCGTCGCC
>Ga0187771_10004052_pt1 | contig 10297 bp, 5 predicted proteins | sample 0116_SJ02_MP15_1_FD_133139 | JGI IMG/M metagenome (GOLD analysis project Ga0187771, IMG submission 133139) | Tropical peat soil microbial communities from peatlands in Department of Meta, Colombia - 0116_SJ02_MP15_10_MG | ecosystem: Environmental > Terrestrial > Soil > Wetlands > Peat | place... | reverse complement strand
TTGAAGATATATTTGGCTGAGGAAGCGGCAAACACGGATAATTTATTTGAACAGATTTACGGGCACAGAATCGTAATCCTCAGCGACAGACATTCTAAAAAAAGGGGGGCTTCGTCCGCTGCTCTTTGGGATCAACTACCATCCCCATGTTCTTACCATGCTCTTGCTACTATTGAAATATTATACTTGAAATTATTGAATATTTGGCGGAAGTGCATGGGAATCGAACCCACCTGGGACGGTTCTAGCGCCCCACACTGGATTTGAAGTCCAGGAGGCCCACCAGTGACCTTGGCACTTCCGCACAATTACGGATATTCAGTTTTCGATGTCTGTTCGCATGATCGGTCAATAAGTTGAACCGATACCTCTTCTCCTTTTTTGACGGATGTAGCATACTCCGGCAGAATAATCAGTCCATTTGCCATTACCATCGACATAAGCATGCCTGACCCCTGCTCACCCGTGGTGGCGGTGGAGTATCTGCCATTTTCATAACTAACGTGGGCCCTGATAAAATGCCTCGTCCCCTTCTTTTTTGTGATGTTATCCTTAAGGGTTGCCCTCACAATCCTCCGGAAGAGATTTTTATGACCCATCATTTTAAGTATGGACGGCCTGACAAACTGTTCAAAAGCGACCATCGATGATACGGGATTACCGGGAAGTCCAAACACAGGAATGCCCTCCATGGAACCGAAGGCAAGGGGTTTCCCCGGTCTCATCGCCACCTGCCAGAATTGCATCCGATTCCCTACTTCCTTCATTACATCCTTGACGAGATCATAATCTCCTACGGACACGCCACCTGAAGATACAATGATATCAGCCCGCAGGGCTTCTTTAAATTTTGCGACAAGATCATCTCTTTTATCCTTCGCTATGCCGATCTGCAAAGGGATGCCGCCGCAATCCATGATTTGGGCGGCAAGGGAATAACTGTTACTGCTGATTATCTGCCATGGATTCGGATGCCCATCTATATCAACAATCTCATCACCTGTTGCCACAACGGCTACCAGCGGTCTCTGGTACACACTGATGAAAGAACGTCCGACTGCCGCCAGCATGCCGATCTCCGCAGGCCTGATGACATCTCCCTGAGAAATTATAAGTTCTCCTTCTTTGACATCTTCTCCCGCAGGCCTGATATCCTGCGCTTCCTTCACCTTGACAAATACCTTGACCCTCTGCCCGTCCCTCTCTGTATCTTCCACCCTCACAACTGCATTGGCTCCGACCGGTATGGGAGCGCCGGTCATTATTCTGGATGATTCACCGACGCCAATATTCTTTCGGGGAACAGTTCCTGCAGGTATATCTTCTATGACATCAAGTATGGCGGGCTTACTTACTGTAGCGCCGCGGGTGTCCTCCCAGCGCACGGCATATCCGTCCATCGCTGAGTTATCCTTGGGCGGGATGTTCCGATTCGCGTATATATCTTCACCGATAACTCTTCCAATTGAATCCAGAATACTGGCCTTTTCCCGACCTAAGGGGACAATAACTTCAAGAATCTGGTTCAATGCATCTTCAACACTGATCATGGCCTGTGACAATTCGGTATGCTTTTTAAAAATAGCTATCTCAAATACATAACATTGTCAATAAATAAGGCATGTATATTTGATCTTGAATAAAAGATGTATATAATATAAGGAGAATTTTTTAGGTAATATACGAGTTGCATACGTGAGAAAAATTGTAGAGAAAGAGAAAAAAATAGATAGTCATCCCTTTACAGAATTGTTTGACAGGATAATAGGGGGAGAAAAAAAAGTAACTATCAGTGGTCTTCAAGGTTCTGCAAAGTCATTTCTCCTTTCATTAATCTCCAGACGCATAAACAAGACATTGATCGTAATCACCCCTACGGAGAAGGAAGCCAAGGATATCCACCAGGATATGACTTTTTTTCTTGATAGTGAAAATAAGTCCCTCCTTTACCCGCCCTGGGATTTCCTTTCAACAGATATGTTTACTTTCCAGCAGGATGTTGAATTATCGCGGATGGAGGTCCTTTGCCACTTGCTTATCAGAAATCTTCCTGTAGTTGTAGTTCCCATGAAGGCCATGATGCAAAGGGTAATACCGAGAAAAGAACTCAATGCCTATATAGAAACCATCTCCATCGGGGATGTCATAGACAGGGATGACTTGGTGCAAAAATTATCCGCAGGGGGCTTCAATAGGGTCACGCTCGTAGATGAAAAAGGCCAGTTCAGTCTAAGGGGACATGTGATAGACATTTTTCCTCCTATTTCCACGCAGCCTGTTCGGATGGAATTCATCGGGGATGAACTGGAATCAATCCGCCAGTTCGATCCTGTGTCTCAGAGATCCACAGGTGAATTGATTGATTTTATACTGGCCCCGACCAGGGATGTGATACTTACGGAGGACAGGAGACAACAGGCTATAGAAAATATAAAGTATAGGGCAATTGAACAGGAACTCCCCCGGATGACCAGAACACGCCTTATCGAAATGATCGAAAATGACCTTATCTCATCAATAAATCCCATGTTCCTGAGTCTGTTTTACGAATCGTTAGAGAAGATGAGCAGAGAAATCATGTCTGAACCTCCTTCAAAGGCAGAGAAAGAAGATTCCCGGTATGCCCTGGGAATGTTCTTTGATTATATACCTGAGGACTGCGCATTCATCTTCGACGATTTTCCGGCTGTTGAGAAGGCCCAAGAAGATACTGAAAACGACATGGATCGCTTTTTACTGAAAGCACGCAATGAGGAGAAATTTTATTTAGAAAAAGATTTCTATTATTTATCAAAGGACGCTTTTCTTAAGCAGTGCGCTAATTTCGCGCAAGTATATTTGGAAGGTCTACATATCAATAGAGAAGCTCCCGATGAAAATAATTCTTCTGTTTTACACATGAACATTCAAACGGATTTAGATGTAAAGACTGCTCCTACTTTGCAGAGATTGAGTGAGGGAGAGGGATTACTTAAACCCATTGTGGAGAAAATTTCTAGGTGGCTCCATGAGGGGAATCTGGTGACATTTTTAGGAACAGGGCAGGAAGAGGTGGAGCGTTTAGATCACCTCCTGAAACAATATAATTTGCCTGTCAGCAGGGCGAATACCTCTTTTCCCGCTGATGTTGAACAACATAGCGGCAAAGGGCGACTGGTAGTCAGGGAAGGCAGGGTAACAGAAGGATTCCATCTGCCTGATTTGAAACTGGTTGTGATCACCGAGGAGGAAGTCTTCGGCAGGAAGGTGACCAGAAGGCGGACGAGACATATCAGGGAGGGCTTCTTTCTAAAATCGTTCGGTGATTTGAAGGAAGGGGATTATGCAGTCCATACCGACCACGGTATCGGGGCGTACCGGGGGCTACAAAAACTTACCATCGGCGAGATTGAAAACGATTTTCTCCTTCTTGAATATCTGGACGGCGACAAACTCTATATACCGATAGATCGCCTTGATCAGATCCAGAGGTATATCGGCCCGGAAGGATTCGAGCCGAGAATTGACAAACTGGGCGGCTCTTCATGGGAGACGGTAAAAGAGAAGGTCAAAAAGTCTGTCCGTGAAGTCGCCGAGGAGCTGGTGTCTATTTACGCAGCCAGGGAGGTTATGGATGGATATTCATTTTCACCGCCCGATCGGGTTTATGATGAATTTTGCTCCACCTTCGAATATGAGGAAACACCCGATCAATCCAGGTCCATTGAGGATGTTCTCCTTGATATGGGTAACGACAAGCCCATGGACAGGCTGGTCTGTGGTGATGCGGGATTCGGCAAAACTGAAGTTGCCCTGAGGGCATCTTTCAGAGCGGCAATGGACGGGAAGCAGGTTGCTGTCCTCGTCCCCACAACTATTCTTGCCGAACAGCACTTTCAAACATTCTCCAGGAGACTGAGAGACTATCCTGTCTGCGTGGAAGTTTTAAATCGTTTGAAGACAGCGGCGGAGCAGAAAAAAATTGTGGAAGGAGTGAATAAAGGGACTGTTGATATAGTGGTCGGGACCCATCGGCTGTTGCAGAGTGATATCAAATTCAAAGACCTGGGACTCGTGATCATAGATGAAGAACAGCGTTTCGGAGTCACCCACAAGGAAAAACTCAAGAAGCTCAGAACCCTCGTAGATGTTCTCACCCTGACGGCAACGCCAATTCCGAGGACATTGCACCTGTCACTTGTCGGTATCCGCGACTTATCCATCATTAATACCCCTCCGGAGGATAGACTTCCCATCAAGACACATGTGTTTGAATTCAATGAAGACACAATACGGGATGCAATTAGACAGGAGCTGGACAGAAGCGGTCAGGTTTTTTTTCTCCACGATCGTGTGCATTCCATCTACACTATGGCGCGATTTGTTGAAAAACTGATTCCAGAGGCGAGGGTCGGAATTGTTCATGGCCGCATGAAGGGCAAAGATATTGAGGATGCGATGGCAAAATTTATCCGGGGGGATTATAATGTTCTCGTTTGCACGTCAATAATAGCATCCGGTTTGGACATCCCGACAGCCAATACCATAATTATCAACCGGGCAGACCGTTTCGGTCTTGCTCAACTTTACCAGATCAGAGGGAGGGTCGGAAGATCCAAAGAGGAGGCGTCTGCGTTCCTTCTGGTACCAAAAGGGGCAATGTTATCGCGGGATACCCAGAGAAGGCTCCGGGTCATAATGGATTTTTCTGAACCCGGTTCGGGCTTCAGGATAGCCTCCAATGATCTGGAAATAAGAGGTGCGGGCAACATACTTGGAACATCACAATCCGGACAGATTGCGGCTGTAGGCTATGAATTGTATACAGAATTGATGGAAAGAACGATTAGAGAGATCAAAGGAGAAAAAATGCCCGAAGATGAAGCAAAACCGGAAATCCATTTAGGCTTGCCGGCGTTCATCCCTGAGGATTACATGCCTGATGTACACCGCAGGCTGGTAACCTACAAAAGATTATCCATGGCGTCTACAGATGAAGACCTGTCAAGGATAAGGGAAGAAATTATGGATTGTTATGGATTTGTCCCCTTCGAGGTCGAGAACCTCTTAGAGGTTATAAGCATAAGGAATATGCTTAAGGTTATCAGAGGGAAAAAAATGGGATACGATGGGCAATCCCTGTTCATCGATTTTCACAGGGACAGCCCGGTGAATCCGTCAAAGATTGTTGAGCTATCTAGAAAAAAAGCTAGGGGCGTGAAGCTTACACCTGACCTCAAGCTCATTTACTTCATGCCTGATCTCCGAACAAATGAGATCATCAGACAATCAAGGGAACTGATTCAGAAGCTGATTAATTGACAAAAAAGCTCAAATAACCTTGAATAGATTGAATACAGGAGATGATTTTGATAAGGTTATTGGAAAAGGTTGTAATAAAGATTGACCGGAATCTTGCAAAAAGGTGTGATTCCACTAGACTAAGACACTGTTATGAGGGACGATTGTGAGAATATTAAAGTTGTGTATTAACGTTATTGCAGTAGTGATATTTTTTTCCATTCCAGCGTATGCCGAGATAGTGGAAAGAATTGTCGCCGTTGTTAATGGTGATATTATAACCCTGTCAGAATTGAACAATGCCTTTCAGCTCTACGAAAAAAAGATCGAAGAATCTTACAAAGGCGCGGATAAGGAAAAGATAATAGCAGAAAACAAGCTAATCCTGTTGAACAGATTAATCGATAATACCCTGATTGATCAGGAATCGAAAAAATCAGGTATAGCAATCAATGACGATGAAGTCATGGCAACGATCAATGATGTGCTATCCAAGAGAAACATAAAAATGGACGATCTCAGCTATGAGCTTGCCAAAGAGAACTCTACTATAGAGGCATACAAAAAAGAAATAAAAGACCACCTTCTGAGAATGAAACTCCTCAGGCGCGAAATAAAGGCCAGGGTTGCAGTGAGTGAAGAGGAGATAGGAGCATATTACATCAAACATCGGGAAGCCTATGAGGGTAAAGAAGCCGTATGGATAAAGCAGATACTTATCGTGTTTCCCAAGAATTATGATGAGAAGATAAAAGCAAAGTTGAAAGCGGAAAGTGATGCGATCTATAAGCGTTTACAAGATGGTGAATCGTTTGAAATGCTTGCCGCAAAGTATTCACAGGGACCTGCTGCCGAGACCGGTGGTGACATCGGTTTTATTGAAAAGGGATCAATGCTTCCCGCCGTAGAAAGTGTAGCCTTTAGCTTAAAAAAAGATGAGATCAGCAAGGTAATCGAATCCCCTGTAGGTTTCCATATAATTAAAGCTATCGATAGAAGAGGTGCCGGGATAAAACCTATCCAGTCCGTGCGCGATGAAATCAAAACCAAAATTGAGCAGGAAAAGATGGACAAGCAGTATGAAGAGTGGATTAAAGATTTAAGAAGTAAGTCCATCATTGAAATCAGACTTTAATAAAAATTTGTGAGTTCATTGAATCATATCTTATGATAGTTTTTCAAAAGGTCCTATCAGGTAATGAATTATATAAGAATAAAGGGAGCATCACAGCACAATCTAAAAAACATCAATATTGATATCCCGCGGGATAAGCTTGTTATTATAACCGGGGTCAGCGGATCAGGTAAATCGTCCTTAGCCTTTGATACCATTTATGCGGAAGGACAGAGGCGCTATGTAGAATCTCTTTCCACCTATGCCAGGCAATTCATCGGACAGATGGACAAGCCGGACGTGGAATTTATTGAAGGTCTGTCTCCGGCAATCGCCATTGAACAGCGTACGGCAAGCCAGAATCCACGCTCAACCGTCGGGACAGTCACCGAGATCTATGATTACCTCCGACTTCTTTTTGCCAGAATTGGTGTTCCCCATTGTTATCAGTGCGGCAGAGAGATTAAATCACAGACCATCGATATGATGGTTGATAGTGTCCTTGCCCTGCCTGATAAGACTAAAATCAGTATCCTCTCCCCTATCGCCATGGGCAGGAAAGGGGAATTCCAAAAAGATTTGAAGAAATTCCAAAAGGAAGGCTTTGTCCGCGTTCGCATTGATGGAGAGATTCGTGAACTGGGCGATGATATATACTTAGATAAAAATAAACGCCACAACATCGATGTAGTGGTCGACCGGCTGTTTGTAAAGGAAGGTATTAGAAGGCGCCTCAGGGACTCACTGGAAATAGCCGCACACCTTTCCGATGGACTTGTCCGTGTCGATATCACTGGCAGCGAAGAAGTTCTTTTCAGTGAGAAGTATGCCTGTCCTGAATGCGGCATCAGCATGTCGGAACTGGCACCCCGAAATTTTTCCTTCAACAGCCCCTACGGTGCATGCCCTGACTGTGACGGTCTTGGAACCAGGATGTATTTCGATGAAAATCTGGTCGTTCCCGATAGGGAGCTTTCAATCAGGGAGGGGGCCATCGCCCCCTGGGCAGGAAGGAATTCAACTTACCATTTTCAGATGCTCGATGCCCTGTCCCAGCATTATCATTTTGATGTTAATTGTCCCTTCAATAAATTGCCGAAAGAGATCCAGACAGTTCTTCTGTACGGATCGGGAGACGAGATGATCAGATTCTATCTTGACAGAGGGGGCAGGCGTTTTTTCTACAGCAGGCCCTTTGAAGGGCTCCTTAATCAGCTTGACAGGCGATACAAAGAAACTAACTCCAATGCCGTAAGAATGGATCTAGCAAGATACATCAATTTACAGGAGTGTCCGACCTGCAATGGATCACGATTAAAGAAAGAAAGTTTGTCTGTCACTGTGGGTGGCAAGAATATCTACGATGTATGCAGGTTCTCAATCAAAGAGTGTCTCGAGTTTTTTGAATCATTATCTCTGTCTCGCCAGGAATCTCTCGTATCCGAAAGAATTCTTAAAGAAATCAAAGAGAGGTTGAAATTCCTAGTAGATGTAGGAATGGACTACCTCAGCATGGACCGTTCTTCCGGCAGTCTTTCTGGGGGCGAGGGTCAGCGCATCAGACTGGCAACCCAGATAGGATCGGGACTCGTCGGCGTTCTTTATGTATTGGATGAACCGACGATTGGTCTCCATCAAAGGGATAACGTGAGACTCATATCCACTCTAAAACGCTTACGAGATATGGGAAATACAGTCCTGGTCGTGGAGCATGATACGGCCATGATGATGTCTTCCGATTATATTATCGATATGGGGCCTGGTGCAGGATTTGATGGCGGCGAGGTTGTCTCCCAGGGAACTCCGGAAGAGATCTGCAGATGTGATAAATCACTAACCGGGATGTATCTCTCAGGAAAACTGTCCATACCCATTCCTAAAAAACGGAGATCATCAACCAACGGGTTTATCGTCCTGCAGGGCGCCACTGAACACAACCTTCAGAATATAGACATAAGGATTCCTGTGGGCCTTCTCACCGCTGTAACAGGTGTCTCAGGTTCCGGGAAAAGCACCATGGTCATTGAAACCCTGTACAAAGCCCTTGCCCGGAGGCTGGACCACTATAAGGGCGGCATGGGTAAGGTAAAACGCATTGTAGCCCTGGGAGGCATTGAAAGGGTCATTATGATGAACCAGCAGCCCATAGGACGCACTCCCCGCTCAAACCCGGTTACTTATACGGGTGTATTTTCCCACATCCGGGATTTATTCACCGGTCTTCCTGAATCGAGGATCAGGGGCTATAAACCCGGCCGTTTCAGTTTTAATGTCAAGGGAGGCCGGTGTGAGGCTTGTGAAGGAAACGGCTTGATTAAAATCGAGATGCATTTTCTCCCGGATGTCTACGTGACATGCGATGTCTGTCGTGGGAAGAGATTTAATATAGATACGCTTGAAATCAAATACAAGGACAAGAACATCTCAGATGTACTCGATATGTCTGTCAACCAAGCACTGCCTTTCTTCGACAACATTCCGGCTATACGACACAAACTTCAACTCCTGTTCGATGTGGGGCTCGGTTACATCAGATTAGGTCAATCGGCAACAACCCTTTCCGGAGGAGAGGCCCAGCGAATAAAATTGTCCAGAGAACTGGGAAAGCGGATGAACAGAAATACCCTCTATATACTTGATGAGCCGACCATAGGTCTCCACTCAGCGGACATCCAGAAATTGCTGGATGTTCTCTTAAGGCTGGTTGATATGGGCAACACTGTAGTAGTTATAGAACACAACCTGGATGTCATTAAATGTGCGGACTATATTATAGACCTCGGCCCTGAAGGGGGCCCCGGTGGAGGCCGAATCGTCGCATCAGGCACTCCTGAAAAGGTTGCTGACGCAGAGGGGTCTTTTACGGGCCAGTTCCTGCGAAAGGTATTACAATAATACGGTAGAATCAAGCATCGGGCAGGGACGAACGAAAGTGATTTTTTATGGCTCTCCTGATTTGGTCAATGTTAAAAGGCTTGGTGAAGCAGATATTGGCGCCTTCATTCTTTAGCTTTTTCAGAGAGTCAGGGTAGCCGCTTATACCGATGACATAGATATTGGGATAATGCGTCTTTATGAATTTGCAGACTTCCGCACCTTTCATTTTAGGCATTATGGCATCTATGATAGCGATGTCGTATGAATTGCGCTGAAGCAGATCAATAGCTTCGGTCCCGTCATTTGCCTCATCAACTTCATAGCCGGATTCTTTCATCGAGAAAGATAGAATATTCACAACATTCGGGTCGTCATCCACGACCAGCAGTCTCATTTAGGGCCTCCTCGATTTATTACATTATAAATATACCATACAGATCATCAAAATGAAAGTCTCTATAAATAGAAAATGTAGTGTTTTTTTCTTTCAAGTACCTGTCTGTGAGATGCAGGGCATCGATATCTTAGGTAAAATTAGACATTAACAACCATAAGATCACTAGCAAGGAGGAGGGGGCCATCGTAAGTCTTGCGGCATTCGGCCTCAACATCAACGGAGTCGCATTCCGGATAAAAATGTGTCAGCACTAGCTTCTTTACTTTTGCCATTGCTGCAATTCTCCCGGCCAGTGACGGCGTCAGATGCCCTTCCACCCTCATTGCATCGGGAAGAGCCGCTTCGCAGATGAGAAGGTCTGTGTCCCTGGCGAGGGTAATTGCATTTTCACAAAAATCCGTATCACCGGTATAGGCGACGGAAGTACCGTCTGTTGCCGTGATTTGGTAGCCGATACTGCTTTCAATATGTGCCATCGGCAGTGTATCCACGGAAAATAATTTATCGACGAACTGATCCTGCTCGCAGTTATTGAGTTCAATGAGATTCATGAGACCCGGTTCCAACTCTATCCAATTCCCGTATACCTTGCGAAGCCCATCATAAAAACCCTGAAGTCCTTTTGCCCC
>Ga0187771_10004050_pt1 | contig 10297 bp, 5 predicted proteins | sample 0116_SJ02_MP15_1_FD_133139 | JGI IMG/M metagenome (GOLD analysis project Ga0187771, IMG submission 133139) | Tropical peat soil microbial communities from peatlands in Department of Meta, Colombia - 0116_SJ02_MP15_10_MG | ecosystem: Environmental > Terrestrial > Soil > Wetlands > Peat | place... | reverse complement strand
TCTCAATCAAAAGCTGAATAGCCCTGCCCAGGTTCCGCTGGCCCAAACCCTTTTGTCCGAACCTCTTGGTAATATCTGGTTCATGGTTAAGCGTATCGATCACCTCCGCCAATGTCTTTATGCTTTTCTCCCCCGCAATTTCTCCGGCAGCAAGTTTCATAGTTTCAATGGCGGTCAACTTTTCTGATCTGGGGAGCCTGGACAAAACCACCGCCACTGATGCCGCATAGTTCATATTAGGATCCTGGTGGAGTTTCTCTTTGGTCAGGGTGGTTTTTACTTCACTTCCGATTGCATAGGCCGTCAGCTGTTCCTGCAGCTTGTAATCGGTGTTATGTGCCACGTAACAGGTTCTGCACCTGTCCACAATAGGAGCCTCTTCCTTTTCCGCAATAAATTTATTGAATTCCGAGTTATTGCTGGTTGCAATAATCAATGTATCAATCGGCCACCTGAATCCATCTATCTCAATATTGCGATTCTGGATGACCCCTAGATAAACCTGCACCAAGTCTTTTTTATTTTTGAAAATTTCATCGCTGAAATGTATTCCCCCTCCGGCGACCCTTGCCAAAGCCCCCCTTCTCAGATCAAAACGATATGGATTGTTGGCATCCGTGATATGAAGCAGACGCTGGATAGACTCTTCTCCCAGGAGATCTACTGCCGAAGAGGTGATCTTGTCCTTGGCTGAGTATTTTCCGGTTACCGTACCAAGGCTCTCGCTTAAAGGAACCGGTACAATCTCAAAAAAATACATCATTTCATGTAAATCACCATTGGTTAAATTTCTAATGTCATTGAGGATATAGTCACTACAGGCACCTAACGGCCTATAATTTTCATACAGCGTTTCAATCTGTTTATTGGTGAATTTTCCGCATTTTGATAAGAATTCCTTATTCTTATCGTGGGACTCGAAAAGATTCATTGCCAGGATCATCGGATCTTCAAAGGTTTGTGACTGAACTGTGCTGATCCTGCCATATGTAGATAACTTATCAAGATTCTTGAAATTAAAGGTATACCTGCGGTTCTTCTCCTGAGCGAGAAAGTTCCTATACAGAGAGCAGAGAAAATCAACAAAGAATGTCTTTCCATTGCCCGGTTCACCTACGAGTACATATGCCATTTCGCGGGATGATCCACCCTCGGCTGCATCTTTAACAAACGAAACAAAGCTGTTTATCTCATCATACATTCCGATTACATGTTTCTGCCCTATTCGAAACGGTTTGAAATCAAAGGTGCTCTTTCCGTTAACTACAACTTTTTCAATAGCCGAATTATCTTCAAGAATCATCCTGGCCACAGACTGGTATGCATTTTCGAAACGCCTTTTTCCATCTTTGACTTGTTTAAGATGGTACTCGATTGTTGTTGTATTATTTGCTTCCATTTTTCCTCCCTCCATTAAATAATGGATATGATGGGTTTATGCTTTGGCATAATATGTTTTACAACAATAAATGCAATTACTGCGCCATAATCAATTTGACTAAGTCGGTTCTCAATCAGCAGTTAACTCATTATTTAAATCTCCGAAAGTATGTCTTTTTTTTTAAACACACAAATTGATACCAGACGATAGGAGTAATAGAAGACTATTGTTAGTGTTTGATGGTTGTCTCACATGCGTCAAATTATTATCGTCAGAGGCAATTTCTATTCAGTAAACCGACCGGACTCTTTCAGCCATATACAATATATTGTTAACTCTTTTCTTTTGACACACAAGGACACTTCTACTATATTTAATACCCCAAAAAATCTTAACGTGTGGAGATTCTGAGGCGAAAAAAGATGTTGCAGCACTTAGTCAGAGGATCATCCGGTAAAGAACAGTTCAAAGTTATATGCGAGGATGAGCCATATAGCGGACAGGGGACTTTTACCTGGCCTGATGGTAGTCAATATACTGGGCAATGGATGGATGGTCTTCCTCACGGAACTGGAACGCACGCATGGCCGGATGGCGGTAAATATGAAGGTGAATGGAATGAAGGACTGCCCCATGGAAAGGGAGAATTTACATATCCTGATGGGACGAAATATTACGGAGAATGGAAGGACGGCAGAAAAGAAGAAGAGGAAGCAAAGAACGGGAAAAAGGCGTTAGAGGAAGTTGGGATTAAAAGAGAAGCTCGACTAGAAGAAGAGGCGAAGGTATGGGAGGCGGCTGAAAAGAAGGCAAAGGAGGAAGCAGCGGCCAAGAAGAAGGCGGAAGCCGAAGCAAAGGCCAGAGCGGAAGCCGAAGCTAGGCTCAAGAAAGAAGAGGCGGCCAGGCTCAAGGCGGAGATGGAAGCCAGGGCTAAAGCGGAAGAGGTCGACCGGCTTATAGCCGAGCTGAAGGCAAAGGAAGAAGCGGAGGCGGAAGCAAAGACCAGAGCAGAAGAGGCGGCCCGATTGGCAGTAGAATTGAAGACGCGTCAAGAGGCGGAAGCGAGGGCCAGGGCAGGAGCAGAGGCAAAACTCAGGGAGGAAGAGGCGGCAAGACTCAAGGCGGAAGCTGAAGTCAGAGCGAAAGCGGAGGCGTTTGACCGGTTAGTGGCCGAGCTGAAGGCAAAGGAAGAAGCGGATGCGGAAGCAAAAGCTAAGGTTGAGACGAGGGTCAGAGAGGAAGAGACAGCCAGACGCAGGGCGGAGCTGGAAGCCACCGGTAAAGCAGAAGAAATGGACCGGCTTACAGCTGAGTTGAAGGCTAAAGAGACAGCGAAGGCAGAAGCGAGGAAAAGAGCGGAAGAGGCAGCCCGCTTGGCGGCAGAATTAAAGGCGCGGGAAGAAGCAGAAGCGAAAGCCAGAGCGGATGCGGAAGCACGCGTCAGAGAGGAAGAGGAGGCCAGGCTCAAAGCAGAGTCGGAAGCCAGGACAAAAACAGAAGAAGTAGAGCGGCTGGTGTCCGAATTAAAGGCAAAAGAGGAGGCGGAAGCGAAAGCGAAGGCCAGAGCGGAAGAGGCGGCCCGATTGGCGGAGGATTTAAAGGCAAGGGAGGAAGCGGAAGCGAAAGCCCGAGCGGATGCGGAAGCGCGCGTCAAGGAGGAAGAGGAAGCCAGACGCAAGGCGGAGACGGAGGCCAGGGTTAAAGCGGAAGAGGTTGACCGATTAATGGCTGAGTTGAAGGCAAAAGCAGAAGCGGAAGCGAAGGCAAAAGCAGAACTGGAAATACTGCTGGCAGGGGAGGCAAAGGCAAGAGAGGAAGCTGAAAGGAGGGCAAAGGCGGAAGAGGAAGCCAGACGTAAGGCAGAGATGGAAGCCAGGGCCAAAGCGCAGGAGATAGAAAAGCTGGCAGCCGAGTTACAGTCAAGAGAAGAGGCGGTTGCTAAGGTGAGAGCTGCAGTGGAATCACAACTGACAGATGATACTAAGGCCATGATCCTGATGCGGAGGAGAGAGGAAGCGGAAGCGAGGAAAAGGGCGGAAGAAGAAGCCAGACTAAAGGCGGAGATGGAAGCCAGGATTAAGGCTGAAGAAGGAGAGCGACTGGCGGCAGAGTTGAAAGAAAAAGCAGGAAAATTAACAAAAGAGGAAACAAAGGATGAACTAATAGCGGAGCAGGAACCTTTACCTGCTGAAATGAAGACAGACATTGCTAACGGACAATGGTCCGTAAACTATGATGACGGCCGTAGTTATATTGGTGAACTGCGGAATGATCTTCCCCACGGGCATGGGACCATGACCTTTCCCGACAGCAGTGAGTATGTAGGCGAGTGGAACGCCGGGAAAAAGAACGGGCATGGTATATTCACCTTCACGGACGGTTCCGTCTATGTTGGTCAATGGAATAAAGATGTGATGGAAGGTGAGGGATTCCTGACTCTGCATGGTGGGGGGAAGTATACAGGCGCGTGGAAAAGTAATTTATATCACGGAGAAGGGGTCGAAATCCATCCTGATGGGAAAAAATATGAGGGTCAGTTTAAGGAAGGGAAGTATGATGGAAATGGGACTTTGATTCTGGCTAATGAAACAAAATATGTTGGAGAGTTTAAAAATGGTCTTTCAAATGGGAAAGGTGTTCTGACATATCCTAATGGTGACAAATATGAGGGTGAGTTTAAAGATAACAAGTATCATGGACGGGGGACGCTCACCCTGACCGACGGAAGAAAATACACCGGCGAACTGGAAAACGGCCTGCCTCATGGGCGGGGAATGATGACATTTCCGGATGGGAGAAAATTCGTTGGCCAATTCAAGGATGGTAAGTTTATTGGATAATGAGAATGCTGATGCGCCGGACGGGTGAAGAACATTGAAGAAACTTATAATAAAAACCTCCAATAGGGAAAAAGTTGAGTTTGAATGGAAGGATGATTCGTATAGCAGTAAAGGAATTTATTCCCATCCGGACGGCAGCAGGTATGATGGCCAGTTTAAGGGAGGACGTTTCCACGGAAAAGGAGCCTACAAGTGGCCTGATGGGAGTAAGTATGACGGTGAGTGGGAAAACGGCCTTCCAAGTGGCCAGGGAAGTATGGTTCTTTTAAATGGCGGTCAATATAAAGGAGAATGGAAGGAAGGGGTTTTTGATGGTAAAGGGTTTTTAACCCTGCCGGACGGAAGCAGGTATAACGGACAGTGGAAAGACGGTAGGAAGACTGGGAGGGGCGTTATAACCCTTCCGGACGGTAAAAAGTATGATGGTGAATGGGAAAATGATAAGTTCCACGGTAAGGGGATTCTGACGTTCCCGGACGGCTCCAGTTATCAGGGAGAATGGAGAGAAGACAAGTATTGCGGTACGGGAATTTTAACCCTGCCTGATGGATCAAAACATGACGGCAAATGGGAAGGTGATAAATTCAAATTCATCTTTAAAAAAGATGCAAAACGTTTGTAATTTGAAAGATATAATCAAGTTCACCCGATAAGGCAGAAGGTTCTTTACCTTGACATATAAATCCTTTTTATCTATATTAAAAAAGTGTAAAAAACACTTTCAATTTATATATAGCGCATTAGTCCCAAGAGATTATCCTCAAAAAGGTAAATGATGCGAGAACAGCGGTTAAGTGAAATATTAACGCCGGGGGTGATTGGCGTTCCCGCCACCGCGACAGTTTCCAAAGCGATAGATATAATGCGCAACAGGGATATCAGTTGCGTTGTTATCCTTGAAAAGAACAAGCCAATAGGCATCTTTACCGAACGTAACGTGGTAAATTTTGTTGCTCGTCACGGGTTGGGTTTTGACGACCTTGAAATAAAGGATTTGATGACATCACCAGTCTTAACCGCAACTAAGGATACGGGCATATATACAGCCTATAATTTACTTGCCACCAATAAAATACGACATCTTGTCGTGGTCGATGATGAAAACCACTCAGTTGGTGTAGTGACTCAATCTAACATAGTTAAACACCTCGGCTATGAATACTTCATCGAAATCAAGAAAATCTCAGAAATAATGAGTAAATCAGTCATGACCATTCCAAAGGGCACTACTGTGCGTCAGGCTTTAACTGAAATGGCAGATAAAACCGTAAGCTGTCTGGTAGTCGCGGATAATAATCATCCTGCGGGCATAATGACGGAGCGTGATGTAGCCCAATTGCTGATAGACCATCATGATATTCGGCGGATGAAGGTCGAAGAGGTAATGACCCATCCGGTCCAGACCGTCCTGTGGAATACACCTGTCCACGAAGCTACCAAAATAATGAAACAGAGAAAAATCCGCAGGCTTGTCGTTGTAAACAAAAATGGCGAAATTGCTGGGTTGGTTACGCAGTCCGATATAATCAAAGGGCTGGAAGGTAAATACATCGATACCCTCAAGCAGATAATCAGAGAAAAGGACTTACAAATAGAAAGCACGTTGAGAGATTTGGCGGAAAAAAGCATCTATCTTGACAATATTCTCCGTTCATCAATGGATGTAGGCATCGCGGCAACGGATATCAATTTCCGCATATCTTATTTCAATCCGGTTGTGGAAGAAATCTTCGGCTGTAAGGCCAAAGATGTTATTGGCCGGGATGCCAGAGAAATTCATATCGAACAAGGCATTGAAGCGTCCCGGTTTGACAGGGCTGTTGAAACAATAAAAAATAAAAAAAGCCATGTCTTCACGTTTGAAAAAGCTGAAAAGAAGGGAAGACGAATCATTCAAGCCAGGGTCTCCGGAATCTGGGACAAAGAGCATAATCTTATCGGGTTTGTTCTCATGCTTCGTGATATCACCGAACGCAGGAGAATGGAAGAAGAGCTGTTAAAAGCCCAGAAGCTCGAGTCCACAGGCATTCTAGCAGGCGGGATTGCGCACGATTTTAACAATCTCCTGACCGCGATCCTCGGCAACATCTCTCTCGTACAGATCCACCTGAAACCCGGAGACAAAATTTTCAAGATGCTTTCAAAAGCAGAAAAATCTTGCATGAAGGCGAAGAATTTAACACAGCAATTGATTACTTTCGCCAAGAGAGAGGCGCCTGTTAAAAAAACAGAGTCACTACAAGGCTTAATAAAGGACGCGGTCAATTATGCCTTGAGCGGCTCTAACGTTAAATGCCAGATTGAGTTGGCTGAAGATCTCTGGCCGGTTAATTGCGATCAGGGACAGATAACACAGATGCTCACCAATATGGTCATTAATGCCGTAGAGTCCATGCCGGAAGGCGGGATCATGAAGGTCAAGGCGAAAAACGAACAATTGGCAGATGATCTTCCGCCGCTGTCAAAAGGAAGTTACATCAGGCTTTCCATTAAAGATCATGGAGCAGGAATCGCACAGGAACATCTGTCCAAGATATTTGATCCATACTTTAGCACCAAACAACGGGGTGCGCTGAAAGGAATGGGGCTCGGCCTTTCCATAGCCTATTCTATTGTGAAAAATCATGATGGACACATCTGGGCGGAATCCAAACCCGGCGGGGGCTCCACATTCCATGTCCTTCTGCCGGCTTTCGGAGGGAAAGCATCGGAGGTTAGTAAACATGAAAAAAAAACCATTCCGGGTTCCGGGAAGATACTCGTTATGGATGATGAAGATCTAGTCAGGAATATTGCAGGTAAGGTACTCAAATACCTCGGATATGAGGTAAAATTTTCCAAAGACGGCGAGGATGCGATAGAGCAGTTCAAGAAGGCCAGAAAATCGGAAAAACCTTTCGATGCCGTTATCCTTGATCTCACAATTCCTGGCGGCATGGGAGGAAAGGAAACCATTGAAAAACTGCGCGAGATAGATAAAGGAATTAAGGCGATTATTTCTACCGGTTATACCGATGACCCGATTATATCCAATTACTGGGACTACGGTTTCAGCGGTGTCGTTTCTAAACCTTACACAACCGAGGAACTCAGCGAAGTTTTACATAATGTCCTCTCCAAAAAAGTGCGGTGATGTCAATGCATAAAACGATTGAATACTTTCGAACCTTCTTCGATGTGAGTCAGGCGATTTTTTCATCGCAGTCCTTGAATAATACCCTCAAACTCCTGATTAAGAGAACCGTCAGCGCCCTGGGAGCCCAAGCGGGAAGCCTGCGGCTCGTGAACGAACAGACTCACCGCCTGGAATTGGCAGCCTCGTACCAGCTGAGCAAAAAGTATCTGAGTAAAGGACCTTTAAGTTCTGATCTTAGCATTCCGGAGGTATTGAAGGGAAAGGTTGTCATTATCAAGGACGCTTTCAAGGATCCAAGAATTCAGTATAAAGCGGAGGCGATGAAAGAAGGCATCAATACCATTCTATCAGTTCCGGTGGTTTCCGGTGATAAGGTCATCGGGGTTCTCAGACTTTACTCGGGAGGGCCTCGCGATTTCAGTGACGAGGAAATCGAGTTTATCTCCGCCCTTGCTGAAATCGGTGGCCTGGCTATTGCCAATGCAAAGATCTATGAAGATGAGGGCATCAAGCTTTCTTCTCTTCTTAAGGAAGTCGGTATTAAACTTCCGGAGGAACCTGCGAGACCGAAACAGAAACTGAAGTCGTTCGCACTAGAACCGACCGACCCATCCAGGAGCCTGGAATATTTCAGGGGACTCCATACGATTGCAAAGGCTATTCTATCTACACTGGATTCCCGGCAGGTGATAGACCTGGTGATAGAAATAGTTATCGCGATAATGAAAGTAAAGGCCTGCTCTATTCGCCTTATAAATGAGACAACAAGGGAACTGGAACTTATCGCATCCAGGGGATTAAGTGAACGTTATCTGAAAAAGGGGCCTCTTCACATAGACAAGAGCATACGAGAGACCCTGACGGGTACCCCTGTTTTGATTGCGGATGCCAGAACCGACTCGCGGATCGAGTACCAACCCGAAAAAGCCCAGGAAGGGATTGTATCCATACTGTCACTTCCGATTATCGCGAGGAAGCGCGTGATAGGAATATTGCGCTTGTATTCTGGGGAACCAAGGCGGTATAGCAGGGAGGAGGTGGCCTTCCTTTCCGCGATCGCGGAGCTGGCGGGGATCGCGATCATAAACGCACAGCTTTATGAAAGAACGAAGTATGATCTGTCCTTCTGGAAGACGACCCTGGGATACCTCAATGTCAGACGTAAACAAAAATAATCACTTGAGAACATAAGGAGACTCACCAATTTAAATTCTTCGCAGTTTAATATAGTTTATTCATTATTTTACTCCAGCTGACTGCGACCGCACTAGAAACCTTAGACTCTTCAGTTACACCGTCATTTGAAATAATCGAAAAAATATGTTAGCAACAATTTGATGGTTGATCCTCCCCTTGCTTCCTGATCCAGCAAGGGTTATATTATAAAAAAATAAATTTAGAAAAGAGTGTGGAATGAAATATATAGATGAATACAGGGATCGGACTCTTGTTAAGGACCTTGTATCCTCCATAGAAAAGCGTGCAAGCAAAATAAACAAAGAGATCACCTTAATGGAAATTTGCGGGACTCATACGCACGTGATCGGCCGCTACGGAATAAAGAAGCTTCTGCCCGCAAATATCAGGCTGGTTTCGGGACCGGGCTGCCCTGTTTGTGTTACATCGATCAGCGATGTGGACAAGGCCCTTTATCTGGCCGGGCTGAAGAATGTGATCTTCGCCACTTTCGGCGATATGCTGAGGGTGCCGGGTACGAATCGGACAAGCCTGCAAAAATCACGGGCGGAGGGAGCGGATGTCAGAGTCGTGTCATCATCCGCAGACTGTATCGATATCGCTGAGAAGAACAGAGACAGGGAAGTGATCATGATGGGAATAGGTTTTGAAACAACCGCTCCTACAATAGCAGCGGCCGTGGACCTTTTCCGCAAAAAGGAGATTAAAAACTTTTCCGTCTTCTGTGTACATAAGATCGTGCCACCGGCTATTAAGGCCCTTATTGATGACCCCTCCCTTAACATTGACGGATTCATCTGTCCGGGACATGTAAGCACCATTATCGGTACCGATCCATATAAGATAATCACGGCAGCAGGAAGGGCTGCTGTAATTACAGGTTTTGAGCCTGTCGATATCATGGAAGGAATTCTGATGATCCTCGGCCAGATTGTGGAGGGCAAAAAAGAGGTTGCCATACAGTACACGCGGGGCGTCAAAAAGGAAGGTAACCCCCGTGCGCGGGAGATGATGTACAAGGTCTTCCGGACAGGGGATGCCGAATGGAGGGGACTCGGCAAAATACCCGGAAGCGGTCTTACGCTCCGCGATGAATATAAAATGTACGACGCGGTTGAAAGATTTGAAATCCCGCCAATCCACTCAGCGGAAATCAGGGGTTGCGGCTGTGGGGATGTACTCAAAGGAATCATGCTTCCTCAGCAGTGTTCCTTATTCAGAAAGACCTGCACCCCTACCAATCCCATAGGTCCCTGCATGGTCTCTTACGAGGGTACCTGCGCGGCTTATTACAAGTACCATCTTGATGAGTAATATCCATAGCCCTTTTTCCCTTTGTCGATGGGCATCAATGCAAATTTTGAATGATGGAATATGGCAGCACAAAAAACTGACGTGATAAAGAGGATGCGCTACCATTTTTCCGGCATTGTCCAGGGTGTGGGTTTTCGTCCCTTCATTTATCGAATCGCTACGAGAAATTCGCTGACAGGATTCGTCCAGAACCGCTCTGACGGCGTCGTTGCGGAGGTGGAAGGTCCGGAAGAATCCATAGTTTCCTTCATATCCGGGGTAAACAAGGAGCTCCCGCCACTTGCCGACATTTCCAATATTTCCCACAAAGAGATTGCAGTCAGGAATGATAAAGTATTCCGGATCAGTGAAAGCGAAACTGGCGGACTGGGAAAGGTGCTTATCACACCGGATATTGCTACATGCGGTGAATGTTTTAAGGAACTTTTT
>Ga0187771_10004049_pt1 | contig 10297 bp, 7 predicted proteins | sample 0116_SJ02_MP15_1_FD_133139 | JGI IMG/M metagenome (GOLD analysis project Ga0187771, IMG submission 133139) | Tropical peat soil microbial communities from peatlands in Department of Meta, Colombia - 0116_SJ02_MP15_10_MG | ecosystem: Environmental > Terrestrial > Soil > Wetlands > Peat | place... | reverse complement strand
TTGCCCCGGCCGGGATTCGAACCCGGGTCGCCGACTCGAAAGGCCGGCATACTCTCGACACCTGAGGTTTGACCGGGCTGTACGCCCACGCGGACTCTATACTACCGGGGCTGAATCAAGGCCGTCTAGGTCGGCAATTAGAGCTTTCGCCCTAGACTGGGACGTAGTAGCACCACTCGCCCAATTCGGCGAACAGCTCGAGCCAATCACGCCGGTGGATGGCATGGTAGCTTTCGAATAGAACTGTTCCGTCCCTTCTGATGTACGAGTTCCTAGATCTTCGTTCCCCCACCGCACGCAGGGTCGAAAGCGCCTCGTCGCAGTCGAGTCTCGAGTCGAAGTATCGCTTCCTGCCGTAGATTCTTGGCGTCGCGTCGTCTGCGGGGTAGTCGGTCAGCATCCCGCACCGACCGCCGGCCTGATTGATGAGGAACGAAATGACAGCGTGTTCGTCCGGCGCCAGTCCGCAATCGCCCGAGGCACGCATCTTCTCCCAGAGGGACGCGGACTCGATTCGGGGGGACAGGTACAAGGTCGTGGTGGCTTCCGACCCCGTTCTGACGTACTTCCCTTTGAGTTCCGGAAGGGGAACCTTCACCTTCTGTACTGCGAGGATGTCGGGAATTGCAGGAAGTAGCACGTCAGACGAATCGAGAGACGACCAGGAGAGGCCCGAAGCCGAGAGGTAGATTGTGCCCTTCCTGGACCTTGCTTTCAGCACCTCCCCCGTCTGGACGTCGAAACCTGACTCGGCCAGCCTGTTTGCAAGAATCTCAATTTGACGGCCGTTCAGCTTCGGAAGAAGGAGGTAGCGTCTCCCGTCAAGGTGTAGCTGATGGACCTTGAAACGAAGCAAACCAAGGATTGGCGAGTTAGGCATAGGTAATATATACAAACCTAAGCGGTTCAGGCCCGAGTGACAGGGAGTGGTGGAAGACAGGGCCGTCTCGATGGCCGCGCTCGAGGCGCGCATGAAGTCATACGCAATCCGTGTGGATTCCGCCCTCGCCAGGGAGCTCAAGCTCTACAGCCATTCTAGGTTCCACGACCCTCTCGTCTACGCCATCGAGGGAGGGAAGAGGGTCCGCCCCGTCATGCTCATGCTGTCTGCAGAGGCGCTCGGATGCAAGGACGACTCCGTACTAGGGGCCGCAGTGGCAGTGGAGTTGCTTCACACCGAGTCGATCATCCACGACGACGTGATTGACGAAGAGAAGGTGAGGAGGGCGAAGATGCCGTTCCATGTGAAATACGGCTACAGCGCCTCTCTGCTGAGCGCGGACTTCGTTTTCGCCATGATTCTGGCGATCGCCGCCAGGTACGACGACAGAAGAATCGCCGAAGAGGTGAGCAACGCTGCCCTCCAGATGGCCGAGGGGGAGTACTCGGAGCTGACCATCGACCCCCAGATCTACAAGCTGACCTGGGACGAATACATCAGGATCATCACGGAGAAGACGGCCTCCCTCTTCGAGACGTCTGCGAAGCTCGGCGCTCTGATAGGGGGAGGGGACGAGAAGGAGGTAGAGGCGCTAGCGGACTACGGACGGTTCATAGGGGTCGCTTACCAGCTGAAGGACGACCTGCTCGACTGGAGGTCCCAGGACAAGGTGACAGTGGGCCTGCTGAAGACCCACAGCGAGAGCGAAGTGGTCGGGAAGATGACCGCCCAGGCCGAGTCCTACGCGGAGGAGGCGAAGAGACGTCTGATGCACCTCCCAAGGAACGAGGCGACTGTACTGCTAGAGGACCTGTCGGACTTCTCGATACTCAGGAACTACTAGGTCGCTGTTCCAGAGAACCAGAACCTGAAGTGCGGCTAGGACTGCCCTAGGATTATGAAGGCGATGGCAAACCCGTAGATTGCGATTGCCTCGGCCAGCACAACGAAGATCAGGGCGGTGGTTCTTACTTCCGCCTTCTCGGTGACGGCGGCGATGGCAGCTGAACCTGAGGTACCCACGCCGACTCCTGCGCCTAGGGCAGCCAGGCCGAATGCCAGTCCGGCCGCGAGGAATTGCTGTCCGGCAGCGGCGCTGGTGCTGCTAGTTATGGCAAACGCCGGGGCAGAAAGCGCGGACATCGCTGTCGCAAAGAAGCCGAGGGCGAGGAATACTCTCGAAAGCCTTCGCATTGGTTGACGAAACAGCGCCTTTGAATATCGCTTATAAACATTGAGAGGGCGAATCTCAAAATTCGGGTCTAGACCCTCAGCCTCGACAGGATTTTCTTGGGGTCCATTCCCGCTTCTACCCCGATCGCTATCGCAGCCAGGTTGCTCACCTCGAACTCGAGGAGTTTGATGAGGCCCAGGATCGTCCCGGGGCTCAGGCCTTGCCATACGAAAGCCAGTGAGGCGGTGTCCCTCATCTCCTTGGCGAAGCCGTCCTCCACCATGTCGATTAGCTCCTCGTCGCTCTGCGCCCCCTGGAGCGGGAAGCGATAAGACGCTTCGATCATCTTCGCGGCTTCGGTCACCGAGTCGGCGCCCGCCATGCTGTTCAGGGTTGAAAGCGAGACTCTTCTCGCCGGGATGATAACCAGCTCCTGCACCTCTGCCTCGGTTAGGCCCCAGAGCTTAGCGCGGAGCACGCCGAGCACGTTGTAGGCGTCGATGTCCAGGGCGACGAGGTCGCTCACGCCGTTCACGTTTGCCGATTTGGCAGCGTACAGCTTCGGGTTGAGGGAGTACTCCTTCGAGATCGCCGATAGGACCGCGTGGTCGATGTAGACGTCGAAGAATCTAATCTCCCCCCTTGACGCGTAGGCAGCGAGTGCCTTCTCCACGTCGGAGAAGAACTCGGACCCAGACAGCATGGTCACCGCCTCGTTGACGTCCTTCGCAGAGAGGACCTTGACCAGCAGGTCCCTGCGCCCGACCAGCTCCTCTGCTTTCATGTCGAGGTACTCGACCGTCTCGTCGTAGGACCTCCCAAGCGCCCGGGCCTTCAGGGCGAGCTTCAGGTCCCAGGCGATGTTCTTCAGATAGTAGAGCTGCAGGATCCTGTACCTCCCGGCCCCTTGGGTGGTCGTGTGGTGCACTGCTGCAAGCCGCTCCCTTAGGGCGAGCTCGATCCTCCTGGCGTTGAAGGGCGGCGACATGCTGGAGAAAGAGTCGGCGTAGGGGGTGCTCCGGAGCCGGTTCACGAATTCCTCGAGCGAGGTGGACTCTGCCAGCTTCTGAACCGACCCCGCGTCGAGGAGCGAGCCTCTCAGAGCGAAGGCCTTGGTTCCGACGTAGGTCCTGCTGGACAAGTCAAAATTCCTCGGGTTCTTGCCAGCCGAAGTCAGACGGCTTATAATTATTCATCCGGAAAGAGGATGAGGAACCGGGCCCTCCCGCCCCGCAGCCGCATTACGCTTAATAACGGAACTCGGGCGCGGCTGAAAACGCATCGCGCTTGGGCGTCGCCCGTCTTTCGAAGGTCACAATAATCGCTCCCCGCAGCGAGTACGAAGACGTAGCAAAGGCGCTGGCCCACTTCGAGGACTTCCACCCTCTAGAAGGCGCGCCCCAGAACTTCGACCCCGGCGTACAGGAGCTCACAGTCAAGGCGGTAAGGCTCTTCGCCCAGGCGGACCAAGCCGTGAAGGACCTCGGCCTGAAGTTGATGCCGGGGCAGATGGACATAGTGTTCAGGGGCGTCAAGGTCCCGAAGAGCACGTTCGAGGCCTCCAACTGGAAGGAACTGCTGGACAGCGCCGAAGCCCGGCTCGGACCCATCGTCGAAGAGGTCAGGGAGGAGAAGGTGCGGATGCAGAAGGCCCAGAAGGACGAGGCCGATTCCGAGGCACTCATGGGGGCGCTGAAGGTCGTGTCCGGCTTTTCGTCGGACCTCACGGGGCTGTCGGGCCTCGCCCATTTCAAGGCGGTCGTCTCGCTGGTGGAAAGCGAGAAACTGGAAGAGTTCAGGAAGTCGGCTCCCGGGGCCCTGTTCCTTTCGCATCCTGTCTCAAAGGACCAGGCACTGGTCATGGTGGCCGCACCGAGAGCGGACGAGTCGAAGCTGGATAAGACGATGAAGCTGCTGGAGCTCAAGCCGCTCACCATTCCACCGAGCTTCCCCCAGAACCCTGCCGAGGCATACAGGAAGGCCTCTCAGGACCACGACGCAGCTGTCTCAGCGAGGGAGAAGGCCGAGGTGCAGATGGCTGAATCCAAGGAGAAGCACGGTACGGAACTCCTGGCGCTGAGGGAGCTTTCAGAGGTGGCCCGGAAGACGCTGGACGAGGCTAGGGTGTCAGGCGGGATGCAGAGGATGGCGATGATCTCCGGGTACGTCCCGGCGAAGAAGGAACCCATGCTGAAGGAGATGTTCGGCAGGTGGATCGTCCACACAGAACCTGTTGAGCCCGGCAAAGAGGAGGGGAAGGTCCCCACCCTGATGGAGAACAGGAGGGACCTGGGGCTGTTCCAGCCAGTCACCCTTGAGCAGGGGATACCGGCGGAGCACGAGGTGGACCCGACCCCCCTGGTTTCCTTCGTCTTTCCGATCTTCTTCGGGATGATGTTTGGGGACGTCGGCCACGGCCTGATTCTGACCGCGTTCTTCCTGTGGGTCAGACATGTGTCAAACGGGAGCATGAGGCAATGGGCGAACATGTTCGTGGTGGCGGGCGTGTCCGCCATATTCTTCGGCATCGTTTTCGGGGAGTTCTTCGAGCTGTCGTTTTCCAACTTCGTCCCCATCCCGGCTGCCGTGGAGATAATCCACAGGGCCGCAGGGGCGGTGGACACGTTCAACTTCCTCCCTACGCCTTTCGCGGGAATCAACCTAGTTCTGATAGTCAGCTTCCTAGTCGGGATAGCCCACCTCGCGACCGCCCTCGGTCTAGACGTGTACCAGGCGTCGAAGGCGCACGACCGCATGGAGCTCTGGCTGGAGAAGGTGCCGGTGTTCACGATGTATCTTTCGGGAGTGGGCTACGGGCTCGCGTTCGTGGGCGTCGGGTTCAGCTTCAACGTGCTGGCGAGCTCCGCCCCTAACCCGCTCCTCGGCATACCCAACAACGTGCTGGGTGCGGTCTCTCTGGCGGTTCTTGTCCCGTCGATGATCGTTCTGCTGGCCGGGAAGAGCGTGGCCATAGCCGCTGGGAAGCTGAAGGGAGGCTCGGTGCTTGGGGCCCTTTCAAACGGGGGGCTAGAGGTCTTCGAGAGGATCTCCCAGTTCATGTCAAACACGATAAGCTACGTCAGGCTCGCGGTGATGCTCCTGGTCCACGCCGCCCTCCTTCTTATCATCAACCTGCTGCAGCCCTGGGGGAACCCTGTCATGATCGCTCCATGGGTAATCCTGAACCTGCTGGTCCTGGCCTTCGAGGCGTTCATTGTGTACGTCCAAGACCTGAGGTTGCACCTCTACGAGTTCTTCACGAAGTTCTACACAGGGACGGGAACCCCCTTCAGGAAGATACTCCCTGACAGGGCGCGGATCAGGATAAACTGGACTTAGCCGAGTCCGGCCACTGCGTTGGACGCGAAGTTGATCACCTGCTGCGGGAATATCCCTATGCCAATGATCAGCCCCACCAAAATGGCGAAGACCAGGACGAACCAGAAGGGCTCCTTCACCCTTTCAGTGCTCTCGCCATCGTCGATGTACATCCGTTTTATGACCCAGGCGTAGTACCCGAGGCTGAAGGCCGAGTTCAGTATCGCCGCGAGCGCCACCCAGCCGTAGGGGCCGTTGGCCACCGAGAGGACCAGGATGAGCTTGCTCCAGAAGCCGCTCAGGGGCGGGACTCCCGCGAGGCCGAGGAAGGCGACTGCGAGGGTGAATGCGGTTATGGGCATGCGCTTTCCGAGGCCGTTGTAGGCTCCAAGGTCCGCCCTCTTCAGCTGGAGGATCACGAGCGCCGCCGCGAGGAAGGCGGCTCCCTTCATCACTGCGTGGTTGATCACGTGGAAGACCGTGCCCGTCAGCCCGAGCGTGGCGGCGGTCGAACCCGGAGCGTTCGCGAAGGCTACGAACCCGATCAGCATGTATCCTGCCTGCGCAATGCTGGAGTAGGCGAGCAGCCTCGTCATGCTCTTCTGGGTCAGCGCAGAGATGTTCCCCACGGTCATCGTGAGCACGGCAAGGACTGCGAAGACGTTCGCCATCGTGAAGAGCGGGCTCTTGGTGACAGCGTAGAGGGTGGTGATCGCGAGCAGGACCCTGATGGCAGCGATGAACCCCGCCTTCTTGGTGGCTGCCGCGAGGAGGGTGCTGATGGTCGTCGGGGCCCCTTCGTACGCGTCGGGGATCCACATGTGGAATGGCACGATAGACATCTTGAACCCGAAGCCCGCCACGAAGAGCAGGGTGGCGACTCCGGCTAGGGCCGACGGGTTGCTGGTGAACCCAGCGACCACAGCGGAGATCTGGGTGCTCCCCGTTAGCCCGTAGGCCAGGCTTATCGCGTAGAGTATGACCGCGGATGACATCGCGCCTATGATGGCGTACTTGACGGAGGCCTCGTTGGAGCGGAGCTTCTTGTCGAAACCTGCGAGGACGTAGGTCGGGAGGCTCATCAGCTCCCAGGAGACGAAAAGCATCAGCAGGTCCTTGGAGTAGGCAAGCAGGACCATGCCCAGGGCCGTGAACGCGAGCAGGCTGTAGTAGACCGGGTTGCTGGTGCTCTTCTGGAAGTCGAAGGACACGATGGTCACCGCAAGGGTGACGCCGACCGTGACCAGGGCGAACAACCCTCCGAGCTGGTCGGAGGTGAGCAGGGAGCCCGCCCAGGACGGAGTGGACGGGTAGAGAGTAAACAGCCCGATGAGCGCCATGGCTGCTGCCAGGATTAGGGCGAGGACGTACCCAGCGAGGTTCTCGTTGCGCACTCTGAAGACCTGGAGCAGCGGGAGGAACAGCCCTGCGCCTGCCAAGAGCGCGACTGTAATCGTGAAGTAGTCAGTCATGCTATGGCAACCCCCTGAGGAACTGGGCCACCGGGAGCGCAGGGGTCAGGATGAGGTACGAAGCGATGATGAGGATCACCAGCGGGACCAGGTAGACCGCGAAGGCACCGACGTCCGACCACCCCATGTCGTGGGTTTCGTGGCCCGCCTCCGCCGGACTGAGGACGGTTTTCTTGATCATCCAGAGGAAGTAGCCCGCTGTGATGACAGGGACCAGGACAGAGATGGCGGCGATGGCCGACGCCGAGATCCCGGCCGCGATTACCATGAACTCCGCCAGGAAACTGGAGAACGGCGGGAGCCCCATGGCTGCGGCGGACCCGAGGACGAGGATCGCGGCTGTGCGGGGCATGGTCGTCCCGAGGCCCTTGAGGAGTGGGATCTCCCTCGTGCCTGCCTGGTGCTGTATGTAGCCCGAGAGCATGAAGAGGCTCCCCACCGCGAGGGCGTGGGTGAACATCTGGAAGATGGCGCCCTGAATCCCGAGGAGGTTACCCGAGATCAGAGTCGCATAGGCGCCGAAGAGCACGAACCCCATGTGGTTGATGCTCGTGAACGCTATCATCTTCTTCAGGTCCTTCTGCAATAGCGCAGCCACCGCTCCGTAGAACATCGAGAAGAGGCCCAGGGCGAGGAAGACCCAGGCGTACTGAGCTGAAGCGTTGGGGAAGAGACCGATGCTAACCCTGAGGAAGCCGTAGCCGCCCATCTTCAGAAGAACCCCCGCTAGGAGCACGGAGATCGGCGATGGCGCCTCGACGTGCGCGTCAGGGAGCCATGTGTGGAACGGCACGAGCGGGAGCTTGACCGCGAACCCGATGAACGAGGCCAGGAGCGGGAGGTACTCGAGGGCGACGGGGATCTCGTGGGCCTGGAGCATGGCCTGGATCGTCGGGATGTCGAACGAAGGAGATGGCATCCCCATGTAGAAGTAGAGGAAGCCCAGGAGCATGATTGTGCTCCCCGCGAAGGTGAAAATGATGAACTTCAGCGCCGCGTACTTCCGGCGGGGTCCGCCCCAGACCCCGATGAAGAAGAACATCGGGATGAGGACGATCTCCCAGAAGATGTAGAACAGGATCAGGTTGAGGGAGGTGAAGACCCCCATTATTGCCCCCTCGAACAGGAAGATCAGGGAGTAGTACTCGGCCTCGTGGTGGTCGATGAGCCTCCTGGAGCCTATGATGACGAGGACCGTGAGCAGGGCGGAGACGAAGAGCAGGGGAGAGCTGAGGCCGTCGACCCCGAGGAAGTAGTTCAGCCCGAAGGAGCTGAAACTAATCCAGCTGTACTTCTCTTGGAGGAGGTAGGTGCCCGGTGCCAAAGACGGGGCCTGGGCGTACACTTGCCAGAACACGTAGCCTGCAACGGCCATGACCACCAGTGAGATTGCCAGGGAGGCGTAGATTCCGAGACGGCGGTCCGCCCTGGTCGCGAGGTAAACGAACGGGGCCGCGACGAGCGGGAGGGCTATCAGCAGCGAAAGGACGTAGCTCATGGCAGCCCTACTCCCGCCCGCCAGATGGCGAGCAGTAGGAACACGACGAGGAGGAGGATGCCGATGGCGAAGACCTGGGCGTACTGCTCGACTATCCCTGTCTGAATCCTCCTGAAAGCCCTAGAGAGGGCCAGGCCCACCGATGAGAACCCGTTCGCCGCGCCGTCCACTATGTTGACGTCGACCCAGTTCCCTGCGCCCGACAGGGCGACGCCGACCACCGAGCCGGCTTCGTTCACCCTGAACAGCCCCCTGTAGTCGAAGTTCTCGCTTATCCACCTCGCCGCGGCTAGGGGCGCGTTTACGAAGACCTTGTAGTAGATGGCGTTGATGTACCACCTGTTGTAGAGGAAGGTGTAGAGCCCGTGCATGAACCCTGTCTGGCCGACTATTCTGGACGGGTCCATCCTCCTGCCTAGATAGAACAGGAAGGCGGCGAAGAACCCGACGGCTACGATGAGCAGCGTGATCCCCATCGGCGCGGCCTCGAGGGCGCCCGAAGGAGCGGCGAGCGTGGCCGTGGGGAAGAGAGAGGCGATGTAACCCGATGCCGCGGACTGCAGCGCCGCCTGGATGTTGAGAGACGGGATGAACTCCCCGGTTAGGGCAGCCAGCCCTATGACCACGGTCAGCCCGGCCAGTATCGAGTAGGGCACCCACATTATGGGGCTCGGCTCGTGGACGTGGTGCCCCTGGCCTTCGACCTCGGACAGGTGCTTGCTCCTGTCACCGAGGAAGACGAGCCCGAGCATCCTGAACGAGTAGAAGGCGGTCATGCCTGCTGTCAGGGCTCCGACAGCGAAGAGGGCGTACTGGCCGGCTCCCCATGCCGCGCCCAGGACCGCGTCCTTGCTCCAGAACCCGCTGAACGGAGGGATACCCGACAGCGAGGCTACCGCGATGAGGACTGCGGCGAAGGTCAGTTTCATCTTGTCCTGCAGGCCGCCCATGTCGCTGATGTACTTCGAGTCAGCGGCGTGAATCAGAGCGCCCGCCGCGAGGAAGAGGCACGCCTTGAAGATGGCGTGGCTCATCAGCTGGTAAAGCGCGGCCGAAAGGCCGACGGAGAAGTCGGTGGAGAGGCCCGCTACCCCCACCGCGAGCATCATGTACCCGATCTGGGAGACGGTCGAGTACGCGAGAATCTTCTTGAGCTCAAATCCTACCAGCGCCTGGCTTGCGGCCAGTATCGCGGTGAAGGCGCCTATCCAGGCGACGGTCATGAAGAACGGCTGCACGACGCCGATGCCGTAGGTCGAGGTCCCGAGGGCGATGAAGTAGAAGATCGGCGCGACCCGGGCGACCAGCACCACCCCTGCCTTGACCATGGTGGCGGCGTGAATCAGCGCGGAGACAGGAGCCGGGCCAGCCATGGCGTCGGGGAGCCACTCGTGCAGCGGGAACTGGGCGGACTTGCCCACGGCCCCTCCGAAGATGAGCAGGGCGACCGGAACGAGCAGGCCAGACGAGTAGAGGCTCTGGAACCAGTGCGTCGGTTGACCTGCGGCGTTCACCTGGTGCGCCAGCTGATAGTAGTTGAACGTGCCTGCGTAGTAGAAGAGAATCAGGATGCCGGCTAGCATCGCCACGTCCCCTATCCTAGTCATGACGAACGCCTTCATACCAGCCTGTGACGGAGAGTATGCCTGGTCCTCTCCTAGCGCCTTGTCGCCCTGGGTGCCGACCCAGTCCTTCGTCTCGTCCTTCCAGTAGTGGCCGATCAGCGCGTAGCTGCAGAGGCCTACCATCTCCCACCCTATGAAAAGGGACAGGAGGTTGTCGGAGAGGACGATGAGCTGCATGCTCCCGATGAAGAGCGCGATGAAGAAGAAGTACCGGTTGTGCCCCCCGTCGTCCTTCATGTACTCTAGGCTGTAGAAGATGATCAGGAAGCT
>Ga0187771_10004048_pt1 | contig 10298 bp, 8 predicted proteins | sample 0116_SJ02_MP15_1_FD_133139 | JGI IMG/M metagenome (GOLD analysis project Ga0187771, IMG submission 133139) | Tropical peat soil microbial communities from peatlands in Department of Meta, Colombia - 0116_SJ02_MP15_10_MG | ecosystem: Environmental > Terrestrial > Soil > Wetlands > Peat | place... | reverse complement strand
GCACGATCGTCGGAACATTTCGCTCCAGATCATCCGTCACGGCCGTCCGCTTACGATCACCTACGACATGGAATGAGATGGAGTTTCGCGCTGCGCTACAGGCCGAGCGCGACGAGGTCCTGGACCTCCTCGCGCTCTGGTACGGCGACCGCGAATTCTTTGCCCGCTACAACCAAAGCGATCCCACCTTCCGCGATGATCTGTGTCTCGTCGCTGTCGACGGGAGGCGCATTGTTTCGACGGTTCAAATCTTCGATCGCAAGATAAACCTCGCCGGCCAAACCGTCCCGATGGGCGGCATCGGATCCGTATTCACACGTGAAGAGTACCGGCATCGCGGCCTCGCGTCATCGTTGATGCGCCTGGCCGTCGACACGATGAAGCGCGAGGAATTTGAAATATCGCTCCTGTTTGCGGAACGACTGACCTTTTACAACCAGTTCGGATGGCGAGAGATCGAACGATCGCTGACCGTGCTCGCGAATGCGTCCGCGCTCGAGGCGCCTGCGGATTTCGAAATCGACGTGCTCGATCCGGGTCTCGATCTCCCGGACGTGATGCGAATCCATCGCGACTATAGCGGTCGATTCAACGCGACCGCCATTCGCGACCACGCCGACTGGCGGGGAAATCTCATATACGCCGGCAACTCACCCGCCGAACAGAATCCCGGCGAATGCGAAGAATACTTCATAATCGCCAGGCGAAACGGCGCGATTGTCGCGTATGCGCGTGCGACGCGCTTTCATGGAATCGCGATGGTGATGGAGTTCGGATGCGCCTCCGGAGAGGAACACGGGATCGTCGGTCTCTTCAAGCACATGAGCCAGATGGGATCGACCGGCGTGAGTTCGTTTCGGCTTATAAGTGACCACCGCTCGTCGCAGGTCCTTCGTCCGTATGGCCTGGCAAGTGGATCGGGGCTGCTCGTGACTCACACGCGCCACGATACGAAATTGGAGCAGTTGCTTGCGAAAGCGGGTGCGCCGCCGCATCATCATCCTGACAACAACTACATGTGGCGGATCGTGTCGCCAAAGAAGTTGGGCAAGCGCTTCGGGCTCGGAGCGCAGGAAGCTGAACGACGCGTGTATGAGATGTTGTCCGATCCGCAGTCGCTGTTTTGGACAGCGGATCGTTTTTGACCAGTGGATTGGGCCCGCGAATCGGCGGACGGACGTGAACGTGGCGGCGGAGGTGATTTGTCATGGCAGTGTTGCTTTCTTCAGGATGGACGCGCATGCGCGCGTCAATCTCAATCGGTTCCGGTCTTTTACTTGTGGTCGCCTTGTCGGCGATCCCGGCGAACGCTGCGCATCGACATCGCGCCGCCAAGCCTGCGGCGACCAGCGCTGGTGATGAGTCGTCGGCGAACGAGGCGCAAGGGCTTTCCGGCCCGTATCAGGAAGCCTGCGTGATGGAACCGGTCAGCGGCGCCGTCATCTTTGCGCAAAACGAGCACCGGCCCTGGCCGACGGCTTCGTTGGCCAAATCGATGCTGATGCTGATCGTCGCCGAGCGCCTCGACAACCGAAGTCTCAAGCTCGATGACAAAGTGACCGCGTCCCGGCTGGCTTCGAAGATGGGAGGATCTCAGGTCTATCTGAAAGAGGGCGAGGTTTTCACCGTCGACGAGATGATGAAGGCGGTCGTCGTCCATTCGGCGAACGACGCATCGCTCGCGATGGCGGAATACATCGCAGGCTCCGGCGAAGCATTCGTCCAGCTCATGAACGAGCGCGCCGCGCAGCTCGGGATGAAGGACACGCACTATTACTCAGTGCACGGATTGCCGCCTGCGCCCGGTCAGGGGACCGACGTTTCAAGCGCGTACGACGAGGCGCTTCTCGCGCGCGAGCTCGTCCGGCATCCGCAGATTCTTAAGTGGTCGGCAATCACAGTCGATCGGTTTCGCGCCGGGACGTTTGAGCTGCGAAACACAAATCATCTCGTGTTCAATTACAACGGATGCGACGGGCTGAAGACCGGCTTCTACTACAAGGCCGGGTTTAACGTTGTCGCGACCGCGCAGCGCAGTGGGATGAGGCTTATTGCGGTCGTGCTCGGATCGCCACGCAAGCATCAGAACTTCGATGAGGCCGCGAAGCTGATGTCGCAGGGTTTTGCGTCGTATGAAATGAAGCAGATCGCGAAGAGGGGGACGTCAGTCGGGCAGCCGATAGCGATCAAGGATGGCGCCATCGCATCGATCACGCCGGTCTATGAATCCGATGCGGCGATTTTCCTGAAGCGCGGCGATTCCAAGACCGCTTACAAGGTGCAGTACGATATTCCCGCGTCGCTGAACGCGCCTATCACAGCGGGACAAAAACTCGGAACTGCACAGGTGATGGTGGATAATCATTCCATCGCAACCGTCGCGCTCGTCGCGCCCTCCGACGTCGGCGTGAAGCCGTCGATGGTCCATCGCCTGCTGGGCAGCCTGTGATCACGTCCGCCGCTGGATTCAGGCTGCCTCGATGCAGCCCGGGTACGGCGTTTACACATCGCCGCAGATTTGGACAATAGACCCGATGCCACATCGCGCGCGCTGGGCTGTCGTCATCCTGGTATCCGCCCTCGTCATATGGGTTGGCGGAGGGCTGGCGCTTCATTTCGGCCAGATCCGTCATAATCAACTTGGCTACGATATCGAGCGGGAATTTCCGCCTGACAAGACGTACAGACCCGGTGAGATCTTCGCATCGACCCTCGCGGCGATCATGGACCACGAACTCCATACAGGATTTGGATGGCGTCCCAACGACTTTCCGCTATGGGGCCCGAAGGTCGCCGCGGATAACAATGCGAATCGTCAGCTCGGAATCATCATGGCGGTGCGCGAGACGATGCGCGTGTTCAAAGACCATCTAACGAAGGTCTCGTCCAACGAATACGACCAGAATTTGGTGGTCGCTGATACCGATTTTCGCAACGATGCCGAACGCTGGATACTGCCCGCGCCCGAGGGCAAGTACAACGACGGCATCGAGCACTTGCGCGCCTATGTTGCGGGATTGCGCGCCAGCCCGCCGACGTCGCGAGAACTCAACTTGCGCAGCGTCGAACTGATCCGATTATTCCAAACTTGGACCGATCTGCTCGGTGACGCGCACGCGCGCCTGTACAGCACCCGGCGCGAAAACGGCCGTCCGATTGGCATCTGGGATTGCGACAAACTCTTTTATCACGCGCAGGGTTACGCGCACGTCATCTACCATATGATGCTTGCCGTGAATCGCGAGTACTCTGCTCAAATCAAGTCAGACCCGGTGCTCGAATCGCTGATGAACGATTCAATTGACGCTCTGGGTAAAGCCGCGGTGATGAAGCCGCTGATTGTGTTTAACGGCTCGCCCGACGGTATCTTTGCAAATCATCGACGCAATCTGGATACATACATTACCGAGGCGCGCCAGAAGATGTACTCGATTCGCGAAGAACTCCAACGCTCGCCGCTTTGACGTGTTTTTCTGTCATTCCCGCGCGTCTGATTCAGTCATTTCTGGCGCGCGAGGAATCCCGGACCCGCATACGCGACCTGTGGCTCAGCGCCTGCGCTTGCGCGACAATTCATTCGGTGGATGAGAAATACAATCCGTTCCCGTGGCTGCCGTTCTGGCCGAAGCTGGGACCCCGATTGCACATCCCGAGCGCGATCGCAGCCCTGATTGTGGCCGCCGCCCTCATCTGGCTCTGCGTGCGCTACGGCTGAAAATTCACGCGATGGATTTTCGGGATCGCAGTGACAGAGTCGGTCGATTCGCTCGTCGCAAGCGAGATGAATCGGGTCAGATCGTCGCGCAGCCTGGCCACTACTATACCTCGATACCCGTCCGGGAAATTGCGCAACTTTGCGATCGCCTTTTCATATTGCGATCGCGCTCCATCCGGATTCCCGCGCTCAGCGTGAAGGATCGCGACCGCCGCCTGGATCATCCCCTGAATGAAGACCTTCTCGTGGTCCCTGCTCCGCCGCCAGAGATCTTCCCACACTTCGTGGCACGCGAAGAACCGACCGGCATTGAACAGTTCTATCCCGCGTTCGAATAGATTCTGTTCGGCGTCCGACATCCGTTGGCGCGGCTACATCCCGCGACCGTGACGCAGCAGGCGTCCCGACATCGTGCCGGTCTCGACTCCGTCAACCATCGTCACTTCGCCGTTGACGAGAATGTAGCGGTAGCCGTCGGCCCTTTGGACGCGGCGCCATTCGCCGCCCGGAAAATCCCGCGCGATCTCGACGGGGCGAAGTCGGAGATTGTCGTAATCGTAAACGACGATGTCTGCTGGCGCGCCTTCGCGCAGAGTACCGCGATCGCGGAAACCAGCGCACATCGCAGGCAGCGCGGACAGCCGCCAATGCGCATCTTCGAGGCTCATGCACGCATTGTCGCGCGCCCATTTCGTTATGAACTCGGTGGGATACTTTCCGCCCGTGAAGAACTTCGTATGCGCGCCGCCGTCGGAAACGCCTGGAATCAGCCATTCGTACGAGACCATCTCGCGATTGAAATCCTCGCGCAGATTCGGACCGGGCGAGAAGAATTCGGTGCGCAACTCGTCTCCGACGGCAACGTCGAGCATCACGTCAACCGGATGCTTTCCAGTCGTCTCAGATATCGCCCGCAACGTCATCCCTTCGTACGATTTGAGATCGTCGCGATAGACTCGAGTGAATACGATTTGATCGAACGAGTCGGTGATCACGCGCGGGATATTGGCGCGTAATGCGTCGCGGCGCGCCGGATCTCCGAGCTTGCGCATTCTGTCCGCGGGCTCCCCGGTCGTGGCTTCGCACCACGCCGGAATATCATCGAATAGATTCCAATCCACAAACGTGAAATCCATGCCCGTATCGCCCGTTGCGCCCTGGCCATAGACGGGAAGCCCGCGACGGCGGCAATCCTCCAGCCATGCGATGGCGCCGCGATGGATCTGCGGCGCTGAATCGCGCGGCTGCACAACGTTGTACAGAATCGGTCGTCCGCTAATCTCGGCAAGCTTCTCGTAGTGGAGCGAATCCTTTTTCGGATCGCCCGACACGAGTGTCATCTGCATGAAGCCCTCATTGCGACGCGCGAGTACCCGCGCGAACGCAATACACGTATCGTCGCTCATTACGTCCGATACCATCGGCGAGCCGTCGTAGTCGCGCTGCACGCATGCCGGACCGTTGGGATCGAGTCTCTGCGCGGACCATCCGCACGCGCCTGCGTCCATAGCCTCGTCAAGCAATCGGCAGAGCTCGCGCTCTTCCTCTTCGGTCGGCGGTCGACTCTTCGCGGCCTCGAGACCCATCACCCATACCAGCAGCGGCGACACCGCCACGTATGGAAGCATGTTGATAGCCTTGGGATGTCGCTCGACGCTGTCCAGGAATTCCGGAATCGTCGTCCAGTCCCACGGCAGCCCGGCTTTCATCGACGCGTAGGGGATCGCTTCGACGCGCGTCATCGTGAGCATCGCACGCTCGCGATTTTCGGGGCGCACGGGAGCGAAGCCAAAGCCGCAATTTCCGATCACGACGGACGTCACGCCGTGCCAGCTCGAGATCGAGCAGTACGGATCCCAAAAGAGCTGCGCGTCGTAATGCGTGTGCAGGTCCACGAATCCGGGCGCGACGACGAGCCCCGAGGCATCGAGCGTCCTCGTAGCATCGCTCGAACGCAGTCGTCCGATCTTCGCGATTCGTCCGTCTCGGACTCCGAGATCAGCCCGACATCGCGGCATCCGCGTCCCGTCAATCACGATTCCGTCCTTGACGATTAGATCGAATTCCGGCATTTCGATCCTCCTCCCGGCGGCGCCCGGCGTAGGGTCGCCCTATGCGATCAACGCTTCGCATCACGCCACCCGCAATGTCAAGGTGACGCGCGCAATATAAAAGATGCTGTCGTTTCAAAACCCGAAGGGGCGCGCGTCTTTGGCGCGCAGTGCGCAAGCGTTCGCGACGTGGAGTAAAGCCGAGTCTAGCGAAAATAAATGTGTAATCAGCGCGGAAAACTCTCGAACTTACGATGCCGGCACCGGGACGACGCCTGCGGCTTCGCGATAAGAGAAAACGAGCTTGTCGTCGGCTACATCGACGATCGCAGTGCCGCCCTTCTTGAGCCGCCCGAACAACACCTCATCGGCGAGCGCGCGCGCGATCTCGTTTTCGATGAGACGTCCGAGCGGACGCGCGCCGAATCGAGGATCGTGGCCGCGCTCTGCGAGCCATTTGCGCGCGGCGGCGCTCGTTTCGAGCTTGACCTTCTGCGCCTTCAGCCTGTCTGAAAGCTCGCCAAGAAACTTGTCGACAACGCGTTCCATCACTTCGGGACTCAGCGGTGCGAATTCGATCGTTGCGGAAAGGCGATTTCTGAATTCCGGACTGAACATCCGCTCGATGATGTTCTTCGGATTGCCCTGCCCCGCTCCGCCGTGGAATCCGATCATCGTGCGCGCCAGTTCCTGCGCGCCCGCGTTCGTGGTCATCACGAGCACGACATTGCGAAAGTCGGCCTTTCGTCCGTTGTTATCTGTCAAGGTCGCGTGATCCATCACCTGGAGCAGGATGTTGAACAGGTCGGGATGCGCCTTCTCGATCTCGTCGAGCAGCAATACGCAGTGAGGAGTCTTGTTGATGGCGTCCGTCAGCAGGCCGCCCTGATCGAAGCCGACGTAACCGGGAGGCGCGCCAATCAGCCGCGACACCGTATGGCGCTCCATGTACTCGCTCATGTCAAAACGCAGAAATTCCACGCCCATCACCTTCGCGAGCTGGCGCGCAACTTCGGTCTTGCCGACTCCTGTGGGACCGGCGAACAGGAAAGCTCCGACCGGCTTGTCCGGATGCGACAGTCCTGAGCGTGCAAGCTTGATCGCACGGGCGACCGCGTCGATCGCGGCGTCCTGCCCGTAAACGACCTTGCGCAGCTCCGCGTCGAGGAACTGGAGACGCTCGCGATCCGAGGCTGATACCGTCCGCTCCGGAATTTTCGCCATCCGCGCAACCGTCCGTTCCACGTCGCGAACGCCGACCGTCTCGGGCTCCTTGCGGCCCTTGGCGCGCAGATGCGCCGCGACGCCCGCCTCATCGACGACGTCGATCGCCTTGTCGGGAAGATAGCGGTCGTTGATATATCGCGCGGAAAGCTCGACAGCGAGGCGAATCGCCGCCGACGTATAGCGAACGTTGTGATGCTTTTCGTAATACGACTTGAGCCCGTTGAGAATCTCGATCGTCTCTTCCTGCGACGGCTCCACAACGTCGATCCGCTGGAAGCGGCGCGCGAGCGCCTTGTCGCGATCAAACGAGCGCTTGTATTCCTGATACGTTGTCGAACCGATACATCGCAGTTCGCCCGACGCGAGCGCAGGCTTGAGCAGATTCGATGCGTCAAGAGTGCTTCCCGACGCGGACCCCGCGCCGACGATCGTGTGTATCTCGTCGATGAAGAGTATCCGCTTCGAATTTCCCGCCACGGCTTTGATGACGGCCTTTAGGCGCTGCTCGAAATCGCCGCGAAAGCGCGTTCCCGCCAACACCGCGCCCATATCTAGCGCGTAGATTTCAACATTCTTGAGAACGTCGGGGACCTTGCCGTTATGAATCGCGAGTGCGAGCCCTTCGGCCAGGGCGGTTTTCCCGACTCCCGCCTCGCCGACGAAAACGGGATTGTTTTTGCGTCGGCGCAGGAGCACGTGAATCGCGCGTTCGAGTTCGCGCTCGCGTCCCACCAGCGGATCGATTTTCCCCTGGCGCGCTCGCTCGGTCAGATTGATCGCGTAGGACGCAAGAGCCTTTGAGGGCGAGAGCTTGCGCTCGCCCTCCTCTTCTCCGTCGCCTTCACCGTCTCCATCCGCATTCGCTTCCTCGTCGCCCGCGTTCTCATCTTCGCTTTCCGCTCCGATCTTCGAAACGCCGTGCGAGATGAAATTGATCACGTCGAAGCGCGTAACGTTCTCTTCCTGCAGGAAGAAGATCGCAGGTGATTCGTTTTCGTGAAACATCGCGACGAGCACGTTGCCGCCGTTGATTTCCGTGTTCCCAGCGGATTGCACGTGCAGTGCGGCGCGTTGAAGCGCACGCTGCACGCCCGCCGCGTAGCGCGGCATCACGCTTTCGCCGCGGGGCAATCGCTCGACCTGCTCGTCGAGGTAGCGCGCGAGCTTGCGTTTGAGCTGTTCAAGATTTGCGCCGCAGTTCTTCAGGATATTGCTGGTCGTTACGTCATGAAGCATCGCGTAAAGCAGATGCTCCAGGCATACGTATTCGTGGCGGCGGTTAACGGCCTCGGTCACGGCAAGCTGCAGCGTTACCTGAAGCTCGCGGCTCAGCATTATATTTCCAGACGCCATCCGGTCTTTAATTCTATTCCTTTTCCATCACGCACTTGAGCGGGTATTCGGCTTGACGCGAAAGCTCCTCGACAGTGCGCACTTTCGTTTCTGCCACCTCAAATGGATAAACGCCCGCCACGCCCATCCCGTTCTGATGCACGTAGAGCATGATTCGCGTCGCTTCGGCGTGCGGTTTGTGAAATACGGACTTGAGCAGCTCTACGACGAACTCCATGGGCGTGTAATCGTCGTTGAGCAGCATTACCTTGTACATCGGCGGACGCTGAGTGCGGGTTTTCGTCTGGGTGCGACGCTTGGTCGCGGTCCCGGAGTCTCCCCCGGCGCCGTTTCCGTCGGCGTTTCCCGCCCGCGCAATCAAAAAGCGTCGCTTAAGGTGCTCGTCGTCCATACGGCTGGGGCGAAGCGGCTTCGCCCTTCACCTGCACAATAGCAAATCGCACGCAGGTCGCGGGAGTCATCCGTCTCCGCTATCGCGGGCCCGTCGCGCGGCTGTTAATCTCGCTATGGTAATTTTGAACCGTTATCGATGAGCCGGGACAACCACAAGCCATCCACGACCACGATTGAGATCGCGATCGTGGACAGTATCGCGAAGGTGCCCCGCGATGAGTGGAACGCGCTCGTCTCAGACAATGATTCCGCGTTTCTGGATTGGGACTGGCTCGCCGCGATGGAGGAAACCAAGTGCGCGGCGCGCACTACTGGATGGCACCCCCATCACATGCTTGCTCGCGCGCCCGGAGAGTCGCGCATCCTGGCCGCCTGCCCGGTCTACCTTAAAACGCACAGTATGGGCGAGTTTGTGTTCGATCACGGATGGGCCGAGGCCGCTGAGCGCGCGGGAATTCGATACTATCCCAAGCTGCTCGTCGGCATCCCCTTCACGCCCCACACCGGACGACGATTCATCACTGCGCCGGAGTTGCCACGCGAAGAGATGGTCGCGGCGCTCGGACGCGCTCTCGTCAAGCTCTGCACCGACAACAAGCTCTCTTCCGCTCACGTTAACTTCTGCGAGCCTGAGGAAGCCAGGATTCTCGCACGCGTCGGATTCTTGGAACGCTCCGGATACCAGTATCACTGGCATAACGCAGGATTCTCTACGTTTGATGATTATCTCGAACGCCTAAAGCACAAGCGTCGCATCGCCGTAAAACATGAGCAGGCAGCGCTCGTCGAGCAGCACATCAGGATCGAAAAGTTCAGCGGCGACGCGATCACGTCGGTGATGCTCTCGCGCGCTTACGATCTCTATCTGTCGACAATCGACAAACTTTATTGGGGCCGCCGGTATCTCACACGCGAGTTCTTCGAGCGACTCGGCGAAAACTTCAAGCGATACATCACATTAATTCTGGCGTATCGTGGCTCGAAGCTGATCGCTGGGACCTTCAATGTCGAGAAGGCCGGCGTGATAGCGGGACGCTATTGGGGATGCTTCGAGGAGCATCGATTCCTGCATTTCAACGTCTGCTACTACGCCGGAATCGAGCACGCGATCGCGCGCGGACTATCGCGCTTCGAGCCCGGGGCCGGCGGCGAATACAAGTGGCTTCGCGGCTTCGATCCCGCACCGACGTCCAGCATGCATTACGTCACGCATCAGGGCCTGGCTCGCGCGATCGGCGATTTCCTGAAGCGTGAGCGCGTCGAGATTGAGCATTGGATTCGCGAAGGCGCCCACCGCTCGCAGCTCAAGCCTCCTCCGCCGAACGACGCGGAAGCTCGCTGACGGTCGCTGTCGTTCGCTCGCCTTCCGATGCTATCAGCTGCGGCTCGCGAGGGCGGGTGTCAAGGACTTTGAGTTGCGGCACTTCAGCGTGACTCGATGCGCCGAGCTCTTTGAGCCGGCGAGCCGATACCATCAGACGCGATTCGAACGAGCCGATCGCGCTGTTGAAAGCGTTTACGGCGTTTTCCAGACCCGCGCCTACCCTCGCCAGAAGCTC
>Ga0187771_10004047_pt1 | contig 10298 bp, 9 predicted proteins | sample 0116_SJ02_MP15_1_FD_133139 | JGI IMG/M metagenome (GOLD analysis project Ga0187771, IMG submission 133139) | Tropical peat soil microbial communities from peatlands in Department of Meta, Colombia - 0116_SJ02_MP15_10_MG | ecosystem: Environmental > Terrestrial > Soil > Wetlands > Peat | place... | reverse complement strand
CGGTTGTTTTGAGGTCGATTGAAATTTCGTATGCTTTGAGTCTGTGGCGGAGGGTGGGCCGGGAAATCCCCAGAAGTTCACATGCCTTCCCCAAATGCCAGTGGGTATGGTTGAGTACCTCCATAATGTGTTCTTTCTCTATGTCCTTGAAGCTCTGGTTTTTATTGGGCACCTCTTTCGGATTTTGATGGATATGAGACTTTTGTCCCAGCAATGGAACGATAGCTTCCTCAAAAATGACCTCCCCTTGGGTGTTGACGGCTACGTGGGTAAGGACGTTCTCCATTTCTCTCACATTACCCGGCCAATCATATTCTGTCATTCTCTGGAGGGCCCCCTCTTCAACTTTTCTTATGCCTCGACTTAGCTCGTAGTTGATTTTTCTGAGAATATGTTCAATCAAGAGTGGTATGTCAGATTTCCGCTCCCTGAGCGGAGGGACCTTTATGGTGGCTACGTTAAGTCTGTAGTACAGGTCTTCTCTGAACGATCCGGCTTGAACCAACTTCCAGAGATCTCTGTTTGTTGCCGTGATTATCCTTGCATTCGATTTGATCTTCTTTTCTCCCCCGAGGCGCTCGAATTCTTTTTCCTGTAAAAACCTCAAGAGTTTCGACTGAAGTTCAAAAGGAATCTCCCCTATCTCATCAAGAAAAATGGTTCCTTGGCCAGCCAATTCAAATTTTCCCTTCTTTGAATTGGATGCATCTGTGAAGGCACCTTTCTCGTGACCAAATAGTTCGCTCTCCAAGAGCGTTCCCACGATGGTGGAACAGTTGATCGCTTGGAAGGGGTGTTCCTTGTAAGGGCTGTTGCAGTGGATAGCCCTCGCGATGAGCTCTTTGCCTGTACCCGTCTCACCCTCGATGAGAACCGTGACCCTGTTCTCCGACAGAACGCCTATGGCTTTGAAGATCTCTTTCATCCCCCTACTTTTACCAACGATTTCTCCTTCTATAAACGGTAAAGATAGATCTATCGATACCGCTCCGGCCATTTGGGCCGGACTCGAAGATTTTAGAGCTTTGCCTATAGCCCTTTCGAGTTCTTCCACATCGATGGGTTTGGGAATATAGTCAATCGCACCGAGTTTGACCGCCCTAATGGTCATCTCCATGTCATGGAATGCCGTAATGATGATGATATTCTTTCTGCCATTGCGAATCAGTTCTTGAAGCACATGAAGACCATTCATGTCAGGGAGGCGAATATCAAGGATGATCACATGGGGATCAAAGAGGTTGCATTGATTCAAACCCTCTGATGCCGACATGGCACACATCACTGCATAGCCTTTCTCCGTGAGAAACATTTCAAGGGTCTCAAGAAGCGGCCGTTCATCATCAATGATGAGGATTCTTTTGGCTTTCATGTCATCTCCCTAAGAGGAATGGTCAGACTGACCGTTGTCCCATGGGGCTTTCGGAGCAACACGCTTCCCGTGCCTCCATGGGCTTCTATGATTCGATTCACATTGGAAAGACCGAGGCCCGTCCCCTTTTTTTTGCTGCTGAAAAAGGGGTCAAAAACATAGCGAAGATCCTCTGGGCTGATGCCTGGTCCGTCGTCGCTGATTTCGACGTGAATGGCCTTGCCGTTATTTCTCAACTGCTTCGTGATGATCTGTATGTTTCCCCCTTCAGGGAGTATCTCAACCGCATTCAGTAAGACATTGATGATCGCCTGTTCTATCTTTTCAGAATCGACAAGGATTCGGGGCAACCTCCTGCCATAGAGCTTCTTTACGGTGATTCTCCTCTCTCTGATTCTGGCATCCATAATTTCGAGACAGGCGTCCATCACGCTGTTGATCGAGGCAGGCTCAAGATTCAGCCTAATCGGCCTTGCAAAGTCAAGCATCTCATCGAGAATTCTCTCGAGCCGGGATATCTCGTGGATGATGATCTCCATGCGCCTCTTGTCGTTTCCGCCGAAATCCACATTCTTCAAAATGATTTGACTATTTATCTTCACAGATGACAGGGGGTTACGTATCTCATGGGCAAGGGACGTAGTCAGTTTTCCTATATGGGCAAGACGCTCAGATTCGCGAATCCGCTTCTCCGTTTCCATCCTTTCCGTGATGTCCCTGCAGGTCCCGGCCACGGCATATTCACCCTGATAGAGTATCGACTTTATTTTGTTCTCCGTCGGGAGCGTACTGCCGTTTTTGTGGCGTCTAAAATAGGTATAAACGTCATCCGTAACCCCTCCGATCGTTCCTTTTTCGTATATCCTCTGTACGATCCTCAAGGATTTCTCTGCGACCAGCTCTGTATAGGGTTTTCCAATGATTTCCTGGAGGGTACATCCGTGCATGTTACAGAAGGCCTGATTGGCAAAAACAACGACCCCCTTCTGAGTCACAAAATAACCATCATTGATCTCTTCAACGAGAATGCGGTATTTGGACTCTGATTCGACAAGCTCTTTTGTTCTTTTCTTTACCTCGCCCTCAAGATTTTGGGCGTAATTTCTTATGTGTTTCTCATGTAATGACTGAAAATAATTGCTGAATTTTGTAATGGTATAGAAGAGGCAATAATTCATCCGCCTGAGGGCATCATGAAGGTTTTTCTCATTTAATTCGTTTGGAAGGACAGGGAGGAGGACTGTTCGATACAGCTCATAAGCATTTTGCACTTCCGAGAGGGAAAAACCTCCCTTAAGACGTAAATTGGTGATCCACCGGATATGGTCATTTATCTTCGAAAAATCATTGTGGATTAGTACTGCATAATTGGCTTCAGTTGCCTTCGAGACGGTGCGAAAGAGTTCATCCACCCGGCGGCCAGAATAGCGTTGACTGACCTCTGTGTGGAGTCGGTAAACCCACTCATCTACGATTCTTTTACGGTATGTTTTAAGGGTTTCTGCAATATTCATTCAAAGGGAATTTATCACTTTCAGTATTTATGGTCAAGCGGTGTGTAAAACCGCCAATTCCCTTTCCTATCTTCCTATGGAAACAAAACCAGTATGTCGAGAGAGTTTTCCGTCTTTGATGACAAAGACCCTGGATTCTACACTAGGACGATGGTCTTTAGAGGTCATGGTGAGAGGAGGGGTGAGACCCCCGGTGACAAAATCTTTAAAACCTTCGAGTGTGAGCTTCACCTTTTCGCGAGAAAATCCCTGCCCGGAGAGGGACCTTCTTAAGGCTTCTGAGATCACCTGCATCGTCGCCCACCCTTCCACATAGGAAAGCGTATGGGAATCATGAGGGTGCCATCTCTGATGGGCCTCTTTGATGGCGGCCATTCCTGGCACATCTTCTCCAAAAGGAGAGATGGGCTGCACCCCAAAAACTCCGTTGTAAGAGGCCAGATTCTCATCAAAAGCCCTCATGCTGCAGATCCATTTGGTCTTGGAGTTCGTTTTCGTAGCTTCCTGCAGAAATAAAGAGGCTTCCTTAGAGGTAAGGGTTAGGTAGGCGAAATCGGGATTGTAGCCACTGATGGTTGAGAGGAGTGGAGAAATCGGTTTTTCCGCCTGGTCTCCGCCCTGGGACGAATCGGAGAGCCAGACATCCGGTCCGATGTCAATTCCCAGAGCTCTGGCGTATTCCTTTGTTTCATCCAAAAAATAGCCGCTCAGACGGTTAGAGGATCCAACGAAGATGATTTTGGGCTTTTTCACTTGAAGGCCGGATTTGTCCGAAATGAAACTCATTGCAATTTTTCCGAGATCAAGAGGGGTCGGGTTGATCGAGAAGACATAAGGGTATTTGGACGCGTTGTAAAATTGGGAAGGCAGGGAACTGACAAAAGCAGGGATTCGGTCGAAATGAAATTGAGGAATCAGCGCAAGGGCGGTTTCTACGGAATACACGTAGAGAACCAAAACATGGTCCGCCTCATTCAATTTTCGGTAGGCCGCCAGAAACTCAGCAGCCTGAGAACTGTCGTCAATGAGAATGATCTCCAATTTCCTTCCAGATGCGCCGTCTCGTTGATTGAGCGATTTGGCTGCATCCAGCATCCCTCTGGCACACTCTCTTCCCGAGTCTCCCCAGCGACCAGTATGGGGGATCAACGCTCCGACTTTGAGGGTAGGAAGGCTGAAACTACTTTGAGGAAACATTAGGACGACGAATAGTACTAAGAGAAAGAAGGAAGATAGCGTTTTCATGATTGGCCCGCGTCCATTTTCAGCTTTGATACCTATTCACTACCATCCACTCTCTACTGTTCGTTTCTTATGTACCCGTCGTATACAGTACTGCCAAGATTCTTGTGACCCTGTCTTGGTGGCACTGGACACGATGGGGAATATTCGAATCGTAATATATGGAATCCCCCGGGTAAAGGACATCGGTATGATTTCCCAAGATCACTTCCATTTCACCTTCCAGAACAAAGATGAATTCCTCTCCGTCATGGACAGAGGTCTTGGAAGTCTTGACCGTGGCGGGCTCCAGCGTCACGATAAAAGGTTCCATATGGCGGTTTTTCTTCTCCAGCCCTAAAGACTCGTAGGAATAACCATACTTGACCCCTTCTTTGGAGGCGAATCGAGAAACCGTTTTTCGTTCGTCCTTTCTCACAATCGCGAAAGGTTCTCCTTCTGTTTCACCCAAGAAGTCACCTACTCTCACGCCCAGCGCCTTCGCCAGTTTAATAATCGTTCCGAGGGATGGGGAGACAAGGTGGTTTTCCATTTGAGAGAGCAGCGCTGTGGAAAATCCGGTCAAGTCGCCCAATTCTCTCAGTGAAAGGCCTTTCTGCTCTCTCAAGGCCCTGATTTTTTCCCCGACACGGATCTCTTCAAGAACCCCTTTTTCTTCCATGATTCTTCCTCTCGATCTGTGTGGCTTCTTCTACGGAATAGCCCCGGCGTTATCTCGCAGTTCTGACAAATTCGGCTCCAATCTCGATGGCTTCGATATTGGATGGAATAAGATGACGATAGCGTTCATCCAGCACCTTTTCTAAAGAATCAAATAGAGAAGTCATCTGAACCAATTTGGTTTTTTCATTGAAGGCGCCTAAGGCGATCATATTGGCGAGCTTTGGGTTCCCGTGGTCGATTGCGATTTCATTGACTGGGATGAAGAAATTTTCGATATCTTTCCGATAAGCCTCTTTGGGCTCGATGAGAGAGGAATTGACGAATAGAAGCCCATCGGGCAAAACAACTGGTCCATATCTTTTCAATGATGGCAAGTTCATCACTAAGGCGGCATGGGGTCTCTCCACAACAGGAGATCCGATCTGGCGGGAAGAGATCACGACCGTGCAGTTGGCTGTTCCGCCTCGCATCTCGACCCCGTAGACAGGAAGGTAAGTGACACACTTGCCTTCTTTCATGGCGGCATTGGCAAGGAGGTTTCCGATGACCATAACTCCCTGTCCTCCGAACCCCGCCACGATGAAGTCGTAATAGAAATGGTTGCTATTCGTATTCATCCAAGCTCAATAAGCCCCTCACCCCCGCCCTCTCCCCTGAGGGGAGAGGGCAAGGGGGCCGTTTGTCCTTATAAATAGTCTGCCATCTTCCGTTCCTTTAGAATGCCCAACGGAAAGTAGGGGATCACTTCCTCTTCGATGCGCTTGTTGGCTTCCAAGGCCGTCATCCCCCAGTTGGTGGGGCAAGCCAATAACACCTCGACAAACGAAAAACCGATCTCTTCGATCTGCATTTGAAAGGCCTTGCGAATGGCTCTCTTGGCCTTCATCAAATTAGCGGGATTGTTTACAGCCACCCTTGCTACAAAGGCGCTTCCCTCCAACGTGGCTAACATCTCCGCCATTCGGATGGGGTAACCCGTGTAGGTAAAATCTCTTCCATAAGGGCTCGTGGTCGTCCTTTGTCCGAGGAGCGTGGTAGGTGCCATTTGCCCACCTGTCATCCCGTAAATCCCGTTGTTGGCAAAGATGATGGTGATCTTTTCCCCGCGGTTGGCTGTATGAATGCCCTCCGCGATTCCGATAGCGGCAAGATCTCCATCGCCCTGGTAGGTAAAGACGATTCGGTCTTTCCTGGCGCGTTTCACTCCGGAGGCCACCGCGGAAGCTCTTCCATGAGGCGCCTCGAGGACATCGATATTGAAATAATCATACATGAAAACAGAGCAACCTACGGAGGCGACCCCGATGGTCTTTTCTCTGATCCGAAAATAGTCGATGGCCTCTGCCACCAGCCGATGGGCGATACCGTGGTGACACCCAGGGCAGAAATGGAAAGGAATATCAATGAGACATTCCGGACGTTTGAAGACAAGCTCCATAACAACCCCATTTCAAATTTTGGATTTCAGATTTTTCAATTTGCAATTCGAAATCTGCAACTTGAAATTATTGGTAGTATTTCCTTATCTCTTCCAGGACCTCGTGCGGGGAAGGGAGGGAGCCCGGAGGTCTTCCGTAAAAATAGACTTGGGCATCCCTTGCCACCGAAAGCTTCACATCCTCCAACATTTGTCCCGTGTTCAGTTCAACGGCCAAAAATCGTGTGACCCTCTGGGAAAGGTCATGGAGAGCGTTTTCGGGAAAGGGGAAGAGCGTGATCGGCCGGAGAAGTCCCACCATCAAACCTTCCTCCCTCGCCAACTCGACAGAAGTTTTCGATACTCTGGCCATGCTACCAAATGCGACAAGAACGAGTTTGGCATCCTCGGTGCAAATGCTTTCAAACCGGACCTCCTCTTTTTTCATCTGCTCATATTTCTGATGAAGTTTCCAGTTTTGTTCCGAAAGTTCACCCTCCTGCAGATACAGGGACTTGATCCGGTTAGGCTTTCTCCCGTTTGCTCCAGTCAGGGCCCACTCTTTCGGCAGAAGGTCTATCTTTGCGCAGCTTCCCCGCACGAGGGGTTCCTTCATCTGTCCAATCAATGCATCCCCGAGAATCATGGCGGGATTTCGGTATTTGTCGGCAAGGTCGAAGGCCAGACAGGTCAAGTCATACATCTCCTGAATCGAAGAAGGGGCAAGGACGATCGTTCGATAATCCCCGTGGCCTCCCCCGCGTGTGGCCTGAAAATAGTCTCCCTGTGAAGGAGAGATCCCGCCCAGTCCTGGTCCGCTCCTCGATATGTTGACGATGAGTCCCGGAAGCTCGCTGCCCGCCAAATAGGAGATTCCCTCTTGCATGAGGGAGATTCCAGGGCTCGAAGAAGAGGTCATGGCCCTTGCTCCGGTGGCTGAGGCCCCCAGGAGTAAATTGATTGAAGCAATCTCGCTTTCAGCCTGGATGAACTCTCCACCCAACGGAGGAAGATGTTTGGAAAGATACTCCGGGATGTCATTCTGGGGAGTGATGGGATATCCGAAATAGAGCAGACATCCTGAATCAATTGCAGCCATGGCAATGGCTTCATTCCCTTTGACCAATATTTTTTCGGAATCCGGTTCCATCAAGCTCCGAGCCTTTCCTTGCTGACCTCTTTTTACGCGTTTACTCTCTCTGATGTCCTTATCTCCCCATCTCCCCATCCATCCTCATTCCCTCCACACCCGGATGGCGACATCAGGGCAGATCTCTCCACAAAGAGCACAGCCTGTGCAATTCTCCGCCGCTTCCCAAACGACATGGAAATATCCCTGGCGATTAATCTCCTCTCCAATTTGGATCAGACCTTTCGGGCAGGCAATCGTACAGAGGCCGCACCCTTTACACCGTTCTTGATCAATTTCAATCTTGCCCATGATTCTTTAATCGATGATTCTAGAAGTTGAGGGTTCAAGGGTTTGAGTATACTTTTTAGAATTTTCGCTTGAACCCTTGACCACTTGACCCCTTAAATTGCTTTCACTTTCTTAAAATGTTCGATCTCTTCTCCTGAAAACCCAATCGCTTTCAGAACCTCGGTCGTGTGTTCTCCCCACCCCGGCGCGGGGGTACAGCGTTCAAAAGGGAATTGGGATGATTTGATGGGATTTCCCAACAAGCGGATGTTTCCTTCAACAGGATGTTGGACCTCCATCAGCATTTGTCGATACAAAACTTGTGGGTGTTGAAAGACCTCTTCAAAGGTTAGGATGGGTTCACAGCATGCGTCCACAGCCTTAAAAAAGTCAACCCACTCCCCTTGCGTTTTGGTTTTAAAAAGATTCTGGATCTCCGCGATGATACGAACCCGTTCCTCTCCTTCGATGAATTGCTTGTCAAAAAGGTCTCGGCGCGCGATCGCTTCGCAAAAGTTCTTCCAAAATTTAGGTTCCAGCGCCCCCAGAGACATGTGTCTCCCGTCCTTTGTGGGATAGACTTGATAACAAGCATATCTCCCTGTTAAAGGCATATTTTCCCGCTTCGGAAGTTCTCCATCCATGAAGTATTTTGCTGCGTGGATGGAGAGCCAGGAAACAACGCTATCCGTCATGGAAATATCGAGGAACTGCCCCTCCCCCGTCTTTTGCCGGTGGATGGCCGCAGCAAGAATGGCAATGGCAGCCATCATGCCTCCTCCACCGATATCTGCGATTTGAACTCCCGGGAGGACAGGGCCGCCATTTTTCGCTCCCGTTATCTCAAGCACACCTCCCAGGCCGATGTAATTGATATCATGGCCGGACCTCTCCCGATAAGGCCCGTCCTGCCCATATCCCGAGAGAGAGCAGAGGATGATACGAGGGTTCCTTTTTTTCAGCTCCCGATACCCGATGCCAAGGCGGTCCATGACCCCCGGCCTGAAACTCTCCAAGATGATGTCGTAGGATTGAATGAGCCTATAGAAAATCTCCTTTCCTTCTTTTACCTTGAAGTCCAATTTGATGCCCTTCTTGTTTCGATTCAAAGCAAGAAACATAGCACTGTCCTTCTTCCGAACGGGGCCCATCGTTCGGGTGGCGTCACCCTGTTCAGTGTCTTCGACCTTCAGCACCTCCATCCCTAAATCGGCCAGGAGAAGAGAGCAGAAGGGACCTGGCAAAAGCCTTGAGAGGTCGAGCATTTTTAATTCTTTTAGTAGCCCCACCGACGTCACCTGTAAGAGGGTTTGTAAAAAATTAATAACATATAAGGCTGGAAAATTAAAGTGATTGACGGAGAGGCAAGCGAGTGATCAAATAGTTCTTGACGGGGAAACCTAAGAGTGGTATTCATTGAACTCCGGGCAGGGGCGACCGATATTTTTGTTTAATCATTTGCGAAAAATGATGAAGCTCCGTCGGAAACATGATAACGCACATGAACGGGGGATGATATGGTAGAAGTGATTGCTCAAGGGGAAGGTCCTCTTTTTGTTCATCCCGATGCTGAAGAGGCGAGGGAATTTTTTCGACAAAAAAATAGGGCCTTAGTGAACAAATCCATGTCGGTAAAGGAGGCAGTCGATCTATTCATACATGATGGGGACTATTTAGCCATTGGCGGGTTTGGGGCCAATCGCATTCCTACAGCCATCTGTCATGAGATCGTTAGACAGAAGAAGAAGAATCTCGCTTTTGCTGGGCATACGTCTACCCATGATTTTCAAATCTTGGCAGCAGGAGAAGTCTTTAATCGCTGTGATGTTGCTTACATCGTGGGGTTAGAAGCACGGGGGCTTTCTCCTAATGCCCGCCGGTATATGGAAAGCGGGAAGGTCGAGTGCTGTGAATGGTCCAATTATGCCATGGCCCTTCGCCTCAAGGCTGCTGCCATGGGGGTTTCTTACTTACCGGGTCGCAACCTCATGGGGACGGATACGTTTAAATACAGTTCCGCAAGAGTGGCGAAATGTCCTTTCACGGGACAACTTTATGCCCTTTATCCTGCTCTTTGGCCTGATGTGTCGGCCATTCACGTTCACGAAGCCGATATCTACGGGAACGCAAGAATAAAGGGGATATCCGTTGCAGACTTAGAACTTGCCCGGGCCTCCAAACATCTCATCATCACCTGTGAACGCTTAATTCATAATGAAGAGATTCGGAATAACCCATCGCTTACAGTCATTCCTTATATCCTGGTTGATGCGGTATGCGAAGTGCCCTATGGGAGCTATCCCGGGAATATGCCCTATGAGTACTTCTCTGATGAGGAACATTTAAGGCTCTGGTTGGAGACAGAGAGGAGTCCCGAGAAATTCAAAAAATTTTTGGAAAGGTATATCTATGGAACCAGGGATTTCAATGAATACTTGGAACTCTGCGGAGGCATTCAGCGGATGAGCGAGCTTAGAGATCAGGAGAACCTGATCGAATCGAAAAAGAAGGAGTGATCGAGATGCCCGATTATAACGCCATAGAGATGATGATCGTGGCGGCTGCGCGCAATTTAGAGGATGGAAGAAGCGTGGGAGTAGGGACGGGAGCCCCCTGTGCAGCGGCCATGCTGGCTCAAAAAACCCATGCTCCCAACTTAGTGATCATGTT
>Ga0187771_10004045_pt1 | contig 10302 bp, 7 predicted proteins | sample 0116_SJ02_MP15_1_FD_133139 | JGI IMG/M metagenome (GOLD analysis project Ga0187771, IMG submission 133139) | Tropical peat soil microbial communities from peatlands in Department of Meta, Colombia - 0116_SJ02_MP15_10_MG | ecosystem: Environmental > Terrestrial > Soil > Wetlands > Peat | place... | reverse complement strand
TTGAAATCCCTGTCAGGGATATGCGGCAAGCCTTGGCCGAGTTCCAAAACTTACATCAACGGAGTGAAATTCTTACACTCGGCCCAGAAATAACGGTTATCAACGATACCTACAATTCGAACCCCGTGGCCATGGAGCGCCTGCTGGAAATGCTGGCGACCTGGCCCAACGCCCGACGGCGTATTGTGGTGGCAGGGGAGATGCTCGAGTTGGGCCCGTCGTCACCGAGGCTCCATTACGAAGTCGGGCGAAAGTGCGCTGAAAGCCGTGTGGACGTACTGATTGCGGTCCAGGGCGAAGCCCGGCAATTCATCAAAGGGGCGATTGAGGGTGGGCTATTTCCCGAAAACGCTCGTTTCTTTCCAGACGCCCGTGGAGCGGCAGAATTTTGCCGGTCAATCCTCAAGCCCGGGGATACGATCCTCGTAAAGGGTTCGCGCGGCGTCCGGCTGGAGACGGTTGTCGAGTGCTTGACCTCCTCGCCCGTAGCGGCCTCTGCATCTCCGCCGCCTCGGAGTTTTGAATAGAAGAGTCGAGACGAGCTTCATGTTCTATTTCCTTTACCTCAAGTTCCACGCCCAGTTTCATGTCTTTAATCTCTTCCGCTACATCACTTTTCGCACTGCCTATGCCAGCCTCACAGCGCTTTTCCTCTCGCTGGTCTTGGGGCCTTGGCTGATCCGGAAGCTCAAGGAGTTCCAAATTGGCCAGTACATCCGGGAGGACGGTCCGGCTGAGCACCGGGTGAAGGCGGGCACGCCGACCATGGGTGGGGTGCTCATCATTCTTTGCATCATCGTGCCTACGCTGCTTTGGTCGGACCTGGAGAACGTTTTCGTCTGGCTGACGATTGGTGTGGTTCTGGCTTTTGCCGGGATTGGCCTTTGGGACGATTACCAGAAGATTCGGCGCCGGCAGAATCTGGGCCTGACCGCTCGCACGAAGTTCCTCCTCCAAATCCTGGTTAGCTTCCTCTTCGGCGTGTTTTTGGTCTTCCTGACTGCGCGGGGGCTTTATTCGACGACTTTGAGCGTCCCTTTCTTCAAACGATTCCGGCCGGATTTTCTGATTTCGAGTCTTCTCGATAATGCGTGGACGTATCCTTTTGCATTCCTGCCGTTCCTGCTTTTCGTGGTCTTGATTCTGGTGGGCTCGTCAAACGCGGTTAACCTCACAGACGGGCTCGACGGGCTAGCGATTGGCTGCATTGTGGTCTCCGCTTCGGCCTTGACTGTTCTCACCTACGTAGCGGGGCACGCGGTTCTTTCCCATTATCTTGACCTTGAGCACCTGCCGCTGGTTGGCGAGCTGACCATTCTCTGCGGGTCCATGGTGGGGGCGAGTCTGGGGTTCCTCTGGTACAACGCCTACCCCGCCGAAATCTTCATGGGCGACGTGGGCTCCTTGGCGCTGGGCGGCGCCATCGCTGCAGTGGCAGTCATCGTCAAGCAGGAACTCCTGCTCCCCTTTATCGGCGGGATTTTCGTAGTCGAAGCCCTCTCCGTCATCCTTCAAGTAGGGTCTTTCAAGGCGCGCCGAAAGCGCGTTTTCCGGATGGCTCCGCTTCACCATCACTTCGAGCTGCAGGGATGGAAGGAGTCCAAGATTATCGCCCGCTTTTGGATTGCGGCCCTGGTATTCGCCTTGTTTGCGCTGAGTACGTTGAAACTCAGGTAAGGACGTCCTTTGTCACTTGTCCGTCGAAATTCGTCTTTTGTACGCAGGGGGTTTTCAGGAGCCGGTCAGCCTGCGCACATGAGGCCGGCGACGCGGCCCAAACCCTCCCACGGCGGGAGACTGACAACTGCCCAAGGGCATAGGACATTTGACAAAGGAGATTTTTGCGCATAAAATGCGCAGTAATGACCTGTGGGTAGACCAAAATCGTTTCGTAATCCGACTCGCGTGAATTTGACCCTGAACCGGGACACCTTGGTGACTGCCCGGCGGCTGGCCCGGCGCGCCCGGCGGTCTCTCTCCGAGGTTGTCTCTGAGATCCTCGACACCTATTTTCGGCGCAACGGTCGCCCTAGACTGCGGGGGTTGGGATGAACGACGTGCGCGGCAAGCGCGTCCTGGTTGTCGGTTTGGCCCGAAGTGGCCACTCCGTAGCCCTCTGCCTGCGCCGCCGCGGGGCGCTGGTGACGGTGAGCGACGTTCGGCCCCCGCATGCTTTCCAAGCCATCCTCCCGGAGCTGATGGCAGAGAAAATTGGCTTGGAACTTGGTTCGCAATGTGAGGAAACGTTCCTACAACAGGATCTGGTGGTCGTCAGTCCCGGCGTACCTTGGAATATGCCTCAACTTCTCGCGGCGCGTGAACGCGGCATCCCGGTGGTCCCGGAAGTCGAAGCGGCAAGTTGGTTTCTGGACGGAACTCTCATCGGCGTGACTGGCTCCAATGGCAAGACTACGACTGCCAGCTTGCTCGGCAAAATTCTGGAGGCCTCCCGATTTCCAACTTTTGTAGGGGGAAATATAGGAGTGCCCCTCAGCACAGCGGTGGGTAAGGTACGACCTGGGTCGTTTCTCGTGACCGAATTGAGCAGCTTTCAATTGGAGGCCATCCACGATTTTCGTCCCCATGTCGCGATATTTCTGAATCTCTCCCCGAACCACCTGGACCGTCACCCCTCCATGGAGGCATACGCCCTCGCCAAGCAGCAGATATTTCGCAATCAGCAGGCGGAAGACTACGCCATCCTCAACCGGGATGACCCCGCTGTCGCGAGACTGGCCTCAACGGCCCGGAGCCAAAAGGTGTTCTTCAGCCGGCGGGTGCCTCTTCCCGAAGGCGTTTTTGTCTGCGACGGCCACGTGGTCTATCGGGTTGGGCACCTGGAGCGCATCTTGTTTGAGACCCGCGAGGTGGCCATGCGCGGGGGCTTCAACCTGGAAAATGTTCTCGCCGCAGCGGCTGCAGCTTGCGCGCTAGGAGCCGATTTTGACGCTATGCGCGCCGCGATTCGGGAGTTTCGCGGTGTTGAGCATCGGCTGGAATTCGTGCTAACGATCCAGGGGGTGGACTTCTACAACAATTCCAAGGCGACCAGCGTCGACGCCACTGTGAAATCTCTGGAAGCGTTTGAGCGCGGGGTCCATCTTATCCTCGGCGGGAAGGACAAAGGCGCGCCCTACGCGCCCATTCGCCCTCTCCTTCCCGGCCGAGTCCGAGAGTTGCTTCTTATTGGCGCCGCGGCCGATCGGATTGCGAAAGAACTTTCGGGGGCTGGCGAGATCGTTCCTGCGGGTGACCTCCCAACCGCGGTTCGTGAAGCCTTCCGCCGAGCTGAGCCGGGCGACATTGTGCTTCTGGCCCCTGCTTGTTCCAGCTTCGATCAGTTTCAAGATTTTGAGCATCGCGGCCGCGTGTTCAAGGAGTTGGTCCGCAATCTGGCTCGGGAGGTCGAAACCGAGCCTGCGAAGTGGAGAAAGCCGGAGCCCAAATTGGCTGCCCCGGCCGCTGTTCAACCAGGCCCTGACCGGGATGCGCAAGGCCCGGCAGCCTCCAGCGAGTATCCTGCGCGCGAGGCCGGTAAGCCGCCCGTGGCTTCGCGACTTGGGGACACAGTGCGAGCAACGACGGACCAGAGTCAAGTTGGGACGAGCGGGCCCCCAGTTGTCTCAACCCGAGGGCGACCGGTTACCGAAAAAGGAATTCCGGGCCCGCCCTCCAAGCCCTTGGAATTGGTGTATGTCTACGAAGTGGGGGCGGAGGAGCAGCCACGAACCAACACTGAACCCTCTTCTGATTTCGTTGACGACGCTTCAACGGCGGTGCCCGTGAGGTCCAAGCCGCTCGAAACCGTCGAAGATGAATCGCTTCCTTTTGAGGCTCGCCCGGGCGGCCAGCCCAAGGCGGGGGCAGTCACTCACGATTCTAAGGCTGCAAAAGGCCCTGGATTGTCGGCCGGTCAACGGCGGCTTCCCGGACTGGAATAGGCCAAAGATGGCCCGAAGGCTTCAATCCGACAAGGTTCTGTTCGGCACCGTGGTGGGGCTAGTGCTGTTCGGCGCGCTCATGGTGTTTAGTGCTTCCGCGGTCCTCGCGGCGGATAAGTTCGGGAACAGTTACTACTTCCTTCTCCGGCAGTTGGCCTGGGCAGCGGTCGGCATGGTGGTGATGATCGGAATGATGAGCCTGAACTACCGTCGACTGGCGAATCCTACTGTGATCTTCCCGGCCGTGGCGGTCCAGTTAATCTTACTGGTTACGGTGCTATTCGCTGATCCCAACCATAACACGCACCGCTGGCTGCACCTCGGACTACTTAGCTTTCAGCCCTCGGAGCTAGCCAAAATTGTGTTGGTGGTCTTTCTGGCATACTTCCTGGACTTGCGCCGCGGGGCCTTGCAGGATTGGATGCACACGGTACTTCCTGTGGCTCTGGTGGTTGGCACATGCGTGGCTTTGGTGGTGGCGGAACCCGACTTTGGGACTGCACTCGCGCTCACGCTGATCGTGGCCGCCATGCTTTTCGCGGCGGGTTTACACTGGAAGTACTTCGCCCTGACGGCGGGGGGCGCACTGCCGCTTATCTATGGGTTAGTTTTCCATTCGACTTACCGTCACAACCGCATCCTTGCGTTTCTGAACCCCTACGCTGACCCACTGGGCAAGGGGTTTCAGATCCTCCAGTCCTATATGGCGATAGGGACCGGCGGAATTACCGGAGTGGGACTAATGGGAGGCAGGCAAAAGCTTTTCTATCTCCCCGAGCCGCAGACGGATTTCATTTTTGCGGTGGTGGGCGAAGAATTGGGGCTCATTGGCGCCGTGGTAGTGGTGCTCCTGTTCGGCATTATCCTTTGGCGAGGGCTTCGCGCCAGTGCCGCCTGCCCGGGAGAATTTGGGCGCTTGCTGGCGATCGGGTTGACCGTCATGGTGGTGGGGCAAGCCCTTGTGAATATGAGTGTCGTGTTGGGCCTGTTGCCGACCAAGGGGATTCCGCTGCCCTTTGTAAGCTATGGCGGGTCTTCTCTGCTGATGAACCTGGCCGCCGTGGGGATTTTGCTTAACATTTCCCAACAAGCGAGCTGAGAGGAGATGTGCACGCGCTGGATGTGAGGGACGAAGAGGCAAGGTCGGACAAGGCCCGGGCGAAAGACCAATCCGTCGTCCGAGCGGCGCGCGAGGAGACCGGAGATTTCTTGCGTGCGCGGGAAACGGTGCGAGTGTTGATGGTGGCCGGAGGCACGGGAGGACATATCTTCCCCAGCTTGGTCGTGGCAGATGAACTGCGCAGACGCGGCGAGCGCTGGCCTTCAACCGGGGTGTGCTTTGAGATTGAGTTTCTCGGTACCACGCGCACGATGGAATCCCGGTTGATTCCTGCGGCTGGCTTTCCCTTGCGCAGGGTCGAAGCGGCTGGGTTAAAGGGCATCGGCGGCTGGAATAAGGTCAGAAACTTGCTGCTGCTGCCACGAACCGCTTTGCAGACTGCCTCAGTCCTGCGGGCCTTCCGACCGCATGTTGTGGTAGGGGTAGGGGGGTACTTGTCGGGGCCGGTGATGCTCGAGGCGGGTCTCTGCGGCATTCCCACTCTCTTAATGGAGCCAAACGCGCGGCCAGGCTTCACGAACCGCGCCTTGGCGCCAGTCGTCCGAAAGGCGGCGGTGGGCTTCGAAAGGGCCGCGGATTACTATGGGGCTAAGGCTGAGGTCACGGGAAACCCCGTGCGGAGGGCCTTCTTTGACATTCCCGCGAAGGAGCATCGGCCTCCATTCACCGTTCAGATTGTGGGAGGAAGTCAAGGGTCGAAAGCTCTCAACGAGACTGTCGTTGCGAGCCTGCCGCTCTTGAGGGTGGAGCGGGACCGGCTGCGATTCATCCACCAGACGGGGGAGCGAGATTATAATGTGGTGTGCAAGGCTTATAAGGACCAGGGATTCAGCGCGGAGGTCAGCAGTTTCATCGAGGACTTGCCAGGAGCCTATGCGCGCGCCGACTTCGTTGTCTCCCGGGCAGGCGCTACCGCCTTGGCAGAATTGGCCGCAGCCGGAAAGGCCGCGTTGCTCGTCCCCTTTCCCGCCGCCACAGACCAGCATCAAATGGAAAACGCCCGGGTTTTCGAGCGCGCAGGGGCGGCAGTCGTTATCGACCAAGGGAGTCTGACGCCAGAGCGCCTGGTGAGGGAAGTTCATGGTCTGCTCGATGAACCGCAGCGGCTGGTGGCCATGGAAGGGCGAGCCCGCAGCCTGGCGCATCCTGACGCAGCGGCACGCATCGCGGACATGATTGCCAGACTCGCCGTCGCCGCATGAGTCGGGAACTCAGGCTGAGGGGAGGAGGCGGAAGGCGGGAAGCGGAATACAGAGAGTATCACTTCTATGCTTGGCAAGATCCGCAAGATACATTTCGTGGGCATCGGCGGCATCGGGATGAGCGGTATCGCCGAGGTGTTGCTCAATCTGGGATTTCAGGTTTCGGGGTCTGACCTGAAGACGACGCCGTTGACCGAGCGGCTTTCGGGCCTGGGAGCGCGCGTTACAGAAGGTCACGCCGCCGCGAACCTTCGTGATGCGCAAGTCGTCGTCGTGTCCTCTGCCGTGCCGCCCAGCAATCCGGAAATCATCGAGGCCCATCGGCTCCAGATTCCGGTTATTCCGCGTGCGGAAATGTTGGCCGAGTTGATGCGATTGAAATTCTGTGTGGCGGTAGCGGGCGCTCATGGCAAGACTACGGTGACGTCGATGATTGCGGTCATGTTGGCCGAGGCGGGGCTCGATCCGACGGCGGTCGTTGGCGGCCGGCTGGACGTGTTCGCATCCAGCGCACGTTTAGGCAAGAGTGACTTAATGGTTGTGGAAGCGGATGAGAGCGACCGCTCCTTCCTTTACCTGCTTCCATCGATTGCCGTCGTGACCAACATCGACCGTGAGCACCTCGACCACTATCGCGACCTGGATGAGATCGCTGACGCTTTTGTGTCGTTCATGAATAAAGTGCCTTTCTACGGAGCGGTTGTAGCCTGTCTTGATCCTCCCTGGCGAGAGCTTATGCAGGGACTCTTGTCCCAACTTCGCCGTCGTGTGGTTACCTATGGTCTCGAACCCGGCGCGGAAGTGGTAGGGGAGACGCTCAAACTGACGCCACTCGGCTCCAGTTTTCAAGCGATCGTGCGGGGGAAATACTTGGGAGACTTCTCCGTTCAGGTTCCGGGACGACACAACGCTCAGAACGCGTTGGCTGCTATAGCGGTGGGACAGGAACTCGACCTGTCGCTGGAGCAGATCCGGTCGGGCTTGGCGCGTTTTCGAGGTGCTGACCGCCGCTTCCAGGTCAAGGCGGAGGTGGAGGGCGTGACCGTAGTTGACGACTACGGCCACCACCCCGCGGAAATCCTCGCCACCCTGGGAGCTGCGCGACTGCGCCGCCCCAAGCGCCTCGTAGCGATTTTCCAGCCCCATCGCTACACGCGCACCCAATTCTTGCTGGACGACTTCGCACATTGCTTCGAGGGCTGCGACCGCGTATATGTGCTTGACATCTACCCGGCAAGCGAGCCGCCCATTCCCGGCGTTACCTCAGAACGGCTAGTCGCGCGGATGCGCGAGCTGGGATTCGACCGCGCGGTTTATGCGCCGGCGGCCGAAGAACTCATTGAGCAGGTCCTCCGTGAGGCGCGCCCGGGCGACCTGATTTTGACCATCGGCGCCGGGACAGTCTGGAAGGTTGGAGAGGCGCTCGCGGAGTCCCTTCGCACTCGCGAGCCGCGATTAGGAGCTGTTTCTACTTAATGTCTTTGCTGGCGCAAGACCCAGCTACCGGAAATCAGCTCGCCGCCTGTGGCGCCGAGTGGCTCCCGGGCGAGCCGCTAGGCCGGCATACTTCACTGGGGGTGGGGGGGCCGGCGGATATCGCTCGGGTGCGCGATTCCCGGCGCCTGCCGGACCTGATGGAGTTTCTGCGCCGACGGGCTCTTGCATGGCGCGTCTTGGGAGGGGGATCTAACCTTCTGGTGGCCGACGAGGGGCTTCAGGATGTATTGATCCACTTGGCGCGCGGGGAACTACTCCGCTTCGAGGGGAATCGCGTCCTCGTACCCGCCTCGGCCAACTTGGGCACTACAGTCATGGAATGCGCGCGGCGGAACCTGGGCGGGCTGGAGGGCCTGATTGGCGTCCCTGGAAGCGTTGGTGGAGCCCTAAGAATGAACGCGGGGGCTTATGGAACGGAGATCGGCGCCTCGGTGCGCGCTTTGAACGTTTACCGGGGTTCGACCGGGCAGGTCGAAACCCTGAAAACTGAGAATGTTCGGTTCGAGTACCGACACAGTAGCTTCGCTCCCGATGACATTCTGCTCTCGGTCCTCCTCGAGTTGCCGGAGCGCCTATACGAGCAAATCCTGGAGCGCGTCAAGCTGTGCAACCAGAAGCGCCGCGCCTCTCAACCCATTAATGAAAAGAGCGCTGGTTGTATCTTCAAGAACCCCCCCGGACTTTCCACCGGAAAAATCATTGACGAGCTGGGCCTGAAAGGCACGCGTGTCGGCGGGGCCGTCGTCTCCGAGCGGCACGCCAATTTCCTTGTGAACCGCTATCAGGCAACGGCCTCCGACTTCCTGAAGTTGATGGATCTAATTCGCGAACGAGTCGTGAAGGCTTACGGGGTCGAATTGGAAGAGGAGGTCATCGTCTGGCGCGGGTAGCGGAGGGAGTGCAACTCGGATAGCTGATGGCTTTTGAAGAACCGGACAGCATCGAGGCTTCGGGAGAGTTGGACAAAGAGGAAAATTCTCCTTATTTGCGGCGGCAGAAGGCTGTGACGGTACGCCGCAGCCGAATCTCCCGGCGCTGGCGCTGGGTGTTGTTCATCGCCGGGATTCTCGTTCCGGCAGGGTGCGGGGGATATCTCCTTGCCATCTTGGCGCTGACCTCCTCGCACTTCGCGTTGAAGTCAGCAGAGGATGTGATAGTCGAGGGAAATCGATTTGTTTCCCGCGCTGAGATTCTGAACGTCTTAGGATTTCCCTCCGGCAGGAAGGCCGGGCCTGAGATGAACATTCTCCGGCTCTCGCTTGATACTTGCAGGAAGAGGGTGGAATCTATCGCCTGGGTGCACTCCGCCGGCTTGATGCGCGTCTATCCGCATCGCCTTCTTATCCGCGTGACGGAGCGTGAACCCATAGCATTTGTCAATATCGGTGGGCGCGTAGGCTTGGTCGACGAAGAGGGAGTCCTGCTGGAAAAGCCGGATAGCGCCGCCTTTGATTTTCCGGTGCTCACCGGCCTGGATGCCTCCGGGAGCATTGAGGAGCGGCGGTCGCGGCTCGCGGTCTACCAGGAGTTTATGCGGGAGGTGGGCATAGATATTACGCGTTCGGGCTGGTTGATTTCCGAAATTGACCTTCGTGACGCTGAAGACCTCAGAGCGCTTCTCGTGCAGCAGCAGGAGACCCTACAGGTACACTTCGGACACCAGGAATTCGCGGAGCGATTTCGAAACCTCCTGGTCTTGCTGCCGGAGTTGCGCCAGTCCAACACCCGGCTCGACTCGGTGGACCTGCGTTTTCACAACGAAATCGTGGTGAACCCGAAGCCACCGGCTGCAAAGGGGCAGCCGGCGGGAGCGCCATCTCCAGAAACAAGAAAGGAGTAGGGGCGGCTCGGTGCGCAAAGATCGGTACATTGTCGGCCTGGACTTGGGAAGCACGAAGATGTGCGCCCTCGTGTGCCGTAGCGGTGAGGCCGGCAAGCTCGAGGCTCTCGGCCTGGGAGTGGCGGAATCCAAGGGGTGGCGGAAAGGAGTCATTGTCAACCTTGACCTTACGGTCCTCGCCCTCAAGAAGGCGGTCGAGGCCGCCGAAGGAGTTGCCGGTGTCCCTATCGACTCGGCCTATGTGGGCGTGTCGGGGGCGCACATCAAGGGGATCAATTCGCGAGGAGGCGTCACTCTCGCCAAGCCTTCTGCGGCTGCCTGCGAGGTGGAGCGGGAAGACGTCCGCAAAGTGATTCAGACCGCCCAAAGCATCACGTTGCCGCAGGACCGCCAGCTTCTCCACGTCTTGCCTCAGGAATTCCTCCTGGACTCGGCGGATGGAATCCGCGACCCGCTCGGTATGTCGGGGGGGCGCCTGGAGGTGAACGTGCACTTGATTACGGCGTCCGCAACCGCCTCGCAAAACGTGGTGACGGCTGTGAACCGCGCCGGAATCGTGGTGTTGGACACGGTGTACGAGCCGCTGGCTTCTGCGGAAGGCTGCCTTACCGCCGATGAGCGCGAACTAGGTGCGGTGCTGGTGGACATTGGGGGAGGCTCGACGGGCCTGATCGTCTTCCACCATGGCACCGTGCGGCACAC
>Ga0187771_10004044_pt1 | contig 10306 bp, 10 predicted proteins | sample 0116_SJ02_MP15_1_FD_133139 | JGI IMG/M metagenome (GOLD analysis project Ga0187771, IMG submission 133139) | Tropical peat soil microbial communities from peatlands in Department of Meta, Colombia - 0116_SJ02_MP15_10_MG | ecosystem: Environmental > Terrestrial > Soil > Wetlands > Peat | place... | reverse complement strand
GTCATCGACCGCGCGGCGGCGGCGCGCCTCGGCGTGCAGGTGCAGGACATCGACAACGCGCTCAACGACGCTTTTTCGCAGCGGCAGATCTCGACCATCTACACCCAGCGCAACCAGTATCGCGTGATCCTCGAGCTCGACCGCAAATATACGCGCGACCCGAGCGACCTCACCCATGTCTACGTGGCGGGCGCCAACAACACGCAGGTGCCGCTATCCGAAGTGGCGTATGTCGAGCGCGGCATCGCGCCGCTGGTGGTGAACCATCAGGGCCAGTTCCCCTCGGTCACGCTCACCTACAACATCCTGCCCAATTACACGATCCAGGACGTCACCAACGGCATCCAGAGCGCGGTGGCGGATATGCACATCCCCGACACGATTCATGCCGACTTCGCCGGCGACGTGCAGACGTTCCGCCAGTCGGCGGGCGCGCAGCCCTTGCTGCTGCTCGCCGCGCTGATCGCGGTCTATATCGTGCTCGGCGTGCTGTACGAGAGCCTGGCGCACCCGCTCACCATCATCTCGACGCTGCCGTCGGCCGGCCTCGGCGCGCTGCTCGCGCTGCAGATCTTCAACACCGAGCTCACGGTGATCGCCTTCATCGGCATTATTCTTTTGATCGGCATCGTCAAGAAGAACGGCATCATGATGGTCGACTTCGCGCTCGACGGCGAACGCCGGCTCGGCCTGCCGCCGCGGCAGGCGATCCACGACGCCTGCCTCGCGCGTTTCCGGCCGATCCTGATGACCACCATGGCGGCGGCGCTCGGCGCGGTGCCGCTGGTGATTGCCACCGGGCCCGGCTCCGAATTGCGCCGTCCACTCGGCATAACCATCATTGGTGGCTTGCTGGTGTCGCAGGCGCTCACGCTCTACACTACGCCGGCGATTTATCTCTTGCTCGACCGCCTGCACCGCCGCCTCGGCGGCCGCAGCTTCACCTTTATCCGCCGCCGCTCGTCGCCGCCCAGCATCCAGCCAGCTGAGTGACCGAGGTCCCACGCGTCGACGTGGCGACCGGCAGGCGCGAACCGATTGCTCAATGTCCGTGGCGAGAGGGAAGTCGGGCGCAAATTCAAAGCGTTAACCGGCGTCGCCGGATCAAGCGCAGACGTCCTCCTTTCTCCAGTTTGCTGCCGGGTGCAGGTGTTGCTACCTTTCGAACGTGGGGCGCGATAAAGGCGCTTTGCAACAATAACAACAAGCGCCACAGGGGAGGACACAATGACTTTTGGCCGCGCATTCGCGGCGGCGTCTTTTGTTGTCTGCAGTTTGGCAACTGGCGCAGCCTCGGCCGATACCTATCCAAATCGTCCTGTCACCATGATCGTCGCGTTTCCGCCTGGCGGCGCCGACGACGCGACGGCACGCATCATTCAGGATGCCATGCAGAAGGCACTGGGCCAGCCGATCGTGATCCAAAATATCGGTGGAGCCGGCGGAATGATCGCCGCCGACAAGGCAGCTCATTCCGATCCCGACGGCTATACCATCCTGCTGCATCAGGACGCGCTGGCAGCCGGCATGACGCTTTATCCGGATCACACGTTCGATGCGGAGAAAGACTTCGTTCCGATCGGGCTGGTCAACACCATGATCAATACGATCGCAGGACGGCCAACGCTGCCGCCAAACAATTTTACCGAACTCCTGAAGTGGATGAAGCAACCCGGCCGGAGCGCCAGGATCGGACATCCCGGCGTCGGCTCGTTCGGTCATCTGGGCGAGGTGCTGGTCTTCCAGGAACTCGACGTGAAGGTCACTCAGATTCCTTATCGCGGCGCGGGTCCGGCGCTCGTCGATCTATTGGCCGGGCACGTCGACCTGGGTCCGATCTCGGCCGTGGTCGCACAGCCGCTGGTCAAATCCGGCAAGCTCAAGGCCTATGCCGTCATCGGCACGAAGCAGTTCGCCGGTCTGCCGAAACTGAAGACGATGGCGCAGCTCGGCTACAAGAACCTCGATATCGACTTCTGGCACATGCTCCTGGCGCCGGCCGGCACACCGCGGCCGATCGTCGACAAGCTCAACGCGGCGCTGCGCGTCGCGCTTGCCGACCCCAAGGTGCGCAAGCTGTATGCGGATGGCGGGATGGACGAGTACCCGCCCGATCAGGAGACGCCCGAGGCTGCGAGCGCGTTGCTCAAGCGCGAGATCAAGCGTTGGGGTGACGTCGTCCGCACCAGCCACATCCTCGCCAAATAAAGGGGAGAGTGTTCGCCAACCCCCGCTTTATCCGGGGCGCGACGTTTCACACCCCCAAATACCTGTGCTGCACATCGGGCGCTGCGGCTAGGTCGCATGATGAGCCCCACCACACCACGCGGCCGCGCTCGATGAGGAAATGGCGGTCGGCGACCCGCGTCAGCGCGCCGACATTCTTGTCGATCACCAGGATCGACAGGCCCAGATTCTTCAGCCGTCCGAGACAACTCCAGATCTCGGCGCGGATGAGCGGCGCCAGGCCCTCGGTCGCCTCGTCGAGGATCAACAGGTGCGGATTGGTCATCAGCGCGCGGCCGATCGCCAGCATCTGCTGCTCGCCGCCGGACAACAGATTGCCCATACTGGTCTCGCGCTCGAACAAGCGCGGGAACAGTTCGTACACCTTGTCGAGCGTCCAGCCATGGTCGTCGCGCTTGACCGCGGTCGCCACCAGATTCTCGCGCACGCTCAAGTTCGGGAAAATCTGCCGGCCCTCCGGCACTAGGCCGATGCCGAGCTTGGCGATCTTGTAGGAGGGCAGCCCGCGAATCTCGCGGCCCTCGAAGCGGATCGAGCCGGCGCGTGCGCGCGTGAGCCCGAGGACCGAGCGCACGGTGGTGGTCTTGCCCATTCCGTTGCGCCCCATCAGCGTCACCATCTCGCCGGGCGCAATCGACAGCGAGACGCCGAACAGCACCTGGCTCAGGCCGTAGCAGGTCTCCACGCCTTTGAGTTCGAGCACGGGGTCAGACATGGTCGGTGCTCTCTGCCTCGCCGAGATAGGCGTCGCGCACGGCGGCATTGCTGCGGATCTCGGCCGGCGCGCCGGTCGCGATCACCCGGCCGTAGACCAAGACGGTGATGCGGTCGGCGAGCGCGAACACCGCCTCCATGTCGTGCTCGACCAGCAGAATGGTGAGTTCCTGCTTCAAGGCGCGCAGCATCTCCACCATGCGCGCCGATTCCTCCGGCCCCAGACCGGCCATCGGCTCGTCGAGCAACAGCATGCGCGGGCGGCCGGCGAGCGCCATGGCGATCTCGATCAGACGGTGCTCGCCGTGGCTCAGCGCCGACGTCACGCGCTCGGCGCGATCGGCCAAGCCGACCCGCGCGAGCGCGGCAAGCGCCGGCTCGCGCAATTCCGGCTCCGAACGGGCACTGCGCCAAAAGCGGAACGAGTGGCCGGCATGCGCCTGCACCGCCAGCATGACATTATCGAGCACGCTGAGGTCGAGAAACAGCGAGGTGATCTGGAACGAACGCGCGAGGCCCAGCCGGCCGCGCCGGTACATCGGCAGCGCGGTGATGTCGTTGCCGGCAAAGAAAATGCGGCCCGAATCGGGCGCAAGCTGACCGCCGAGCTGCGCAATCAGCGTGGTCTTGCCGGCGCCGTTCGGGCCTATGATCGCGTGCAGCTCGCCGGCTTTCACGGTGAGCGCGAGATTGTCGGTGGCGACGATGCCGTCGAAGCGCTTGGCCAGATTCTCCGCCTGCAACAAGGGCTCGCTCATGCGGCAACCCTTGCGCGGATCTGCGACAGCAGCCCGTCGATGCCGCCGCGCGCGAACAGCACGACCAGCAACAGCAGCGGTCCCAAAATGATCTGCCAATATTCGGTGATCCCGGACAACAGCTCCTCGAGCACCAGGAGCGCCACCGCGCCGATGAGCGGACCGACCACCGAACCCATGCCGCCGAGCACTACCATAATGATGAGATCGCCCGAGCGCGTCCAATACATCATCGAGGGGCTGACGAAATCGGTGTTGTTGGCAATCAGCGCGCCGGCCAGCCCGCCCAGCGTGCCGGCAATGACGAAGCAAGTGAGCCGGTAGCGATAGGTCGGAAAGCCGATCGCGCGCATGCGTAGGTCGTTGGAGCGCGAGCCCTGCACCACCAAGCCAAAGCGCGAGTTGACCAGCCGATGCACCAGATAGATCGCCCCGAACAGTAGCGCGACGCAGACGTAGTAGAACTGCACCTTGTTCGTCAGGTCGAGCGGGGCCAAGAACTGGCTGCGCTTGTAGATGGTCAAGCCGTCGTCGCCGCCATACCGGGCAAGCCCAGCAATGATGTAATAAGCCATTTGCGCGAAGGCGAGCGTGATCATGATGAAATAGACGCCGCGCGTGCGCAGCGACAGCGCGCCGACCACCAGCGCGAAAACAGCCGAGGCGAGCAACGCCACCGGCCACTGCACGAGGCCGGAATAGATGCCCTCGTGCGCGAGGATGCCGACGGCATAGCCGCCGATGCCGAGATAGGCTGCGTGGCCGAAGCTCATCATGCCGCCAAAGCCGAGCATGAGATTGAGGCTCACCGCGGCAAGCCCGAGGATAACAATGCGGGTGAACAGCGTGAGCACGAAGATGTTGCCGGTGATCTTCACGTAGGCCGGCAGCAACGCCAGCGCGACCAGAAGCGCGCAGACGACGATATTGCGGACGGTGAGCGCGCTGTTCATTTGCGGACCGCCGGGAACAGCCCTTCGGGACGCACGACCAGCACGACCGCCATGACCAGGTAGATCAGCATGGAGGAGAGCGCAGGCGCCGCAGTCGCCGCCGCGTTGGGGCTGAGCACCAGGCGCAGAATGTCTGGCAGATAGGAGCGGCCGAGCGTATCGACGAAACCGACCAGGATCGCAGCGATGAAGGCGCCGCGGATGGAGCCGATGCCGCCGATCACGGTAATGACGAAGGCGAGGATGAGAATGTTCTCGCCCATGCCGATCTGCACGGTGAGGATCGGTGCCTGCATCAGCCCGGCCAGCCCGGCGAGCGCGGCGCCGAGCCCGAACACCAGCGTATAGAGCAGCTTTATATTCACGCCGAGCGCGCCGACCATCTCGCGATTCGATGCGCCGGCGCGAATTAGCATACCGACGCGCGTGCGCATCACCAGCAGATAAAGCACGGCGGCCACCGCAAGCGCGACGATAATGATGGACAGCCGGTAGGCGGAATATTGGATGCCCGGCAGGATCGTCACCGAGGTGTTGAGCCAGGACGGCAGCGGCAGGCTCAGGCCTTCCGGTCCCCAGATCAACCGCACCGCCTCATCGAAGAACAGGATCAGGCCAAAAGTGCCGAGCACGTGGTCGAGATGATCGCGACCGTAAAGGCGGCGCATGGCGATCACCTCCACTGCCATGCCGACCAGCAGCGTGCCGACGAGCGCCAGTACCGCGCCGAGCACGAAGCTGCCGGTCCAGGCGGTGAGCGTGGCGGCGAAATAAGCGCCGACCATGTAGAGCGAACCGTGCGCCAGATTGACCAGGTCCATGATGCCGAACACCAGCGTCAATCCGGCCGCCAGCAGGAACAGCAGCAGGCCGAATTGCACCCCGTTCAGGCATTGCTCGATGAACAGCGTCATGGCGCTCGCGTCGCGGAATGCGCCGGGCCGGCGAACGAACGGCGGCAGCGCGGCACGCCGCCGCCGTCCGTTCCTAGGCCGGCATCATTTCATCGGGCACTTGCTGTGCGACAAGTCCTGATAGTCCTTGACGATAGTCGCGGTGGTCTTGAGCACGTAGTCGCCGCTCGCATCCTTCACCACGTCCTGCACATAGAAGTTCTGGATCGGGATGTGGTTGTTGCCGAATTTGAAATTGCCGCGCACCGACTTGAAATCGGCCCTCTCGAAGGCCTTCCGCAGCGCTTCCTTGTCGCTCAGATCGCCTTTGACCGCGGCGACCGCCGAAGCGATCAGGTTGGCCGCGTCGTAGGACTGTGCGCCGTAGAATGACGGACGGTGCCCCGGATATTTCTTCATATAGTCGGCAACGAATTTCTTGTTCGCCTCGTTTGGCAGATCGTTCACCCATTCCTGCGCGCCGGGCACGCCAAGCGCGAGTTCCTTCTGCAACGGCAGCGAGGTCTCGTCGATCGTGAAGGCGGTGTAGAGCGGGATATTGCCCTTCAGGCCGGCTTGCGCGTATTGCGCCAGGAACTGCACGCCCGCCTTGCCCGGATAGAACACGAAGATGGCGTCCGGATTGGCCGCTTTCGCCTTGGCGAGCTCGGCGGAGAAGTCGAGCTGCGACGGCCAGGTGGTGAGCTCGCGCCCAACGATCTTGCCCTTGAAGGTGTGGCTGACGCCGTCGAGCATGTCCTTTCCGGCCGCGTAGTTGGGACCGATCAGGAAGACGGAATTCACGCCCTTTTGGTTCATGTACATGCCCATCGCCTCGGGCGTCTGGTCATTCTGCCAGGAGGTCGAGAACACATAGGGCGAGCACAGCTCGCCGGCCACTTGCGAGGCGCCGGCGTTGGCGATGACCAAGAAAGTCTTCGAGTCGACCACGGGCTTGAGCGAGGCGAGCAGCACGTTCGACCAGATATAGCCGGCGATGAAGTCGACGTGGTCGGCTTCGATCAGCTTCTCGGTCTTCTGCTTGCCAACCTCCGGCTTGAAGCCGTCATCTTCATAGATCACCTCGACCGGCATGCCGGCCATCTTGCGCCCCATGTGATCGAGCGCAAGCTCGAAACTGTTGCGCATATCGTTGCCGATCACGGCGACCGGGCCGCTGAAGGTCGAGACGAATCCGATCTTGATCGATTTTTGTTGGGCTATGGCAGGCCCGGCGGCGAGCATGAGAGCGGTGCCCGCGGCCAACAGAGTCTGACGCATTGTGATTTCCTCCCCAGGGTCCTTGGTGGCCCTTTCTTTCAGAATATTAATGTACGGGCAACGCCGCCAAAAGGTCTATTGCCTGCGCGGGAGTGGGCTGCTTTCCCTTGGGAAATGGCCACGAATTCGCGCTTATTGGCCATGCAGCAGCAGCCATTGACCGGATTACCGCGTGACCGGCAGTCTAGCCGCACGGGCGCGCATGTTGCGGCTGTGCCGGGAAGGAACGAAACCAATGACTCCCACTATCGCCATCATCGCCCCGGGCAACATGGGCGCCGCCGTGGGCGCGCGGTTGACCGAGCATAAGGCTACTGTGCTCACCTCGCTCGCCGGGCGCAGCGCCGAGAGCGCGGCGCGCGCAAAGGCGGCCAGCATGACCGCGGTGGCCGACCAGCAGCTCATTGAAGCGGATTTCCTCCTCTCCATCGTGCCGCCGGGCGACGCGCTGGCGCTGGCGCGGCGGCTGGCGCCCATGCTGACCGCTGCCAACAGGAAGCCGGTCTATGTCGACTGCAATGCGGTCAGCCCGCGCACCATGCTTGATATCGCCGAGGTTGTCGCCGCGACCGGCAGCCCCTTTGTCGGCGCCGCCATCATCGGCCCGCCGCCGAAGCCCGGCACCAGCAATACCAAGTTCTATGCCTCCGGCCACGCCGCCGGTCTGTTCGCCAGGCTAAACGACTACGGCCTGATCGTGCGCGTTCTCGATGGCGCACTCACCGCCGCCTCGGCGCTGAAGATGTCCTATGCCGGCATCACCAAGGGCTTTACCGCACTCGGCGCCGCAATGATGCTCGCCGCCACGCGCGAAGGCTCGGCCGCGGCGCTGAAGGCGGAGCTTGCCGAAAGCCAGCCGGCGCTTCTCGGCTTTCTCACGCGACAGACGCCGGCGATGTACGGCAAAGCCTATCGCTGGGTGGCCGAGCTCGACGAGATCGCCGCTTTTGTCGGCGCCGATTATCCGGAAAGCGCCATGCTGAGCGCCGCGGCGCGGCTCTACGAGCATGTCGCCGACGATGTCGAAGGCGACAAGAAGGAAGTCGGCGCAATGGATGCGTTCCTCAAGTCATGAGCGAGCCCTCTGTTCTCGTCGAGCGGCGTGCCGATTATCGCGTGCTGACGCTCAACCGGCCGGAGCGGCGCAACGCCTTCAACGATGTCATGCTGACGGCGCTGCGCGCGGCAATCGACGAAGCAGAAGCGGATGAAAGCTGTCGCGCGCTGCTTATCACCGGGGCCGGCCGCGGTTTCTGCGCCGGGCAGGACCTCGCCGACCGCGTGGCGAAGCCGGGCGAAACCCTCGTGCTCGGGCAAGCGCAGGCAATGCATTACAATCCGCTGGTGCGCAAGCTGCGCGCCCTGCCCTTTCCGGTCGTCGCCGCGGTGAACGGCGTCGCCGCCGGCGCGGGCTGCAGCGTCGCGCTTGCCTGCGACATCGTGCTCGCCGCCCGTTCGGCGAGTTTCGTACAGTCCTTCGCGCGCGTCGGCCTCGTGCCTGATACCGGCGGCAGCTGGTTCCTGCCTCGCATCGTCGGCGATGCCCGCGCCCGTGGGCTCGCGCTTCTCGCCGAGCCATTGCCGGCGGAAAAAGCCGAAATCTGGGGCCTGATCTGGAAATGCGTCGACGATGAGGCACTCGCCTCCGAAGCACAAAAGCTGTGCGAGCATTTCGCCGCCGCGCCGACGCAAGGGCTGGCGCTGATCAAGCGCGCGCTCAACGCATCCGCCACCAATACGCTCGATGCACAGCTCGAGCTCGAGCGCGCGCTGCAACGCGAAGCAGCCGCCACGCCCGACTATCAGGAAGGCGTGCGCGCCTTCATCGAAAAGCGCAAACCGAATTTCATCGGCCGTGCCCGATCCGGCGGCGGCGACGGCTAGCGGCCTGATCATCGAGGTTATCTTAAATAATCGAACGCGCGCGGCGCGCGAGCAGCCGCGGTCAACGCACATTCGCCAAGCGCGATCGCTTGATGTACATCAATGTGTGCGTTGAAACCGCGTCGTCAATTGTCGTTTGGTCGCAACCGGCCGGTCATGAACTGGAGACTGCCGTGCCCACCGATTCCGTGCTGTCGCGCGAATTGAAGTCGCTGCAGGAGGAGATCGCGGCCTCGCAGCGCGAACGCAGTGCGCCGGAGCCGGCGCCCACCCCGCAGCAGCCGAGCGGCGCCATTACCCCGCCCGAGCAGCCGGAGCATGCCGAAGAGGAAAAGAAGCTGCGCGAAGAGATCCGCGAGTTTATCGACGAGGCCACGCATTATTTCGAGGAAGCCGAAAGAAACATCTCCGCGCATCCGACGGCGAGCGTGATCGGCGCGCTGGTCGTCGGCATCTTGATCGGACGCCTGCTCGGACGGCGCTAGGAGCTTCGCATGATCGACAACCTTATCCGCGACATACAACTCTTGAGCCGGGCCGACTCCCTGATCGGCAAGATCTGGCTGCACATGATCACGCGGCGTTTCGGGCTGTTTGCCTTCGCCGGACTGATCGCGGCATTCGGCCTCGGCATGGCCAACGTCGCGGGCTTCTACGCTCTGCAGGCGGCCTGGGGGCCGGTCTGGGCGGCAGCGCTCGTCGCGCTCGCCGATTTCGCGCTCGCCGCCATCATCATGTTCGTCGGCAAGAGCGCGCGGCCCGGGCACGAACTCGAGCTGGCGCATGACGTGCGCAAGATGGCGCTCGACTCGATCCAGGCGGACGCGCGCGACATCAAGCTCGCCGTCGATGCGGTCGCCCGCGACCTGACGCAGACCAAGGACGCCATTGCCGGTTTCCTGCATCATCCGTTCGACGCAGCGACAGAGCGGCTGCTCATTCCTGCCGTGCTGTCGATCATCCGCAGCCTGCGCGCAAAGAAGCCGCAAGGCTGATCGCCGCCTAAGCCGTGCTGCCCGGTCATGGCCGGCGGCGCGCCGGATTGACCGTCAGAAACTCGACGCCCGATTGCTGCACCGGCTGCGGATAAAGCCGCATCAACGCCATGACTTCCGGCGGAATGCCGAGCTTGACGGGCAAGCCGAGCTCTTTGGCCTCGCTCGCGGTCAACGCATAATCGTGCGTCCAATGCCCGTCGGTCAGCTTGGCGGCGAGCGCTTCCGCCGCCGCCTGCTCCATGCGTGGCGTTAGTAGTTCGACCGCTCCACGTCTCAATTGCGCCAGCGCCTTGTCGCTCATGTCGGCCAGCACCAAGGTGAGGTCGAATACATTGGCGACGGGCTTCGAGTCGCGCGCCTTAACGATGCTGGCGGCCGGGAGGCCGACGATCTGCGGATCGATCGGGCCCAGCATGGAAAATTCGCCCATGACGATCTCGTTGGCGGCGAGCGCAATCAACGTGCCGCCCGACATGGCGTAGATCGGCACATACACCGTGGTCTTGGCCGGATGCGCCTCGACCGCGCGGGCGATCTGCATGGCGGCCAGCACCAGGCCGCCGGGCGTGTGCAGCACC
>Ga0187771_10004043_pt1 | contig 10307 bp, 9 predicted proteins | sample 0116_SJ02_MP15_1_FD_133139 | JGI IMG/M metagenome (GOLD analysis project Ga0187771, IMG submission 133139) | Tropical peat soil microbial communities from peatlands in Department of Meta, Colombia - 0116_SJ02_MP15_10_MG | ecosystem: Environmental > Terrestrial > Soil > Wetlands > Peat | place... | reverse complement strand
TGGGATAAGGTAGTATGGGAGTTTCCAGAAGATTTATTTGACAGGGCCGAGGCGGCTGTCTTATTTTTATTTATGCGTTTGATTCCTCGTTGCTCCGACTTTTCCGCCAAAATCTTAAAGGGGGTACCATCGTGGCAGAAAAAAATGAAGAGGTGAAAGAAGAACTAGCTGGTAGTGCTTGTCGATCCCAAAAAGGCGGCTGGGGAGTCGAAAATCTTGCCTACCCTTCTGGGGTTGCCTTAATCGAGACAAGATGGGATTTGTGTACGGGCTGTGGAACCTGTGAAATGGCTTGCAGCATGAAGCACTTCGGGGTCATCAGCAGAGAATTGTCACGAATTAGAATCTATCGTTATCTCCTCCCCATCCCAAAATCTGTCCAGAACGTCTGCTGTCACTGCTCCGAAAAAGAAAGAGAGTGTCAAAAGGCCTGCCCCCTCGATCCTCCGGTGATCCATTATGATAAAGAGAAGTTCCATATGGTCGTAGATAAGGAACGATGTCTGGGTTCTTCTTGTGCTCAGTGTTTAGAGGCCTGTCCAGCTCACGTCCCCCGTTTTTATCCTCCAGAGGTTGACTATCCTCTGGTCTGCGACCTTTGTGAGACGGATGGAAAGAGGATGCCCCAATGTGTTGAGGTCTGTCCCAATTACGCTCTTGACTACATGGCACCCCAGATCCCACAACATCTGGAACGGATTCATCCTGATCAAAAAGCGGAATGCTTATCCAAACGTCTCTATCCCTTACCGAAGGACAGGGTCCAGAGTCCGCCTGAAGAACTCTTTAAGGGGGAGAAATAAGATGAGATTTAAGTTACTCGAAATCGATCTCTCCACCAAAGAGAAGAAGGTTGTCGATGTTACAGACGACATCCGTCAATACTTAGGTGGCAGGGGCTACGGTGCCAAACTCATGTGGGATAGAGTTCCTCAAGGAGCTGATCCCCTGGGAGAAGAAAACATTCTATATGTTGGTATTGGGCCCATCACGGGTTTTGTTGGAGCTGTGACCAGCATCAATGCGAAGTCACCCTTGACGTTAACGGGTGGTACGTCGCACGTGAACGGCCACTTCGGTAGCGAACTCGTCTATGCCGGTTACAATGCCGGTATTCTCCTCACTGGAAAATCCCCCAAACCGGTCTACCTTTACGTCAAGAATGATGATGTTGAAATCCGCGATGCTCAGCATCTCTGGGGAAAAGCGAATTTGGCAGCCCAACAAATGCTTCATCATGAGCTTCGGGAGGGGCTTGACGATCAGAATTTCCGGATGATGACCATTGGTCCTGCGGGCGAACATATGGTGAGAAATGCTGCGATCTCCCATGGACTCTATCATTTTGCTGCCAGGCTCGGGATGGGTGCGGTGATGGGTTCGAAAAATCTAAAGGCCATCGCTGTCAGGGGCACAAAGTCTCCCAACTATCATCAGCCAAGGGAGCTTTTTGAGATTGTAGCCAAATTTCATAGGGATTCAGCCCTCAAGAAAGCTGAAGACCGACGATGGGGACATAATCTTTCTATATCTGGCCGTTACTACAACACAACCGAGGGGGTGAAGAACAAACAGCTCGGTTGGGATCCCATATGCGACCTCAGCAACCCCCTAATCTTGGAACAGCAGTATAAGCTTTGGAACGACTCCTGCAGCCATTGCCACACCAGTTGCAAGGTTCCTTCTTTTCGAAGGACTCCACCCCTGGGACCTACGGCTGGGGAACTTCGACACGACAATGCAGGAGGCTGGGATGCCAATGTCATGCTTCCTGGCTATGATGTCCAACTCTATCTCACTCCGTATGTGGATGAATTGGGACTTGATAGCGAAGATGTCTCAGGGGTCGTTGCCTGGATGATGGAATGCTACCAGCGCGGGCTCATCAGCAAGGAGGAACTCGATGGTATTGATCTTGCCTGGGGAAACCTTCCCGCCATCTGTAAATTGCTCAAGAAGATTGCTTACCGCGACGGCATTGGCAACATCCTCGCTGAGGGACTTAAACTTGCTCCCCTGAAAATGAAAAAAGAGATGGCCGAGTACGCCATCACTCGGAAGGGAGTTGCAATCACATCCTATGAGCCTCGAGGAAGTATGCAGGATGCCATAGATCTTGCTGTTGTCCCAGTGGGTGAACTTCATGCAGGGAGGGGTATCCCAAAAAGGGTGGCATGCGATTCATTGACAATATGCGCTTTCTTGCGCAACCACATTCAACAGATTTTTGGACTCGACAAGTTTGCCAGGGATATGCTCCATGGGACGTGCGGCTGGGACGTCAGCCAGGAGGAATGGTTGGATATGGTTCGGAGAGGCGCTTACATGGAGCGGTGCTACTGCATTAGGGAGGGATACGTTCCTGTGAGGGACGATATACTTCCCGAGCGCTTCTTTGAAGAAACCATTTATAACAAGTATGGTGATCCCAAAATCCTGAAGAAGGATGAATTTTTAGAAAGAAGAGAGAAAACCTATTTCTCCTTCGAACTGAATAGGAATGGGATTCCACCGAAGGAGAACCTTAGAAAATTGGGGATGGATTTTATCATACCTACTTTAGAAAAAACGCTTGGAACCTGGGATTAAAAAATCTGTTTGGTGATTCGCTGTCTCGTATCAACCCTGGCTTCGCGACGCAACTCATGGACCTTATCAAAAAGACTTAGTAGCCCGAAGCTACTCGATGTTTAGAGGTTTGTTAGAACAGATTCGCTTGTTGGACTGCCCTAAAAGGGCTCACTGATTATTATTTACTATCTTCCCAATGTTGAGCTAATATAGTTCACCATAATAAAAAACATAATTAAAACTATAAGAACGACCCAACCCACACTAATTAATGAGATTTTTTTGAAAATCCACAGTAGCTACTTCCGCATTTTAGAAATTATCCACTTTCGTTCTTTTTATATTTTCTCTATGTTTCCAGACCTTCTTAGGATGTTAAAAAGTGACGGTCCACACCTTCTTTCTTCCAGAACTACCCAAGCACCGCAGAGAACCCTTGTTACTACTACATAAATTTTCCTGCTATCTGCCATGAGAGTTGCTTTTCAAGGAATACGTAAATCCCGTAACCCTCCCGAAGGAAAATTGAGAGTCATTTGCAGTGGAGAGGAGTTGCCTTAAGGAAAGGAGGTGAAGATCAAATCTGGGGGAATAAAATGGAGTCACTGTTATTGGAAGAATCGTGACTATAAAGCGGGTCGGCATTGCCTCGTCGGGGTTTGAGACAAAGGCAGGGGATCTCCCAACAGCAGATGTCGTAAATGCTAACACTAAGTTGTTTACCACCACCTCGCCGTTCGGGGGAGATGGAGCTTATCTGGAAGTGGCGACCGCTGCCCCCGAACCCTCTACCATGTTTATTCTAAGGTCTGGTTTGATTGGGCTTGCAGGGTATGAGAGAAAGAAATTCTCTAAGAAGTAAATCTATTTATGATTAGAGGAGGAAAAGTCAGGTTCAGAAATGGGCCTGCTTTCTTTGTTTGTTTCCTTCGGTAATCATCAACTTCGAGATCAACTCACTATTGTAGAGTAGGTGGATGACCATCCCAAAGTTTCCGAGCACTGTCTCCATATTGAATACCGATCAGGACGCTTGGATGATCGTTCTTTCGTTATAAAGACCTTTCTTGTAACGTAAAAAAATAGCTTCGATATATTCTTTTTTTTTGATCATGGACTCATAATTAGCTCTCCTACTTGCCCCCTTTATCGAGTAACATTCATTATGAGTCAACGATCGCTTTTCAGTCATGCTTCAGGTAACATTTTTTATGAGGCAATTCGCCAATTTTTTGTAATTGATTAATAAAACCTTTTATGGTATCAATTCAAATTATTTCCAAATAGGGACACCATGCTGGAGATTAACCAGGTCACAAAGAATTTTGGTGGTTTCACCGCTTTAAACCATTTAAATATGTATGTGGAGCAAGGGCAAATCCATGCCCTGATCGGTCCTAATGGCGCAGGGAAAACGACCCTTTTTAATCTCATCAGCGGTAGCTTACCGGTCTCGAGTGGTGAAATCATCTTTCAAAAAAAACGGATCACCGGGCTTAAGCCTGATAAAAGAACCCAAATGGGTTTAGGTCGGACTTTCCAGAATATACGTTTAATCAAATCCCTCACCGTTTGTGAGAATGTGATGCTGGGGTTTCACTGCCGAACCCATGCGGGAATGTGGCGAACTTTCTTTTCTTTACCGTTCAAGGATTCCTCTGAAGAAAAAGAAATCCGTACGCATACGGAAACATATCTCGAATTTGTTGGACTCAGACACCGAAAGGATTTCTGGCCTCACAATCTTCCTTACGGTGAGCAGCGTCGATTGGAAATGGCCAGAGCTTTAGCCACAGAACCTGCTCTTCTCCTTCTTGATGAACCTGCGGCTGGAATGAACCCTCAAGAGACTCAAGAACTCAATACGCTCATTCGAAGGATCGTCGATTTCGGGAAGACCATTTTGCTGATCGAGCATGACATGAAAGTAGTGATGAACATCGCCCATCGGATCACGGTGATCAACTATGGGAAGAAGATCGCTGAAGGCACTCCTCAGGAGATCCAAACTAACCCCAATGTCATCGAGGCTTATCTGGGGGAAGAGGAATAACCGGTGTTACAGATCATAGATCTTGATGTAAGTTACGGCCAAATCCAAGCGTTGAAGGGGGCGACCCTGAATGTCCAGCAGGGAGAAGTGGTCACACTGATTGGTGCAAACGGTGCTGGGAAGTCTACTTTACTTCACACGATCTCAGGAATCATCCATCCTCTCCATGGAAGTATCCTCGTGTACGATCAGGAAATTAAAAGAAAATCCGCCGATGAAATTGTCAAGATGGGTATCTCCCATGTCGTGGAGGGCCGCGCCATACTGACCCGAATGACGGTCCAGGAAAATCTCGAGATGGGGGCCTTTTTACGAAGGGATTCGGATGGAATTAGAAGAGACATGGAGGCCATCTTCGAGCGCTTTCCCCTATTGTTAGAGCGTAAAAACAAACTTGCCCTCACACTGAGCGGCGGCGAGCAACAGATGCTGGCAATCGGACGCGCCCTCATGTCCCGACCCAAACTCTTGATGATGGACGAGCCTTCTCTTGGACTGGCCCCCTTACTGGTCACCGAGATCTTCAAGATCATCCGGGAATTGAATCGAGAGGGAATCACCATTCTTTTAGTCGAGCAAAATGCAAAGAAGGCTCTACAAGTTGCGAATCGCGGATATGTGATTGAGACGGGCAGGATTGTTCACCAAGGAATGGCTGAATCCTTATTAAAAGATAGGAAGGTTCAAGAAGCTTATCTGGGGGGCCTTTCCTGAGCAAAGGACATCTCCCGCAAAAAACTTAACTTTTTTAGAAGGAGGTCAACTATGAAAAAAATAATTTCTGTAGCGTTCTTGATTTGTCTGGTTTTTGGTTTTTGCTTAAACCCCAAGCCTTGCTCCTCAGCTAAGCTGGCGGGTACAGAGGTCGTTATAGGGTGGTTGGAACCCTTCACGGGAAAAGGCGCAGCTTATGGCGAAGAGGATTCTGTCACGATTAATATTGCACTGGAAGAGATTAACGGGAGTGGAGGAGTGGGCGGCCTTCCTCTGAGGATTATTAAATACGATACGGCATGGAAAGGAGACCAGGCCATTGCCATGCTGAAGAAATTGGCCCAGACCGATAACGTCCTTGCAGTCATGGGACCCTACTCGAGTGCAGAATGCGAAGTCACCTTTCCTGTGGCCAACATGCTGAGAATTCCAATTATCACCTCTTCAGGGGCTGCACCAGGTATTGAGAAAAACCGGCCCTGGGGGTTCCGTAACTGTATGACCCTCGCCAAAACGATCGAGCCTGCTCTCGATAAATGGGTGCAAATGTATAACGTTAAAACGATCGCCAAGATTTATGAAAATACCGATTTTCTTTGCTCCAGCGAGGCGACGGGAATTCTTCCACCACTTCTCAAAAAGCATAATATACAGGAGGTCTCCTCCCAGACCTTTGCAAAGGGGGATATCAATTTCATGGCGCAAGTCTCTGCTATGAAATCTGCCAATCCTGAAGGAATTTGGCTCTCAGCGATTTACGAAGAAGGAGCGAACATCACGCGCGAGATTCGGCGGCAGGGTATGACACAACCCATCATCGCGGGCATAGGCATCACCGGACCTATCTTTATCCGTCTCGGGGGAAAGGCCACTGAAGGAGTGGTCCAACCCTCCAACTTCTGGGCAGACAACCCGGATCCGAAGGTCCAGCAATTCGTCAAGAAATGGAGCGCAGGTTACAAGGGACAGATCCCACCCCATTATACTGCCAACATTTATGAGACGGTCTATATCCTAAAGCATGTGATTGAGACATCGGGTGTCACGAACAGACCAGAGGACCTGAATAAAGACCGCGAAAAGATCATGAAGGGATTGTCTGGGCTGAAGGATTTCCCTGGGCTGGGCCTTAAGATCACGATAGGCCCGGACGGCGATGCCCGTAAACTTTCTTATGTCCTTCAGGTCAAAGATGGAAGATGGGTTCGTATTGATTGATGGTTTAGTATAAGGACCTATGTTTCTGCAACAACTCATCAATGGCATCATGGTGGGGAGCACTTATTCCTTGGTGGCCATTGGCTATACCCTGATCTTTGGTGTATTGAGCGTTCTTCATTTTGCCCATGGCGAGGTCTTCATGATCGGTGCTTTCATCGGTCTGGAGTCCGTCCTCGTGGCCAAGATGGACATCCCCGTCGCCATTCTTACGGCAATGGTAGGGGCCGGTCTCTTGGGGATGCTTATTGAGAGGGGAGTCATCCGATTTATCAAACGCGAGTACCACTTGGCTCCCCTCAGTGCCACGATAGGCCTCGCTGTGGTTTTTCAGGAAGGGATCACAAAGATCTTTGGAGGCGATACTGTCGGTTTTCCAGATACCTTTCAGGCTGAAACCTATCGGTTTGGGAATATTAGCATCGATTCGACTCAGGTCATCATCCTTGCTATCGCCTTTTTCCTCATGGCCACTTTAACGTTATTCGTAAAAAAAACCCGCACAGGAAAAGCGATCCGGGCTGTGGCAGAAAGTCCTGTAACAGCCCGTCTCCTGGGGGTTAATATCCACCGCATAACCATGTTCACCTTTGGCATTTCTTCGGCGCTTGCAGGCGCAGCTGGGGTGCTGGTTGGACTGGCTTACAATGCGATCTCCCCATTCATGGGAACCCGGATGGCACTGTTGAGCTTTGCCATTATGCTCTTAGGGGGCTTGGGAAATATTACAGGTGCGATGGCTGGAGGCCTAATCCTCGGGGTTGTGGAGGTTTTAAGCACGGTTTACATCTCCTCCAGCTACCGGGATGCTTTCGCCTTTGGCACCATGGTCCTTATCCTCATATTTCGACCCTCGGGCCTATTTGGCACAAAACTTCAGAAGGGACGATAATTGTTCAGCGCTTATACCGAATCCATGCTCATCATCGCGGGGATCAACATCATCTTGAGTTTAAGTTTCTATCTGCCCCAATCCGCCGGCATGGTGTCTATGGCCCAGGGAGGTTTTATGGCCATCGGCGCTTTTGTCTCGGCTGCTCTGACTGTAAAATTGGGGGTTCCTTTCTATCCGGCTCTGCTCATCGGAGGGATCATTGCGGGTATGGTGGGGGTGATCGTGGGTTTCCCTGCCTTGCGTATTAAAGGAATCTACCTTCTGCTCCTTACCCTTGGTATCTCCGAAGTCATTCGTATCTTTTTCCTCAATTTCAAATACACGGGCGGGGTAGCCGGCCTGGGCGGGATCAAACTACACACCAATCTTTGGAACGTCTACCTGGTGGTAGCAATCCTTGCCTACTTCTTCCACCGTATTGCCCCGACCCGGATGGGTCGGGCACTTTCAGCGATTCGCGAGGATGAGGAGGCTGCCGAGATCATGGGGATTAACCTGACACGCACTAAGCTTCAAGTCTTCGGAACGGGAGCCGTCATGGCCGGTCTGGCTGGCGGCTTTTACGCCCACTTTGCTTTGTACATCCTGTCGGATAATTTTGGGGTGGGAAAATCTATTGAGATCCTCCTTCCAGTGCTCATTGGAGGGATCGAGATCTTTTGGGGAGCCATCCTTGGTTCCCTCATTGTTACGTTCATTCCGGAGTGGCTAAGGGTTATTCAACCCTATCGAATGATCGTTTTCGGTCTCATTGTCGTAGTGATGATGATTCTCCGGCCCCAAGGGCTTGTTGACAGATCCCTTGTCCGGTCTATTCGTTCACGCTTCCGGTCCGATTCCTTCCGCCTGATAAGCAACTTTCAAAAGCCTTTGTAAGCTCTCTCCATAATCCACGCGAGATCTTTTTCGTTTGCCCGGCGGACATTGAACCTCATTTGTGAGGTCCCTGCTGCTTCTTTAATTACCTGGTCGAGCTTGTCCCTAGGAATCTCCTTTTCTGTTACCTTAGTGGGAAACCCCACCTCTACATAGAGTTTCTTGACTCGCTCTATCGCTCGATCGGCCAAAACATCTTCAGACTGGTTCGGGTTCTCTCCAATGACCACGGCCATCTCCGCATACTTATCCCTGCAGGAGGGGAGATTGTATTCCATGACAAAGGGAAGCATCAATCCGCACGCCAGACCATGTTGAACATGCAGGTTTCCGAAAGGAAATGAAAAGGCGTGAACCAGCCCCAGCTTTGTGTTCCCGCAGGAAATATTGGCCATGGCTGATGCCAACAGCTGTTCACTTTTCGCCGCCATATTGTCTGTAAAGGCTGCTGGGGCGAGATTCCTGAACATCATCTGAATAGCGCGAAGGGCAATCGCATCGGTCAGGGGTGTCGACGCGTTGGTACAGAGGGATTCTACTGCATGGGTCAAGGCATCCAAACCCGACCAGACCGCCTGCCTTGCAGGGAGAGAGCGAAGGAGGTTCGGGTCCAGAATGGCGGTTGGAGGGTACCCAAGATCGCTACCAATGGCCATTTTTGTATTCTTCTCTTCATTGGTAATAAGAAAAGTTGGGGAGACCTCGCTTCCAGAACCCGCAGTGGTAGGGATGCCAATCACTGGCAGAGGTGCCACCCTCAGCTTTCCCATGCCCTGATAGTCAGCGATCTTTCCACCATTTGTTCCCAAAACTGCAATTCCTTTTCCGCAACAAAGCGGGCTTCCACCGCCAAGGACGATGACCCCGTCGCATGCTTCCGCCTGACGAAATTTTTCCCCTTCGTGGACTGTTTTCATGGAAGGGTCTTCCTCTACTTTGTCATAGATGACATGAGGGATCTTCGCCGCATCCAAAATGGCTGTGACCTCTTTTGGGACCGCGGCCTTAACAAGTCCCTCATCAGTCACAAGGATGGCCTTCTTTATCCCGAGTCGCTTGCACTCATCAGGAATCTGTTTTATTGCTCCAAAACCATGAATAATCTTCGTAGGCATGGTAAAAGGGATGATCCGATCCAAATACATAATGATTCCTCCTTTTCCTTCTCTCACCCGTCTTTCTCCATTGGGGAAAAGAGACGGGTGAGGGACATCCGGTCAATAACTCATAAATTCTTCCAACCCTAATCGCTTCAATGTCTCAGGCTTCGGAATACCGGTCTCTTTATCCCATCCAAGCGTTGCATACGCATCGTCGAGAAGAGGCTCCAAAGGAACCATAGCCCCCTTGTTTGGCCCCTCTGACATCGGTTCAGTAAGGAGTCGCTTGGGAAGCTGATCATCCTTTCGCCTAATCCCTTCCCGGACGTTAAACATCCGCTCCAGATTCATAACCCTTTCTCCCACTTTTTGAAAATCGTCCATCGTGAAAGGATCGCCTGTGAGAGCCGAAATAAGAGGTGGGATGCCTTCATCCCCAAGGGGATGACGAGCAAAGCTGCAGGTGAGAGCAGAATCATACATGATTCTCTGGATGGCACCCGCTTTTAGCATTCTCCCTTTATTCTCCAAACTCGTCCCATTTTTTTGCACCATTTCAACACGGCAGGGAAGACCATAGGCATGGTGACAGCCACCTCTGGAACTTAGGGCGTACTGAAGGGCCTGTCCGTTATACCCGCGACAATCGTAACCGCCGAGTTCCATTCCCTTGGCATGCATAGCAAAGGCATTTGTCCCTTTTCCGATCTTCTCGGCCATTCGCCTCGTACCGAGTGCCAGAAAAGCACCGAATCCTTCGTTTCTGGCAATTTTTTCAACAGACCTCACTAACGCCTCTCCATTTCCAAATCTCATCTCAATACCATCGGTATCCTTTTGGGTCAGGAGCCTCTTTTCAAAACACTCCATGGCGAAGCCG
>Ga0187771_10004042_pt1 | contig 10309 bp, 7 predicted proteins | sample 0116_SJ02_MP15_1_FD_133139 | JGI IMG/M metagenome (GOLD analysis project Ga0187771, IMG submission 133139) | Tropical peat soil microbial communities from peatlands in Department of Meta, Colombia - 0116_SJ02_MP15_10_MG | ecosystem: Environmental > Terrestrial > Soil > Wetlands > Peat | place... | reverse complement strand
GACGATGGCATCCGCGCGCAGCATCACCGACCAGCGCCGCATCGAGGCGGGCTCCGCAGGAGTGGCGCGTGGCACCAGGATCACCTCGCAACCCAGACGGCCGAGCCCCCGCGCCTCTTCCGGAAACATGGCGTCCGAACAGGTGAGGGCACCGATGCGCGCGCCCGCCGCCTCCCCGGTGGCCGGCGCCGCGGTACCCGGCGAGTACCAGGATGTCTCGCGGAATCCCGGCTCATCGGGCAGGTGGCGCTTGCGGTGCATCAGCGCACACCCGCTCGGGCCGTGGAGGCGAGCGGTGTTGTAGCGGCGGCCCGCACCCGCCTCGATATCGGTGCAGTGCAGGTGGCACCGATGGCGGCGGGCGAGCTCAGCGGCCCAGGCGGCCACCGCGCCGGGCGGCGGGACGAGGTCCTCGAGTCGGCCCGGCTCGCCGGCGAACCAGCGGCGCGGCGTGAACTCGGGGAGGACCACGATGGCGGCCCCCGCCGCGACGGCCTCGGCGACCGCGACCTCAGCGCGCCGGCACGACGCCTGGTACGGCTCGTCCCCGGGCAGCTGCAGCAGGCCCACCCTGACGTGTGACACAGCGGCGTCGGGCATGACCAGCCCATTGTCGCTGGCGGCAGGGCAGGACCACCGGCCGGCCGGCCGGCAGCTCACCACCGGGGGCGTCGATCCAGCCTCAGCTGAGAGACATCGCTTCTCTCAGCCAGCCTCGAAGCCACGGCGGGCCCGATCCGCGATCGTCGCCGCCAGCAGCCGCGTCTCCTCCATGGCGGCGACGACCTCCCGCATCTGGTTGCGGCCCACCGCCGCCCGCCAGCAATCCAGGACCACCTTCCGCCCCACCGCTTCACGACGGGACAGGTGATGACCGGCGATCCGTTGTGGACAGGAACGTCCAAAACCAGCGGACGTTGCGGGAGCTCCGTGGGAAGGATCGAGCAGCGGCAGGGTTGCCCCGGGCCTGAGCAGACGCTTCGTGCGAGCGGTGCCCTCGGCTATTGGAACCGCCCTCAGGCGCGGTGACCGGCCGCGCGGCGGCGCTGGGCACGCCGCCTCCCCGAGGCCTGCCAGCAGACCTCGATGCTGCGGCCGATGTACTCCAGGGAGCGCTTGACGTTGATCGACGAGGACTCCCGGCTGTAGCGGGTGGGGATGGCGACCTCCTGGATCCGGAAGCCGCCGACCACCGCGGCGACCAGGATCTGGGTGTCGAAGACGAAGTCGTCCGAATAGGTCTCGAAGGGGACCGACTCCAGGAAGTGCCGGCTGTACGCCTTCATCCCCGAGTGCATCTCGGTGAAGTGGGTGCGCAGCAGGAGATTCTCGACACTGGTGGTGAGCCGGTTGCCCCAGTAGCGGTAGATGGGCATGCCGCCGGCCCGGGGATCCCCGGTGCAGGCGAACCGCGACCCGAAGGTGAAGTCGGCGACCCCGGCCACGATCGGGGCGATGAGCGCCGGCACGGCCGCGGGGTCGTACTGGTAGTCCGGGTGGAGGAGGACGACCACGGTGGCGCCCAGCTGGAGAGCCTCCCGGTAGCAGGTCTTCTGGTTGGCCCCGTAGCCCCGGTTGGCGTCGTGGACGCGCACGTCGATGCCGAGGCCGCGGGCAAGCTCCACAGTCCGGTCCGGGGAGGCATCGTCGACGAGGAGCAGGTGGTCAGCGGCTCCGTCAGGAAGAGCGTTGACGGTCCGCTCCAGGGTGTCCTCCGCCTTGTAGGCGGGGAGCGTGACCACCGTGTAGTGGCCGGCTGCCATGGGCCGAGATGATAGCGGCGGGTACCGGGCAGGCAGACGCCTCCCGGGCGTCGCGGCGAGCGCTGCGACACGCAGAGGCATCCGGGGGGCGCGGGCGAGACCTCGCTGCGGGACGTGCGTCGCCAGCGGCGGTGGCGAGAGTTCGCGGCGCGACGGGCGAGCCCACCCAGGGGCCCGCCGATCGCTGCGCTATCCTCAGGCTGCGCATGGCCCAGACGTCGGGACGCGGCAGCAGGCTCGGCGGTGGCCGGCAGGAGAGTGCCACGACCGGACCCGCGCGCGAGGGGAGCGGCACCCCGACGGAGTTTGGCCGGCCTCCGAGAAAAGGCGGCACGCAGAAACCCCGCGGCACCCGGGGAGCCGGGCGCACCGCGCCGGCGGGCGGTCCCCGGGTCAATGGACGCATCCCGAGGCTGGGCGGCCGGGGGAAGAGTTGCACCGCAAAGATCGGCGTCCTCGTCATCAGCGCCGGGACCCCGCGGGATGCCGCCGGGATCGTCGACGCCGTCGCGGGGGAGAGCGCGGCCGGCGTCGCCGAGGTGTACCTGCCCCACCGGGGCAGCCTCGACGCCGGGTCGCCGGCGGTGGGGAAGGCGGGCGATGAGGGGCCGGCAGTGGGGAAGGCGGGCGATGAGGGGCCGGCGGCGGGGGAGGCGGGCGACAGCATCCGCGCTGGATCCGGGGTCGCGGCAGCACCCGAGCAGTGGCCCGCCATCGTCCACCTGGCTCCCCAGCGTGGCGAGGGGGACATCCAGAAAGCGGCCCTGAAGCTGGCCATCGAGGCGGGGCTGGACGTCCTCGCCGTGCTCAGAAGCGCCGGTCCCCAGGCGCACGAGGCCCTGCGCGCCCTGGTGGCGCCGGTGGAGCGCGGCGAGTGCGACGCCGTGATCGGGGTGCGCGAACCGTCGCGGTTGCGCGCTGGCGACGACCGGCCCGCGGTTCGCCGACACATGGCCAGAGCCGCCCTCACCCGCCTGGACGGGATGCTCGGCACCCAGCTCAGCGACCTGCACTCGGGCTGGCGCGCCTACAGGCTCGAGGCGATGGCCTCGATCCCGTTCGAGGGCAATGGGCAAGACGCCCATTTCAACCTGCAGGTTGTCCTCCAGCTGCTCAAGGGCGGACACCGCATCCTCGAGGTGCCCGTCCCGGAGGTTCGGGACCAGGGGCTCACCGCCCCGGAGGCGCTGCGCCGGGCCCGCGATACCTGGGCGGACGTGCTCCGGGTGCGGCTGGGACGGCGCGGGTACCTCTCCGGCCGGCTCGGCGGGGTGAGCGCCGAGTACCAGCTCAAGAGCGCTCCGAACAGCTCGCATTCGATGGTGCTTCGCTGGCTGGGGCAGATGCCGGCGGGCCGGATCCTCGACCTCGGCTGCTCCAGCGGCCTGCTGGCGGAGCGCTTCCGCGCCCTCGGCCACCGGGTCACGGGAGTCGACGTGCAGGCCCTGCCCGGGGTCACGGAGCGGGTCGACCGCTTCATCGCGGCCGACCTCGACCGCGGCCTGCCCGCCGCCGTGGCGGAGGAGGGTCCCTTCGACGTCGTGGTCGCCGCCGACGTCATCGAGCACGTCCGGGACCCCGACCGCCTGATGGGCCAGATCCGGTCCGTGATGGTTCCGCGCGGGACATTGATCCTCTCAGTGCCCAACTTCGGGCACTGGTATCCCCGGCTGCGCACGGCGGTCGGCCTCTTCGACTACGACCAGCGCGGCATCCTCGATGTCGGCCATGTCCGATTCTTCACCCGGCGCGGCCTCCTCGACCTGATCCGCCGCACCGGCTTCACGGTCACCCAGAGGCAGGCGACGGGGCTGCCCCTCGAGGTCATCTCCTCGCGTGCCGGCGCCATGGGCCGAGGCGTTCGGGTCGCCGATCGCCTCGCGGTGCAGGCCTGGCCCACCCTCTTCGGCTACCAGTTCGTGGTTCGCTGCGAGACGCCGCCGGCGGCAGCGGGGGCGGCTGGCGCTGCCAGCGCGACAGCCAGGAGCTGGTGAGCCAGAGCCGCCACCGCGACGATCAGGGGTTCTCAGCCGGGGGCGCTGCGGTCGAGATCGTCGGGCAGAGGGCGGGGACGCCGGCCGCTGGGGCGGAGGGCACGCAGGTACCACCGGAGATAGCGCGCCAGCCATCGTGAGACCCTGAAGTTCGAGGTCCCGGTGGCGCGGTCGAGCCAGATCGTGGGGATCTCGGCGACCGGCAGCCCGGCGCGCTTCGCCTTGGCGACCATCTCGATGCCCAGGGTGAAACCCTCGTCGGACTCGATGCCCACCTCCTGGATGAAGCGCCGCGAGTACGCCTTGAAGGAGTTGGTGGCGTCGTGGGTCCCCACCCGGCCGAGCAGGTGGAGGGAGCGCCCCGCGGTCCCGGACACCAGCCCCTTGAGCCAGGGGCCGCCCACCTGCTGGCCGCCGCGCATGTAGCGGGACGCCGCGGCCACCACCACGCCGCGCTCGACCAGGCGGGTGAGCTGGTCGATCTGGTGGGGGTCGTCGCTGCCGTCGGCCATGGTGACCACCACCACATCGCTCTCGGCGTGGTCGATGCCGTAGCGGATCGCTGCCGCCGGACCGCGGCCGTAGGTGTTGCGCAGGGGGCGCAGCCGCGGCTCTCGCCGCGCGTAGGCCTGGAGGTGAGGGACGGTGGTGTCCTCGGGCACGTCGTAGACGGCGAGCAGCTCACAGGTGAGGGTGACCGCCTCGAAGATGCGGTCGAGAAAGACGCTGACCCCGGAGCCCTCGTTGTAGACCGGGACGACGACCGAGACGCGGGGCATCAGACGCGGACGCCCCTGCCCAGGATGTTGAAGAGATCGACAGCGGGGAGCCCCACCTCGAGCCGGGCGTACTCGGGATGCGGTGTCGCCACCACCAGGAGATCGGCCCGCTCGAGCACCTCCTGGAGCGGTACCAGGTCGGGATCGGTGGTCACGTGGGGGTCGGTGCAGAGCACCGCCTTGGCCTTGATCTGGAGCAGGCGCTTGAGCTTGTAGCTCAGGCTGGACCGGGTGTCGTCGGAGCCGCCCTTGAAGGCCATGCCGAGGATGCCGACCACCGTCTCGGAGAGGTCATAGCGCCGCTCCAGCCGGCTGACCAGGTAGAGGGGCAGCCCCTCGTTGATCATCACGCTGGCGTTTCCGAGGGTGAACTGGTTCTCGTTGAACGCCGCGATCTGCATGGTGTCCTTGAACAGGCAGGGACCGGCGGCGAAGCCCGGGCCGGGCATGTCGGCGGCCCGCGGGTACCTGTAGGTGACGGCGTGGCGAATGCGCTCGAAATCCAGGCCCCAGTCGTTGGCGATCATGAACAGCTGGTTGGCGGTCGCGAACTTGATGTAGCGCCAGGTGTTGGTGAAGAGCTTGGCCAGCTCCGCCTCCTCGGGGAGCAGCTCGACGATGTCGGGGGTGAGCAGGCGGAAGAGACGGCCGGCGCGCTCGATCGCGGTGGGGGTCCGCCCCGAGACGATCTGGGGCAGGGAGCTGAGCTCGTCGAGGGCGTGGCCCTCGGCGATGCGCTCCGGGCAGAAGGCGACGTCGATGGTGAGACCGAGCTCGGCGACGCGCTTCTCCACGAGCGCGGTGACACCGGGGTAGATGGTGCTGCGCAGCACCAGGAGCTGGCCGCCGACCAGGTGCGGGGCGGCGCTGTCGACGGCCCGCAGCACGGCTCCGATGTCCGGGTTCAGGTAGCGGTCGACGGGCGTGCCCACCACCACCACCACCACCTCCACGCTGGAGAGGCAGGCCGCCTCCAGGCTGGCGCTCAGCCAGCCCGCGGACACCAGGCGAGGCAGCAGCTCCTCGGCACCCCGCTCGCGGAAGGGCATGCAGCCGCGGTTCACCTGCTCCACCGCGGCGGGGTTGGTGTCGTAGAGGACCACCTGCTGACCGCGATCGGCGAAGGCAATGCCGAGGGGCAGCCCGACGTGCCCGCAGCCCCCCAGGATGGCGATGTTGCGCTCCCACACGGCGACGGGTTCTCCTGGTACCTGCTATGTTCCCGGTCCGTCCCGGTTGCTGGCGGCAGTATACCGGCGGCTCCGTGGAGATCCGGAGAGTTGGAGCAGCAGCACCAAATGGAGCATGCCGACCGGGCGACCACGCTGGCTCCCGGCGCCGGGCCGCCGCCGGATGCCCCCGAGCAACCTGAAGTGCCAGAGTCCCGCCGCCTCCCCGCTGCTCAGCGCCTCACGGTTGCTGCCACTGCTGTCCACTACTTGTCACTGGTGGCGGCCCTGCCGGTGCTCCTCTACCTCGACCGCGATCAGTGGTTCAGCGCCGATGTCTTCGAGTTCTTCAACCGGATGCAGCCCGGCCACGCCCTGGACGTCTTCGTCTCCCACAACGGGCACTGGTCGACCATCCCCTTCCTGATCACCCTGCCCGTCTACAAGGTCTTCGGGCTGCGCAGCATCCTCCCCTACAACGCCCTCAACATCGTGCTCCACCTGCTGGTTACCCACCTGCTCTGGCGCTGGATGCGGCGGCTGGGGGCCGATCCCTGGGTGGCCACGGCGCTCGCGGGCGTCTTCCTGTTCGTCGGCGGCGGCGCCGAGGCGCTGGCCTCGTGGTTCCAGATGACCACGGCGCTGCCCATGGCCCTCGGCCTGCTCGGCGCCCTGCTGGTCGACCACTCCGACCCGGGCATCCGGCGCGACCTCTGGTACTGGCCGATCGGGGTTGCGGCGGTGATGTGCTCGGTGGCCGGCGTCGCCATGGTGGCCCTGGCCGCGCTGATCGCGCTGCTGCGCCGGGGCTGGCTCGCCGCCCTGCGCGTCGTCTCCGTCCCGGCCATCGCCTACCTGCTCTGGTTCGCCGACTACGGGCGCCAGAACTTTCTGCAGCAGCCCGGCCCGGCCTGGGAGCTGGCCCTGATCCCCCAGGAGATCTGGACCGGGATCAGCCACGACGTGGATGCCACCACCGGGCTGGCGGGCAGCGGCGTGGTGGTGCTGATCGGGCTGGCGATCTGGCTGTTCTGGCGGCGTCGGCTGGGCCGGGGGCGGGCCGCCTTCGCCTTCGCCGCGGTCGGGGCGGGGCTCTTCTTCTTCCTCGCCCTGGGGATCGACCGCTCCGCCGTCGGCCCGGAGGGCTTCACCTTCGGGCGCTACGGCTACGTCTTCGTGGCCATGATCATCCCGGCGACCGCTCTCCTCCTGGCTCCGCTGGCGCGCCGGGCGGCCGGGCGGGTCCTGGTGGTGGTGCTCTCCGTGGTCCTGCTGGTCAACGGGGTGGGCCAGCTGGAGAGCCTCCTCCACACCGTCCAGCCGGTCAACGACGCCGCCCGGGGCCAGGTCCTGGCCGCGGCCCACCTGGTGGCTCGGGGCGCTCCTCTGGCGGTTGGCGACGACGCCCTGCCCGAGCCGATCACCGAGGGCGACCTTCCCCTGGGACTGCTTCGTTCGCTGGTGGAGACGGGGGCCCTGCCCATGGACACGCCGGTCTCGGCGACCGACACCCTCGACGCCGCCCTGCGCATCCAGGTCAGCATCACCGACCTTCCCCTGCCGGGGCTGTACGGGACGGGACCGTCGCTGGCCGCCAACTCGGCCGGACTGGTGGCCCCGGATCCCTCGGCGGGGAAGGGCTGCGTCAGCATCGGGGCGCCGGCTGCTTCGCCGCAGGTCGAGATCGTCTTCGCCGCTCCCGGCGCCGTCGAGATCCTGCCCAGCGACGGCGGCCAGGTGGGGGTGCAGCTGGCCTGGTCCCAGGCACCGCAGACCTTCACCGCTGACACTGCGACCTTCCCGGTTACCGCGCAGCGGCCCGTCGACCTCAACGTGACCGCGTCGGGGGTCGACGCCCTGGTCAGCCTGCCGCCGGGGTCAGATCTGGTCTGCGGCCTCGGCAGCTGATCAGCCTCGATCTCTCACTGACGCAAGCCCGACCGCCGCGGCGGCATCCCCGCCGCCATACCGGGCCGGCCACACCTCGAATCCCACGCACGGGCCGGCGACATGATCCGTCGGGTCTGGGGAAGGAGTCGGCCAGGTCTCCCACCCGTGGCCCGTCGGCTCCTCCGCCCTCAGCTAGGGGCGGTCACCAGCAGCCCGGATTCGGCAGCAGCCACGGACATCCGCTCGTCGTAGGTCACGAGGCGATCCAGGTCGGCGCGCAGCAGCCCGGCGGTGGCCAGGTGGATGGCATCAAGCGAGCGCAGCGAGTCCGGCCCGAGGCGACCGGCGTCGCGGAGGATGCGGTCGCTGATCCTGATCAGGTCGATCCTGGCCAGGACCTCTTCACCTCGCTCCACCGCCGCGCTGCCCAGGGGAAGCAGCGCTCGCGCCACCTCGGTGCGGGATAGCGCGCTACTCACCAGCGTCCGGCGGCGCCGGAGGTAGCGCCGAAGCGCCGATGATTCGGACTCAGCCACCGCCAGCTTGACAATGGCGGAGGAATCGAGGTAGGTGGCGCGCTCAGCGCTCATCGCGTCGCAGCCGGGCAAGCACCGAGGAGGGCGCCTCCCTGCCCACCTCGAGGGGGAGCGGTTCGGGTAGCTCACCAGTCCGGCGCTGGGCGGCGATGACCTCTCCCTGAGACCTCAGCTGGGCAAGCGGTCCACCGCCGGGCAGTGGCGTCAGCAGGGCCACGGGGCGCCCGCGATCCGTGACCTCGACCGTCTCGCCGGCTTCCACCCGGCGGAGCAGCTCGCTCGCGCGCTGCCGCAGCTCTCGCACTCCGACTGTCACCATTGTGCTATTTGTAGCACATTCACCCGCCGTCAATTTTGGCTCGATCGCGTCTCCAACCACCTTGGGGGACCGCAACCCTCTGCTAGGATGCCGCCGTCCCACCCCGCCGGGCGCCGGCGGGGCGCCGGATCCGCGGTCAGGCGGCGGCACGTCGCCCCCGAGGAACGAGATGAGCAGGGTGCTGGTGAGCGGGGCCGCCGGCTTCATCGGCGGCTACGTCGTCGAGGAGCTCCTGAAGCGCGGCCACGAGGTGGTCGGCGTCGACAACCTCTCCAAGTACGGCCCGGCCGCCAAGTCCTACGACCACCATCCCGGCTACCGCTTCGTCGAGGGCGACTGCCGGGACACGGAGCTGCTCAGCCGCCTTCTCGCCGACTGTGACCACTTCGTCGCGGGTGCGGCGATGATCGGCGGCATCTCCTACTTCCACGCCTACGCCTACGACCTGCTGGCCACCAACGAGAGGATCATCGCGGCATCCTGTGATGCGGCCATCGAGGCGCACCGCCACCGCCGTCTTCAGAAGTTGACCTACCTCAGCTCCTCGATGGTGTTCGAATCCACGGACCGGTGGCCGTCCGAGGAGGGGCAGCAGCTCCGCATCCCCCCGCCCCGCTCCGCCTACGGCTTCCAGAAGCTGGCGGTCGAGTACTTCGCCCATGCCGCCCACGACCAGCACGGGCTCCCGTTCACGATCATCAGGCCCTTCAACTGCGTCGGCATCGGTGAGGGGCGTGCCCTCGGCGACGTCGAGGTGATGAGCGGCAACGTCAGGCTGGCGATGAGCCACGTCGTCCCCGACCTGGTGCAGAAGGTGCTGCGCGGCCAGGACCCGCTCCACATCCTCGGCGACGGCAGCCAGGTCCGCCATTACACCTACGGCGGAGACCTGGCCCGCGGCATCGTCACCGCGATGGAGCACCCGGCCGCGCTCAACGAGGACTTCAACCTCTCGACCGCGCAGTCCACCACCGTGCTGGAGCTGGCCGAGAGGATCTGGAAGCGCATCCGCGGCGACGCCGTGCCGTTCCGGTACGTTTGCGACCCATCCTTCGAGCACGACGTGCAGCGTCGCGTCCCCTCGGTCGAGAAGGCCAGGCGGCTTCTCGGTTTCAGCGCCGAGACCACGCTCGACGAGATGCTCGGCGAGGTGATCCCCTGGATCGAGAAGGCGATCGCGGCGGGCGCGATCTGAGCCGGCGGCCGCGATGAGGGGCACACCCAGAACACCCAGCACGCCGGCGCGGGCGCGCCTGCCCTGGCGGAGCCTGCTGCTCCTCGCCTTCCTCGGCCTGGCGGTGCTGCTCAAGCTCGGGGTGTGGTCGGCGCCGCTCACCCGCATCTCCGGTCCCCCTGGGCAGGTGGACGCCTTCGACGCCATGTGGTTCCTGCGCTGGACGCCCTATGCCATCGGTCACGGGACGACACCCTTCACCAGCGATCGGCTCAATTACCCGCTCGGCCTCAACCTGATGTGGAACACCTGGATGCCCGCCGTCTCACTGGTGGTCTGGCCGGTGACCGCCCTGGGCGGCGCCATCCTCGCCGACAACGTGGTGAGCACGCTCGGCCTGGCGCTCGCCGGGTTCTTCGCCTTCCTCGCGCTGCGACGCTACGTGCGCGGCGCCCCAGCGGCCGCGCTCGGCGGCCTGATCTACGGCTTCTCCCCGTACATGATGGCCCAGGACGGCTCCCACGCCCAGATGGTGATGGCCGGGATGATGCTGCCCATCGGCCTGCTGCTCCTCGACGAGATCCTGGTGCGCCAGCGGCGTGACCCGCGCCTCCTCGGGGTCGGGCTGGGGCTCGCCCTCATCGCCGAGTTCTTCATCCTCGAGGAGTACTTCGTCACCGAGGTG
>Ga0187771_10004041_pt1 | contig 10311 bp, 14 predicted proteins | sample 0116_SJ02_MP15_1_FD_133139 | JGI IMG/M metagenome (GOLD analysis project Ga0187771, IMG submission 133139) | Tropical peat soil microbial communities from peatlands in Department of Meta, Colombia - 0116_SJ02_MP15_10_MG | ecosystem: Environmental > Terrestrial > Soil > Wetlands > Peat | place... | reverse complement strand
TGGCAGATTATCTCGCCTTGATCATAGTCCTCTACTAAGTTCGTGCTCCCACATTCGGGGCAGTTGGTTAGTTTTCCAACTTTCTTCGTTGTCGTGCTCGCACTCATTTTCTTTCAACCTTTTCGATGCTTGACGCTCGGACCATCTCTCCTTAGTAGAACAACGCGGCGTCGTTCTGCTTCAGAACTACGTCATCCGGCCCGAAAGCTATAATAATCACGCCTGTACACTATTTAAAGCTTGCGTCGAATTTTAGTCTTTCTACTCAAATGGTTAAATTACATCCTGTTTTGACGCAATATGTTGCTATTTATCGTGATTGATGCTCTCTTATCTGATAATGGCCTCTAAAGTTATTTTACCAGCACATTTGGGCTGATTTGGGCCATAATTCAATCTAGCGTCTTCCGGAAGTAGACGTGATCAGATTCTCTACGCAAGAAACGTGCGTACCTTCCGCATTCCGATACGAGCATGGGTTGCAGGTCGTCTGGAGATGTGATGACTTCGATATTCAAGACTCTAAAACGGTTTTGTTCCGGATCTCTGCCGAACAGCTTTCGGAAATCATCTAGGGCGAGTTCAGGTGACATCGGATCCTTCATGTCAATGACCACTGGGATCCTTCTGATCGGTACCTTCACGACTACTTCAACCGGCAATAGGCTCGTCTCCGGATCTGCCGCGTTTAGAAAGAACATTTAACCAGGGGTTATTCGAAAAGAAAGCCGGAAGTTGTGACCCAGAAATACTGGGGAATATAGGTTCGTGTCGAGCGTTTCCAGAAAGCGTGGGTTCTCTTGTGTCGGCTTGGGTCTCGGAATTACGCCTTAAGGTTGTCAGGTCGTCGCGGAGTGTGGCTATGGTTCTCTCCATTTCCGCGTACATCTATCTCAAGGTGGCCAGTTCAGTGAATAGGCCTGAGTCGGAACTCTGAGATGTTTGTCGTACCAGCTTCGTCGGTTGCACTAGTTGTGGAGCGACGGCTTCGTCGATCCGGCGATCGTCGAAAAGGAGCAGGCCTATTCCATAAGGCTTGAAGATTGCGGCGTCAATGACCGTTCCCATTAGTCTTGGTGCGGCCAAATAGAGCAATTGAGACGAATTCCGAAGGGACGTCAGGCTGAGGATGGCCTCAATAACCCTGCTTCTCTCAACGAAATCCTCACTCTTCAAAATGACGACGTAAATCTTCTCGGAACCCGAAATGAATGCGAGATTATTCTGTGGTATTTCAGACCTCTCGGTCTGATGTGCGCCCATTGCTAGAAAGTAATGAAGCAACCTGTCTTCGATAGGTAAGTCAGCCACTGAGCTTCATCCACCCCTCAAGGCGTTGCCAATCCCACAAGTAGTCATCTGGGACAGCGAAGCCATAGATTATGCAACCATGCCAAACCGAAAATTGGGGTGATTTCGTCATCTTAACGGAGACGTTCTTGATTCCCTTTTGTCGAAGTAACAACTTGATTTTTGTGGGGGCGTCAACCGCCATATCTTGGAGGCGTTCAGGGACGGTCCAGCTGAAGTTCCCGCCAGACAACAGCACCTCACGGTAGAGCATCGGTTGGAGCTCAACTGGGCAGCGCTCTACTGAAGTAACAATGGCATCGCCGAAGTCTAGCATCCCGCGGAAGATGGTATCACCCATCTTAACGTCCCTAGGTCTCGGCATGCCGCGCCCGAAGTAGCTCTCGAAAACTTCATGGTTTGGGTTAAAGACGTATTCCCCGATCAGGAACCTACTCCACGAATCTTTTTCTAAATCAATCTCTACCCTGGTTCCCGGCACTTTGTACCTAGCTCTGAATCTTCGTGGCGACTTCTTCGCTTCTGCTACTGCAGTGTCGAGGTCTGCTGGTACAAGCCCGATGTTTTCTTTGACTTTACGAACAAAAGCTTCTTCGTTGGCAAGGTCCCCGTATCCTGCGTCCTTCAATATTTCAGACGTGATTGCGTTTGCGTCGCCGCCGCCTCGATTGAGGGCAACTTGCGCTGAGCGGATGGGGTACTTAGAGATAGGGCAGACCTGGCTATTGCCATGCCCTGATTCTATTACAACGCAGGTTGTCACGCCATGGCCGATTGCTACGGCGAATGGTTGAGGTATGACTGTTATCGCCTTAACATTTCCATTAGCCTTGTTTTGCTCGAAGAGATCTAACAGCCTTTCGTACATGTAGCGCGGTGATACTGAAGAGAGTGATGCGACGACGTAGTATCCTTGGAAGCCATTGTTTGGTTCGGGTTTGAAGGTATTCAACCCAAAGCTAGTTAGGGCGCTTACTACTTGCCATGCAGTGTTGTCGGCCTTGTCTATCATGCCGTTACGCATGGGATAAATTAAGCGACTCGAGAGGTCTTCGGCCGACTGTAGGTAGAGTGGAACTTCTTCTCCGACAATGATTTCGTCTGTCGATTCAAAGGCCTTGTAAACAATAGAGTTCTTGTCGGGAAAGTAACCTCGATTGTTGACGATTCTCGGCGTCTCTCCGCATGTTATTGGGCCAAATTTGAAGTCGCTCGTCCCGAAGTCCATAGCGAAAGTGTAGTGGCTTCGATAGTCGGTTTCTGCGGTCATGCTCTCGACTCCTCTACAACCAGGCGCCTGCCATCAATCCGCACTACGACCTCTTGATCTGGGCTGAACGGGAATGATGAATCTTTGACAATATCGGCTGGTATGTACAAGATCCCTGTTTTACTTCGATTGCTCCGGGTTGGTAGGATCATTTTTGCGTAGCCTTCCAGCATCAGGTATTTCACCATGCAATCAACAATGCAAACTAACTGCCCTTGAATTGGAGATTTAACTGCGCCTGGGAAGGATGGGGGTAGTGAGCTGAGTAAAACTAAAGCGTACTCCTAGGAGAGGAACGTTAGATGGGGGCCACCTAAGTGGTCGTACACATATCGCGGAGCCAACTGCAACTCATACTGAACCATGCCCGTTCCACGTATCCTGAGGAGTGCTGCGGCTTCCTTTTGGGCAAAGATTCTGACCCTCGAATAGTAGTCCGCGCGCTATCGGCTCAAAACACAAATCGAGATTCACGCAAAAATAGATTCAACATTGATCCAATGGAACTCGTACGCGCGGACGAAGAAGCACGAAGGGCTAACCTCGATTTGATAGGAATATATCACTCCCATCCTGACGCGCCTCCTCAGCCTTCGCAGGTCGATCTAGAGGACGCGTGGCCAAGGTATACCTATTTGGTTGTCTCTGTTCAAAACGGAGAACCAAAGGGCGTGGCAGCATGGACCCTCAGTGAAGACCGCTCGGCGTTTCATCTTGAAGACATGGGAACCACGGCTGATTAATCGGATCAAGGGAATCTTACAGATTCCTCTACCTCAAAGGAAAAGCCGATTTGGTTTTGCTCGGCCACGGGTTTCAATATTTCTTCAATTCGATTCCTCTCCATACTAGGGCCCTCATAGGTTACCGAGAACTCTTTTCCAGGTACTACTACCGAGTGAACTTCCTTTTTGAAACCAGCAATGGCTAATGCTGAGTCGACCGCCTTTAACGCTTGAATCGGGAAAGCTTCGCCGTTCGAAGAGAGATTTACTAAAAGTAGCAAGGGCTCTCATGCTGCGTGTGCTCCCACGCAATGATAAAGGCTACTGCCGAAGGGTGTTCCTGTTGACCGCTTGAACATCGCTCAAGTCTTGCTATGCCGTTTCTTCACGCCTAATGCCAGAATGAACACGATGACGAGACTCGAAGGTCAAAGGCCCAACTCGGCAGAGAGGGAAAGAGCCTTACTGACCGTCCATTTGCTGTCGCTCCAAACTGGTAGCTTTGATAGTTCAGGCCGGCCGGCACGCCACCCGACGAGTCCCAGTGCTCTAATCAGCAAAAACAGGTTCAGCAGCGCAGCCGATGCTGCGCCGAGCTGCCTGACCTCTCTGTAACCTTCGAACACGGCTCTCACCATTTCGGAAAAACGGGCATGGTCTTGGTAAGGATAGAGTCCTGTCGCCAGCTCATACATGTGCCAACCGAACCCGGCATCGTCAAAATCAATGATATGCAGATGTTCGCCGTCGATTATCAGGTTTTCCGGAGCCAGGTCCGCATGAATCATGCTGTAAATATTCGGGTTCTTATCCAACTGCAACAGCCGATCATGAACCGTTTCACGAAGATGCTCGAATCTTACCCGTTCGTTTGTGGTGAGGTACGATGCTTCCCAGAACCGGCCCCACCACGGTGATAGCCCCATTAGTCCATCAGCGTCTAGAGAATGACGCCTGAACCCCGTAGGGGGCTCCCAGTGCGATGCCTGGTTGTGTATCTGCGCAGCCATTTTACCTAAACGTCTAAAATAAACTGTGAAATTCTCGCTGCGGGCAATGATTTGGCGCATGGTTTCGCCATCAACCCATTGATTCATACCTGCGTAGCGAGCCTCGCCATTCAGACTGTCTCGAACTAGAACGTAGTCACTACCGTCCGGAGCAGGAACCGGGACTGGCGTACTAATGCCGTAGTCCCTTAAAGCGCGTGTCCAATTGCGCTCGGAGATCAGTTCCTGCAAACCGTGATACCACGAACGGTGAAGGCATAGCCGCAATGTCTTGCCGTCACCGATATCGACACGAAATACAATATTCTCCGAGACAGAAACCAGCTCGTGCCTGCATGACCGGAGTCCCCACGCCTCAAGCGCCTGTTGGGCCATCGACTCAGCATCGATCTTAACTGTGCCCATACATATCCTGCAGCACTTCGCTCAACGCACCCACGAACGCATCTGCATGTTCCCGGGAAAAGACCAGCGGCGGACGTATCTTCAGAATGTTACCCAATGCGCCGGCATTATACACGAGAAAACCTTTGTCCTTGAGACGGTTGGCGGCGTCCTCCGCCCCACGCCTGTCCGGTGTCTTGGCGGTACGGTCGCTGACCCACTCCAGACCTACGAACAGCCCGTGACCCCGGACATCGGCAACCGCATCATAACGGGCTGTGAAGGACGAGAGCTGGCCGCGCAGATAGGCGCCTACATCTGCCGAGTTTTGGCAAAGTCTTTCCTTCTCCAGGACATCGAGCACGGCATTTCCTACCTCACCCTGAAGCGGGCTGGAGGCAAAGGTATTGAAGTACTCCGTAGAAGCCCGGAACTCATTGACCAGCTCCTCACGAGCTATAACACCCGCAAGCGGAAGTCCGTTACCCAGCGGCTTCCCCATAGAAACGATATCCGGGACAAAATCGGTCACTTCATAGCCCCACCAGCGACCGGACCGGCAGAGACCGGCTTGCACCTCGTCGGCAACGAACAGACCACCTGCCTCTCTCACTACCTTAGCCGCCCGCGGCATGAAACCCGCGGGAATATTCGGCAGGCCTTCGTTCGCCAGTATAGAGCAGACCAGCATGCCCGCAAACCCGATGCCATCCTCGGCAAACTCTCTGATGACACGCCGGACCTCGACAAGGTAAAGATCGGTCAATTCTGCCACACTCACACCTTCGGTGATCGGGCGGTAGGTCTGCGGAAACGGTATGCTCCGAATCTCACCCTTGCCGCCGACTGGTGTGCGATTCAGCTTTCTGACTTCCTCGCTGTTGCCATGATAGCCAGCATCGGTGCAGATAATGCCCCGACCACCAGTCGCAGAGCGGGCCATCATAATCGCCACCTCATTGGCCTCCGTGCCGGTACATGTGAAAACCGTGGTTGTCAAAGATTTATCGTGGTGAGCTGATAGTCGCTCCGCATACCTCACGATGGGCTCATGAAGATAACGGCTATGCACGTTCAGCGTACTGGCCTGTTTGGCCATCATCGCAACAACGTGGGGATTTGCATGGCCGACACATGGCACGTTGTTGTACATATCGACGTACCGTTTGCCAGTGTCATCAAACAAATACACACCTTCCCCTCGTACGATGTGCAGTGGCTGGCGGTAAAACAGCGTTGCCCCCTTCCCCAACGCTCGATCCCGCCTCGCGATCAAATCACTGCTACTCATACAAAACCTCCGAGACATGGACTACAAACCTTCTACACGGGCATAATAACGTAATAGCCGTCGGCAATTGTTGTTTAACCGTTTTACAGGGCTCCAGGAAAAATAGGTGAGATTCGAACTGTGCTATTGGTAGCCCGGGGGAGATTCGAATTCGGGGTTGTATCCACCTCTCCCGTCGGCAGGTCTCTCCTCTGGTGGAGGGGATCCAGAGCCTTCTATTGGCTGATATCTGGCGCCAATGCTATGCATAGTCCCACGTATGTGGATTGACCACTACACCACCGGGCTACCGAATGCCACCCAGCTGGATTGGCTTATCTTAAGATTTCGTTGGCCTAAGCAAAGCGTAGCATATCGAAACTGCATTGAAGATAACTTAGAATAGGCAGACCCTGTTGAATGAAAAGAGAGTAACCTTGAGCCGCAAGGGGTCCCCATTGTCCCTTCAGCTTGTAATGACCGCAATGAACGCGGCCGTCTACGCTGGCATCGGAGCCCTATGGACTGCTTTCCCCCTGCTTATCTTTGGAGTAAGGTTCTGGCCCCAAGTGTTCGTCCCCGCCACTTTCAGCGTGCTCTTTGGCCCTTGGGTAGGCGGGGTCGGTGCGGCAATCGGTATTTTCATCGCAGATGTCATCTATGGTCATCACGACGCCCTCCTAAGTTTGCTCGTTGGTGTTCCCTCAAATTTCATTGGGTTTTTCGTCATCGGTTGGTTGACCGGGAGGAGTTATCGAGGAATAGCAAAACGCCTTCTCTTCACCGCCAGTCTGGTTGTTCAACCAGTCTACGCGTTGGCGTTAGCTTATGGCCTGTACTTGCTCCTTGGAGCCGCCAGTCTTGGCTCACCAAACTCCTACCTGGGACTAGCGGGATTAGTTGTTGTTTTTGTCTTACTCGCTTTATTTCTCCTTCGCAACAAATGGGCAGATTTTGAAGTTGCAGCGTCGATCGGCCTTGCGATTGGGACTGGGATCATTGGAGTGGGAATTGTTGCGTACAGCGCGATTTTCGGCTTACCTTTAGCCGTTGGGCTTGGCACAAAACCGCTGAGTAACATTTTCGTCTACGTGGTGGCGTCATCAAATTATTTTTCGGAGATTCCTTTCATGGTCATACTTACGCCACCAGTTGTGGCGGCATGTCGGGCCGCCTTTCCGAGTTTGCGCGGCCTCGTTCCTAACCCGAGAAAGAAATAGCAGGACCTAATCATTGCCAGCCTCCGAAGCAACATGCCCGGCTGGCATTTCGAGTTTCTTCGAAATATGTGAAACGGACTACGCCGGAAACTCGATCACTGATCCCGCTCGAATTGGCGCTAGAGGCGGAGGCTTCGCAATCTCCAACGGAGTCACGTCAAAGGTAGCGACTAGAAGGGCCTCGAAGTCTCGGGTCAATATCCGTATCAATTCAAAACCTGCACCAGAGGCACAAACCACTCGATGGGCCATTAATGAAATCCTGAGATTAAGAGGAGCCGTGTTGGATGTTCATGTGGATTTGAGGCTTAGAGTGCCAATCGGGGCCGGTTTCGGAACTAGTGCTGCAGGAACTTTGGCAAGCTGCTTAGCCTTGGTGGACGCGGTTAATTTTCCGATGACGCTGAACGATTTGGGGCGCATTACGCATATCGCTGAAGTCGTAAACAAGACGGGCCTGGGAACAGCGTCGGCCATGTTGACCGGCGGTTTTGTTCTAGTCACAGAACCCGGAGCGCCGGGCATCGGTTCAGTGGATCGGTTGTTGTACCCCAAAGACCATGTGGTGCTTTCTGCTTACTTAGGCCCTATCGCAACTCGCGATGTCCTCTCTCGGTCGGATTTGGCCAACAAGATTAATCCTGCGGCGCGCAGAGCGATGGCCAGCATCCGCCGGAAACCGGAATTGCACAGGTTTCTGAATGTGGCACGGCAATTCAGTGAAACGGTCGGGTTCCAATCTCCCAATGTTTCACGTCTGATCAAGGCAACGCTTTCGACAGGGGTTGTTGGCGCAGCACAGAATATGATTGGCGAGGCAATCCACGGGGTGATTCATAGCGACAAAGCTAACCGGGCCCTCATCAAACTTCGAAAGGAATTCCCGTCAGCTACGATATTCGTTAGCAATCTAGATACAAGGGGAGTTCGCCTAGTAGAGAGAGCCAATCCAAAGCACTAAATGCGTTCTACAACCAGCACCGAGAGCGTTGCATTGCGATGGTGCGGCAGATAAGTCAAAAGCGCAAGCAAGTCGGATCAAAGCCCCAGGAAAGATACCGCGTCGTCGCCATGGGCGGTACCTTTGATGTCCTGCACAGAGGTCACAGGAGACTCCTAAAGCAAGCCTTCACTATCGGACGGAGTGTTATGATCGGAATCACTAGCGATGAATTTGCGAGGACACTGCACAAGCCTCACAGATTTGACGCCTACGCGAAAAGGAAGAGAGACGTTGAGCGCCTACTCTCGCGGTGGGGCGTGTTGTCAAGAGCGGAAATCGTTCCGTTAAAGGACCGTTATGGTCCTACGGTTCGTGAATCAAAAATCCAAGCGCTTGTTGTGAGTCGACGCACGCTCCAAACAGCGTACGAGATAAATGCTCGAAGAAAAACCCGCGGCCTGAAACCACTAATCATCGATCCGATCGATTTGATTATGGCGGAGGACAGACGCCCGATATCATCGACGCGAATTCGTCGTGGGCGTATAGACCGCGAGGGCCGTCTACTCCAATAACCCTACCAGATTGAAATCAGAATTCAAAATTCTTTGAACAATTGGGCTAGTTTAGAAAACTCACTGCCGCAGAATGCCTGCCTAGAACTTCATATAATACGCGCTTTGGTGGGCAAAAAGTCCCTTCTACACATACGCCCATAGCTTGTACGCAGGTGACTGTTTGCAGATCCTCGTGCAGGTGCAGACTGGTTTTGGGGCAAATTCGGCGGGGACCCATGGTTCTAACGAGAACAAGGTTTCTTGGAGCCCGCATTTTAGGCAGAAAACTCCCTCCATTGTCCATGCGAAGTGGTCGCTCCCGCAAGTGCAAATAGGTTCGGCGTATTCAAAGTCGGCGCTCGAAAGGCGACGGCTATGGGCAATTAGTTGGAGATTCGAATATCGACGTCTTTTCCATTCCAAGTAGCAAGATTTGTTTCCACAGAGCTTCCGGGGCCTTCCGAAGATATACTGCATCTGCTGCCCACAGATGATGCAGCGGCTGGTTTGCTCCAAGGCTCCTGACTCCGGTCTTTTCATCGGTCACCCTTGTTAAGCGACTTCTTCAAGCTTACTCCCGCCCGACGTAATATTCCTTGCCCGATTCTCCAGCCAGCTAACCCTCACCCCTAAATCCCTTAGAGGCATTCAGCCGGCACACTAGATACTGAAAGGTCCCCTTCTGCGTATCGACCGGCGGATTGGCCTCTAGGCGGCTTTTCCCAGCCTCTTTTGCCATTTCTCCTCGGCGGACGCTTTTCAGGCGCGCCCGCATATTTTGTCTCTTTTTCCTAATTTCTCAATTTTTCATTTTTCCTAATTTTTCAATTTTCAACCTCGTGCGGATTCCGTCCCAATTTCCTAAGCATTTTGGCCCCGAATTTACGTTACCATAGATGTGTTGCAAGTAGACTAAGTGACTGAGACATTCACTGCTTTGTGGGAACTCTATATCCTTCGATTTATTGGAGAGCGATCTGACGAAGAACTACTTCGATAACTGGATGAATCAGAAAATTCTCAGCCACATCGCATTTTTCACTAGAGCAAACGCGTACGGTGCATCACGATCTTTCGAACCGTTCAGGCACGAATTGTAACAAAAGAATTTGCAATTCCATATGCGTGTTGTGTTGGAGGAGCGCCTCTTAGCGAGGCTGAGCGTTTCGTGGCGTGATTCGGCTTCATCAGGGCGAGCTTGACAATTCGTAGAGAACCTATAGTGGTTGGTTATTTTCGAACCGTACCTGCAACAGGTCATAATTCGTAATAATAACTTCATTCGGAGATGCGTGTGCGTTATGTTCATACATTCGTTGCTGCCTCGCACCTGGACTCGGCGGCTTCTTCGGGATTTGATTGGGCCCTGTATGTTTTGCAAATGATTGGCAAATTTGAACGCCGATCAGGAGGGTGCTATACATTCGTCTTAGTCCTCGCGCAACCCCTCTTCGATCATCGCTTTCCTCGTTGGTTGGCCTGGGAAAGTTGGCTCCTCATGTTCGACTTGCTAAGGAATCGTAGGGGGCGGATTTTCTTCCTATTCTTATGCTATGTAGAATTCAGCTCTTGTCAAAGCTATTTGGTGCGTAACCCTGATTCTTTACCGCAGGGTCCTGCC
>Ga0187771_10004040_pt1 | contig 10315 bp, 12 predicted proteins | sample 0116_SJ02_MP15_1_FD_133139 | JGI IMG/M metagenome (GOLD analysis project Ga0187771, IMG submission 133139) | Tropical peat soil microbial communities from peatlands in Department of Meta, Colombia - 0116_SJ02_MP15_10_MG | ecosystem: Environmental > Terrestrial > Soil > Wetlands > Peat | place... | reverse complement strand
GTGTTCGACTCTCAGTTCAACACCGTTGTGCCGATTGTGGCCGTAGGGGTGGCACTCGTCCTCCTGGTCGTCCTCGGGTCCCTCTTCCTGCCGGTGTTCGCAGTCCTGTCGGTCCTCATGAGCATCGTGTGGACATTGGCTGCAACGGAGCTCCTGTTCAAGCAGTTCTACAACTTCCCCTTGCTCTTCATCACCCCCTTCTTCCTTTTCGTTACCCTGCTCGGCCTAGGCATGGACTACAACATCTTCATCCTAACGAGGGTGCGCGAAGAAGCTACAAAGGGGAAGCACCTCAACGACGCTATAGTCGGGGCCATCGAGCAGACCGGGGCCGTGATAACCGCGGCAGCAATCATCCTGGCGGGATCTCTTGGCGCTCTCATGATATCCAGCGACCTCCTCCTGAGACAGCTCGGGTTCTCGTTCGCCTATGCAATCCTGATCGACGCATTGGTGGTCAGGACGTACCTCGTGCCTGCAGTTATGTCGAAAATCGGCAGATGGAACTGGTACAGCCCCGTCCCATTCCTTAATCGCTCGAGGCATCTCTTCGAGGGAGAGACGGCGACTTCCAACACCGCTTAAAGCGGAGCACGGACCGGGAATGCCATTGCCAGCTCGCGACAACGCTGAAGTGGACGAGGAGGTCTTGGAGGAGGGGTGCTACTACCTCTCGCGCCTCGGTCTCACCGATGAACAGCTCGCGTCCCACTTCGGCTTGCCGCCAGGGAAAGCTGATGAACTCGCGAAGTCATACGAAGCAAAGATCAAGTCAGGAAAGGTCACTCCGGGCGACTTCGATCGGGTCTTCTGGGAAGACGTGAAGAAGGAAGCGGTGGGAGACGTCAAGCTCACCTTCCTGTCGGACAAGGGGTTCCATCACGCCTGGAAGTCCGAGCTGGAGAAGCTTGAAGGTCCAGCTCTGATGTCCATTTACGAGTCGAGCAAGGACTTTCTGAACGCTGACCCGAACCAGAAGTTCCTAGACTTCCCTCCTCCCAAAGGGTACGACCCGCTGGCGATGGACAGGGAGATTCGTAAGGCAGTCAGGGTAGTCCAAGAGCTCCTCGAAAACAGGTGGGTATCGGAGAAACGCTCTGGCAGCCACAAGGCTGTCAAACCTTAAAACTCCCATAAAGTCAGTCGAACTCGAAAAAGGATGCCGCTGGACTCGGTCGAGAGGGACAAGTTGAGCGCGGTCCTCCGCCAGTTCCAAGGAAGGAAGGTCCTCGTAATCGGCGACCTCCTCGTGAGCCGGTTCGTCGAGGTTGCGGCGCGTAAGCTTGCCCGGGAGGCGCCAGTCCCTGCCGGAGACTTCGTCGGACAGACCCTCCTCCCAGGGGGCGCAGCCAACCTGTCGAGGGAACTGGTGTCGCTGGGGGCTTCCGTCAGCCTCGTGGGGTTGGTGGCCTCCGACGAATACGGCAACTGGTTGAAATCGGAATTCTCGAAGTACGGACTTGACGCCGGGGGGGTGATAACCGACCAGAGCCGGCCCACTTCGCTTAGGACCTGGTACATGGTTAACACGTTCCACATGCTTCGCATCGACAAGGAAGACAGGAGGGACGTACCACTTGTAATGGCAAAGAGGCTTCTCGCGGAAGCCGAGGCTCGCATCAAGGATGTCGAGTGCGTCATACTCTCCGATTACGACCGAGGCGTTATCACAAGTTACTTGATTAGCGGGGTGGTTGCGGCCGCACGTGCTTCTGGAAGAATCGTGGTCGGCCAGCCCAAGATGCACCACTACTTGGACTTCTCAGGCGTAACCTACGTGAAATCCAACCTAGAGGAAGCAGAGCACGCCACTGGCATGGCAATGGTGAACGAGACTAGCCTCAGGAACATGGGCGTGAACCTCCTCAGCCGCCTCGACGCCAAGGCAATCCTGATCACGCGAGGAGACCAGGGGGTTGCCCTCTTCGACAAGGACAACGTGACTCTCTTCCCACCCATAAGGGGCCGGAAGAACCTCTTCAGCAAGGTGGGGGTGAGGGACGCGATGACGGGGGTCTTCGGCCTTTCCGTGGCATCGGGCGGGAACCCTTACCAGGCAGCGGTCCTGGCCAACGTGGCGGGGGAGGCACGGAGCGAACTCCCTCGAATAGCATCGCTTTCCCTCCAGGAGCTGGAGGCAAGGACGGAAGGGGTCGAAGAGCTCGTGAAGAGGATTGTGCAGGCGCCGGTGAAGAGATAGTGGAGACAGCCCAGGAAGTAGTCAGGCTGAAGGAGATCGCCAAGCACACCCGAAAGCTGATTCTTGAAGCGCTCGCGGAAGCGGGCTCCGGTCACCCAGGGGGGTCGCTCTCAGCCGTGGAGCTGCTCGTCACCCTCTACTTTCATGTGATGCGTCATGACCCAAAGAACCCGAAGTGGGAAGAGAGGGACAGGTTCTTTCTCAGCAAGGGACATGCCGCCCCGCTTCTCTATTCGATCCTTGCCCAGGCTGGCTACTTCCCCGTCGAGGAGTTGATGACGCTTAGGAAGACTGGTTCCCGGCTGCAGGGGCATCCTTCGATGGGTATCCCTGGTGTGGAGGCGCCGGCGGGCTCGGAAGGAATCGGCCTCTCGCTCGCAGTTGGGACATGCCTCGCGGCGAAACTCGACGGCAAGTCATTCAGGACCTACGTGCTCATGGGAGACGGGGAACAGCAGGAGGGACAGGTCTGGGAAGCAGCCATGTCTGCTTCGAAGTATCGACTCGACAATCTTACCGCCGTCATAGACAGGAACGGAATCCAGCAGGACGGCCTTACTGAGCAGGTCATGCCCCTGGAACCGCTTGCGGCCAAGTGGCGCGCTTTCAACTGGAACGTCATCGAAGTCGACGGTTATGACTTTGCCCAGTTGATGGACGGCTTCGACCTCGCGGCCAGCACGCGGAATCGGCCTACGATCATGGTGGCGCACACGGTGAAGGGCAAGGGGATCTCCTTCATGGAATGGTCCCCACACTATCACGGAACGCCCCCGGCAAAGGACAAGCTTTCCGATGTGCTCAGCGAACTGGAGTAATCAATTGAACGAGATCAAGATTGCCCCATCAATATTGGCGTGGGACTTGGGTGACCTCGAAGGTGCGGTCCAGATTTCAGTGAGGGGAGGGGCCGACCAGGTGCATCTTGACGTCATTGACGGCCACTTTGCTCCGAACATAACATTCGGCCCCGGGACAGTGAAGGCGCTCCGCGGCAGGTGCGACCTGAAATTCGACACGCACCTGATGATCGATTCTCCCCACCTCTACGTTGACAAGTTCTTGGAGGCAGGTTCTGATCTTCTGACCTTTCACGCCGAGGTGTTGAATGGCTCCAAGTTCGATGAACTCTACCGCGTAGTTCACGCGAAGGGGAAGGAAGTGGGCCTGGCGATAAAGCCGAAGACCGACCTCCCCCGATGGGCTTCAGACCGGCTGGACAGGATTTCCACTCTCGTGGTGATGACCGTCAACCCTGGTTTCAGCGGCCAATCAATGGACTTGTCAGTGATGCCGAAGCTGCGGAAGATAAGTGCCCTCGTAGAGGACAGAGGACTCCTGACAGACATAGAAGTGGACGGAGGGGTCGAGCCGGAAAACGTCCAAGAAGTCGTCAAGAGCGGCGGTAACGTGCTCGTCGCTGGTGCGGGCGTTTATGGGAAGAAGGATCCCGTCAAAGCGATCTCTGTGCTCAGGGAGCGTGCTCGGCGGGTGAGGGACGCGCAATGATGCTCTCGAAGCAGGCTGCCATGAGAGACGCCTACGGAGAAGCACTGCTTGAGCTTGGGGCGGCCAATCGGAACGTTGTCGTCGTCGGGGCCGACACCACAGGGTCCCTGAAGTCAGGTGTGTTCGGTACCAAGTACCCGGAGCGCTTCTTCAACGTGGGGATCGCGGAACAGAACCTCGTCTCGATTGCCGCGGGACTGGCGATGGCAGGGAAGATCGCATATTCTGGGACGTACGCCATCTTCGTCCCGGGGAAATGCGTCGACCAGATTCGCAACAACATCTGCTATCCCGACCTTAACGTCAAGCTAGTCTGCTCCCACGGAGGCATTTCCGTGGGGCCTGACGGCGCCTCCCACCAGCAGGTGGAGGACATTGCGATAATGAGGGCGATCCCGAAGATGAAAGTGATAGTCCCGGCCGACGCCCCTTCGACCAAGGGGATTGTCAAGGCAATCGCGTCCATCCCTGGACCATTCTACGTAAGGCTCACGAGGGCAGCCACCCCGGTTGTCTACGAAGGCGGTTTCGAATACAAGTTCGGAGAGGCCAACGTCCTTCTGGACGGAAGTGATCTAGTCGTGTTCGCCTGCGGCATAATGGTCCCCGAAGCGCTGAAGGCGGCAGAGTCACTGAGAGCCAGCGGGGTATCTGCGTCTGTGGTGGACCTTCATACGGTGAAGCCCATCGACTCGGAAACAGTCTTGAGGTTCGCCCGGAAGTGCGGAAGAGTTGTAACCGCGGAAGAGCATAACATCCTCGGCGGGATGGGTTCAGCGGTCGCAGAGGTCCTCGGAGAAGGGCACCCTGCACCAATGAAGAGAGTAGGCGTGATGGACACCTTCGGCGAAAGCGGGGACCCGGCTGAGCTGTTGAAGAAGTACGGCCTGACAGCGGCCAGCATTGAGCAAGCCGCCTCCAGCTTGGTCCATTCAAAATAGCCTTTAATATCAAACTGAGAGGTTAGAGTTAGAATGAAGCTCTTCCTCGACACCGCCAATATTGCCCAGATCAAGAAACTGAATCAGATGGGAATTGTGGACGGAATCACCACCAACCCCACACTCGTGGCCAAGGAGCCAGGGGAGTTTGAGGAGATCATCACAGCCATTTGCAAAGAGGTGAAGGGAGACGTGAGCGCAGAGGTTGTTTCGACGAACTTCGACGGTATGGTGTCTGAGGCGAAGCATCTTTCCTCGATCGCCCCCAACGTCGTCGTCAAGATTCCCATAATCCCGGAGGGGCTCAGGGCGACCAAGGCAGTCAGCGGAATGGGGATCAGGGTCAACATGACGCTCGTCTTCTCCGCCAACCAGGGGCTGCTCGCAGCGAAGGCAGGTGCCTCTTTCATAAGCCCCTTCATAGGGAGACTGGACGACATTGGCCAGCGCGGGATGGAGCTTGTTGAGGACCTTGTCAAAATCAGGAACAACTACAACCTGAAAGCCGAGGTCCTCGTGGGGAGCATCAGGCACCCGCAGCACGTCCTCGAGGCAGCGAAGGTTGGGGCGGACATCGCGACCATGCCCCCTGAGGTGATGGAGAAGATGATCCAGCACCCCCTCACCGACTCGGGCCTCAAACGCTTTCTGGACGACTGGGAAAGGGCGAAAAGGGCGAAAGCTCCCATAACGGCGTAGTGCAACAACAACTTTTTACGAGGAGATTCGCCGAGACGCCCAATGGCTAAAACATACACACTTCCACCTCTACCATACGCCTACGAAGCGCTCGAGCCACACATCTCGAAGCAGATAATGACGCTGCACCACGACAAGCACCACCAAGCGTACGTCACGGGTGCCAACGCTGCCATGGACAAGCTGGACAAGGCGCGCAAAGGGGAGATGCAAATCGACGTCAGAGCCGTTCTCAGAGACTTCAGCTTCAATGCGGACGGTCACATACTCCACTCCCTATTCTGGCCAAACATGGCGCCCCCAGGAAAGGGGGGAGGCACTCCCGGAGGCAAGCTCGCTGACAGGATTCAGATGGACTTCGGCGGATTCGACAAATTCAAGGCACAATTCTCAGACGCGTTCAAGACAATCGAGGGAAGCGGCTGGGCGATGCTGATCTATGAGCCCGTCAGCGATCAGCTCATCATCTCGCAGATAGAGAAGCACAATCTGAACCACATAGCCCAATCGGAGGTCATTCTGTGCTCGGACGGTTGGGAACACGCGTTTTACCTCCAATATCTCAACGATAAGGCGAAATACGGCGAAGCATGGTGGAATGTTGTCAACTGGTCTGAGGCCGACACAAGGCTTGGGAAAGTCGCAAGGTAGCACTTTCCCCCCTCCTTTTGTGCCTGGTCATACTGCGACTTGCGGAGTCTTCTGGCTACTTCAGTTGTCGACAGTTTCTCTTCGATGTACAGCCATTCGAACGCTCGCTTGGTTTCTTCCTTCTGCTCGCCTTTCGTTCATTTGAAATCTAACCGTTTGGAAGCCGAAATCCTGTCGAGGACGACCCTGTGTTGCTTGTCATCCTCTCTGAGTTTCGGTGATACGTCTTCCATGATTGCCCTTGACTAGATAATGGAGCCTGGGTTTGTGACTAGTCTGGATGGGAGTAAACTGAAACTAATGTGGAACTGCCGATCTGATTTGGGTTCGCTGCTGACGGCCGAATTCACTACTTGCCCGAACCAGGTGGTCCAGGTCCCTTTCCGTGTGGCAGGTCGAGAGCCCGCAGGGGTGACTGGGAAGAACGAAGATGCCATGCGACATGAGATGGAGAGCGTACTCCACTTTCGTCCGCCTGTCCTCGCTTGAGGCCTCCTCAGCGTTTCTTGGTTCTGGCCCGAAGTGAGTCAGAAAGAGCGACCCTAGCCCAGTGGTGTGAGTCTCTACCCCCCGCTGGTCAAATTCCGAATCAATTCTCCTCCTGAGCGCGGTTCCCTTTTTCTTCAGCGCCGGGTAGATCTGGTCAGCATGGCTACGCAGGTATTTCACGGTCGTGAGGCCAGCAACCATCGTCATCGGGTTCTCGGAGAAGGTTCCTCCACCGATTGACACGAACCTCGTCTTGTTTGACGGGTCCGCAAGCGCGAGAATGTCCCTCCTGCCGCAGACCAGCCCGAGTGGCATCCCACCCCCCGCCGTCTTGCCAAGCGTTGCCAGGTCGGGCCTAACTCCGTACCATTCCTGCGCCCCTCCTAGGGCGAGCCTGTAGCCCGTGATTATCTCATCGAACGCTAGGAGGGCTCCCGTCCTGTCTGCCAGCTCACGCAACCCCTTCAGGTAGTCTAGGTCAGCAGGGATGCAGCCCCCTGCGCCGAGTACAGGTTCAAGGAAGATGGCGGCCGTGTCACCGTCGGAGTGTTTCATCTCGGCCTCCGCTGCCTCGAGGTCGTTGAAGGTGACGTTGCGAACGTGGACCTGCTCCTCCTCAAGGATTCCCGCGCTCTCAGCCCTGTCGAACGGTCGGTGGACTCCCTTGTTCAGCTCAGTGTTGAAACCATGCCATCCTCCGGCCATCTTGATTATCGTCCTCTTCCCTGTATAGGCTCTCGCAAGCCTCACTAGGTACATGGTCGCTTCTGCCCCTGTGTTACAGAGCCTCATCGCTTCGGCGCAGGGCACTGTCTTCTGGATCTCTTCTCCGAACTCGACCGAAAGCTTGCTCCCCATGCCATAGTGAGTGCCTCTGGGAGCCTGCTCCCGCAGGGCGTCCACCACCATCTTAGGGGAATGTCCGAGCAGGTGCGCCATATGCCCCAGCCAATAGTCGGTGTACCTGTTGCCGTCCTCGTCCCAGATGTGCTGCGCCCTCGCCCTGCTCACGAACATCGGGTACGGCTCGTAGAATCTTGCGTTATGGTTGACTCCGCCGGCGAAGACCTTCTTCGCTCTTTCGAAGAGCTTTTTCGACTTTCGGGCGTGTGCCTCATATCCTTCGGTGAACAACTATCTGCCTCGTTCTCCGCTATCTCAAATCCCTTTTCCTCGCGCAACAGTCAATTATCACCTCTTATGCCTGGCTCTTCGACCGAATGGAATTCACCGTATCCCTAAGCTCCCCCTTCAGCCTCGAGTATACCCTGGAAAGCGGCCAGCTCTTTCGCTGGGAGAGGAGGGGAGAGTGGTGGTGGGGGGTGGTCTCCGGAGGAGTGGTGAGGATGAAACAGGAGGGTGACCTCCTCAGGTGCTCATCGAGCTCGGAGCGCCTCAATAGCGAGTTCGTCACGCGCTACTTCCGGCTTGACGTCGACCTGGAACACGTGCTGGCGACCATCTCAAAAGACGAGACGATCAGCAGGGCAGTGGAGAAGTTTTACGGCCTGCGAATAGTGAGCCAGGACACCTGGGAGTGCCTCGCCTCCTTCGTCCTTGCAACCAATGCGAACATTCCGCGGATAAAGAAGATGGTGACCGCTGTATGCTCGCGCTTCGGAGGCACCATCGAGTTCGAAGGAGAAAAACGAACTGCGTTCCCCACGGCGGCCGACCTTGCAAAGGCTAGCGAGAAAGAACTCCTCGCCTGCGGCCTCGGCTATCGAGCTCCCTTCCTCAAGAGAGTCGCCATCTCCGTTGCCGAGGGGAGGGTGGACTTCGCTGTTGTCAGGAACCTTGACTACTCCGAGTCGAGGAGACACCTAATGACAGAGCTGCTCGGCCAGAAACTCCTGCTCGGCGTCGGTCCCAAGGTGGCAGACTGCGTGCTGTTGTATTCATGCGGCAAAGACGAAGCTTTCCCCATCGATGTCTGGATTGCGAAGGTCCTCGCCACCTCGTACCCGGCCCTCCTGGGACCAGCACTGACCCGAAGGTATGTGGCCGAGGGAAAGGCGAAGCTCTCTCCTTCCGACTATGACAGGATCTCGGCCAGGGCTCGTGCGTACTTCGGGAGGTACGCAGGCTACGCGCAGCAGTACCTATTCATGGCTGCCAGGGAAGGATCCGAGTGAACTAAGAACCCGCTTTCTTCTTCCTCGGCTTTGATTTCCGTCTGACGGCCTTCTCCGCCTTCACGGCCTCTTCCTTGACCTCACGCTCGACCTTCACGGCCTCTTTCTCTACCTTGATGGCTTCTTTCTTCACTTCCCTTCCGACCTTCTCGATTTCCTCCTCAACCTCTCTTGCGACCCCCTCCTTCCTCCTGGCTGCCCCAGGGTGGGAACTCCAGCTCCTCAGGGAGGAGACGTTGCTTTCGACAACGCTTCGCCTTCTGAGGTCGAGCCTCAGGCCCCAGTTGGAAGCAATGTTCCGAGAGAGCCCCGCACCCGAGAGCTCTCCCATGGAGAACCCCCTCCCCTGACGCGTGACAAACCCTGTCCCGTGACGGCTAGTTATCATCGCCTCGGGGGCCTTGCCCAGTGGCTTCACGGGCTTTGCCTTCTCGGCCTTCGCTGGTTCTGGTTTCTTTTCCCCCTTCGCGTTCTTTCTCCTGGAGCTCAATGATTTCCGAACCCATCGAGACGGGGGATAAAACGGTTCCTTGTTCAGGGTCTACTGCGACTTCGTCTTTCTGAGGCCCCAAGCAATGGAAATGGCACCAGCGGCCGTCAGCATCGCCCCGGCCAGCTCGATGTAGGCGTTCTTGTAAACTAGGTATCCGGGGACAAGCACGGCGTCGGCGCCAATAAGGAGCACCACGAGCCCGAATACGAAGTACCTTCCGCTGCCTATCTGTATCGGGGTGACCACCCTGCCACTTGGAAGCTTGACAGGTGCAGGACCGCCTGGAGCCCTGCCAAAAGATGGGAGGCCCCCTTTCATGAGTCCCATCGGGAAGAACATTATTCCGAGGGCGAGTATGATACTGGAGGTCCCTTGGGCGGCCGAGGGTTCAGGGCTTGAAATGAGGCAGAAACAGGAGTCGGCAGAGGAAGGGTTCGAGCAGACCTGACCGCCGCACTCGGGGACAGGGAATATGGAGCCGTTGTAGAACAGGCTCGAAAAGACTATCACTCCTGTAAGACCCAATATCATGAAGACGACTGAGAGTGCTAGGAATTCCTTATCCAACGCGTGTTTCTTCGCGGGCCGTTCTAGTTTCTTAAGCGTTTCTGGGACGAGCGGGGGCTACTTCGGCGGGTTGGCCCTTCTTATCACGAAGCCTGCGGCGATGACGCCCACCAGCACGACTATCAGGCCCACCGAGTTGGTAAGGTTGAAGGAGGCGTCCCCCTGGGACTCGGTTACGCTCAGCGTGTAGAAGAAAGTGTAGGCGAGGATGATCACCGCTCCCACTGCAATTGGGACCCAGAGCTTCATTCTTCGCCAGCCCCTTGCGAACCCATCATTATGCTTTTAGCAGCTGGCACGTGTGTAGAAGGTTACCGTGGGGCAAACTCAGGAGGTGGTGCGTTAAGTGCGATCATTGGTTTTCATAATCCGACAAAGGCACAGAAGCTCAAGGACCTCGTTCGGTTGATTAGGATGCGGCCAGACGAGAGATATGTCTGGTTCCAGGCTCACTATGAGAAAGGGGGGCGAAAATGGGTGGAAATCGATGAATAGAGCTCAATCTAAGGTCCCGCAGGTCGGAATCCCCCGCGCCTCGCGGCGGATTTGAGCCGACGACACTCCGGTGACTGTGGCCTGAGTAGGCTGAACGGGTCAGCCGATGGCCGACCTCTACAGCCGGAAGCTATTG
>Ga0187771_10004039_pt1 | contig 10315 bp, 9 predicted proteins | sample 0116_SJ02_MP15_1_FD_133139 | JGI IMG/M metagenome (GOLD analysis project Ga0187771, IMG submission 133139) | Tropical peat soil microbial communities from peatlands in Department of Meta, Colombia - 0116_SJ02_MP15_10_MG | ecosystem: Environmental > Terrestrial > Soil > Wetlands > Peat | place... | reverse complement strand
GTTGTCCGCGAACAGGTTCGAGTGCGCCCCCACGCTGAGAGCCAGGGCGGGGCTCGCCCGGGCGATCTCTTCGAGGATGATCGCCTGAGCGCGGTAGGAAAGGCCGAGCCCGCCGAGCTCCGTGGGAAGGGTCGGGGCCAGCAGTCCGTGCTCGCCGAGGCGCACGAACACCTCTCCTGGGAAGTAGTCGTCCCGGTCCATCCGCTCGGCGACGGGAACGACCTCGCGTCGGACGATCTCGCGGGTGGCGTCCCGCAGAGCGACCTCGTCGTCCGAGAGCACGGCCGACATGGCGCGGCGGACCGACCGGCGAGGATAACGGTGACCCTACCCGGCCGGCCCTCGGCGTCCGGAGCTCGTTCCTCCGCCCTTGAGGCCGAGGTGGCGCCGCCAGGCGGCCCGTGGGCGGGGGAAATCGCTCCGGTAGTGCACCCCGCGGCTCTCGGTTCTCGCAAGAGCTGCCCGGGTGACGAGGGCGGCCGTGAGCGCGGCGTTGGCGACCGGGCCCGGGATCCCCTCCGGGGACGCCGGCTCGGTCCGACGGCCCACCTGTTCGAAGTGGGCGAGCGCGCTCCTCAGCGCTTCCCCGGTCCGGACGATCCCCACCTGCTCCCAGAGTCGCCCCCGGATCTCCTCGAACGTCTTTCGATCCCCGGCCACGCCCTCGCCCAGCCAGAGGGGCACCAAGAGCGTCTGCGCGAGAGGCGCCGGGCCGCCCCGGGTCCGTCGGTGCAACTGACGGGCCGCGCGCTCGCCGAAGACGAGCCCCTCCACCAGGGAGTTGCTGCCGAGGCGGTTCGCCCCGTGCACGCCGGTCGCGGCGACCTCGCCGACCGCGAGGAGGCCGGGGATCGACGAACGCGCCTCGAGGTCGGTCGTGACGCCGCCGATCATGTAGTGCGCTACGGGCGCGACCGGGATCATCTCCCGGGACGGGTCGAGGCCCTGCCCGAGCAGGAAGTTCGAGACCGAGGGGAAGCGGGCGAAGAGAAGGTCCCGAGGAAGACCGGTCGCATCCAGATAGACCCACGGGTGGGCGGAGCGTGCGACCTGATCCTGGATCGCCCGGGCCACGACGTCCCGGGGGGCGAGCTCGGCGTCGGGGTGGCGTCCGAGCATGAACCGCTCGCCCGCCTCGTTGCGGAGGACGGCTCCCTCCCCGCGCATCGCCTCGGTGATCAGGAACCTCGGCGCTCCCTCCCGAGCGAAGGCGGTGGGATGGAACTGGACGAACTCCATGTCGCTGACCACGGCGCCCGCCCGGAACGCGATCGCCATCCCTTCGCCGGTGGTGACGGACGGGTTCGTGCTCTGACGGTACAGGCTCCCCACCCCTCCGGTGGCGAGCACGACCGGCCGCGGCGAGTCGACCTCCACGGACGTGCCTTGGGCCGAAGAGAGCACGGCGACCGGACCGTCCCGGTTCCCGGGCCGGAGCGCCCTCAGCGCCGTCCGCTCCCGGGCCTCGACCCCCGCCTCCAGCACCTTCCGCTTCAGGGTCTCCTCGATCGAGTAGCCGGTCGCATCGCCCCCGGCGTGAAGGAGCCGGGGTCGGGAGTGGGCCGCCTCCCGACCGAGGGCGATCCGGCCCTCGATGGTGTCGAACGGAACACCGTAGCGGACCAGGTCGGCGATCCTCGCAGGGGCCTCGGTCGTCAGCACCTTCGCGGCCGCCCGGTCGACGAGCCCGGCTCCCGCCCGCACGGTGTCGGCGAGGTGCCGGGCCGGCGAGTCGTTCGGTCCGATCGCGGCGGCGATCCCTCCCTGGGCGTAGCGAGTGTTCGACTCCTCGAGACGGCCCTTCGTGACGAGGGCCGGTCGGAGCCCTAGCTCGGCGCAGCGCAGGGCGACGTAGAGACCGGCGATCCCGCTCCCGACGATGAGGGGTCGCAGGGCACCCCCGGGCATGCGAGGGCGAACGCGAGCGGCTCATAGGCGTTCGTCTCCCTGCTCTTCCGCGTCCGTAGCTCCCTCCAACCATGTCCGAGATCCCCGACCCGTGGGACGTCCCAGGGATCCTCCAGGCGGTCCGTCTCACGGACGACCCCGCTCTCGCTAGCGAGCTTTCGGTCCGTCTTCCGCTCCCTTCCGAGCCCCGGACGATCAGCGTGGGCGATCTCCTCGCCCCGCGCCGGGCGTTCTGGCGAAGGGTCCACGGTCCGGCCCCCGTCCCGCTCGACCGCGAGCTGCAGCTCGTGCGGGGCCGGGCCTGGCACCGGTGGCTCGGCGACGCGATCGCCTCGGAGGGCCGGCTCGAGGTCCGGTTCCGCCGAGGTGGCCTCTCCGGTCGGATCGATCTCCTTTCGGAGGTCCCGGTGGAGATCAAGACCGGGGCCGCCCCGCCCGAGGGTCGAGCTCCGGAGGACTGGCCCGAGCAGGTCGAGCAGCTGGCGATCTACTGCGCCGTGGCCGGCTCGCGCGTGGGGCGACTGGCGCATCTGGCGCTCTCCGACGACCGTCCCCCCGCGATCTCCGTGGGCGAGCTCGAGTTCCGCGACCTGGAGGGGGTCAGCGCCGAGGTCCTCGCACGCGAGAGGACGCTCCGGTCCGCGCTCGACGGAGGAAGGCCGGACCGGCTGGCGCGATGCCACTGGTTCTCCCTCGGGTGCGAGTTCCGTGCCGCGGGGGTCTGCGACTGCCGCGGCGACGAGGGAGGGGAACGGACGTCGATCGTCGAACACCTTTCGCGGCGGACACCGCGTCCGGAGATCGCCTCACGGTGGGCCGGTGCCCTCGGGCCGACCGCCGGACCGGCGGACCGGTCCCTCGGGCACTTCCGGGACCTCCTCTACCCCCGGCGAGCCTATTTCGACCGCGCGGCCGGCCGTCCCGCGATCGCCCCTCCCATGCGACCGGTGTCGGGTCCGGGCGACGCCTACGACCGTGCGGTCGGGGCCCTCGAGCACGGGACGATCGGTGAGGTCCACCGCCTCTCCGTCCGGCGCGAAGGTCCGGAAGAGGACGTGCTCGCCTGGCGAGGATCCCCCTGCCTGGTCCGATCGTCGCGGGTCCGGTACCGTCTCACGGCCGACGACGTCCAGGGACGCTTTCCGCAGTACCTGCTCGACCTCGGGTTCCGGTGCGCGGTGACCGGGACGGAACGGGCCACGCTGGTCGTGGCCTACGACCCGCCTCTTCCCGGCGAGCTCCCTCTCCAGGTCTTCCGGGTGGAGCTCACTGGCGGGACCGGCGTGTTCGCCTCCGCCTGGCGGTCCCGGCGAGCGACGTTCGACCGGGCCTTGACCGAGGCCGCTCCCGGTAGCCTGCCGGGCTGCCCGGGTTGGATGACCGCCAGCTGTCCCTACCGTGATGTTTGTGGTTGTCCGGGTGAACCGGGCCGGTCCCAACGGTAGATCGTCGCCTCGAGGGTCGTCCGGAAGCCGAACGTGCGGTACAGCTGGATCGCAGGGTCGTTGCGTACGGAGACCCACAGACGCGCGCTCTCGTACCCCAGCGCCCACACCGCGCGCAGCGTCCAGCCCAATAGGAACCGTCCGAGGCCCCTGCGTCTCCGCGACGGGTCGACCACGAGGTCCAGGACGATCGCCCGGCGGGGTGAGCGCTCGGCGGTCAGCACCGCTCCGACGAGGCGGATCGGCTCGGGCTCCAGGAGCGCGGCGGACGCTTCCCCCAGGAAGCGGCCCAGCCGGCTCTCGAGCATCGCTTCGAGGGCCCGGCGGTACGCCCCCGGTTCGTTCCCCAAGAGGAGCGCGTCGATCGACCCACGGAACGCCTGCTGGTCCAGCTCGGTCAGCGCCTCGACCGTGACCGCGCTCACCGGTACACGGTCCAGCCCCGGCGGGGGTTCGGAGGGAAACCGTCCGTCGGCCGCATGGAGGGCCCGTTCCATCGCCTGCCGTTGGATCACCCTCGACCCGGGCCTCGCGGCGAGGAGGTCCACCAGGGCCCGCTCGTCCGCCGGAGCGAGCCCCGTGAACCCGAGGTCCAGGGACCGGACCTCCGTCGGCAGGCCCGCGAGGAGCGCCTCCGCCAGCCGACGGGCGGGCCCCGGACCGTCCCCCGCGTGAAGGTGGCCGAAGGCGGCCGTGCCCCGCCGGGCGTAGAACGCGAGCCCTCCCTGGGGACCGGGGAGGTACCAGCCCGGCTTCGCGCCGGTGGAGAGCTCGGTCGCCGACTCCTCCACCCAGGCGCCGGTCGGGTCCTCGTCGCGCGTCGCCAGCCACTGACGCACGCTCTGGAGCACCTCCTCCAGCTCCCACCTCGGAGCCTCCGCCGCCGGCCGCGGGCCGTCGCCTTCGGAGCGGCCGGTCACGAGGAGAACTCACGCAGCAGGATCTGGGCGACGTCGGGAGCGACCGATCCTTTCTCGGCCGGGTTGAGCAAAGTATCGGTCGAAAGCACCTCGTCCGTGACCGCCTTGATCCTCTCGAACGCGTCCTTCAGGAACAACCCGTGCGTGCAGGCGGCGGTGACCGCCCCGACGCCGTGCCGCTTGAGCAGGCGAGCGGCCTCGACGATCGTCCCCCCGGTCGTGATCACGTCGTCCAGCAGCACGACATGCTTGCCTTCCAATACCGGCGGGGGCTGGGCGGGGAGGTTCAGCTCGACCCGTTCGCTGTCGATCCGCTTCTTCTCGAGGGCGAACCACGGCCGGTCGAGCGCTTGCGCCATCCGCCTCGCCCGGTCGATCCCTCCCTTGTCCGGCGAGACCAGGAGGTCGACCGGCCGTTCCCGCAGGAGACGCGCGAGGGCCGGGATCCCGCTCGCCTCGAACGCCGGCTTGGTGAAGTGGTGGAGCGTCTCGGACGAGTGCAGGTCGACCGTGACCACCGCGTCCGCGTCGAGCTCGACGTGGTGGCAGAGCGCCCTCGCGCTGATCGGCTCCCCCGGGAAGAACCGGCGGTCCTGGCGGGCGTAGCCGAAGTACGGCACGACCGCGAACGTTCGGCGCGCCCCGGCCTCCCGGACCGCATCTTCGAGGAGGAGCAGCTCGAGGAGGTCCTGGTCGCTGCGGGTCGACTGGACCACGACGACGTCGTCCCCCTCGAGGCGGCCCCCCACTCGAAGGTAGATCTCGCCGTCCGGGAACCGCTTGGTGAACGGAATTCCAAAGGGGGCGTTGCCCAGCTCTCGGGAGATCCGTTCCGCGAGCGCGGTCGACGCGCTCCCTCCGATGACGTGCATCAGCCCGACGACCCGCCGAGCCCTAGGACCGTTAAAGACGGCTTCGCCCGCCCTCGGGATCGTCAGGGTCGGAGCGGTCGTCGTCCTTCGAGGGCCGGGACCCCGGGCCGTGCCGGCGGCTGGAGCGGCTCTCGCGGGAAGAGGCGAAGTGGGACCGACGACGCTGCTCGTGGGACATGCGGGCCGGCGGACGAGCGTCCCCCTTCTCCGCCGGTTCCGGAGGTCCGGTCGGGGGTTTCCACGGCTTCACGGCACCTTCGCTGCGCGGAGCCGGGCGCGGGGCTTCCCCGCCCTCCTCGTCCTCGTCCTCGGACCAGCGCCTCCTCCGGGAACGACCCGTGCGCCGGCGGACCAGGAAGTGGATGCCCACCGCCGCGAAGATGACACCGGAGATCGTGAGCCCCAGGTACTCCCAGGACGCCGTGGGGACCTTGCCCGCGTTGCCGTCGAGCAGCAGCTTGAGGGCCCCGAACCACGGGATCATGCCTCGGGCGACCCCGATCACCCAGCTCGGGTCGACGAGCGTGCTGATGAAAGGAGGGAGGCCGCAGACCGTGGCGTACTGGTCGAACTGGCTGTTGTTGTCCCCCAGAGTGAGGAACCCGGAGTGCGTCCCCAGGGAGATGGGGCAAAGCGTCACGGAGATCGTGCGTCCCCCGATGTTCCACAGGTTCAGGGAATCATGGACCGTAAGGTAGGTCGTCGCGCAGTTCCCGGCCGATCCCGGGGTGTCGTAGACGTAGGGAGCTCCCGTCCCGCACTCGGAGGGGTCGAGCCCGGTCGCGTTGTACGTGTCGTTGCGACCGTCGTACTGGAGGTAGATGATCGGCCGGTGAACGACCGGCGTGGCGGAATTGGTCCCGTTCGGGTAGTACAGGATGACATCGCCGTACGAGCCGTACGTCCCGTAGCCGGTGCGGATCGCCTCCACGTAGGTGACGATCGACGAGAGACCCGCCTTCTGGGCGAGGACGATATCCCCCGCGTTGAGGTCCCCAAGGTGGTCCCCCGGACCGTGCTGCATGCTGTTCGACTCAACGACGTACACGGGAGGCCAGTTCGACGTGTAGGCGAACAAGGAGACGAGGAGAATGACGATGATCGAGAGCGCTACGAGCGGTTCGAAGTAGAGAGAGTCCCGGGCTCGCCAGAAGACCGGGGGCTTGCCTCGGCGGCGCTTCGGTCCGCTGTCGTCCACGACATCGTCCCAGGCCTCCTCGCCTTCCCCGCGCGCCAACCAACGACGCAAGGGCCCCCGGTCGCCCGAGCCGCGGGACCTCGATCCTCGGCGGCGCCCACCGGACCGCGACTTGGGCTCCAGGTCGAGGACCTCGTCGAGGTCATCGTCCACCTCGTCGGGCGGGGAAGATACCATCCGGGACCGGTCTCGCTCGGTCCCGCTTAACCCTTAGCGTCCAGCGACCTTCCCTCTCGGGGAAGGCGCGACCGAACGGTTGTCACCGCCGAGGTCCAGGCGTTCCCGCAGAGGGGACCGGTGCCGACGATCGACATCTCGATGCCTCTGTTCGTGGGGATGCCCGCGTTCCCGGGCGACCCTCCGTTCGCATCTCGGTCGGTAGGGAGGATCGAGCACGGCGACCCCTACGCTCTCTCCACCCTGACCTTGGGCTCGCATGCCGGCACCCATATCGATCCCCCGCTCCATTTCCTTCCGGGCGGTCTCTCGGTCGACCGTCTCGACCTCGAGGTACTCAACGGACCGTGCTGGGTCGTCGACGTCCGGCCCGACCGCCGGACGGTCCGCGCCGAGGAGCTCGGGACGCTTCCCCCGAGGACCGACCGCGTGCTCCTCCGGACCGCGAACTCAGCGCGGTGGGCCCGGAAGCTCGAGTACTTCGACGACTTCGTCGGGCTCAGCCTCGAGGGAGCCCGTTACCTGGCCTCCCGAGGGGTGCGGTTGGTAGGGATCGATGCGCTCTCGGTCGAGGTCACCCGGACGGGGAGGTTTCCCGTCCACCGGACCCTCCTCGGCCAAGGGGTGGTGATCCTCGAGGGGCTCCTCCTCGAGAAGGCCGCTGGAGGAAAGTACGAGCTGGGCTGCCTCCCGCTCGCGGTGAGGGGGGGCGACGGTGCCCCCGCGCGTGCCATCCTTCGCTCGCCTTAGCTAGAGCCTTGCGGCGTGGGCCTGAAGGCGGCCTCTCCCGTCCAAGACCGGTCCTGGGCTCCTTCCCAGGGATGGGGAGCGGGGATCTTGGTGCCTGTCGATCTCGTCCGTGCCGAGGGGCGAACCTCGGGAAACCGCCGTCAGAGCCGCCCTCGGTCAACGGCGGGGCAGTGCGTGTCAGAGGAGGCGACCTCCCCACCCGGGCGTGGGGGTACGGAGAGGCCTGGGCCGCGCAGCCGCTCAGCGACAGCTAAATGGCTCCCGCCTAGCCTGCCCCGACCGGGGGCTCTCGATGGCGTCGGGACCGTACGTGTCGGTGATCGTCTACGCCTATCGGCGCAGGCAGTACCTGCTCGACGCGGTCCGGTCCGTCCTTGCCCAGGACGTCGACCGTTCGCTCTTCGAGGTGGTGGTCGTCAAGGACTTCACGGACCCCGAGATCGATGCCGAGCTGGCTCGGGGCTCGCCGACCGTCCGGGTGATCACGGGCGACCTCCGGGTGACCGGAGAGATGCTGTCGACCGCGGTCGAGCAGGCCCGCGGCGAGGTCATCTGCTTTCTGGACGACGACGACCGGTTCCGCCCGGGAAAGGTCGGGGGGATCGCCGAGCTCTTCCGGTCGGATCCTTCCTTGGGGTTCGTGAGGAACGGTTCGCTGGCGATCACCGCCCAGGGCGAGCCGCTCCCGAGCTGGGACCGGATCAGCCAGCAGCCGCGGCAGTCGTTCGACCTCCTTCCGTCCGCGAGCCCCTCGTACGCGCTCCGCAAGGCGCTCCACTTCCGCGCGCAGTGCAACACCAGTCTGATGTCGTTCCGGGCCGGGGCCTTGCGTCCCTGGCTCCCGTACCTGCGCCGGATCCCAGCGGCCCAGGACTCTTTCCTCTTCTTCCTCGCCACGATGACCGGCATGAGGATCCACGTCGAGGCGTCGCGGTGGAACGACTACCGGTTCCACCCGAGCGCCGGGCACTCGATGGTGGGGGAAGCGGGCACCCAGGCCCACCTGGTCGAGTTCCTACGGCATCTTCCCACGGCCCAGATCATGCAGGAGGCCCTCCATCAACATCCGGGCCATCGCCTGGCCGCCCGGTTCGCTGAATGCTTCGAGCTCGAGAACACCGCCGAGATCTTCCTCCTCGATCCGAAGCGGACGTGGTCCCTCGACGGGTGGCTCCGACTGGGACGTTCCGCCGTCTGGCGTCGAGAGATGTTCATCGGGCTCTACTGGGCGCTCTCGGCCTACAGGGCCCTACGACCGGTTCCCGGCTCTCGGCTCTTCCAGCGGCGGCTCGCGGGCTACCACCGCAGGATCGCGGAGGTCGACGACGTTCGGGCTCCCGCCGGGTGAGAGCACCAAGTCTCCGCCGAGGGACCCTGGCCCGCCGCCGGGACCCTCCCCGGGGCCCGCTTGACGGCGGAGAAGCGTATTTGAGGGGGAGCCGGATCGCGGGCCGTGTTCTTTCTCGAGCCCGGGCCGGTGAGGTCGAGCCTAGGGCGCTCTGCGCCGTCCGGCACGGTGCGTCGGGTCGGGTCCGGCATGAGAAAGGAAGGCGAGGCCCCGTAGCATGAGATCGACGGGTGGAAGGGCCCCCCAAGGCGGTCTCTCGGCGGGCGACAGCCTGCGGAGCGCCCTCGGCGAAGCGAGCTGGCTCCTCCGGAGGTCGTTCCTCGCTCCCTCGTTCGTCGACGAGCTGACAGGGAGCGAGGGCACCTCGCGTCGGTACGTCAACGACTCGGTCTACGCCGGGTTGTGGGAACCGAAGGGTCTCCTCCTCTACCTTCTCGTCCGGCACCACCAGCCCGAGAAGATCGTCGAGACCGGCGTCCAGTACGGATGGTCCTCGCGGGCGATCCTCTCCGCTCTCTACGATAACCACGGCGGGAACCTGGTGTCGATCGACCTGCCGACCCCGAAGGGCGGGCGGGTGTACGACGGCCGGTGCGACACCGCCTCCGTGGACGAGCCGGAGGACACCGGCCGCGTGGTCCCGGCCTATCTCCGACCGAGGTGGGCCCTCCATCTCGGCTCCTCCGAGGAGCTGCTCCCGGGCGTCCTCGACAAGATAGGGAGCATCGACCTGTTCTTCCACGACTCCGAGCACAGTGTGGCCAACATGCTCCGGGAGTTCCGGACCGCGTGGCCCTGTCTTCGGCCCGGAGGGATTCTCTACTCCGACGATGTCCACGTGAACAACGCCTTCGCGACGTTCGCTAAGGAGGTGGGGCGGGAGGGGCATACGTTCCGCCTCGCGGTCGGTCCGGGGTCGGTGGGCGGGATCCGGAAGTGAGGGGCCCGCCTCGGGCGGCCGGGCCTTCAGGTGGCGGGCTCGGCCGGGGCCCGAATCCTTGAAGGAGGGGACGGGGAGCTCCCGACCGGCTCCGGCGGGGACTCCCCCCCTCGAGCCCGGTCGGGGCGTCGGTGGGGCGTGGGGTCCCTGGCTCAGTCGCGCTCGTCCGGGGGAAGGAGGTCCGGGATCCCGTCGTCGATCGGGTAGTCGACGCGGCATCGCGCGCACGCTAGGTTCCCTCGAACGATCTCGTCGCCCTCTTTCGAGGAGACGGTGAGCGCCAGCTCGCCCTTGCAGACCGGGCAGCGGAGGATCTCCAGGAGGTCCGGCCTCATCTCGCGGGCCCCTCGACGATCCCGTAGCCGATCAGCCGCCAGGCGTTCAGTTTCCGGGAGATCGCCACGCGCGTCCCCGGGAAGACCGTCACGGGCCGGGCCAGGGAGAGCTCGATGTCGTCGCCCCGTGCGCTCGTCACCTTGCCCGGGGCGATCGTCGTCCCGACGGTCACGGCGAGCAGCTCGCTCGTCCGGATCTTCTCCACCTTGATCTCCCGCTGGGCGCCGAGCACGCGGTCCAGGAGCGTCGCCCGGAGGCGGATCTTCTGGCTGACCGCCGGAAGCGTCCCTGCGGTCCCGATGAGGCGGCCCGTGAGCCCGTCGCCCTTCGTCAAGGACGGGTCGAGGCTCGTGCCGATCGCCGCGAGGCCCCCGGGACGCAGCTCCTCGCGCGGCTCGCCTCCGGAGACGATCGACGTGAT
>Ga0187771_10004038_pt1 | contig 10316 bp, 9 predicted proteins | sample 0116_SJ02_MP15_1_FD_133139 | JGI IMG/M metagenome (GOLD analysis project Ga0187771, IMG submission 133139) | Tropical peat soil microbial communities from peatlands in Department of Meta, Colombia - 0116_SJ02_MP15_10_MG | ecosystem: Environmental > Terrestrial > Soil > Wetlands > Peat | place... | reverse complement strand
GCGTTACATAACGATACCAAGGCATTTTTCAAGGTTCACAACGACTTTCACGACGTTTTCATCAAGGCCGCCGACAACGGCAAGCTTCGGGAGTTGATCGCCAGCCTGGTGACGCGCTTCCAGCGCCTGCGCCTGATGTCGATATCGCTGCCCGGCCGCATGGACATCTCGGTGCAGGAACACGAAAAGATCATTGAGGCTTTTCGCCGGAAGGATGAGGAGGCCGCCGAGATGCTGGTGCGCAAGAATGCCGAGTACGGCGGGAAGGTGCTCATGGGGAGCGGCATTTTGTCTTCCCAGGACACGGCGATGCAAATGGATCTGTAACGAAGCATTTCGCGCGGCCGAATGGCCCGTGCGCCTGGCCTGACGGCCCGGCCGCTGCTGTCTGCGCTTCAATTGTCGACCCGTGTTTTTTTTGCATTTTCCCCATTTGTATGATTTAATGCCCCTGTCTTTGCTCAAATCTCCCGTGTGTTTCCCTGGGTTGTCATCATCCCAAGATATAAAGCGCTCTAACGGGCAGGATCGCCATCGTGCACCAAGAGATATTGAAGCAGATACCGAAGGTTGACCGGGTCCTTGCCTGGGAGCGGATGGCCGGGCTCGCGGCTTCCCAACCGCGCCCGGAACTGCTGACAGCCATCCGTACGGTGCTGGAGAGGCTGCGTGCCGCAGTCCGTAGCGGCGTTTCCCGAAACCTTTCCGAGGAGCATATCGTCTCCCTCATATCCGCCGAACTGGAGCAACGCAGCGCACCCAACCTGCGCAACGTGGTCAACGGGTCAGGCGTGGTGATCCATACCAACCTGGGGCGCTCGCCCCTGGCAGACGCTGCCGAAGAGGCGATCCGGAAGGCCTCCCGAGGGTACTCGAACCTTGAGTTCGACCTGTCCACGGGGGAGCGGGGTTCTCGCTACGTCCACGTGGAAGGGTTGATTTGCGAGCTGACCGGCGCCGAGGCGGCCCTGGTGGTCAACAACAATGCCGCCGCGGTCATCCTGGCCCTCTCATCCCTCGCCCAGGGGCGGGATGTTGTCGTCTCCCGCGGGGAACTGGTGGAGATCGGCGGTTCCTTCCGCATCCCCGAGATAATGCTGCAGAGCGGCGCCCATCTGGTGGAGGTCGGTGCGACCAACTGCACCCATGTCCGGGACTACCGCGCTGCGATCAATGATGCCACGGCGCTGCTGCTCAAGGTACATGCCAGCAACTTTGCCATGGTCGGTTTTACTGCCGAGGTTTCGTTGGAGGAGATGTCGGCCTTGGGGCGCGAGGCCGGGGTACCGGTCATGGTTGATGCCGGCAGCGGGTGTCTGATCGACCTGTCCGCCTATGGGATTGCAGGCGAATCGACCGTGCGCCGCTATCTGGATGGCGGCGCCGATGTGGTGACCTTCAGCGGTGATAAACTGCTGGGTGGCCCCCAGGCCGGGATTATTGCCGGGCGGCGGGACATCGTGGCGCCAATGAAGCGCCACCCCCTTTTGCGGGCCCTGCGAATGGACAAGCTTTCCCTGGCGGCGCTGGAAGCCACGCTGCGGCTCTATCGCGACGAACGGCGCGCGGTACGCGAAATCCCGACGTTGCGCATGCTGACGGCATCCCCGGCCGATGTGTCGCGGCGTGCCGACCGCATCCTCAGGATGCTTCGCCGGCGTCTTCCCAAAACAGTCACCCTTCTGAAGCACCATGGCGAATCGAGCGCCGGCGGGGGAGCGCTTCCGCTTTTGCGCATGCCCACAAGCCTTATGGAAGTGCGCATCGCCAGTGCATCTCCACAGCAGATCGAACAGGGCCTGCGCCAGGCATCGACCCCGGTCGTCGGCCGTATTCATCGGGACCGGTATCTGCTCGACGTCCGCACTATTCTGGATCACGACCTTCCCGGCCTGACGCTTTCCCTGGCCGAGGCGGCGGCATCCTTGACAGGGGAAAACCAGTGACCGATTTCAGATCCTTTGCCTTGATCCCGGCAGCCGGCATGGGCAAGCGCATGGGTGCTTCCATCAACAAACAGTACCTGGAATTGGCAGGCATGCCGATTGTGGCCCGTACCATTTCCGTATTTGAGAACGCCCCCTTTATCGACGGAATTTTCCTGGTTACCCCGGCCGACGAGATCCCCTACTGCCGCGAACATGTGGTTGAGGCCCATGATTTCCGAAAGGTGCTGGAGATCGTGCCGGGCGGCAAAGAGCGCCAGAATTCCGTTATGAACGGGTTGCGGGCGCTTCAGCGGCAGGCGGGGGAGCATGACGTGGTGCTGATACACGATGGCGTCAGGCCGCTTATCAGCCGGGAACTGCTGATGGAAACCATCGAGGCGGCTTGCGGCTCTGACGGCGCCCTGGTAGCGGTGCCGGCCAAGGACACCATCAAAAGGGTCCAATCCGGGTTTGTCGTCGATACTCCGGACCGGGAGACCCTCTGGCAAGCCCAGACGCCCCAGGGGTTCCGGTTCGGCGTTATCTTTGCGGCGCATCAGGCGGCGGAACGGGAAGGATTCATGGGGACCGACGATGCTTCCCTGGTTGAACGGCGCGGCGGAACGGTCCGCGTCATACGTGGAGACTATCGCAATATCAAGATCACAACGCCGGAAGACATTGTTCTGGCCGAGACATTTCTTGGCGACAGCGGGCGGAATGGAGTTTATTGATGGCCGAACAACTACCTGTCGAAAGGATTTTGGTGGTGGCCGACCAGGCCGAGTTTGCCGGGCTGATCGTCCAGCAACTGCAGAAAGCGGGTTTTGAGGCTGCCCGGGCTGTCGGCGGCGAGGCGGCCCTCGCCGCGCTTGAAGGGGAGGATTACTCGCTGGTGCTGCTGGATATCGAGCCGCCCACGGCCAATGGCATCGAAGTTCTCAACCATATCCGGGGATCGGGCAAGAACGCGGCGGCCATCATGATGGTTGCCCGCGGCAACGAAAGTCCCGATGCGGAGTGTACGAAGGAAGGGGTTGTGGATTACCTGTTCAAGCCCTTTGCTGAAGACGACCTGCTCCAGCGGGTCGTGCACGCCATTGCCAACCGGCGCGTACTACTGGAAAAACGACGCCTTGAGCAGGAAAAGAATGATTTCGCCTCCATGCTCTCCCACGATATGAAAAATCCCCTGACCGCCGTGATCGGTTCCATCGACATCATACGGGAAGGACGGCTCGGGCCGGTAAACGAAGAACAGGAGGATTACCTCCAGGCAGCTATCGACAGTTGCAACGAAGTCATCGCAATGATCGACAATCTGCTGGACATACATCGCTTCGAGTCTGGCCGGATGCAGATCAGGATCGCCGAGCACGGAACCGTGGAAATCCTGCGGGCGGTCACCCGGCGTTTCAAGCGGATTGCCGAATACGATGGGATCAGGTTGAGGGAACGGTTTTTCCACGAAACGCCGAAGATCGCCGTTGACAAAAACGTCTTCAGCCGGGTTATCGCCAACCTGCTGGCAAATGCCGTCAAATTTACCCCCGAAGGAGGCGAGATCGCCGTCTCCTGCCGCTGCCTGAAAGACTCCGAGATGTCATGGGCGCGTGTCCCTGCCTACGTAACCTTGCCGGACGGTTTTGCGGATCAGGGATGTTACGTGCAGGTCAGCATCCGCAACACCGGCCGCGGCGTTGCGGCCGATGATCCGGGCACTGTCTTCGACCGCCACGGGCAGGCGCTCAACGGTGCCGGACGTGCGCGGGGCAGGGCTGGGCTGGGGCTGGTCTTCAGCAAGATGGCGGTTGAGATCAGTGGGGGCATCATCTGGATGGAAAGCGAGGCGGGGAGCGGGAGCGAGTTCATCATTCTTTTGCCCTGCTCTTTGAACGGTACGGAGTGTAGCGGGCGATGAACAATAGGGAACGTGCTGCGGCATGGTTCGGGAGTGTGCTGGCAGCGGCAGTAATGATCTTATTGTGTGCCCCGCAGGGCAACGATTCTAGCTGATCCGTATGATAAGCGTGCTTGATTGGGAAACTCAAAACTCCGCCGGCATGGCCTTGACCTGTTTTGCCGTAAATACCGGGCCGTCCTTGCAGACATAGACGTTACCCGCGTTGCAGCGGCCTCATTTGCCCAGGCCGCACTTCATGCGGTTGTCCAAAGTGGTGTAGACCTGCTCGTCCGTGAACCCCAGCTTTTCCAGCACCGGCAGGGTGAATTTGATCATGATCGGCGGACCGCATACCAGGGCAATGGTGTTCTCCGCGCCAGGTGCCGCTTCTTCCAAGATGGTCGGCACGAAACCGACCTTGCCGTCCCATTCCGGTCCGTTGCCCCCCGGATCGACCGTTTTCACCAGTCGCACGTCGCTTCGCTCCTGCCACTCCTTCAACTCCCGCTTGTAGACCAGGTCGGCTTCCGTCCGCGCCCCATAGACAATGGTGATGTCGCCGAATTTGTCGCGCCAATCGAGGCAGTTCCAGATCAGGGTACGGAGCGGCGGAAGTGCGATGCCACCGGCCACGAAGACCAGGTTCTTGCCGAAAAACTCCTCGATGGGGAAGGAGTTTCCGTAGGGGCCGCGTACCCCCATGGTATCTCCCGGCTCAAGGCGGCGCAGGGCTTCGGTGACCCGGCCCACGGCGCGGAAACAGCACTCGATCGAGCCTTTGCGGGTCGGCGAGGAGGCAATGCAGAAGGTGGATTCGCCAGCGCCGAAGGCGGAATATTCGGCAAACTGCCCGGCCCGGAAAGCAAAACCGTCCCTGATCGTCTCGTCCTGGAAAACCAGCCGCAAGGTCCGCACGTCCGGAGTCTCGTCGATAACAGCTTCAACAGTAGCCAGGAAGGGGAGGTAGATATTTTTGTTGTGATCACACATTCGAAAACCCTTCTATCCAAAAAACTGAAGTTATTCACCACAAAGGCACAAAGATCACAAAGGATTCACAGAGTTAACAGCGAAATACTATTTACTGAAATTAAATCGGTCAATTATGAATTTGTCATATAACTCACTGAAACCATTCTTAGTGTCCTTTGTGTCTTTGTGGTTGACTGCTTTTTCCAGGTCTATCGGCCGGATAGTTTTGCCGACAACTCCGTGAAAGCCTGTGCCTTGACCTTCAACTCGACCGGCCGGTTGTTGTCGCCAAAGCCGATGGTGATGACACCCCCCACGATCTGGTGCTCCATCTCGGCGAACAGGACTGCCGACGGATCGACGAGCAGATTGCCGGATTGTACGAAGCCCCGCTCACGGAGCGCCGCCACAAACGCCTCCTGCTCCACTTTGGACACCTTCTTGAACATCTGTTTCCTGACCACCTCGCCGCCGAACCACACATCCATCATGCGGGTGGTGTCCGACACCAGCGGGTTGTCCTCCGGGGTGGTCATCTGGGCGGCGATGACGCGGCGTATGTTGATGAATCGTTCCATGGAAACCTCATTTTTGCCACGGTGATGGATGGAGACGGAGAAACCGAATTTACAAGGATGAAGGGGATGAACAGGATAACGACATTAAAGAGACTTACCCCAGGAACCTGCCGGGAATCAGCTGCAAATCCGTCTGAACGGCCCATATTTCACCGATTTCTTGGTCAATAGAGCGACTATTAACCGGCAAAATCGGTAGAATCCGGCCTCGCTCAGCCGAATTTTCGCAATGATTCCCTAAGTCCGACAGGCTCCTAGAGTAGTCTTAAGGTTTTATCCTGTTTATCCTGTTCATCCCTGTGAAACGTTTTTGACTTTCCAAGTGTCTGATTTATTTTTTGCCGATCTCTTCGACAATCGCGGCAATGTCGATCCCCACCGGGCAGAAGCGGATGCATCTGCCGCAACCGCTGCAGAGGGTCTGGCCGAACTTGTCGTCGTAGTATTTGAACTTGTGCATGATCCGGTTGCGGTACCGTTTGGGCTGCATGTCCCGCGGATTGTGCCCCGAGGCATGGTGGGTAAATTTCCAGAAGCCGCAGGCATCCCAGTTCTTGCGGCGTTTGCCCGCTTTTTCGGTCCCCTCGTCCACGATGTCGAAGCAGTGGCAGGCCGGGCACAGGAAGGCGCAGGCCCCGCACCCCACACAGCGCACGGCGATGCTGTCCCAGGCCGGGTCCTCGAAGTGCTCGTCAAGCCACTTCTTGACCTTGCTCAGGTCAAATTTTTCCGTCTGCGGTTCAGCCGCGGGGATGGGGCGGGAACCGTTCGGCTCGGAGAACAGGGCCGAATGATCGTTAATGAGTTGCTCTCCCTTTTCCGAGAAGGTTTCGCACGCATAGCCGCCCCCCTCCAAGGGGGTCAGGAACAGGTCGCTCCCCTTGGGATCGGCCGGGGAAAGTCCCACGGCGGTGCAGAAACAGGCGTCGTCGGCCTTTGTGCAGGCCAGGCCGACAATGGTGGTCTTCCTGCGCCGTTCCAGAAAGAACTCGTCCTTGTAGTCCCAGGAGAACACGGCGTCCAGCACCGGGATCGCAGCAGCGTCGCAGGGACGCACCCCCACCAGCACCGTCTCCGGGAAGGCGGCCGGACTGATGTCCGCGAGGGTTACCTTCTGCCCCTCCTTGCCGTAGGACATGATATCTTCGCAGACCGGGAAAAATGCTTCCTTGGCCGAACGGTTGGGCAGAGTGTCCAAAACCATCTCGCCGGGGTTCATCAGCGGCCCGTACAGCGGCGTGCCGGCATCCATGCGCGGGGCTACGACACGCTTGCCGTCAGCGATCAGACGTTCCAGGAGCGCCTTCAGGTTGTTTTCCGAGATAAACTTTTGCATAAGAACCTTTAATTATTTGATAAAACTCTGGTCATCCTTCTCGTCGAACGTTGCCAATGGGCCTTTTTCATTGACCTCGAACCCTGCCTCGTGGTCGTACAGTTCCTTCAACTCCTTGGCCATCTTGCGGTTCAAAAGGTTGAGCGGTATGTCCATGGGGCAGACCCGTTCACATTCGGCGCAGCCTGCGCACCTTCCGGCAAGATGCATCGCCCGCACGATGTGCCAGGCGAAGTTGCCGGCAGGGCGGGGGGTGGTCTCCACCATTTGGGGCTTGTTGCGGTCGCACAGGCACTGCTCGCAGAAACAGAACGGACAGACTTGGCGGCAGGCGTAGCACTTGATGCATTTTTTGAACTGCTCTTTCCAGTAAGCCCAGCGCTCGGCCGGGGTCATTGCCTCCAGGCGGGCGATCTCGACGGCATACTTCTTCTCCAGTTCCGGCGTGACCGGGAGAGTGACCGGCGGGATGTAGTCGCACCCCTGGGGCAGGCGCTCTCCGCATTCGCGGCATTTGGGGGCAATGGTGTCCGAGGTGAGCAGGGTATCGGGCCGGATGGTCGATGCCAGTACCCCGGCGCAGGGAACACCGATCAGGTAGATATCCTCCCGCTTCAGCTGGGATTCTCCCATCAGCCCCACCAGGGCCTTCAGGTCGCACCCCTTGACCACGATGCCGATCTTTCCGCTTTTCGGAATCTCTTTCTTGGCCTTGGTCAGGTAGACGGCCAGGTTGTTGACGCAGGCGGCCGAGAAGGTCAGCTTGCCGGCATCGTCGGCCTGAGTGATGACGATCGGTTGAGCCGACCCCTTGCGGCGGGCCGCAGCGTAGCCGACCACGGCCGAGACGCCGCCTTCCGACAGAACGCGTCGCGCCTCGCCCTGTATGGCCTCGCTGACGGCGGAGTAGATGGATGTATTAATGGGGTTGTTATTCATGGATTCGGCACCTTATTTTCTTTCACCACAAAGACACAGAGAGCACAAAGGGAATCTAACCATTAACTATTCGCTTGATGCCGTCTTTGAGGACAGAAATGTTGAAGTTCAGAAGAAGCCCCAGCCATAAATTCTTCAATCTTAAATATGTCAACAATTGGGCTTCATGAATGGATTCAAGCTTGGCAACTGATTTCAATTCGAGAATCAAGACATTCTCGACCAGAATGTCAATTCGGTACACTGCATCAATCTGTATGCCTTTATAGTCTATGGATAGTGATGCTTGTCTTTCAAATGCAATTCCCCGCAGCTCAAGCTCTTTACAAAGACATTCTTCGTAAGCTGATTCCAGAAGTCCGGGCCCCAAACATCGATGAACCTCAATCGCCGCTCCAATGACTTTATTTGATAAGGAATCGATTTCTCCCTTGGTCATTTGAGCCTTTCTTGGTGCTCTTTGTGTCTTTGTGGTGAGCAAAGCCTTTAAATTGAGTTATATGCTTCCCGCAACTCAGGCGTGTCGATGGCGCCGGACCACTGCTCTTCCAATGCCAGTTCCCTGAACTCCTGCATCGGTCCCATGGCCCTGACCCGTTCGGTCAGATCGGTGACCACCTCGACCCATTTGCCTCCTTCGGCGGCCGAGACCCAGGAGAATTGCAGCCGGCTCAGATCGACCCCGACAAACTCCAGGAGTTTCCTGAAGGCGGCAAACCTGCGGCGGGCGTGGAAGTTGCCGGCGATATAGTGGCAATCGCCGGGATGGCAGCCGGATACCAGGACGCCGTCGGCTCCCTGCTGGAAGGCCTTGAGGATGAAAACCGGATCGATGCGTCCGGTGCAGGGGAATTTGAGCACCCGCACATTGGCCGGGTACTGCATGCGGCTCGTGCCAGCCAGGTCGGCCCCGGCGTAGGTGCACCAGGTACAGACAAAGGCGATGATCTTCGGTTCGAAGGCGTGTTTTTCTTTTATGGTATGCACAGTTATCGTTTCTCCCTGAACGAGCTGGCGGAAAATCGTTCGTTCATAAAGCTTTTTTTACTGATTCTCCCTGGACGAGCAAGTTTTCGTCAGATCAAGGAAGACGCGATCCGACGCGGAGGCGTAGCAGCGCTACGCCGCACAAGGAGGAGCGCTGTCTGACGCCGAGCTGGCGGAAAATCGCTCGTTCATAAAGATTCAATCATGGCTACTATTTGTTCGTCGGTATACCCGTCCAGTTCAACCGACTTGGACGGGCAGGTTGCCTGGCAGGTGCCGCAGCCGCCGCAGACGCCGGGATTGACATAGGCCACCACCTTGATCAGGTTGCCCTGGCGGTCGCGGATCTCCTTCTCCTCCACCGCGCCGTAGGGGCAGATCTTCTTGCAGTAGAAGCAGCCGACGCACCCCGCTTCCCTGACCCTGGCCACGATCGGTTCCCGCTCCAGTTGATCCCTGGCAAAAAGGGTCATGACCTTGGCTGCGGCGGCCGAGGCCTGGCTGACGGTGTCCGGGATGTCCTTGGGGCCCTGGCAGGCGCCGGCCAGATAGATGCCGGCCGTGGCGCACTCCACCGGGCGCAGCTTGGCGTGGGCCTCGGAATAGAAGTGGTACTTGTCGTAGGAGATGCCCAGTTTCTGGGCCAGGGAGTCGGCGCCTTTCCGGGGCTGTACGGCGGTGGCCAGGACCACCATGTCGGCCTCGATCTCCACCTGCACGCCAACGGCGATGTCGCTCCCCATGACGACGATCTTGTCCCCCTTCTGGTAGAGTCGCGAGACCATACCCCTGATGTAGACCGCTTCTTCCTCCTCGATGGAACGCCGCCAGAATTCGTCGTAGTTCTTGCCCGGCGTGCGTGCGTCCATGAAAAAGACGTAGGCCTGGCCGTCATGTATCTTGTGGCGGTAGAGCATGGTGTGCTTGGCGGTGTACATGCAGCAGATCTTCGAACAGTAGGAGATCCCCTTTTCGCGGGCCCGGGAGCCGACGCACTGGATGAAGACGATCTGCTTCGGTTCCCTGCCGTCGGAGGGGCGCAGGATCTTGCCGCCGGTCGGACCGGAAGCCGAAGCCAGGCGCTCGAAGGTCATGCCGTCGATCACGTCCGGGATCCTGCCGTGGCCGAATTCCCCATACCCCTTGATGGGAGAGCCCTTGGGCTTCTCCTCGATGGAGTAGAGGTCAAAGCCGGTGGCGACCACGATGGCACCTACCTGCTCCACGACCAACCGGTCCTCCTGCTCGTAGTCGACGGCGCCCGGACCGCATACCTTCTGGCAGACCCCGCATTTGCCGGTCTTGAACTTGGTGCAGTGCTCCCGGTCGATGACCGGCGTGTTGGGTACTGCCTGGGGGAACGGCACGTAGATGGCCGGTCGCATGCCCAGGTTCCGGTCGAAGGTGTTGGGGATCTTCCTGATCGGGCATTTTTCCATGCAGATGCCGCAGCCGGTGCACTTCTCCTCGATTACCGAGCGGGCCTTGCGACGGACCGTGACCTGGAAATTGCCGATGTACCCTTCCACCTGCTCAACCTCTGCATAGGTGTAGAGCTTGATCCTGGGGTGGTTGGCCACGTCGACCATCTTGGGGGTCATGATGCACTGGGAGCAGTCAAGGGTCGGGAAGGTCTCGGAGAGTTGGGCCATGTGGCCGCCGATGGAGGGCTC
>Ga0187771_10004037_pt1 | contig 10316 bp, 6 predicted proteins | sample 0116_SJ02_MP15_1_FD_133139 | JGI IMG/M metagenome (GOLD analysis project Ga0187771, IMG submission 133139) | Tropical peat soil microbial communities from peatlands in Department of Meta, Colombia - 0116_SJ02_MP15_10_MG | ecosystem: Environmental > Terrestrial > Soil > Wetlands > Peat | place... | reverse complement strand
TGGAAAAGGTGCTGAAGGAAAAGAAGATTGCTTACAAGACGATTCCCGGCGAGGCGGCGTTCTACGGGCCAAAGATTGACATCAAGCTGGTGGATGCAATCGGGCGACTGTGGCAGCTCTCGACCGTGCAGTTCGATTTCAACCTACCGCAGCGGTTTGGATTGGAGTACGTCGCGGAAGACGGATCGCGCAAGCAGCCGGTCATGGTGCATCGCGCGCTGTACGGGTCGGTGGAGCGCTTCTTTGGCGTGCTGATCGAGCACTATGCCGGAGCATTTCCAGTGTGGCTGTCGCCGGTGCAGGCGGTGATGATTCCGATCAGCGAGCGCCATGCGGACTATGCGAACAAAGTCGCTGCGCAGCTCAAGGAAATTGGCGTGCGCGTCGAGGTGGACGCGCGCAACGAGAAAATGAACGCCAAGATTCGCGAGCACGCCATGCAGAAGGTGCCGTTCCTACTGGTGGTCGGAGATAAAGAGGCCGAGGCGGGGAAGGTGAACGTCCGCACCCGCGGCAAAGAGAAGACCGAGGACATGCCCACGGCGGAGTTCGTGGAGAAGGTCAAGGAGTTGATCGCGGAGAAGAGGGCGGGGCTGGATTAGGCTTTCAGCCGCTCGCCCGAGGGCCTTTTTTAACCCTGGCGCGCAGAAACTCGGAAGGTTCTATCGATTCTCCCTCACCAGGCGTGGAGAGACTCTGTGAGCAGAAATTCTCCTGAGGGCGGAATATGTCGTCCAATGCTCTTAGCAAGTCCGCTAGGTCCTTTTCGGTGGCCCATCCCTTGTGCTCAACCTGAAATATCCAGTCAAGCATCGCGGCGGAATTGCGAATGCGGGTCAAATCTATCCAGTAAGTGGAACTGCCCCACAGGATGCTGAGTCGGAGTCTCTTTGCATCGAGCTCCCAATTCCCCCAGCGCCTTCCGTTAAAGAGCGGTAGTTCGGGATAGGCTTTATCCCAGTCCCGAGCCGTGCCGATTGTTGCTTGCGGAAAATTCTCGCAGCGAAAATTCGAGCACGCCTCCACGTTTTCTACTGCCAAAGAATGGCCGCACCTTGGACACGTGGAAGCCATGGCCTAATCCTCCCTGCCGCTTTTTCAAGTCTGCGCTATCATAAACCACAAACGACCATCGGCTAGGGGGCAGGATTCAAAGGCGTCTGGCAAACGCTAGTTCGCATCTCTCCATTAGGCGGAATCTCCGCCGATGTACCATGTTCCCGTGCAGCAACTCTCAGAGCGCGTACTTTCCCGCATCCGGCGGCAGGGTGCTGCGCTGCCTGCGACGTTCCCACTACGGGGAAAACGGGAATGTTAATAGATAAGTAAACCATGAAAATCCTCCACTAAGTGGTGGAATTTCATAGTACGATTTGTGGTATGATTCATATGTGATATTACGCTCAACCGATTTCGCCCTGGTCCGCACCGCCCTGCGGCGGAGTCGCGTCGTCATTCTTGCCGGCCCGCGGCAATGTGGCAAGACCACGCTGGCCAGGCAGTTCGTTCCGCCCTATTCCCGCAATTATTTCGATCTGGAAGACCCGGCCAGCCTGGCCCGCCTGACCGAGCCCGACACCGCGCTGCGCCCGTTGCACACGCTGGTGGTGATTGACGAAGTCCAACGCCGCCCGGACCTGTTTCCCCTGCTGCGGGTGCTGGCTGACCGCAAGCCGCTGCCGGCGCGGTTTCTCATTCTAGGCAGCGCCTCGCCCGATCTGCTTCGTCAATCGTCGGAAACGCTGGCCGGGCGGCTGGAAACTGTTCCGCTGGAAGGCTTCCGGCTTTCTGACCTGGGGGCCTCGGCGCAATCTCGCCACTGGACTCGCGGCGGCTTCCCGCTGGCTTACACCGCCCGCAAGGAAGCGGACTCGTTCGCCTGGCGGCGCCAGTTCCTGCAGACGTTTCTGGAACGCGACGTACCGCAACTCGGCATCACCATCCCGGCGGAATCCCTGCGCAGGTTCTGGACCATGGTTGCCCATTACCATGGGCAAATCTGGAACGCCGCCGAACTAGCGCGCGCCATGACCGTGGGGGAAACGACCGTCCGTCGCTATCTTGACCTGATGGCAGGAGTATTCATGGTTCGTCAGCTGCAGCCGTGGCACGAAAATCTGGGCAAACGGCAGGTCAAGGCACCGAAGACGTATGTGCGCGATTCCGGGCTGCTGCACGCCTTGCTCGGCATCCGTGATGGCCGCGAACTGGAATCGCACCCCAAGGTGGGCGCTTCGTGGGAAGGGTACGCCATTGAAGAAGTCCTCAAGGCTTTTCGTCCCGACGAGGCTTATTTCTGGGCGACGCACACCGGAGCGGAACTCGATCTGCTGCTGTTCAAGAACGGCCGACGCATTGGCGTCGAATGCAAGCGCGCCGACGCTCCCACGCTGACGCCCTCCATGCGCATCGCCCTGGCGGACCTTAAGCTGGATCGCCTGCACGTGCTCTATCCGGGCGAACGAAGCTATTCGCTCGCGAAGAACGTGGAGGTGCTGCCGCTGGCAGGCTTCGTCAAAGCCAAATAACTTCGGCTGACCGCGGCGCAAACCGCGTCAGCCGGATTTTCGTGCTTTCCGTTGCGATACCATGTTTCCGTGCACCCACTGGGGGAGCGTGTGCTGGTACACATTCGGCGGCAGGAGCTGCTGCGGGCCGGAGACCGCGTTGGTGTGGCCGTTTCCGGGGGGATTGATTCGGCCGCGCTGCTGCGCCTGCTGCTCGAGTTGCGTGGCGAGTTGGGGATTGTTCTTTCTGTCGTTCATTTCAATCACAAACTGCGCAGGGCTGAGTCGGACGCGGATGAGCAGTTCGTCGCTGGCTTGGCGCACGAACATGATCTGGAGTTTCAGGTTGACAGTGACGATGTCGCGGAACACGCGCGCGCGGAAGGCGTCAGCGTGGAAACGGCCGCGAGGGAGTTGCGGTATGGGTTCTTTCGACGGCTGTTAGGGCAGGATCAAGCAAGATCCCCACTTCTCGCAAAACCGGGGAGAACACCCCAGGAAAGCTCTCGAATCGGACTCGACGCAATCGCGACCGGACACACGCTCGACGATCAGGCCGAAACCGTCCTCATGCGGATGATTCGCGGGGCGGGGATGCGCGGGCTAGCGGGAATCTATCCGCGGATTCCCATTCAAAACGATGACGGAGAAGTCTGCGGCGAGATTGTGCGGCCTCTGCTCGCCACGCGCCGGCGCGAGTTGGAGCAGTATCTCCGAGACGTCGGCCAACCCTGGCGCGAAGATTCAACCAATACCGATGTCGCGCTCACACGCAATCGCGTGCGCAAGCTGCTGATGCCCCTGCTGGAGAGAGAATTCAATCCTGCGGTGGCGGAGAATCTGGCGGAGCTGGCCGAGATTGCCCGGGGCGAGGAAGACTACTGGGGCGACGAAATCGCGGAGTGGATGGAGACGAGCGGGACATCGATCAATCGGATGAAGCTCCTTTCAAAACCGCTCGCGGTGCAGCGCAGACTGGCCAAGACCATTGGCGAGCGGGCCGGAATCCCCCTGGATTTCAAGCATGTGGAAGAGATTCTGCGCTTCGCCGCGGAGAATACCAGCTCGGACGGGGAATTGTCGCTGCCACTGGGATGGAGGATCCGGCGGAATCCCGAGGAACTGGCCTTCCTGACTCCCGGCCAGCGCAAACCGGGGCCGCGCCGAGATTACGGATACGAAATCTCAGTTCCAGGAACAGTTGTCGTCGGCGACATCGGCACGCAAATCGAAACGCAACGCATTCCAGCCGACGCAGTGGCAGGGTATAATCCTGACCAACTTCTGGACGCCGAATCGCTGCCGGGACCGTTGAAGGTGCGGAACTGGCGTCCGGGAGACCGATTCTGGCCGGCCCACACGAAATCCCCCAGGAAAATCAAGGAGCTGCTGCAGGAGCGTCATGTAGCGCAGCCTGAGCGCAAGTGGTGGCCGGTGATCGTGAGTGGGGATGAGATTGTATGGGTGCGGGGCTTTCCGTCGCCAGCGAAGCTGCGGGCACGGGCGGGGCGGGAAGCGATCCGGATTGTTGAGCGATCCCTGGCAGGAAAGCCGACGGCGTAGAATTGAGCGGCGGTAGGGCAGGAGGCAAACTTCCATGAGCGGTGCGAGGGTCGAGCCTCTGCGGCAGGTCATCACAACCGAGCAGATTCAGAAGCGTGTCAAGGAATTGGGGCGGCAAATTTCGGACGACTACAAATTGGAGATAGGCGAGGGCCAGGCGGTTCAAGTGCTCGCCGTGCTGGAGAACGCGTTCATGTTTCTGGCGGACTTGGTCCGCGCGCTGGACATTCCGGTGGTGTGCCAGTTCATCAAGCCTAGGTACAGCCGCCGCCAGAACGGTCCAGCCAACGAAGTGATGGAGATTTTCTTCAGCCACGAACCGGAGATCCGCGGACAACACATTCTGCTGGTAGAAGGGCTGGTGCACTCGGGCGTGACCAGCGAGTTTCTGATGAGCGACTTGCGCGCGCGGGGGGCCGCATCGGTGAAGCTGGCGACGCTCCTTGACCGGCAGGCGGCGCGCCGGGTGTCGGTGCAACCGGACTATTTCGGCTTCCTGGTGGATGAGACCTTTCTGGTCGGATACGGCCTGGGTGCCGTCGAGCAGACCAATCGCAACCTCCCCTACGTAGCGGCAAGTGCAAGCGCGAGCGTGACTTAAGTCATGACGGGAGGATCGCGCCAATTCTTGCGGGAAAAGGTAGAATAAGACTGGCAGGGTTTTTGCCGATCAAAAAATCGGGGACCGGCATCTAAGTGGGTGTGGAATCTGCGGAGTTACTGTACGCGGCCAGCCGTGTTGGAGGAGTTTTCTAGGTGAATTCGACCGTAAAGACCGTGCTTTTCTGGGTGCTGATCGTAGTCTCCGGAGTGTTGTTGTACCAGCTCTTCAAGAATGCCCACGATGGCCAAAAAGACAGAGAGCTGAACGTGACCCAGTTCATGGGCGAAGTGGAGCAGGGCAACGTTCGTGAGCTCACGGTCAACGCCCAGGAAGTTCGCGGAAAGTTCCGCGATGGCTCGGCATTTCACACCATCGCAACGCCGACCTTCTTCAGCACCGAGGAGCTAGAAGCGCTTCGCAAGAAAGGGATCGAGGTCAACGTCCGCGACATTAACGGCGGGAACTGGGCATGGCTGATTCAGGTCGTCCCGTTCGTGCTCATCGGTGCCGTCTGGATTTTCATGCTGCGCCAGATGCAGACCGGCGGGAACAAGGCGTTGTCGTTCGGCAAGAGCCGGGCGCGTTTGCTGTCCATGCAGCAGAAAAAGGTCACGTTCAAGGACGTGGCAGGCGTGGATGAGGCCAAAGAAGAACTGCGCGAGATTATCGAATTCCTGCGGGAGGCGCAGAAATTCCAGAAGCTGGGCGGGCGGATTCCCAAAGGCGTGTTGCTGGTTGGGCCTCCTGGAACGGGCAAGACGCTGTTGGCGCGCGCAGTTGCTGGCGAAGCCAACGTTCCGTTCTTCTCGATTTCCGGTTCGGATTTTGTGGAGATGTTCGTTGGCGTCGGCGCCAGCCGCGTGCGCGATCTGTTCGAGCAGGGCAAGAAGAACGCTCCCTGCATTATTTTCATTGATGAAATTGACGCGGTCGGGCGGCATCGTGGAGCCGGCCTGGGCGGCGGGCACGACGAGCGCGAGCAGACACTGAATCAGCTCCTCGTAGAAATGGACGGGTTCGAGTCGAACGAAGGCGTCATTCTGATGGCAGCAACCAACCGGCCGGATGTGCTCGATCCGGCGCTGCTCCGCCCGGGGCGGTTTGACCGGCGAGTGGTGGTGAGTCGTCCGGATGTGCGCGGCCGCGAGGAGATTCTCCGCGTCCACACGCGCAAGAAGCCGCTGGCTGAGGATGTTGATCTTTCCGTGCTGGCGCGCGGCACGCCGGGATTCTCTGGCGCCGATCTCGAGAACATGGTCAACGAGGCGGCTCTGGCTGCAGCGCGGCAAAACCGCAAAGCGGTTCTGATGTACGACTTCGAGCTGGCCAAGGACAAAGTTCTAATGGGCGTGGAGCGCAAGTCGCTGCTGCTCTCGGACGAAGAAAAGAAGAATACCGCCTATCACGAAGCAGGGCACGCCCTGGTAGCGGCCAAGATGCCGCATTCCGATCCTCTGCACAAAGTCACGATTATCCCGCGAGGCATGGCTCTCGGCGTCACCATGCAGTTGCCCATTGACGACCGTCACAACTACTACAAGAACTATCTGGAGACCGAGATTGCTATTCTGATGGGCGGGCGCATCGCGGAAGAGCTGTTCTTGAGCCAGATGAGCACCGGCGCGGGCAACGACATCGAGCGGGCTACGGACTTGGCGCGCAAGATGGTCTGCGAGTGGGGCATGAGCGGTCTGGGACCGCTCACCTTCGGCAAGAAAGAGGAGCAGATCTTCCTGGGGCGGGAGATCGCGCAACATCGCGACTATAGCGAAGATACGGCCATCAAGATTGACGAGGAAGTGCGCAAGCTGGTAAACAAGGGCTACAACACCGCGAAGCAAATCCTGTCGGAGAATCGTGATACGCTCGAAAAGATTGCCCGTGCGCTGATCGAGCGGGAAGTGCTCGATGCGAACGAGATTAAGATGCTGGTCGATGGCCAGGAGCTCCCGCCACTACAGGCGCCGCCGGCAAAACCCGAAGATAGCGTGCAGCACGTGATCAAACCAGAACTGCAGCCGGGACGGGCTCCGAAGCCAGGGGAGCGGCCAGCCACGGCGTAATTACTAATCTCCGATTGTTTTTGGGCGGCTCGTCAGCCGCCCTTATTTCCTGGGTAAAGTTCTGCATTGCATGCTCCCACAGGCGCCTTGGAACAACATTCCTTTCGGGTTGCCCGTAATACAACCGGTGACACCATCCATTGGGTGAATGTGCGTCTAAGGCACAAAGTCATTTGGCAGTTGTATGGTGCTTAGTACAATCATTCCACTGAAGACGTTTTGATCCGCGTTTCACGGAATGAGGAGCACGTGTCCAGCAAGAAACTATCGTCCATTGCAATTCTAGGGTTTGCGGGAATTATCTCCGGTATTCTGACGCTCCACCCACCGCTTCCGCGAGATTTTCTTCCCTACATGGAAGGATACGTCGGAGTAATATTCGGCATTACTCTCGCCATCTTCCTCCGGGTGTTTCACTCCCCACGGTCGATCGCAAGGGCTTTCGCTGTCGTCGTATCGTCGACGGTTGCCTATGATGTTGCAATGTTCTCGACGATCTCCGTCTATATGTGGATGCCGCACCCTTTCAACTCCACCACACAAGATACGAATCCACCAGCTATGTGATGTTCGTTGGTGGGGTGCTCGGAGCGCTGATTATCTCGACTACCGTTCTCCTCCTATACCGCGACGAGAGCACAAAGTTGGGCAAAGGCATCCTCCTCTGCACGCTCGGAGGGGGATTCCTCGGCGTCTTCGGATACTCACTCGGCTTCCTGTTTGCAGCTCAAGGCTCAAACCAACATGGAGATATGCCCGGCATGATTTCCCTCAATATAGTATGGCAAGCAGGAATGGGGTATTTGCTGGCCGCCGTTCTTCCCGAACCCGTTTGGGGTGCCCAACCAGAGCACGTTCGTGAAACTGCCAGCCTGCCCAGTTTGGGTCCCGTACCAGGCGAAAAACATGCGCGGAAGGTTCCGCTCTGGGGAAAACTCTTTATCGGCCTCGTAGTTGTTTCTCTCATCTCGTACATCGCAAGGGTTACGTGGGTCGAGCATGACTTTCGCTGTCAGCAAGGCGAATTCACCAAATACCAGCATGCTAGGCCTTCGCTGGAGAACCTGCCGCCTGTCGTGCCAATGCCAGACGAGCAAGCCGTTATTCTCCATCCCATAGCCGGACGGACCGCACAACTCCGAAGCCGATTTAACAACGCAGCCATCGGCAACGCAGCCATAGGCTATCAGGCAGCATCGGTGATTTTCGCCGCCTGTTATACGCTCTTGCCGAGAGAGAGGTGTGAAGGGAACCCAGAAGTGGAGGTCCAGGTCTCCCAGTGGCCTAACTCGCTATGGTCCGCCTACGAGCTGCAAGGCATTCAGTACAGATTGGGTGCCGGCTGTTCCACTCTCCCGAAGAGAATTCAAAAGTTTGGCAACGCAGTCATGGCTGATGCAAACCCCAAAGATCCGGGGAAAGGAAAGTTCTATTGGACGAGCGGCAACGTGTTGGTGGTGATCGACAGCTATATCTCGAATTCCAACGATTTCATTCGCAGTACCTGGAGCGGTATCCCAGCTCACTATAGGCTTGCTCATCCGGTATCGGGCAAATCGAGCCGGGCGAGCCGTGTGACAGGTGCACTCCGGACTCCGTCTGGCTGGTCGGCTACGTGGAAAGAATCCTGCACACGGTTCCTGCGTATTCCTCCGAAGCACTACTAATTCCTTCAAAAAAGCTGCGTTACTGACTCGATTCGGCGCTTGATAGAGCGCCGAAAGAGCCTCGTTTTGTGGTATAATTTTAAGAGTCCGAAACAGCCCTAAGTATTTGCGATTTCAATAAGTTGAGGTCCGGCGAGGGACACGCAAGCGGGCCGGATCCAGAACGACATTTCCAGCCAGATTCCGAAGCAGAAGCAAGACCAGGTTCAGAGAAAAAGTCGGGACATTTTCGCGGAGCGAAATGGCCACCAAAGAGATCAACGCCCCCATCACAGAAACCAAAACAAAGAACGGGAAAGTGACTCCGATTGACACCCCAAACGAGGCACGAAACGGCGGCAACGGCAACACCAGTTATACCGCCGAGTCGATCAAGGTGCTGGGCGGCATGGAAGCGGTGCGCAAGCGTCCGGCGATGTACATCGGATCGACGGGCGAACTCGGGTTGCATCACCTTGTCTACGAAGTTGTCGACAATTCCGTCGACGAGGCGCTCGCCGGATTCGCCGACAAGATTGAAGTCACGATTCACCTCGACAATTCCATCACCGTGATTGACGACGGCCGCGGCATTCCCGTCGACGACATGGAAGTGGACGGCGAAAAAGTCTCCGCAGCGCAGGTCGTGATGACCAAGCTGCACGCCGGGGGAAAGTTCGATACATCGTCTTACAAAGTTTCCGGCGGATTGCACGGCGTGGGCGTGTCGGTGGTGAACGCGCTGAGCGAAGAATTGGAACTGGAAATCTGGCGCGACGGCGCGACCTGGCAGCAGACCTATTCCAAAGGCGAGCCAACCAGCAAGCTGAAGAAGACCGGCGTCGCGAAAGTCAAAACCGGGACCAAAGTTCACTTTCTTCCTGACCGCACCATCTTCACTACGATCGAATTCAACTACGACACGCTGGCGCAGCGGCTGCGCGAACTCGCTTTCCTGAACAAGGGACTGCTCATTACGCTCACCGACGAGCGAGCGACCGACGCCAAGACCGGCGAAGCGAAGCGGACGGAATTCAAGTACAACGGCGGCATCGCGGAGTTCATCAAGCATCTTAATCGGGGCAAGCAAGTGCTCCACGACAAACCGATCTACATGGAGGCCGAGCGCAGCGGCGTGCTGATGGAGATCGGGCTGCAATACAACGACGGCTACTCGGAGTCCATTTTCAGCTTCGCGAATAACATCAACACGGTGGATGGCGGCACGCATCTCTCCGGCTTCCGCATGGCCCTGACCCGCACCATCAACTACGCCGGCCAGCAACTGGGCCTGTTCAAGGACGTGAAAGAGAATCTGACCGGCGACGATGTGCGAGAAGGACTGGTCGCCGTGATCAGCGTGAAGCTGCCGCAGCCGCAGTTCGAAGGACAGACCAAGGGCAAGCTGAATTCCGACATTGCCGGCATTGTGCAGGCCTTCGTCAACGAGCGGCTGGGCGCGTTTTTCGAACAGAATTCGACGGTCGCGCGGAAGATCATCAACAAGGCGATTGAGGCGGCGCGGGCGCGCGAGGCGGCGCGTAAGGCGCGCGATCTGACGCGGCGCAAGGGCGCGCTGGATTCTGGCGGGCTGCCGGGCAAGCTGGCCGATTGCTCGGAGCGCGATCCCAATCGCTGCGAATTGTTCCTCGTCGAGGGCGAGTCGGCAGGCGGAACCGCCAAGCAAGGCCGCGACCGGCGCTTCCAGGCGATTCTGCCGCTCAAAGGAAAGATCCTCAATGTTGAGAAAGCGCGCTACGACAAGATGCTGGCCCACGAAGAAATCCGCGCCATGATCACGGCGCTCGGCACGGGCATCGCCAAAGACGATTTCGATCCCAACAAGGTGCGCTATGGGAAGATCATCCTGATGACCGACGCCGACGTGGACGGCAGCCACATCCGCACGCTCCTGCTGACGTTCTTCTTCCGC
>Ga0187771_10004036_pt1 | contig 10319 bp, 10 predicted proteins | sample 0116_SJ02_MP15_1_FD_133139 | JGI IMG/M metagenome (GOLD analysis project Ga0187771, IMG submission 133139) | Tropical peat soil microbial communities from peatlands in Department of Meta, Colombia - 0116_SJ02_MP15_10_MG | ecosystem: Environmental > Terrestrial > Soil > Wetlands > Peat | place... | reverse complement strand
CACCTTGTTGGTTAGAGTGATTGCTTGTCGGCAATCTCTTTATACCCGCTTCTACAGCGGCCAACAAGGTTTTTTTATTACTCAATGGCTTTTTCTATCGCGGGATTTGGGTGAGCATTGCGCTCCCAATTCCACCGGCGGGGCTGCAATGTCAGGAATGTGACAGACGTAAGGAATACGAGATATAATTCATGCCATGGTAAGAAACACAGAATCATAATCCTCAGTGGAGTGGCGAGTGAAATGAGCATTGCAGATCAATCGCTAAACGTGTACGGGATTCAGCTTTCAATAATTTCAATAAAATGAAACTGTCGCGGTATACGGGAAGGCTCGCACAAGAAAAACTTCAGTCGGTACCCGTCACTTCGCAGAGGACCTTATTTCTCTACAGCGCATGTCCGATGAAGCCATGTCACCCATCAAGGTGGGGAATTCACCCATTCCTTCCATCCTCTTACAACCTCAAATTACATATTTAATTGAAATCCTTAGGGATTCTCGTCATGGCACGGAGAATGCTATAGTATTAACAAATGCATAAAAGTAAGACAACATTCGGTGGTTTAATTTTGAAGGAACACGAGATAATGGGAGTTACCCTGGATCAGGAAAGGGCGCTCTCGAATATCTCGATCGATAGCTCGCCCTACCTGGATATGTCTTTTCTAGGTAGAAAAAAACTGTTAAATCATCTGAGGCATCGATTTATTTTATTTTTTCGCCAGGTGAGAACAATCGGGCCCATCCCTAGGCAAATGAAATCGGACCGACGGATGTAAAACGAGACGCATGACGTTTTGCCCTGGGAATTGAGTATATACACAGTGCCGTGAACCGCGAAAATGGTTTGGCCTTAAAGGGCTATATGCCTATTCTCCCTACTCGCGGGCCCGAAACTTTTGCCTCCCCGGAATGTCGGAAGCATCGATGTGTAAGTATTGCTCTCGACATTCTTTATTTAGACCCAGGCTGCGGAGCTCATCTACATTTTGTTGAGGAGTGGTGGTTATAATGATGACAACGATAGCCTTGCAAATAATAATTGATTCGCCTTGTCGGCGAGCAACCGATGACCTGAAAAAGGGATTGATAATAAACGGAAAGGCCGGCGGGATTGAAGAGGCGGAAGAGAAAGGCGATGTTATTGAAAAGCACTTTTACACTGACGACTTACTGAAAAGGGCGGATGAGGTCATCGATACTGTTACGATTGATCATCGTCTGACCGGCTTGTTGCCTTCCTTGACCTGCTAAAGGTTGCTTAAACTAAATCCCTCGCGCTCCGATGGTGAACTGCCAAACTGCCACGGTCGGGCTTCAACCGGCAAGTCGGACAAGATACACGGCATGCTTCGGGTTGAAAGCTAAGCAATTCAAAGATTGGATACGTCAACAGCTTAGAAGAGGAAGAAGAGCTTTAAAAATAAATTTAACGCAATATGCGAAGATTACCTACAAGTGTGGAACGTCAATTTTACGACGATGGTAAAGAAAAGAGGTAGCATCTTGAACAAAAGGTTTCGCGTGATCGATGCGGTATTTCGTCATGTCCCTCTCGGAAGGTGCATGAGACGCTATTGGTTTTGTGAATTTAAACCTGCAAGGAAGCGTTGATAAAATTGCACACTTTATAGAATGGGAAATTCAATTCAAACGTACCTCTTTATCTGTATTGAGCTGTTGTTTGGAAACTAAATTTAGTATTTGGGAAATTGATCTTAAGTCCATAGACTGAAATCATTTCTTGCAAGAAATACTACTCTAACGTTTAATGGTATTATCATACAGAATATTTTGAGGAATATTTTATGGGCAATCATGCATGATCGGCAAAGTGCATTAATATACAGCTACTCATGGAAACTTATCTGGTGAATCCAGTAACGCCCTCACCTTTTTGAGAAGTTCCCTCGGTGTAACGGGTTTCAGTACAAATTCCATTCCTTTCTCATGGAGATCTTCAATAAATACCTTATCGGCAGTATAGCCGCTGACAAACAATGCTTTTATGCCAGGTTTTATCTTTTTTATCTCGTCATACGCTTCCTTGCCGCTTTTTTTTGGCATAATCATGTCGAGGATGACGAGCTGGACGGTATTTTTATGTTCTGCAAATGTCTTGATGGCACTCTCTCCATCCTCTGCGTCGATCACAGTGTACCCGAACTCTTCAAGCACAGTCCGTGAGAGATTCCTCAATGCTGTATCATCCTCGGCAACAAGCACGGTCTCAGTGCCACGGGGTAGTCTTTCTTCCGGCGTATCATGAATCACTCCTAATATTTCACCTTCTGACTTAATCAGCGGTAGATAGATTTTGAATGTCGTACCCTCGCCAGGTTCGCTGTAAACATTGATATACCCCTGATGCTGCTTTATAATCCCATAAACCATGGAGAGCCCGAGACCGCTTCCCCTGCCCACCGCTTTCGTAGTAAAAAATGGTTCAAAGATTCTTTTGCGGGTTGCCTCATCCATCCCCGTACCTGTATCTATCACCGATACAACCGCAAAACTTCCCTGCTCGCCATAGCCATGAGCCCGGATAAAGGTATCGTCCAGGTCTGTCATATCGGTCTCTATGGTGAAGGAGCCGCCATGCGGCATCGCATCCCGCGCATTGGTCGCTAAATTCATCAGAACCTGCTCGATCTGGCTGCTGTCGGCATTAACGGTCAATGCGTTTTGTTTAAATACAGCCTTCAGTTCGATGTCCTCCCCGATGACTCTTCTCAAGAGTTTTTGCACCCTCAGAATGGTCTCATTCAAATCTATCGGTCGTGGGTTCAGAATCTGCTTTCTGCTGAATGCAAGGAGGCTGTGTGTCAATTGAGCTGCCCGGTCAGCCGCTTCGAGCAGGTATTTAACATTCAGCCGGAGCGGATCGTTCTCCTTCATCTTCAAACGTAGGATTTCTCCGTAGCCGACAATTGCTGAGAGGATATTGTTGAAATCGTGAGCGATGCCTCCTGAGAGCTGACCGACTGCCTCCATCTTTTGAGCTTGAACAAGTTGTTGCTCGAGTCCTTTTCTTTCCGTAATGTTCCGAATGATCCCTGCGGAATGCCACTTACCTTTGAGAAAAATGCCTGAAATGGAGAGCTCAATCGGGATTTCTGTCCCATCACTTCTGAGCGCAGATACTTCGTAGGTCTTCCCCAGCGTAGCTCCCTGTCCCGTCTCGACAAATTTTCTAAATGCTGTGATATGTGCTGTTCTATATCGAGGTGGTATGATGACCAAGATGTTCTTTCCCTTGATCTCATCAGGCTGGTAACCGAGCATACTGCTTGCCGACGCATTCCAGTAGACGATTTTTTCTTCATCATCGATCAAAACAATGGCGTCAGCAGCCGTATCGGTTATGGCCTGTAGTTTTTGTTCACTTTCAAGCAAAGACTCTTCCGCACGCCTGCGAACAATGATCCCGGCTAAGGTGTTTGCGACTGCTACTAACAATTCCTTCTCTCTTTCAGTGCTTTTGTGGCCTTCATTTACGTAAACGTTTATTACGCCAAGTATCCTTTCAGCGAATATGATAGGAACACAGTAGTGGCCGTGAGGAATAATTCCGTCGTAGCTTATTTCATGACGTTCATCAACGCGCTCGACAAATTCTATCTCTTTTAGCAGCGCCGCCCGTCCGCAGATACATTTACCGAAGGGAACGAGTGCACAAGTCTTTTGTATTCGTTCATCTAGTCCGCTCTGGGCCTTCAGCACCAACACTTCAGGATCGTTCTCAACAAGGAATATGTCACCTCTTGATTGACTGACAAGCCATGGGATTGAGAGGATTAGGGTGAGGGCGCGTTTTAGTATGTTTTCAAGAGGGACTTCTTCCAGGGAGAGTCGGAGAAGTGCATTTATCACAGCCTGTGTATCATTATGCCGGTTTACTTCTTCCTCTGCATGTTTGCGCTCAGTAATATCGCGAAAGATACTGACAAGGCACTGCCTTCCGCTCAAGGTCACACGGGCGGCATTGATATCCGCATAAAGGACCGAGCCGTCCTTTCTCAACACGGGAACATCAGCAACAAGAGAGATCTCGCCGCGCAGATGCCTTTCAAAGAGGCTACGGATGGCGGGCAAGTCCTCTTTCGGGTGAATATCATCAACAGTCAGACTAACGATCTCTTCGCGGGTATATCCGAGCATGGTGCATATGGCTTTATTCGCCTCAAGTAGCCTTTTGGTCTCCCCATCGGCGATCATGATCCCGTCGGTCGCCTGCTGGAATATGGACCGGAACTTGTCTTCGCTTTCACGCAGTTTTTCCTCTGCATGTTTGCGCTCGGTGATATCCGTTGAAATACCCAAGACCTCGACTCTTCCATCTGACCTGATGAGAGGAACCTTGATGGTGCTGAACCAGTGTTGCTCTCCATTGGGTGCGGTATTGAGCTCATCCTTAACAATCGTTCGGCGCGTTCGTATGACTTGCTGGTCGTCGCGGGAAAACCCTTGTGCTTCTATCTTGGAGCCATGAACATCGAATGTTGTTTTGGACAGAAGCTGCTCAGGGGTGGTCTCATAATATTGTGCGATGTATTGGTTTACAAATACTGCCCTCCCTTGACCATCTATCACAAAGATCATGCTCGGGGATGTATCCACAATCTGCTGCAGGAGATTCTTCGTTTCCAGGAGTTCCTGCTCCGCGCGATTACGATCGGTGACATCTTGGACAATAACAAAGCGTGCCTTCCGTCCTCCGAACAGGATACCATGGGACGAGATCTCCACATCCATGAGAGAACCGTCCTTCCTGCGGTGCTTCCAGGAGCCTAAGTGCTGTACCCCCAGACCGACCTGAGAGATCATATTGACAAGGCGGGACACTTCCTCCGGAGGTCTGATCTCCTTGATGTTCATGGAAAGAAATTCTTCGCGCGTATACCCGTAATGCTCAACGGTAGCATTGTTGACCGCTAGGAACTTAAAGGTCTCTAGGTCATAGACCCACATGGGTTGTGGGCTATTTTCGAAAATCGTCTGGAAAAAATCGTCGGTGGCTAGGAAGTTGGCATCTATGTGTTCAGTGCTCATGCATGCTCCATGGTTTGTTTCACACATCTATGTCCTTGATGATTCCATAATAATTATTCTAAGGACTCTTGATATATCGCGATCGCACGCCGTGCAAAAGGATGGCATGCCCTTTAGAAGGAATGACATATATTCATTATGGCCAGGTTCGACCGATATGCCATCCTGTACTTCAAGCACAGGCACGGGCATCGTATTCGAAAGGAGTACAGATAAAATGCTGGACTGGGAAGGGGCAAGATGTCGAGCAAGTACAAAGGCCATACCCCTATCAGATGGAAGTTGTTCTAGCTGGATCGTGCATGCTTCCAGACCTGCTGCTGAATCATCGATTCCAACAATGGGAGAGGAATTCTCTCCCACTTGATCTTCTGCAAGACGCTGACCCTTAATTGACGTACGTGAACCGACCTTACTGTTAAGAATTGGCGGGTCGGGATGCTTCTTGCTTTTGGCAGCAAATGGGCTTTGGGGCGTTGTCACTTCTCTTTGTTTTGCTTTATTTGCTGGAAGCTTTGCCACTATTTGTTTTTTGGGTATCATCTTTCCCCGCAACTTCGAAGAGCTGCTCTTTTGTTAGATCTTCAGGTGATCCCATAGATGCATTTCTCTCCTTGTCCTCTCACAGCAATATAGCTTATCATTCAAATGTTCAATCTTAAAATCCCTCAACATCCCCTGCTCGAGGAACCTACTCCTTTCGACTATCGCGAATAAAGTCCTCTCTCTGAATGAACTCGGCATGACTATACTAGACTCTTATAGTCCTGATTAATTCTATCATATTTTAAACAAGTATATCGGTACAAATTATGCTGTCAGACCTAGCCGAGAGTTTGAAGAAATTTCTTAACCGTACCGGGATTAGGAAGGCAGTCATTAGTTGTAGAAAGGGACACCCACGCGGCATTTAAATAATTGAATACTTTGTAGCATCTAAATAATTATCCAGGCGTTTATTGACATGGCTTTGCAATTAGCTGAGGAATTATTCAGTAAAGAAAACCAACGAATACTGTTTGCAAATTGAAGTATGTTTAAGAATGGAAGCTTCGTGAGCTTCAGGAGGAACTGCTCGCCAAAATTAATCGAGTGCGAAATACATAATTCATATCGATTTTTTGCACATAGACTTACGTTTATATTACCAGAACTACCCTTCAGGCAGTTCTGGTAATCTGTTGAGCGCCTTGACGAACCGTTCATTCTTGTAAGGTTCCTGGCGGTTTAAGACCTCGAATATTTCTACAGCTACAACACTTGCAATAAGCATTTTTGCCTCATCTTCTGATTTTCCTTCACGCAGCAATCGTTCAAACGTTTGGCGCGTTTCCGGCGGAGTATTGTTCACGAGCTGGTTATCAACGACCTCCAAAATCGCTGCCCGAAGATATGGGTTATATTCCTCTCTCATCATGGCCTCCCGATCGAATTTAAGCTAATTTTATAAGACAAATATAGCACAGGTGACTATTTACATCTAGCGTCTTATGCCTGATATCATTAATTCAGATTGCTCGTTACAACAATCATCCAAATCGCATCATACAGATACCCCAGAGGCCACTCTGAAAGGAGACACCATGCAAATATCAGATGCCATAAGAACTTTCAAGACGCAGCAGGTCGCGACTTTGAGACACAGCACGCAAGTTCACTACGCAACGCTGCTCGATCACATCCAGCAGCATTTTGGCGGAAGAGAAATTGAGTCAATAACGGCTGGAGAGGTCGGCCTGTTTCTCGAGTCACAGACCGCAAATAAGGCTAAGTCGATACGTCGACTGACGTAGGCGCAGGTTAAAGCGTCCTTCAATTTTTTGATCAATGAGTGTCTCATGGATACCAAGAATCCCTGTTCGCATCCGCTGATTGCGAGGCAGTACAGGAATCCCGACCCGGCGGCTCGAGCTATCCTAGATAAGGAGTTCGTAGATCAACTGATTTACAATACTGAGTCGGACAGAGATCGTCTCATACTTGAACCGCAGGCACGCTGCGGACAAAGAATCGGAGAGGTGCTCAAACTTCGTGCTGTAGATGTCGCTGACCGAAAATTGACGATTCACGAACCGAAATCTGGCAAGGAGAGCTAGATTGCTTTTATGCCAGAGCAAATTGCAGAGCGCCTAGCTGAATATATCTTAGCAAACCATATTGGTCCTGAGGAGCGCATCTTCTCCGTCTGTTATTCGACAGTGTGAGTACTGATTAGGCGTTTTGCGGCAAAATTCCATGTGAAGATATCGCCTCACGATTTCAGGCGACATTCAGCCACCTATGCCAGTCGGAATGGAGTTCCTCTGGAGATCGTATCAAAAGTGCTGTTGAGGCAGAAAGACCTTTAGACGACACAAATATACTTGGGCAAAGTAAACGACACCGAGGCAATCCCGTGGATGGATGTGCTTCATGGGAAGTAGAATAGATAGTATGTGTTAGTCCGTATTATTGCCTCTGGGGCAATATTCAGATTGAAAAGCAAGCCTTAATATCTTTTTCGTGATAAACAGTTCACAGGAATCACACAAGGCGACCAGAACACGGATGATCTGGATAGAACTTCATTGTTTCCAGACCTCGCAAAATAAACTCAATCAATATATCTCCCTGAAAATCTGAGCGTACTCAAGCTTTATTTTCCGTTAGAATGAACTCAACAATAAAATTACATCTGAAAGTTCTTTATGTGACGTGATAACTGTTCTGGAGGAATGAATATGCCTTTGCAAACCGAGGCTTGCTGTGAGGACATCGTTCGTCCTATGCAAGTTTTATATGAGCAGTTGCAGTTTCCAATTCACCGGCAATTTCCGAAAGACGCTGCACCTCACTTGCTACCTCATCCGCCATTTTCGCCATGTTCTTAGATATATTCGACATGGACTCTATGTTCATTGCAACGTCAGACGCCGTCGTAGATTGCTCCTCTACAGCCGTGGCTATCTGAATGCTTTGGTCCTTGACCTGTGCATTCGAATCCACAATGGTATCTAAAACATTGTTCAGATTCTTTACTTGACCGGTCGCCTTTACCACCTCTTGAGAAGACTTTTGCATGGAAGCCGTGGTTTCGATCGATTCGGATTGTATTGCGCTGATTTGAGTCGAGATTTCTGCCGTTGCCTGTATGGTTCTTTCAGCAAGTTTACGGACCTCGTCCGCGACTACCGCAAAACCTCTACCCTGTTCTCCGGCCCGGGCCGCCTCGATGGCCGCATTCAATGCAAGCAGGTTCGTCTGATCCGCAATCCCCTTGATGACTGTCACGATATTGCCGATTTCTCCGGATCTCTTATTCAGTTTTTCGATCATGGCCGAAAGTTCCAGTGTAGATGAGTTAAGTGCATTGATTGTTTCAACCGAGGAATTTGTGATATGCTTTCCGCTTTCCGCTATCTCCATGGCATCCTTCGATTTTTGGGTGGACTCTCCCGCGTTCTTCGCAATATCTGCGATCGTCTGGTTCATCTCCTCGGCGGCCGCAGCGATGTTATGCGCCTGACTTGCCTGCTTTTTTGCCCCTTCCGAGGTGGATTCAGCATGTTTTTTTACATTATCGATCACCGGCGGGATTTTAGCAGAAGCGTTGATAATGGTTCTAAGCATGTTCGAAAAATGCCTAATGACAAGGTCAACGCTCTGGGCCATCTGGGCGATCTCATCCTTGCCTTCCACCGCGAGAGAGGTGTCCGTATAGCCTTCGCCCACTCGCCGCACTTTTTGAATCAGGGACTTTATCGGCGCAAGCGACAAATGAACAAGAAACAGCATGACTATCGTCAGGGCTATGATGCCAAGCAGGCCGAAAGCTCCAAGGAGGTATTTCATGGTACGTATCCGGCCAAATGACTCGTTAAGCGGGATCTTGATGCTGATGGCGCCTAGCACAGTCCCTTCTTTTACGCTATGGCAGGAAAGACAGTTCTTCCCCATGAACTTCTCTTTCGCAATGTAGGGGAAGATGCCGTGGATTATTTCACCCTCTACGACCACCTTCGATACGCCGTGTTCGATGACCTGCTTCTCGAGTTCGTTACTGGCATACTCTCTCGCATCTTTTTTCCCATAATCCTTGTCGAGGCTATCTGATCTGAGGACCCGTAAATCAACAATGGTCTGCATCTGTTCCATGAACGGGGCTTTGAGCTCTTGGTAGTTATTCGAGTACATTATTGTTGTGAGTGCATTTAGGATGGTATCACGATAGCCGGATAGTGTGGAATTTTCGACTTCGCTCAGGACGATGGATTCGGTATTATATCCGGTGACAAAGGTCATGAGTATGACTCCTAGAACCACGAGAAAAAGCATTGGGACTGCAATTTTCCATTTTATAGAAATATCGCTGATTTTCATAGTTATCCTTAATGTTTAGCTGACAACTTCAATCGTATATAATTGCTCGCCTGCCCGTTGTAACTTGATCCGTCTTCTGTCAAAGAATAAAAAATAGCTGGACAGTTCTTCAACGGAACATACTTACTTATCGGCATTCCCTTGCAAATATTTAGTACATGTGGGTAGCTTTACAAATTACAGGCTTGAAATTGAAGTGTTGTAAAGAGTTGCAAAGAATTGAAACGTCACTTCTGCGTTTTCGAACTGTCGAAACAATCATTACATACCTCTTGTATCTTACACATACATGCTGACATGAGAAGAACTCCTTTAAATGCCTCTCTCGACGGAGTCATTGGGATTCCAGTTTTCCAGATTCCTCTCTATCGGCGGAATATGCTGCGAAGACAGATCGTCCCAGTTGCGGCTGTCCGTGCGAACCAGTTAAAGGAAATGAATACTATATACTACAATTCTCTGATTGCAGAGAAGCCGCGTCAGCGATTCCGTTGCGGAATCCTGAGAGCGACGCCGCAGCATTTCAATGGTTGTGGGGGCCGAGCCGGCGCGCGCATCCGGGAGTGAGATGTTGACCTCTCTTTTCGAAAAAGATTGATTGAGTGCCGGCAGGTAACTGGTTACGATGACAAAAAAAACCTAAGCCCGTGCCAGCTTCAAGCACGGTAAGAGCCCGTCCAAAGTGGATATGGGGCATGATATCACCTAGTGTTGTGCCTCGGAAATACGTTGACAAAGTCGTTTGACCTTTGCCAAAATTGAATCAGCTGTTGCCGTCCAAACAAATGGATGAGTGTTTTGATTATAGTGAGTCACAAAATGTTCGATTTTTGCGATTAGGTCTTTAACACTCTTGAACGTTCCACGGCGAATGGCCCTTTGCGTAATGACATTAAACCAGATTT
>Ga0187771_10004035_pt1 | contig 10319 bp, 3 predicted proteins | sample 0116_SJ02_MP15_1_FD_133139 | JGI IMG/M metagenome (GOLD analysis project Ga0187771, IMG submission 133139) | Tropical peat soil microbial communities from peatlands in Department of Meta, Colombia - 0116_SJ02_MP15_10_MG | ecosystem: Environmental > Terrestrial > Soil > Wetlands > Peat | place... | reverse complement strand
GATCGCGGAGGGACGAGCGTCATTCACATTGTTCTACACCGCAAATGAAAAGTCGGCTGGGACAAGGCCAGATGGTAACGGAATTTACACGACCCCCGGCTCAATCGGGCTGGTAGAAGTGCAATGGAAGCAGAGACACAGCGAGGAGAGGAAGCCATGAGAACAGGAAAACCAACAGTGGCGTTTTCAGGTCTTGCATTGTCCGTTTGTAGCGCCCGAAACGCAAAGGGAAGAAGCCACAGCAATAACGAGGAGGTGGGACCAATGTTCTACCACGGAAGCAGCCGTTTACCGATCTTCTATTTCTTCCTTCTGATCTTCCTTGCCGCTTTCGTCCTCGGTGGCGTGGCTGGCGCCCAGACGGAAACCGCCACGCTGCAGGGCACAGTGACGGATCCGCAGGGCGCTGTGATCCCGCAAGCCCAGGTCACCATCACGAACAGCGCAACGGGTGCATCGCGCACCGCTACAACCAACAGCAGCGGAGACTTCGCCGCGGTCGGGCTGAACCCGGGGACCTATTCACTTCGGGTGGAGCATGAGGGGTTCAAGTCGGCTCATCTGAGCGGCATCGTGCTGAGCGTCGGCGGCCGCGAATCCATTGCCATCCACCTCATGGTAGGAACCGCGACTGAGACCGTTACCGTGAGCGGCGACACAATACCCCTGCTCACGACGTCTGCTGACGTTTCTACCGTCATCAGTCAGCAGGAAGTGGCGAACATGCCGCTGAACGGGCGCAGCTTTCAGGACCTGATGTTGATGGTCCCCGGTGTAACCACCGCGAGTCCACAAACCGGAGAGCCCGTGAATCACAACGGCGTTTCGCTGCTTCAAGTGAACGGCGATTCGGGCTATTCGAACGCCTTTTTTGTTGATGGCGTCAGCGCCAACTTCGGCGCCGACAACAACGGTGGATTCGTCGGCATCAGTGGGGCGGGCGGTCTGCCTGCGGCGACTATTCTGGGGACGACGCAGGCCCTGGTTCCGGTCGACGACTTGCAGGAATTCCGGGTGGAAACCAACAGCTACGCGGCAGAATACGGCGGCTACTCCGGCGGCCAGTTCGTGTTCGTAACGCGCTCGGGCACCAATCAGTGGCACGGCAGCGCCTCCGAGTATTACCGCGACACCATCTTCGACGCAAACGACTATTTCAATAACTACTACGGAACCCGCCGGCAGGCGATGCTGCAAAATGACTTCAGCGGAACGTTTGGCGGCCCGGTATCGATTCCCCACATTTACAACGGCAAAGACAAGACTTTCTTCTTCTTCAACTACGAGGGGCTGAGGGCCAACCTTCCCGTTGCCTCGTACCTTCAATACGTGCCGACTCAGGCCGCGAGAACCACAGCAGGTCCGATCGGGGCGTTTCTCAATTCCTTCCCCACGAGCAACCTGACCAATCCTCCAGATCTTGGCGATGGATTAACGGAATACGTCTCGGGCTATCCCACGCTTAACAGTCTCGACACCTACGATATTCGGTTGGACGAGGTTGCCACCAAAAGCGAACAGTTCTTCGTTCGGGCGAGCAAAACCGATTCCACCAATACGTCGTACTTTCTGGGACAGATTGAGCATCTGAATCAGAATACCCGGATGTACACAGTGGGTCTGACCAGCTCCTTCACCCCGACACTGGTCAACCAGTTTCGCGCCAACTACTCATCGAACTCGGGGCCGCAGTCGGGCGGACCCTACGTACAGGGCGATGCCTCGCCGTATAACCTCATCACGGCTGGAGGGTATCCGGGGAACATTTCCAATATCTATATCGGGATCTTTTACTATCCTTCGACCGGCAGCCTGTACACGCAGGCTTATCGAGGCTTTAGCGAAACGCGGCAGATTGATATTCCCGACAACATAACCTGGGTACGGGGCAAGCACCAGATGAAGTTTGGAGGCGACTACCGAATTCTCGATTCGGTGGAACTGCCGGAAAGTCCGCTGGTCGGGTATGAGTATTACAGCGAGGGGACGCTGCTCTCGAATCAGTCGGACTACATTTATAACGAGTCTTACGGCGATGTCTTTCCGGGGATTAAATACTTTGGGGTGTACGGCCAGGACCAGTGGCAGGCCAGCCGCAGGCTAACCCTGTCCTATGGGCTACGATGGGATCTGATGCCGCCGCCGACGCTGAGGCGCGGCAATACCCCCTACACGCTGATTAATCAGAACAATCTGTCGGCACTGGCCTTAGGCTCGCCGACCAAGCCGTACAACACGTACAACTATGATTTTGCTCCCCGCGTGGGGATTACTTATCTGGCGCGGTCGACGCCGGGCCACGAAACGCAGATTCGTGGCGGAGTCGGCCTTTTCTATGACGCGGCGGCCAACCAGGGCAACGCTCAAATCGGATACTATTCGCCGGGGTTCTCGGGCTATAACGCATTCTGCCCATATTCCTACTGCAATATCGACGGGCAATATGCGGTCCCGCTGCCGCCGCAGTACCTGTACACCCCCATCACATATCCGCCGGTACCGCCGTTCAGCGCGATCTACTACGCGATCACGCCACACTTCGCCAACCCGTACACCGTCCACGCAAACGTTGCGGTGCAGCAGGATCTCGGAGCTAACAACGCCGTGACGATCGACTATGTGGGTGCGTTTTATCGCAAGGGGATCGAGTTCAACGATATCTATGTGTATCCCTACAATCCGAATTTCCAGTTTGTGGATTTTGAGACGAACGGGCTCCGTTCGGCCTATAACTCCGGCCAGTTGATCTTTCAGCATCGGATCAACAAAGGCCTGTATGGTTACGCGGCCTATACCTGGTCGCATAACATCACGCAGAATCAGATCAATGGTTTCACGCCATACCAGAAGGGAAACTCGGCCGCCGACCTGAGAAACAATTTCAACGCGGTGCTGACGTGGGACATTCCGTATACGGCGGCCAATCATTTGGAGAGGGCGCTGATCGCTCACTGGGGTGTGGACGTGCGTTTTATGGCAAGAACCGGATTTCCCATTACGCTTTTAGGCCCGAAAGAGTCGTCCCCGGCGTCTGACGGTACTCAGGTCACTCCAGGCCTGGACTTTGTGCCGGGCCAGCCGATCTACCTGCACGGGAGTTATCTGGGGCTGCCGATACCCAACGGGACGCAGTTGAATCCGGCGGCATTTACGCCGGCTGCGGTGGGGGTGAACGGCACGGTGCCGCAGAACTACTTCCGCGGCTTCGGAATGAGCCAGTGGAACGCGGCGATCCGGCGGGACTTCGCGATTTACGACCGGTTGCACGTGCAGTTTCGGGCCGAAGCTTTCAATTTGTTCAATCGCGCGAACTTCGGAACAATTGACTATAACCTGCCCGACGTTACCTTCGGCCAGGCAACGAACAGTCTGGCGTCGGCGCTGACTCCTGGCGGGAGCGCCCCGCAATACCAGTCGGGCGGTCCTCGTGAGCTGCAATTGTCGCTGAAAGTGCTGTTCTAGATGGGTCGGAAAATCAAAATCAAACATCGCTTCCGAACCGTACGATTCTTGTACTTCTGAGCTGTGACTTAGCGGGAGTGCTTAACCGAGCCGCTCCCGCTGAGCCTAGATTACTGCAACCGGCGGTGTGTCAAATTAGCACGAGAGGCCAGACGGCCATTGCCGAAGGCCCTCGTCGAGTTTGGGACGCTCATGAGCAAACGAACTCGTCCACTGGCAGCACGTTTCTACCTCTTTATCTTCTTCCTGTTCGCCGTCACAATCGCATCGGCGCAGAGCAAGCCGTCACAGAATTCCACAGGGAAGAGCGGTGCGCCGTTTGCTCCCGACAAGATGGACACAATCCTGTACGGCGCTGCCTACTATCCCGAATACATGCCTTCCGATCGGCTCGACACAGATGTGGAGTTGATGCAGAAGGCGGGAATCACCGTGGTTCGCGTGGGTGAATCTACGTGGAGCACCTGGGAGCCGCGTGACGGAGATTTTCAATTTGCCTGGATGCAACGTGTGCTCGACCGTCTGCAGGCGGCGGGCATCAAGGCTATTCTCGGTACGCCTACATATTCTATTCCCACGTGGCTGTATAAGGAGCACCCGGAGATTGTGGTCACTCACAATACGCCGGCACCGCCGCTGACCGATCCTTATGAGCCGACTTACTCAGGCAGTGCGCCGCCGGGCCACTACGGGCCCCGGCAAAACTACGACTTTCTCAATCCTTATTTCCGGCAGCATGCGGAGCGGATCATCCGCGAAATTGTCAGCCACTTCAAGGATCACCCTGCAGTCATCGGATACCAGATCGATAACGAGACCTCTCCCACCGGTGTTCCCACCCCATACATGAATGCAGCGTTTCTCGAGCGTTTGAAGCAGAAGTTCAAGACGCCAAACGCGATGAACAAAGCGTGGGGCCTGGTCTACTGGGGGCAGTTGGTGGACACCTGGGACGATCTGCCCCCACGCGAAGGCATTCTGAATCCTGGCTACAAGCTGGAGTGGGAAAACTTCCAGCACGATGTCATAACCGATTACCTGGCCTGGCAGGCCAAGATCGTCAACGAATACAAGCGCTCCGACCAGTTCATCACGCAGGATTTCAGCGGCGGGGTGCACACCGACATTGATCAGTGGGGGATCGCCGCCAGTCTCGATACTGTTGCGACTAATCCCTATTTTGAGACGCAGAAGAAACTCGACGGCCGCGGCATCTGGTTCTCCGGCGATCTGGCGCGCTCGCTCAAGCACACCAACTATCTGGTCACCGAAACCAATGCCCAGACGATCGGCTGGGATTCACGCACGCAATATCCGCAGTATCCCGGCCAGCTCCGGCTGGCGGTTTATACCCACCTCGCAGCCGGAGCGAACATGGTCGAGTACTGGCACTGGCATTCGCTGCACTACGGGCAGGAGACTTACTGGAAGGGAGTTTTGTCGCACGATCTGGAGTCGAATCGCACCTATGCCGAAGTGTCGCGGGTCGCCGCCGAATTAAAGAGGCTAGGCACGCAGTTGGTGGACCTCCAGAAGGACAACAAGGTCGCCATTCTGGTCAGCACCGACTCCGCTAACGCACTCAGCTACATGCCATTCAGCGACCATACCGACTACATGAGCGTGCTGTGGCAGATGTACGATGCGCTCTACGGCCTGAACGTCGAGCCTGACTTCGTGCAGGCCGGAGACGAGAGTTTATCTCGTTATAAAGTGTTGCTGGTGCCTCCGCTGTACAGCGCCTCTGATCGCGTCTTGCAGCAGGTTTCCGACTACGTCAAGAACGGCGGGCACATGATCATGGCGTTCAAGAGCGGCTTCACGAATGAGTATTCGACTGTTCGCGATGTGATGGCGCCCGGCCCCCTGCGTGCGGCGGCGGGATTTCACTACCAGGAATTCACCAATCTAGCCGCCCCGGAGCGGCTGACCCCTGATCCTTGCAAGGTTGGCGGCGAGAATAAAGGGTCGGTCTGGGAAGAATTTATCGTTCTGGAGACGGCGCAGGTCATCGCATCGTTTGACGATCCCTACTGGCATTTTCCTGCCATCACCCGCAATCAGTATGGTTCAGGCACATTGACCTATGAAGGGACAGTCGTGACGAATGCTTTGCAGCGCGAGGTCATTCGCGACGTTCTAAAGCGTGCGGGGCTGACCGGGCCGGACCAGAATCTGCCGGCGGCGGTGAAAGTACGGCACGGACGCAACGCTCAGGGCAAACTGCTGCACTACTATCTGAACTTCTCGGGCGAAGCGCGGGAACTTTCCTATCCGTACGGCAAGGGCTCCGATCTTCTGACCGGCGCTGTGCTGGGGCAAGGGCAGACTCTGAAACTCAAGCCCTGGGACCCGGCAATCGTGGCTGAACAATGAGCACTCTGTCATTACGGATTGTGTCCGCACGTCGTGCCGTCGGCACGCTGGGGCTGGCCGTATTGCTCATGACTGCAGCAGTTGGCCAGCAAAACTCCACCTCGGCGATACCGGCCAACGAGAATGACGTTTGGCGAGTCCCCCTCAGCCAGAACCTGATGCCTCACTTCGAACCAGCAAACGGGCATCAGGTTCTTTACGTGGATGGCGAGCCGTTTACCGCCCTGGCTGCGGAGATTCCGTGGTGGGACCTGATTTATGGAAGATACAAAGAAACCGAGACGACTTACGATCACCTCTACCCGGCCGCGGAAAAGCTTGGGTTGAATGCGCTGAAAGTCCCCGTGAAGTGGTCAATGGTCGAACCGGAAGAAGGCACCTATGACTTCTCTTATGTCGATCATGCAAAGAGCATGGCGGAGAAACATGACCTGAAGCTGGTGCTGAATTGGTTCGGTCACTACGCAAGCGGAGACGGAGCGATTTACGAGAATCTTACGGGCCTCGTTTATGCCCCGATGTACATCGTCTCAGACGAAAAGACCTACCCCCGGGCGATTGACGCTAACGGCATTGCGCATCACAATGCCGTCTCCTACGACTATGAACCAGTTATCGAGCGCGAAACCGCTGCGTTTCGCGCATTCATGCGCCATATAAAGGAAGTGGATGCGCACACGCATACCATCATCATGATCCAGGTCGAGAACGAGATTGCTGTCTTCGGAGCAGACCGCCTTAACCAGAGCCTTTGGCGTGATCACTCTCCCGCTTCCAACAAACGGTTTGTGGATAATCATTTCACGGACGATCTCAAGTACAGTGCCTGGGACCTGAGCTACAACTGGATTCGCCGCATCACGGATGCGGGTGCGGCAGAGTATGCCCTGCCTTTTTTTCACAATTATGTGGGTGGCAAAATCGCGGATTGGATGGTTGGAGGCGCGCCGGGGGAAGATGTCGAAACGTATCTGAGGAATTGTGCGGGTCTTTCGTTCATTGGGGTGAACTCATACTTTTGTGCCGAGTGGCGGCCCGATAACAGCTGTGCGCGCGAATCGCAGGCGACAGTGGATGAACTTCGCGAACCGCTCATTCGTTACAGCGTTGGACGAAACCTACCGGCGATCACCGAGATTAATAGCGGAAAAACCCCGCTGACTTCGCGACTGGCATATATCGCGGTAGGCGAATTCGGGGCTCCGATTTATGCGCCCTGGGCGCTTACCGTTTCTTATCCCGAACCTTACGAACCTTATATTCTCGCCGACGGGAGCGAGGCAAATGGCGCCGCTGCTCTGCGCGAAGCTTACTCGTCTCTGCGGAAAGCGTTGCCGCAAATTTCATATTTTGCCCACACCAACAAGCTGAAAGTCTTTATGTCGCAAGCGCCGGGGCAGAGGTTTGCAGAGACAGAGGATGTCAACGGGCTTACAGTAACGGTCAGCGGCGAACTCAATGGCCAGGCGATCGTCATTCATCCTTCGGGCCATGAATTGCTCATGACTGGTTTCCGCGCCAGTATTTCGTTAGCGCGCCCCGAGTTCCAGTGGCCGACAATGAAGAGCATTCATGTTGCGCGGGTCCGCTGGTCGGCGGACCATTGGGAAAACGACGGAGAGCCTTCATACACTGTTGATCAGAGCTCTCAGAGTCTCATCATCGATCTGGACAGTCCACAAGCTATTCTAGTGACCTGGTGATCGGCTCGATACCAGCACGAGGACTACGAGGGGGCGTTTCAGATTCGCGGATCGGTTCGCAACGGCAACTTATGAGAAAACTCTGCGTGCTGTTGTTTTTCTTAATTACTACGCACACCTTACCGCTGGTCGCGGCAAGTCCGGGGCAATACTCTGCGATAACAGACTCCGCGAGCATCGCATCCGGCACAGTGTCTCCTAACCTGTCGGAATTGGCGCAGAACTGGCGGATCATTTCTGCAGACCGGGTGCCAGGTGATGACGCTTCTGTCTCGTCAGAAAATTTCGACGACTCACTCTGGTACCCGGTTCACCACATGCCTGCGACCGTGCTGCAGGTGCTCGAAGATGATGGTGTGTATAAGGACTTGTACTACGGGATGAATCTCACCACGCCCGGCGATCTGTGGAAGAAAGACTGGTGGTATCGCACGACGTTCAAGGCTCCTGCAGGACACCAGGTTTACACGCTGATCTTCAAAGGGATCGACTACCGCGCAGATATCTGGGTGAACGGTCAAAAACTCGCGGACCGGACGCAAGCCGTGGGTATGTACAACAGCTTTGAATTTGACGTCTCAAAGCTCGTACGCCCAGGAGTGCAGAATGTTCTCGCACTCAAGATCACTCCGGAAAGAGCGATCCCGGGGGAAGGTACGGTCGAACTGGGCGACACCTGGCACGACTGGCTAAACTGGAAATATATCGGTTTCCACGATCCGCAGAAGAGTCTGGATTTTTCCTTTCCTCCCGACAGGAATGCGGGGGTGTGGAAACGGGTTTATCTCAGTAGCAGCGGCCCTGTCACCATTCGGAATGCCTATGTTGTAACGGACCTGCCGTTGCCTGCCACCAATCCCGCATCACTCACTATCTACGCTGATTTGAGCAATCACAGCGACAAACCAGTTGACGGAATTCTATCGGCAGAAATCAAGCGCCCAGGAAGAGAAACGATCAGAGTCGAGCAACCGGTTTCTTTATTCCGAGGCGAGATCAAGGAGGTTTGTTTTTCGCCCCAATCGTTTGCAGCTCTCATCGTTCAAAACCCTGATCTATGGTGGCCATATCGATGGGGCAAGCCCAACCTCTATCACTTGCAGTTGCAATTTAGAGTCAATGACGAGATCTCGGATTCTCAAGCTATTGACTTCGGTATCCGCAAAATTACGCAAAAGCGCGATGCCGATACCAGCTTCCCTGAGATTGGGACGGGAGGCAATTTCTACCTGCAAGTGAATGGCAGAGACTATCTGATTCGTGGAGCTGTCTACACTCCAGATTTACTGTTCAAGAACGATCCTGCCCGAGATGCGGCCACAATGCTCTATGCCAGGGATCTTGGATTGAACATGCTTCGCTGGGAGCTGAAGATTGCCGACGACACGATGATTGAGCGTGCCGATCGCGAAGGTATGCCGGTCATGCTCGGCTGGATGTGTTGTGGACAATGGGAGCAGTGGGATTCGTGGAGTGCTGAGGACCAGTGGGTGGCGCGGGCCAGCCTACGCGCTCGTCTGCGCGAATTGCGCTCGCATCCATCTGTGGTTCTGTGGGCCAACGGCAGCGATGGGCTACCTCCGGACCCTGTGCTCAACGACTACCACTCGATCGAAACAGAACTCCACTGGCAGGATGCAATTGTGGACACCGTTTCCCATGTGAACCGTTATTGGAACGGGATTCACATGGCCGGACCTTATGTTTGGCACCCGCCAAGTTATTGGTTCAGTGATAAGTACGGGCCTGCTCGCGGATCTTCGGCAGAAGAGGGCGACAACGAAGTCATTCCTCCTCTCGAAAGCCTGCGAAAGTTCATCCCCCCCGACAAGCTCTGGCCTATCAACGAGAACTGGTACTTTCATGCCGGAGCGATACCGGAGAACAACATACTAGGAGATGCCATAAGGCTCCTGGATAGACGCTATGGTCCTTCGAGCAGTGCAGAAGAGTTTTCCAAAAAGGCTCAACTCGCTTTCTACGAAGATTCGCGAGCGAAATACGAATCCTATGCAACGCATTGGTCCAATCGCAAGATGATCATGAATTGGATGATGAACAATCACTGGCCTTCTTTCTTCGGACATCTATTCGATTACTACTTCAAGCAGGGTGGAGGGTACTTTGGGGCAAAGAGGGCACTTCAGCCAGTCAGTGTAGTCTGGGACTACTACGCTACGGGTGACCGTAGCACCGCGCATTTTTACGCCGTGAACCAGTCCCTTGCACCTTTGGAACGTGTGAGCGTTACGGTTCGCCTCTACAACTTCGACGGCACAGAGAAATACACTTCACAAGCACGCGATTTAAGCGTTGGACCTGGTTCCTCCATGGACGTACTGAGGCTTCCCCGCGTATCTGGTCTCACTGCCGTCTATTTTGTGCGTTGTCAACTGACCGACGCAGAGGGACATCTTTTGGCCGAGAATGTGTACTGGCAATCGCAGAAGGACGACGAAATTGGTCCGCCAGCCAATGACAATCAGTTTTCGACCCAGTTAATGCAATGGGCAGATATGTCCGCGTTAAACCGAATGCCCGCGGCACCCATCACCGTGGCATGCAGCAGCCAAGACGCTAACGGCGAAACCACTACTGCCATCAAACTGAGCAACCATTCGAATCACATTGCGTTCTTCATTCGCGTGGAGGTCATCAAAGGTGCGAAAGGGGAGGAACTTCTGCCCATCCGCTACGACGACAATTATGTCACTCTATTTCCGCATGAAACCCGCACGTTGGTTGCGGTATTTGATGATTCTCTGCTGGGTGGTGAAG
>Ga0187771_10004034_pt1 | contig 10321 bp, 14 predicted proteins | sample 0116_SJ02_MP15_1_FD_133139 | JGI IMG/M metagenome (GOLD analysis project Ga0187771, IMG submission 133139) | Tropical peat soil microbial communities from peatlands in Department of Meta, Colombia - 0116_SJ02_MP15_10_MG | ecosystem: Environmental > Terrestrial > Soil > Wetlands > Peat | place... | reverse complement strand
GAGGATGTCCGGAACTTCGTAGAAAGTAAGCGACTCACCCAGAGCCGTGATAGGCTCTGGGGAACTTTTCCGTGGCAGGAAAAAAGGAGAGTCGCTTGTGAAAAGACAATACCAGATCAGTCGCCGTCGCGCGACGGAGCGTTTCGTGAAATGGGCTAAGGGGAACGAAGTTCCCCTGCAACTGACGTTTCCCACCGGGGACATCGCCGAGTTGGCGCAAGGCAGTCTGGGAGACCTGATGCGCAGCGTGGGCCGGATGTTCATCGAGACCGTGATGGAGTCAGAAGTTCAGCAGCTGGCCGGTGACCGCTCGCGGCCCAACCCGGAAAGACAGGCCTATCGCTGGGGCAAGGAGACTGGTTTCTGCGTCATCGATGGCCAGAAGGTGCCGATCGACCGTCCTCGGGTGCGCAGCCGGCAGCATAACCGTGAGATTCCATTGGGCAGTTATGAGATGTTTCAGCGGGCATCGCTGGTGGAAGAAACGGTCTGGCAGAAGGTGATGTTCGGGCTGACGATGCGCAGCTACAAGGAAGTCGTTCAGCAGTTCGCCGATGCTTATGGTCTGGATAAGAGCACGACCTGTGAACACTTCGTCGAAGCCAGCCGGCGGAAGCTGAAGCAGCTGATGACACGTTCGCTGGCGGGCATCAATCTGGCGGTGATGATGATTGACGGAACCATCTTCAAAGGCCAGCACATGATCGTGGCGATCGGCATGGATCCACTGGGGAATAAGGTCGTTCTGGGGATTCGGCAGGGCGCCACGGAGAACACAGCGGTGGTGGGCGAACTGCTGGGGGAACTCTCCGAACGCGGCGTGGACTTCAATCAGCCGCGTCTGTATCTGCTCGATGGCAGCAAGGCTCTGCGCAGCGCGGTAGTGAGCTATGCCGGAGACGCTGCCTTCATCCAGCGCTGCCAGGTGCACAAGATTCGCAATGTGACCGAGCACCTGCCGGAGGCGCAGCGGCCAGCGGTGAAGTTTCGCATGCGTGCGGCCTACCAGATGCCCGAGGCGGCCGATGCACGACAGGCGCTGTTCCGCCTGCACGACGAGCTGATCACGGATAATCCCAGCGCGGCCGCCAGTCTGGCCGAAGGCATGGATGACACGCTGCTGGTTTCCGAACTGCGCCTGACACCGCGGCTGCGGCAGGCACTGAGCAGCACCAATGCCATTGAATCGGGCTTCTCGACCGTGGAGAAAATCTGCCGCCAGGTGAAGCGCTGGCAAGGCAGCGACCATCGGCAACGCTGGATTGCATCGGCTCTGTTGTTTGCCGAATCGAAGTGGAACAAGATCCACGGGTATCGTCACATGCCCGTGCTCGTCAATGCTCTCGATGCAGCGTACCGGCTGCGTACGAAGCAGGCTGCCGCAGCCCGTGCGGCTTAAGGCATAATCAATCTGCCCGGAGTTGGCTTACTTTCAACGGAAATCCGGACATGCTCGGCGCATTCACGGCAAATCGCGAACTCTATTTCATTTAAAACCAGCCACTTAATAAAACACAACCCCGCCTTCCCGCCTGCTCGCCTGTACCCTCATGCCAGGCAACCATGCACGTCTTACTCGCATACAAGAATTTCGCGGCGAATCGCGCGATCAGCCATATCGGCCTCGGCGTCACCGCGCTCAACTCGGCCAAGATGCTGCGCGGCGAAGGCATCGCGGCTGACGTTCTCCCGATCGCAGGCGCGGCTGACATCCGCTCCCGTCTTCGATCGATCGATGCCACGCACGTCGCCGTCTCCGCACCCTGGATTCCGACGGCCGATCTCGCGCAGCTCTGCCACGAATTCCGCAACACGCAGTTCGCCGTCACCTGCCACTCGAACCTCGGCTTTCTGCAGGCCGATCCCAATGCCATGCGCCTGCTGCGCGAAGGCCTCGAACTGCGCCGCACGTCGTGGAATTTCCGGATGGCAGCCAATTGCCGGCGGCTCGCCGCGTGGGTGGAATCGGCTTACGGCACGCCGTGCCTGCTGCTGCCGAACATGTACCACCTCGATGGCGCCGATCCCAAACGCGAGCTCTATTCCGGCGGGACGCTGCGCATCGGTGCGTTCGGCGCGACGCGCGTCCTCAAAAACCTGATGACCGCCGCCGGGGCCGCGCTGCGCATCGCCAACGCGGAACGCGCCGATCTCGAATTCTGGGTATCGTCCGGCCGCAGCGAAGGCGCGGGTTCGGTCACCGAAGCCGTGCGGCAGATGCTCCACGGATTGCCTCACGTGAAACTCGTCGAAAACGGCTGGCAGCCGTGGCCGCAGTTCCGCCACACGGTGCGCCACATGCACCTGCTGCTGCAGCCGAGCTACACCGAAAGCTTCAACGTCGTGACCGCCGACGGCATCGCGGAAGGCGTGCCGAGCGTGGTTTCCGACGCCATCGAATGGGCGCCCGGTTCCTGGAAAGCGCCTGTCGACAACGCCTGCGCCATCGCGGACACGGGGCGCAGGCTTCTCCACAGCCGCCGCGCCGCGGCGAAAGGCCTGGCGGCCCTGAAGGCGCACAACCGGGTTGCCATGCGCGCATGGTCCACGTTTCTCGGCCGGTAACAACTCGAAAGGAAAGGAAACAGCAATGAATCAAAGCCTCTGGCAGGAAATCGAATCACTCGCGGCATCCACGGTCCAGGCCGTTGTGCCCGCGCTTCTCACCGCTTATCTGAACAAGGCCATCGGTACGCCGGGTGCGCCGGCGATCACCATCGACAACGTGGGCCGCATCGCGGGCGTGGTGGCCGCAACCACCGTTTTGCAGCACCTCGGCGCGGTGCAGACGCCTGCGCCGGCCGCTCCGGCAACTCCCGCCGCTTAATCGGCGAGCAGCATCAGGTGCAGATCCATGACGTTCGTTCCCGTGGATCCGGTGACGATCAGGTCGCCGAGTTCCTCGAAGAACGGATAGGAATCGTTCGCAGCCAGCGCCTCCGCGGCGCTGCGCTGGGAACGGGCGACGGTGGTGCCGTCGGCGATGGCGCCGGCCGCGTCGGTCGGGCCGTCCGTTCCGTCGGTCCCGATGCTCAGAATGACCGTGTCTTCCATGCCGGCGATATCGATGGCCGCGGCCAGCGCGAACTCCTGGTTGCGGCCTCCCTTGCCTTCGCCGCGAATCGTGACCGTGGTTTCCCCGCCCGAGATGATGCACGCGGGCGCCTGAACCGGCTGGCCGCAGCGGCGAATCTGGCGCGCGATGGCCGCGTGCACGCGGGCCACGTCGCGCGTTTCTCCCTGCAGGCTGCTCGAAAGAATCAGCGTTTTGTAGCGCAGTTCTCTCGCGGCGCGCGCCGCCGCGTCGAGCGACTTCTGGTTGCTGCCGATCACGCAGTTCACCACATTGTCGAACAGCGGGTCGCCCGGCTTGGGCGATTCCTCCCCGCCTTCCTGCAGCCGCTCGCGCACGCGCATGGGCAGGCGCCACTCGAGCCCGTAGCGCGTGATGACGGACCACGCCTCTTCGAAGGTGGAACTGTCGGGCGCGGTCGGACCCGAGGCGATCACCGCGGGGTCGTCGCCGACCACATCCGACAGAATCAGGCTCAGCACCTTCGCCGGCGCCGCAAGGCGCGCCAGTTGCCCGCCCTTGATCGCCGAAAGATGCTTGCGGACGGTATTGATCTCCTGAATCTCCGCGCCGCAGGCGAGCAGCAGGCGCGTGGTTTCCTGTTTTTCCGCAAGCGTGATGGGCGGCGCGGGGTAGGGCATCAGCGCCGATGCGCCGCCCGAGAAGAGACAAATCACCAGATCGCGCTCGCCCGCTTCCGCACAGATTTCCGCAATCCGTTTCGCGCCCGCGAGACCCCGATCATCCGGCACCGGGTGACCGCAGAGACGCGTTTCGATGCGCCGCAGCCGGATCGAATCGCCCTCCTTGACGTTCACGCACCCGGCCGCGATCCGGTCTCCCAGTTGCTCTTCGACCGCCCGCGCCATCGTCCCGCTGGCCTTGCCCGCGCCGACGACGAAGACGCGCTCATATTGATCGACGTTCGTTTGTTCGCGCAGCGCGCGCTCGACGGCGCCCGTCGGATCCGCCGCCGCCAAAGCCGCCGACATGATGGCTTTCGCATCCTGCCGCAGCTTGTGTCTGTGCTTCATTTCCAGATGGGCAGGTGCAGGATGGAGTCGACCACTTCGGAAACCTCGCGGTCGCCATCCACGCGATGATCCGCCTTCAGATATCCTGGCAGGCGGGCGTCGTAGAGCCTGCGCAGCGATTCGTGATCCCGCGCGAGGGGCCGGTTCGCCGCGTCCGCCGCAATGCGCAGTTCCAGTTTCTCGAACGGGCAGTCGATCCAGATGGAGATGCCTTTCGGCTGCAGGATTTCGAAATTTCCGGGCTGGACGAAAGCGCCGCCGCCGAGCGCCACCACAACCGGCCTTCCCCGTTCCACTTTCTTCGTCAGGCTGCGGATCATCTCTGTCTCGAGGCGCCGGAACTCGTGTTACCCCTTCGAGGCAAAGATTTCCCGGATGGTCATATGCGCCGCCGTTTCCACTTCGGCGTCGATATCGACGAAGTCCCAGCCGAGTTTGTCGGCCAGCGCGCGTCCCACGGTCGTCTTGCCGGAACCCATGAAACCGGCGAGATAAATCCCGGGCGTGCGCTTCAGCTTAAGATCCACTCCGCACTCCTGCGATCCGGGCTTCCACAAAAGCGGGGAACAGCCGGCTGCTCCAGACCAGCGGCCAGCCCATCCGCGGCGTTACCACCATTCGTTTCCTCTTTTCGATGCCCTCCATGATCGCCTCCGCGCACTCCTCAACCGTAACGGCGAAGCGCTTCCCCTTTATCACCTGGTCAGGAGGCCTTTGGCCAGCGGCATGGTCCTGGAACCCCGTGTTGACGTAACCCGGAAATACAGCCATCACATGCACGCCATCAGTCTGTAATTCCATGCGCAGCGTGGAGGTGAGGCTCGTGAGCGCGAACTTGCTGGCCGAGTAAAGCGGAAGCCAGGGCAGGGGAATCTGCCCGGCGATGGAACTGACATTCACGACGGATCCGCGCGACTGCTTTAAATACGGCGCGGCCAGCTGTGTGAGGGCGAATGGGGCGAAAAAATTCAATTCGAACAGGGAACGCGCCTCTTCGAGCGGGGTTTCGAGCGTGGAAAAGTACGATCCGCGGCCCGCGTTGTTTATGAGGACGTCAATCCGTCCGAAGCGTTCCATCGATCTCGCGATCAGCTGCGCGCGAACCGGCTGTTGCGTCAGATCGCCAGGGTGAACGAGGTCTTCCGGCCCGGCCGCGGCGCGCAATTTCGCCTCATTTCGCGCGGCGAGAACCAGCCTTGCGCCGCGCTTCCGCAGCCCGGAGGCCAGCCGCGCACCGATGCCTTCCGAGGCTCCCGTAATGATGATTACTTTTCCCTGGAAGAAATTCATGCGGATTGCTGCGGCCACGCGGAAACGCAATAATAGCATCATGTCCCGGCTGCTACCGCTGTTCCCGCTGCAGCTTGTGGCGTTCCCCGGAAGCGCCATTCCGCTGCACATCTTTGAAGAGCGGTATCGCCGCATGGTGGGTGAAGCGGAAGCGGCGGGAAGCGAATTCGGCATCGTTCTGGCGAAGGACGAGGGCATCGTGAACGCCGGCTGCACCGTGCTCGTCGAGGAGGTGATTCACCGCTATCCCGACGGCCGTTTCGACGTGATGACGCGCGGCCGTCGCCGCTTCCTGATCCGCTCGGTGGATGACCAGCTGGATTATCTGCGCGGGGAGGTCGACTTTTTCGAGGACGACGATTTCACCGCCGTGCCCGAACCGCTGCGCGCGCGGGTCTTCGAAGGCATCCGCCGTCTCGGCAAGGAACAGATCCGCTTCGACCCGGACGACCCGCAGGTCAGCTTTCAGCTCATCCGCGCCATCGACGATCTCGACTTCCAGAACCTGATGCAGCGCAGCCGCTCGGAACTCGACCGGTTCCAGAAGATCGCCGCCGTGATTGACAAGTTCATCGAGCGGAAGGATTATGCCGCAAAGATGAAGATCCGGGCGGCTGGCAACGGCTTCGGCCACAAACCCGCGAATATGTGATGCCCGCGCGCGCCGGTTCGTTCGCCATCTCGCTGGTTCTGCACGCGGGCGCATTCCTTATCCTGATGTCGATGTCGCCGGTCCGGTTGCCGGAGCGGGCCCCTTCGGAATACAAAATGGCCATCGAAGGCAAGGAGCAGAAGCTCTTCTGGTACCGCTTCAAAGAAGAACTGCCCAAAGTGACGCCGGCCGCTGCGAAGCCGGCGCGGCGCCCGCCGAAAATCACAACCGTGGCGAAGCAGCAGATCGTGGCCGCGCCGCCCAAAGCGCCGCCGCGGCGGCAGATCGTCTGGACGCCCGCGCCCGAAGTGGCGCCCCCGCCGGTCGAGGATCTGCCGAATCTGCTCGCGTTATCGGTGAAGCTTCCGGCGAAGACTTTCGTCGCGCCAGCGGTCACGCAGCCGAAGCCGCAGGAAGTCGAGTTGCCGCCGGAGGCGCCGCAGGCCAGTCCCAACCGGCGCTTCGTGCCGCCGCTGATGACGGTGCCAAAGAAGCTCGCGGAACCGGAGCTCCCCTCGGACGCCCCTCAGGCGACGGCCAACCTGAAGCAGACATTCATGGCGCCGGTTGTCCCGCCGGCACCGGTGCGCGAAGTGGAAACCGCCGGGCCGCCGCCGTCGGTCGCGATCGTTGGCGTGAATCCGGTCGATCTCCCGGCCGCAACTCTGCCCGCGGCGCCGACCCCGGCTCAGTTCGCGGCCGCTCCGGAACTGCGGCTCAGGGGAGTCGAGGCGGCGCCGAACACGAAATCCGGCCTGACGGTGCCGGATCTTTCCGTCGGCAACAACAAAGACACCCGCATCGATCTGCTGGCTGAAGCCTTCGCCGCGCCCACTTCCGGCCGCACGTCGCGTCAGGCCATGCGGTTGGCTCGCGGCGCCGCGCCCGTCTCCGGCGAACAGCCGCTGCCGGTGACGCCCCGCGCCGCAGCGATGAAAGTTTCGGGCGCGCCCGATCCCCGCTTCAACGGGCGCGACACCTATGTGATGGCCATCCAGATGCCGAATCTGACCAGCTACTCCGGGAGCTGGCTGATGTGGTACGCCGACAAGACCGCGCATTCGACAGGGCTCGCGCCCATCGCGGCGCCCACGCCGCACCGCAAGGTCGATCCCAAATACATCGCGACCGCTGCCGCCGAACGCATCGAAGGCAAGGTGCAGCTCTATTGCGTGATCGACAGGGAGGGCAACGTCTCGAATGTGGAGATCGTGCGCGGCCTCGACGACCGGCTGAATGCGAGTGCGGTGGAAGCTCTCGGCAAATGGGAGTTCTATCCGGCGACGCGGGAAGGCGAGCCGGTGGATGTCGACGTTCTGGTGGAGATCCCCTTCCGCCTGGCTCCCCGACAGACGCCGTTCTAGCGTCACGCATCAGATGCGATATGCTGAGGGCGTGAGGACCACGCTCGACATCGACGACGACCTGCTTCTGACCGTCAAGCAGATCGCGCAGCAACGAAAGACGACCGCAGGGAATGTGATTTCGGGCCTGCTGCGGGAGTCATTGCAGCCGAAGCCCTTTGAACTGGAATACCGCAATGGGATACCGGTGATCCCCCGTCGTCCGGGCGGTCCTGTCGTGACGGTGGATCTTGTAAACCGGTTGCTGGAAGAGGATGAATAAGCCCGCTCTTCTGGATGTAAACGTTCTCATTGCGCTGATGGACGCAAACCATCAATTTCACCTGCCGGCACATGCGTGGCTTGAGCGAAACCAGAAGTCCGGGTGGGCGACGACGGCCATCACGCAGAACGGCTGCCTGCGGATCATGAGCCGGCCGGGTTATCCCGTGCCGGGCCTCTCATTTGGGCAGGTCTGCAGAATCCTGGCAAAGCTGGTGGCGGCGCCTCGCCACCTGTTTTGGACCGATTCGATCAGTCTGCTCGATGGCGGGAGGGTGGATCTGGAACTGGTCAGTTCGAGGCATTTGACCGACATTTATCTGCTCGGACTCGCCATCGCCAACGAAGGCAGACTCGTGACTTTCGATCAATCCATCCCGTGGCGGGCGGTGGCGGGCGCCGGGCCGGACGACGTGGTTGTGCTTCCCGCCCGATAAACTGGTGTTCAAGTGGAACGCCAGCATCTGATCTTCGACGCCGACGATACGCTCTGGGAGAACAATATCTACTTCGAAGAGGCGTTCGACCAGTTCTGCGCCTATCTGAACCACTCGAGGCTCAGCCCGGACGAGATCCGCGCGGTTCTCGATGAGATCGAGATCGAGAACAACAAGATCCACGGCTATGGGTCGATCAACTTCGGGCGCAATCTCAGCCAGTGCTTCCTGCATCTGGCCGAACGGGCCGTCGAGGAGCACGATCTGAAGCGTGTGACGGCGCTCGCGCACGACATTCTGGACCGGGAAATCGAGCTGCGCGAAGGCGTAGCGGAAACTTTACCTTATCTCGCGGAAAAGCATGAATTGACGTTGTTTACCAAGGGCGACCCGAAAGAACAGGCCACCAAGATCGAGCGCTCGGGTCTCGCGCCTTTTTTCCTGCACTGCGAGATCGTCAAGGAGAAGAACCGGGACGCTTACCTGCGCCTCGCCGACATCCGCGGCTTCAATCTGGAATGGACCTGGATGATCGGGAACAGCCCGAAGTCGGATATCAATCCGTCGCTTGCAGCCGGGATGAACGCGGTGTGGATCCCGCATGAGCGAACCTGGACGCTGGAGCGGGAAGAGGTGCGGCCGTCGCCCAGCGGGCGGCTGCGGGTTGTCGAGAAGTTCGCCGACCTGCTTGATTTGTTCAGCTAAAAGCCCTGTTCGGCTAACATGAAATTTGATCCTGAATCGCATCGTGGCGCGCAAGCGGGAAGAGCTGCGCGAGGCCACCGTACCCATCGCTGAACTGCGGGCCGAGGCGGAAGCCAACCGCGCGCGGCACCGCGGCTTTGCGGCGGCTTTGCGGGCCAAATCACCGGCGATTATCGCGGAAATCAAGAAGGCTTCGCCGAGCCGCGGAGTCCTGATCGAGGACTTCCGCCCGGCGGATCTGGCGCGGCAATACGAAAAGGGAGGGGCGGCGGCGCTGTCGGTGCTGACGGACCGGGATTTCTTCCGGGGGGCCATGGAAGACCTGCGGACGGCGCGCGCGGCCTGCAGCCTGCCGGTGATCCGCAAGGATTTCACCATCGCCGACTACCACGTCTATGAAGCCGCGGCGGCCGGGGCGGATGCCATTCTGCTGATTGTCGCGATTCTGGACGAGGCGCAGTTGCGGAGCTTCCGCGAGCTGGCCGAATCGCTGGGGATGGATGCGCTGGTGGAGGTGCACGATGCGGCGGAACTCGAAAGAGCGCGGCGTTCCGGCGCGCGCATCATTGGCGTGAACAACCGCGATCTGCGGACTTTCGAGGTCTCGCTCGATGTCTCGAAGGCTCTCGCCCCTCTGATTCCCGCCGATGTGATCAAAGTCAGCGAGAGCGGCATTTTCACCTTCGACGACATCGATATGCTGCGCGCCGCCGGGTTTGACGCTTTTCTGATCGGCGAGCACCTGGTGAAGTCAGCGGACCCAGCCGCCGCGCTGCAGGCGCTGGTTGCGTGATGTTCGTCAAGATCTGCGGTCTTACCAACCGGGAAGACGCGCTCGCCGCCGTCCGGTACGGCGCGCGAGCCATCGGCTTCGTTTTTGCGCCGAGCCCGCGCCGGGCCAATCCGGACGAAATCGCCAGATGGATTGACGAAATTCCCGAAGAAATCTGGAAGGTCGGGGTGTTCGTGGATGAAGACCCGGGCCGGATCGAGCAGATCGCGGCGGAACTGGGGCTCGATATCGCCCAACTGCACGGCCATGAGACACCGGACCAGCATCCGCACAATATCCGCATCTGGCGCGCGTTTCGCGTGAAGGACGCGCACACGCCCGTGCCCGATTATCCGGCCGAAGCCATCCTGATCGATGGCCCGGAATACGACTGGTCGAAGACGGACCATTTCCATCGGCCCCTGATCCTCGCCGGAGGGCTCAATCCCGAGAACGTCGCCACGGCGATCGAACGCGCGCGCCCGTGGGCGGTGGACGTTTCAAGCGGCATCGAAGCGTCGCCTGGCGTGAAGGATCACGTGCGCATGAAACAATTTATAGAGGCAGCTCTCCGCTCATGATTTCCTCTCAACCAGACGCCGGCGGCCACTTCGGCCCCTACGGCGGACGCTATGTTCCCGAAGTGCTCATGTCTCCGCTCGAGGAGTTGCAGCGGACTTACGAAGAAGCGCGCGTCGACCCGGTCTTCCAGGCCGAACTGGCCGACCTGCTC
>Ga0187771_10004032_pt1 | contig 10322 bp, 4 predicted proteins | sample 0116_SJ02_MP15_1_FD_133139 | JGI IMG/M metagenome (GOLD analysis project Ga0187771, IMG submission 133139) | Tropical peat soil microbial communities from peatlands in Department of Meta, Colombia - 0116_SJ02_MP15_10_MG | ecosystem: Environmental > Terrestrial > Soil > Wetlands > Peat | place... | reverse complement strand
GCTTGAATCCGAGTCGAAGCGGATCTCGCTAAGCTCCGGCGATGTTGCTTCCCGAATTGCTGCACTGAGGGCAAAGCCCATCGAGCAGAAGGCCAAACCCAAGCACTTTCACTTCGAAGAAGGCGAACCGCTAAAGCTCGTTAGCCAGGGAGGATCGCGATGAAAACTGAAAACAGAAACAAACGCGTCGTTTTCACGATGGGTGGTAAGGGTGGAGTCGGCAAGACTGGATTGATGGTCGTATTGGCAGAGTGGTTCGAAGCCCACGAGATTCCGTTTACGCTGCTCGACCTCGATACCGAGAACAAAGCCCGTGGATCGTTGAAGCACTTCTTCAATGGGTCCGTCACAAAGGTGAACATCCACACGCCAGCTGGCCTCGATACCTTCATCGACCATCTCGAATCGGGCGCTTCGATCATCCTTGCTGATATGGGAGCGGGTTCCGGGCAGGTGGCCAGCGAGTGGTTCGACACTATGTACGAAGATGTCTCGGCCACAGGTGCGCGGTTCACTGCTGTCGGCGTCATCACGCCAGACCCGGCCAGCGTCGAAAGCGTGCTCGCCTGGGCAAACCGCCTACAGGATCGTGTCCAGTACGTTGTCGTCCAGAATGCGACCGGCCCGCAGTCAAACTTCAGCTACTGGGATTCGGCCGAACAGGCGATCCGGTTTCGGGAGTCTCTGTCACCAACGGTGGTCCGGATGGAATTTCGTCTGGCAGAGTTGGAGAATCCGGCACGGCAGCACGGAGTGCGACTGGGACAGGTGGCGACGCGTCAGAATTCAGTGGACGAACTGCAGCGTGCGTCGATTGTCATGCGCGCGGAAAGCTACCGCCGGCGTCTCTTCTTCGAATTCGATCGGGCAAAGGAGATGTTCCTGCCATGAATGATCAAGAAATCTTCGCAACTGCAGAAGAGGAGGCCGAAACCCGAACTCTCTTCGATGAGCTGGCAGGTCTGGTCCCGGAGGAACGTCAGGCAGAGTACTACAGAGTCATCGCACACACTCGTACGCTCAGCCCCAACGATGAGATGCTCAGGATACTGGAAGCAATGGGCGTCCTCGCGCTCCTCACGCGAGAGACGCCCGCTGCCATTGCTGCTGAGCGCAAGCAGCTACGGTCGATTCTCGAAAGCTCAGCGTCGCAAGCCCGTGGTGTCGAAAAGTGGATGGAAGCGTACACAACACGACTCGAATCACGCCTCACTCAATTGCCGAAGGAATTGCAAACGGGCTTGGACCCACCCAGAATTGCGAGGTTGCTGAGCGAGAGTCTGCGACAGTGCTTTCAGAGGTCGGGCCTCCCAGATACAGGCTCAGCTCTCTCCCAATCCTGTGCTGAATTGAACTCCGTTCAGAAGCAATTGCTGAACGTGCTCCGCGAAGTGGCGCACCCTGACATCGGGATAGTTGCGAGAACCAAGAGTGTCAACGACTCACTCCTGCGATGCATGGCAGCTCGTGCCCAACAGATGGACGATTTCATCGTCAGGCTGGAAAAACAGATCTGGACAACATGGTTGCCAGTTGTAGCGAGTGCCGCTTTGGCGCTGGGATTTGTCTTGGGCACGTGGTTTGCGAACGCAAGACAAGCGCAATGCGAGACTACAAACGCAGCCCCGTTGCAACTGGCGCCGACGGCCGCGGCTCCTAGCGAGCACAAAACGAAGCACTGAGTGTAGTATTGAGTAATTTAAAGTATTAGTTTATATTTCTCATGTGCAATATATTCAACGAAGACTGGCAACTGTGCTGCTGGACGCGGCCGGGCACTTCCCCGCTGTGGTTGTGACTGGTCCACGTCGAGCTGGCAAGACCACTCTTCTGCGCAAGCTTTTTCCTAAAGCCCAGTATGTACTACTCGAAGATCCAGATATCCAGGCACGGGTGCGGAGTGATCCCCGCGCCTTCCTAGAGGCACTCCGTCCTCCGGTCGTTTTCGACGAGATTCAAAACACGCCTGAATTACTTGCGTACGTTCGTACAGTCATCGACACGGGCCGGCGCCGGATGGGACAGTGGCTCTTCACCGGCTCTCAAGAAGCTCCACTGATGCAAGGCATCAGCGAATCAATGGCGGGCCGCGCTGCCATACTTCAGCTTCTGCCTTTCAGTCTCTCGGAAACCGAGAAGGTGAATCTGCTGCACGGAGGGTTCCCAGAGGTGCTCGCTCGGCCGAAGGCTCGTGGCCTTTGGTTTGCTTCCTATCTGCAAACGTATCTGGAGAGAGACGTTCGTGCGATCACGAACGTGCGCGACCTGGCGACGTTTCGTCGTTTCCTAGCACTCTTGGCGAGCCGCCACGGCCAGATTCTGAATAAGACCGACCTGGCTGCCCCGCTCGGCGTCACTGTGCCTACGATTGGCGACTGGCTGCACATTCTTGAGGTGACCGGCCAGGTCATTCTCGTGCCTCCCTATTTCGAAAACCTTGGGAAGCGGCTGATCAAGTCTCCGAAAGTCTATTTGGGCGACTCCGGCCTTGCCTGTTACCTCCTCGGTCTGACATCTGCGGCTGAGCTTGAGCGCTCGCCATTCCTTGGGGCTCTGTTTGAAGGCTTTGTGGCTGCGGAAATAGTCAAGAGTCAAGCTGACCGTGGGATGCGCAAGGAGATCTACTATTTCCGCGATCAGCAAGGTCTGGAAGTGGATTTTCTTGTTCCGCGCCCTAATGCGAAGCTGTGGCTAGTAGAAGCGAAATCCGCGAAGACTGTCCGCCCGCCCATGGCATCGCCCTTAACTTCTCTTCAGCGCGCGCTGAAGAAACGAGCCGGAAGATTGATCGTGGTCCATCGAAAGTCCCAGCTTCAGGTTCCTACGGCCGCGATCGCCAGCGGAGTTGAGGCGCTGGACCTAGAGCAGTTTGTGTCCGCGCTTCTGCAGACTAGATGAGTTAGGGTAATGCTGACAACCCAAGGGTAATTGCCATTCGCCGCAATCACTGTGACAGCTGCTGGTCCGTGTTAGCATCGCTGCCATATGGCTTCATCGGAGGCCTTGATGTGCCACTTATCGTCGCGTCGCTTCCTCATTTCCTTCCTAAGCGCATTCATCGCCGTCATCGCATTTGGCGACCGCAGCAGTAGTCAGTCGAAACAGGATCGGCTGTCAGCAAGCCCTGCTGCATCCGTGCAATTGAAGGCCACGAAAGATGAACTGACATTAACCGTTCCGCTCGCTCAATCGATCGAGAAGCCGATTCATGCCAATGTGCGGCTTGTACTCTTAAGCCCGGAAGACATCGTGCGGGCACAACTCAGCCAAGAACTGCAATTGGTGAGACACCAGAAGCAGCTGGTTGTCAGGCTCGCGAAGCCGTTCGAGAAAGTACCAGCACAAGAAATGGAGATGCTGCATTGGCTTCGGGTCAAGTATGAGGTCACTGCCAGCAACGGCGAGATTCTCGCATCCGGAATCGAAGCGCTGCACTCGGCTACAACCGATCCATTTGTGCTGACGGCAGCCGCGAGCCGCGTGGCCGCTCCCGGCGTTCCATATCGCGTGCAAGTTCATGTCAAGAGCAACAATGGTCAGCCGCTCGGTGGTATTCAGGTGACCGGCGATTTGGTGTGGGACGAAGACGATGTCAAAGACCACAAGCTGAGCGTCAAGGCGACTACGAGTGTCAGCGGCAACGCCACTCTTGAATTTTCACTTCCTCAGGAAATCCATGCGGAAGATGGCGATCTGACCATTGGCGTGAAGAGCGGCTTGGTCGCGCGCTCGGTCGAAAGATCAGTTGAATTTCGCGCGCGCAGCTATCTGCTGCTCGACACCGATAAGGATATCTACCAGCCCGGTCAAACTCTGCACGCGCGAACGTTGCGATTTGACGCCGAGCGGAAGGCCGTCGACAAAGAGACCCTTGATCTTCGGATTGAGGACGAGGAACAGACCTTGGTCTTCAAACAGACGATCGCCACGGATGCCTTTGGCGTCGCGCATCTCAACTGGCAGATTCCTGCAAATCTCCGTCAAGGAAGCTACCTGATCCGAGTCGGACTGCCCGATCAAGACGACAACTGGAGGAGTATCCGGGCACAGAAGAGCGTCCGTATCTATCGCTATGATCTGCCGAATTTTCGCGTTGTGGCGCATCCCGATAAGACCTATTACCTTCCGGGTCAGAACGCCGACATCGGCATTTCTGCCGAGTATCTGTTCGGCAAGCCAGTCACACGCGGAAAGGTTCGTGTCGTACAGGAGAGCGACCGTCATTGGAACTATCGAAAACAGCAATGGGAAGCCGAGGAAGGACAAGTCAAGCTTGGAGAACTAGACCGTGATGGGCGCTTCATAGCGCATTTCGACCTGGGCACGAGCCACGCCGACTTGAAAGAAGACGACTATCGTCAATTTCGGGATGTAGACCTGGCGGCCTACGTGACTGACCTTACGACGGGACACACAGAGCAACGACGCTTCGAGTTGCGCGTAACGAAGAACCCTATTCATGTCTACGTGAACCCATCCCCTTCTCATAGCCAGAAAATGCCGCAAACGTTCTTTATATCGACCTTCTATGCTGATGGCACTCCGGCCCGGTGCAAGGTGCAACTGAGCGTGTATAATGACGATGATGACAAGCCGAAAAAGCTTTCATTGCGCACCATACAGACAAACAAGTACGGCTTGGCAAAAGTCTCCGATCTTCTTATTCCCGAACTCAGCGATAGTGATTCGCTAGCCGTCGAAGCACACGATGGAAAAGGACTGGACGGCCACGACACAGAGAGAATCTACGGTAACGATGATGATCTCGGCATCGTACGTGTGAACACCTCTCACACCATTCATAAAACTGGCGATCCCATCGAAGTTACGTTGCGCAGCACACGACCAGACGTTCGGTTGACTGTCCAGGTTATTCGCGAAGGCGTGGTGCTGGCGACTCAGCAAACGAAGCTGCGCAACGGACGCGGATTCGTCACATTCCCATATGATCCACGCTTCACGGATGAAGTCGGGATCTTTGCGTTCTCCTTGGAAGAGGAATGGAACCCATCGGTTCTCTTGGAAGGAGAGCGTACCGTCCTTTATCCAAAGAATCGTCAACTCGAAGTAGCGGTTCATCTCGACAAAGACGAGCATCGGCCCGGTGAAGCTGCCGCCGCGCGTTTCACAGTGCGATCTCCTGACCAGAGCGCTGCCGAGAGCGAGTTGGGTATCAAGATTGTTGATCGCGCCGTGGAAGAGCGGGCGCAAACTGATTCCGATTTCGGACAGCACGGAGGGTGGGGATGGTGGCGCTGGTCCTTGTGGTCTTCCAGTGATTCCAGCTTCGCAGGCATTACGCGAAACGACCTGGATCATGTTGACCTTACCGAGCCCGTTTCGCCTGACCTCGACCTGGTCGCGGAATTCATTCTGCAGTCCAGCTATCAGGACTCCTTAGAGATGCTGGAAGACAAATCTCCGGTTGGGCCTGAGGAAGTGTTTTCGAAAATTCTAAGCAAGCAGTTTGAGCCGCTGGATTCGGGGCTGCAGAGTTGGAACGAGCAAGGCAAGTGGGCGCGATCCGTTGACGACTTGGAGATGGTCGGCAAAGAACGTGGCGTAGATGTGAAAGCGCTTCACGATCCTTGGGGCACACCTTATCGATACGAGCCCACTTTCCAAGGCACCGATCAAGTCCTCAGCGTGACATCGGCGGGACCGGATAAACACTCAGGTACGAAAGACCACTTCCAGGCTCACCGAGTCTCCCTGCACTACTTCCTTCACTACGGCAAGCTGATCGAAAGCGCAAGCCATGACCTTATGACAAAGGAAGGACACTTCATCCGTGATCGCGAAACCTTGCAAGCCGAACTGCTAAAGAGTGGTGTGGATTTCAACGCTCTGGCCGACCCGTGGGGTCTTCCGTACGAGACGCGGTTCTCTATATCGGGGTCGTACTACGTGACTGAGATTGTGAGTCACGGAGAGCATCCACAGGTAACAAAAGAGAACCACGGCACTATCGTCTGGACTGACCGTGTCGATTACTTCGTCAAATCGCGCGAGAACATCAATAAAGTTCTGACAGCGCATTTGAACTCCGGAGGGTCATACCCGACGACTGAAGCGGGATTCAAGGAAATTCTGCGAAAGGCAGGAGTCGATCTGGATGAACTGCGCGATCCCTGGGGACACGCATATTACGTTGCGTTCCAGAAGTTGGCGCAGTACAGCGATCGTGTGAAGATCCAGCAGACCAGCAGTTCCGGCGAACGAGTGGGCGAGCCGGTAACTCTCGTTCGTCAGGATGTGCGAGTGCTGAGCGCCGGTCCGGACGGGAAGCTCGGCACACAGGATGATTTCCAGGTTGCAAATTACTCGATTCTAGTTTCGGCGCAGAGTGCCAAAGATGCTGCTCCGCAGCCGGCACCGACAGGCATGAGTCTCGCCACGGGCACTGGTGCAATCGTCGGAATCGTCGTGGACCCCACCGGTGCTGTGATCTCCGGTGCCACGGTGGAAGCAACGCTTGAGGACGCCGACGAAAAACACACGGCCGGTACGGACAACATGGGTCGTTTTGAGCTAAAGGATCTGCGACCAGGAGTGTACGACATCAGAGCCTATGCACGCGGATTTCGAGCGCTTGAAGTAAGAGCTGTACTGGTGCAGGCGACCAACGTAACGCAAGTGAGCTTTGAACTCTCCGTCGGCACCGCGACAGAGACGGTCGAGGTAGAAGCAGCGGCGGCTCCTGTGGAAACGACGATGAGTTCAGTTGCCGTGGTAAACGCACAGAACATTGTAACTCTCGCGAAATTGTCGCCGGGAGTTGCGAACATCATCACAAACTCTGGGGCGATGAGCACTCCCCATGTGCGACAGGATTTTCCCGAAACGATGCTCTGGGAGCCTGCTCTCGTCACAGACCGGCGAGGGCATGCCAAACTCGATTTCAAACTTGCAGACAACATCACGACATGGAAATTGACAGCGATCGGTTCTACAAAGAATGGAGAGTTGGGCCAAGCGGAAAAAGACCTCCGCGGCTTTCAGCCGTTTTTTGTTGAACATGATCCGCCTCGCGTTTTGACTCAGGGTGATGAGATTGCCTATCCGCTCGTGCTCCGGAATTACCTGGACAAACCGCAGCTTCTGAAGGCAACGATAAAGCCGGAGTCATGGTTTGCGCTGCTTAGCTCTAGCGATGTGCCCGTGCATGTAGAGGCGGGAGACGCCGCTCACGCGCTGTTTCGCTATCGAGCTGTGGCGTCCGTCACAAACGGCAAGCAGCAGGTCGTAGCGGCAAATTCGGAAGTCAGCGACGCCGCCCAGAAGCCTGTTGACGTTCATCCTTTCGGTCGTCCGATTTCGGTGACAGCTGCCGACGTGATTAACCAGAAAGGCGCGCTCACCGCCAGTGTCCCAGAAGATGTGATTCCGGGTTCGCTACAGGCGCGAGTGAAAATCTATCCCAATCTACTCGCGCATGTTGTCGAAAACCTGGAGGCAGGACTTGAAAAGCCGAACGGATGCGGCGAGCAGACAATTTCCTCCACGTATCCGAGTCTGCTGGTTGCGGAGATCTATGCCAAGACTGAGCCACAGCCGGCGATCGCTCTGAAAGCCCGCAGGTATCTGGCCGCTGGATACGAACGCCTGTTGCGTTACCAAGCGGAATCGGGCGGGTTTTCCTATTGGGGACATGGGGAGTCCGCTGACGTGGCGCTCAGCGGATACGCGCTGGAGTTTCTCGACCATGCAGCCAGCTTGATCACCATTGATGATGGCGTTTTCCAGGCGGCGGAAGAATGGCTTCTCCAGCAACAGGGGCCCGACGGCGCATGGCGCGGACATTGGGACAAGAACGACAAAGACGCCTTGCTATTAACCGCCTACATTGCAGAGACATTGGCTGCACTAGAGAAGAAAAACCTAGCAAAGCCTGACGCGCGTCATGCCGGCCTGGAACGCGCCCTGACCTTTCTTGCCGCTCATCGCGCTTTGATGGATGAACCGTACATTGCCGCCAGTTACGCCCTCGCGGCGAAAGCCACGGCGAATGAGAAAGTACAAGTCGATTTGTTGAATTGGCTACGAACGAGTGTGCACGAGCAGAACGGCGGGGCCTATTGGATGCTTGAGCGGAATACGCCATTCTATGGCTGGGGACGTACGGGCCAACTGGAATCAACCGCTCTTGCCCTTCGAGCTTTGGCGAGCGGCGCAAATCCTTCACAAGACGATCAGGCCTTGATCCGAAAAGGTCTTCTTTTCCTTCTGCGCAACGAGGACAAAGATGGCATGTGGTACTGCGGGCAAACGACGGTTCATGTGCTCAAAACACTGCTGGCGATGGTGTCGTCTCGCAGTAGTGAGATCGGCGGCAAACTCTCCATTCGGGTCAACGGCAAAGAATCGACCGTTCTGGATCTTCCGCCCACTCAAACCGTCGCCGCCCCGATGGAGGCTGATATCAGTACGTTGATGGCGGCAGGTGAAAACCGCGTTGAACTGGATTCCACGACTCAAGGCATGATGAGTGTCCAGTTAGTAGCCGACTCGTACGTCCCCTGGGAAAGCAACATCGCGGTCACATCGAAGCCCGATGCCAACGCAACCAGCGCGCTACGGTTCTCTGTTGAGTACTCGAACACGAAACTCGGCACCGGCGAGAATGTCGAATGCCGAGTGCGCGCTGAACGCCTAGGATATCGTGGGTACGGCATGATGCTGGGTGAGGTTGGCTTACCTCCGGGCTCAGATGTCGATCGCGAGAGTCTGGAGCACGCACTCCAAGGAAATTATTCGGTCTACCGATATGACGTCCTACCGGATCGCGTGATCCTGTACATGTGGCCTGAAGCGGGCGGCTCTAATTTCAGTTTTCGGTTCCGGCCACGATTTGGCATGTCAGCAGAGACCGCTCCATCACTGCTTTATGACTTCTACAATCCCGAGTCATCAGTGACTCAGAAACCGCAGCACTTCGACGTGGCGCAGGGTCAAAACAATTAGGATTCGGAACGATCGTGTACAGGGCATTCTTCGTTATTAAAGGATACGGCTAATTCCTTTAATAACGCGATCGCTTATTAAAGACTCCCTGAGCAAGGGAACGCAACTCCTGGTGCGCAGCGCCCCGGCATTCGTTTCGAACGCGAGTGAAAAGTACACCGAACGGGCTCGAACCCTGTTCGAGCTTGTGCGAAAAACATCCGAATCAGCTCGGGGGTACGGAACCGACCTAAGCCGAAGGCTTAGGGATGGTGTCTCTCTTCTCCGTTCTTCTTTCTCCGAAAACGAACTTGGCGGAAATGCGATGGCAGCGATCTCCTGCGATGGCGGCCCCCCAACAACTTCTATCGACTCGACCCTGATTCTTGCTTCTAGAAACAGCGTGCACTGGCGCGGTTTCCGTGCTACATTGAGGTTGTGAAGCGCCAGCTTCAATTTCGATTGTCGTTACGACTCCGTCGATCCCGACTGAGTTATTGATTCCTGCTCAAATTTAAGCGTTTAGGCCCGTGGCGGAACTGGCATACGCAGCTGCCTCAAGAGCAGCCTTTCTGTGGGTTCAAATCCCACCGGGCCTACCAGAATTCTCTCGTTCTTTGACAATTCAACGGAGAGTGGGCCGGACGGTAAGGCACTTGTCTGCTAAACAAGGGTTCTCGCAAGGGGCTAGCGGGTTCGACTCCCGCACTCTCCGCCATCGCGGAAGGTACTGCTGAATGGTCGGCAACTGGTCCTGAAAACCAGAGCGTCGTGACGAGCGACGGGCGTTCGATTCGTCTACCTTCCGCCAAGTTTGCACAGGTGCGTGAGCCCGGCCGAAACGGACCGGCTGTAACCCGGTCTCCCCAAGTGGGACGCGGAGGTTCAAATCCTCCCCTGTGCACCATGTGCCAGCGTGCGCGAATTGGAATAGCGGCCTGTCTTAGAAACAGGTGTTTGAGAGTTCGAATCTCTCCGCTGGCACCAACCTCTTTCTGTGGATACGACGCACAGATCTGGAAAGACTAGAGTCTCGGATCAACAGGTTCGCTTTCCAAGGCAAGAACTCCAAACACGCACTCGTGAACTCGGCGAAGCGGCTCCTTGTGGACGAAACGCTCCAACGCTTCTATTCCGAGCGCGAATTCGCGAAGAGCCAGCGATCGTTTCGCACCCAAGCCTCGGCTCTTCAGCCGGCTCAAGTTCTGCGGTAGCGTGTATTCGGGGCCGTAGATGATTCGCAGATACTCACGCCCTCTGACTTTTACAGCTGGTTGTGCCAAACCCTTCGCACCTTTTGCGATGAATTCCAGAGGCTTCACCACCATGCCCTCGCCACCACGCGCCGTGAGCTCTTCCCACCACTGAATGCCTTTGGC
>Ga0187771_10004031_pt1 | contig 10324 bp, 6 predicted proteins | sample 0116_SJ02_MP15_1_FD_133139 | JGI IMG/M metagenome (GOLD analysis project Ga0187771, IMG submission 133139) | Tropical peat soil microbial communities from peatlands in Department of Meta, Colombia - 0116_SJ02_MP15_10_MG | ecosystem: Environmental > Terrestrial > Soil > Wetlands > Peat | place... | reverse complement strand
TCGAATATACAGTTCGCTGTCGATCCTGCAACCGGTCGGATGGTCGTGATCGAGATGAATCCGCGCGTGTCGCGCAGCTCGGCGCTAGCGTCGAAGGCGACCGGTTTTCCGATCGCAAAAATCGCGGCGCGGCTCGCAGTCGGCTATTGGCTTGATGAGATTCCGAACGACATTACGCGGATGACGCCGGCGTGCTTTGAGCCGACGATCGACTATGTCGTAACAAAAGTGCCGCGCTTCACGTTCGAGAAGTTTCGCGGCGCCGTCGACGAACTGGGTCCGCAGATGAAATCCGTCGGCGAGGCGATGTCGATCGGGCGCACCTTCAAGGAATCGATGCAGAAGGCGCTGCGCTCGCTGGAAATCGGATCCCACGGCTTCGAAAGCCGAGTCAACGGCCTCAGTCGTGAGGCGGCGCTAAGCGAAGTGCGCGCTCGCCTCGCAACTCCGAACAGCCATCGAATCTTTTATCTCGCCGACGCGTTTCGGCTCGGACTTTCGAATCAGGAAGTACACAAGCTAACGAAAATCGATCCATGGTTTCTCGATTCCATCGAGGAAATCGTCAAGACGGAATCGCGGATCGGCGCGGGCGACCTCGATCGCGCCCGGATGCTCGAACTGAAGCAGATGGGATTTTCCGATCGACGTATCGCGGATTTGCGCGGCGTCGACGAGGCCTCGATTCGCAAGCTCCGAATCGATCAGCGCGTGCATCCGGTCTTCAAGCTCGTCGATACCTGCGGCGCGGAATTCCAGGCCTTCACGCCATATTTCTATTCCACCTACGAGACAGACGAAGAGGCCGCGCCGGACGATCGTCGCAAGGTGATGATTCTGGGCGGCGGCCCGAACCGTATCGGACAGGGAATCGAATTCGACTACTGTTGCGTGCACGCCGCGCTTGCTCTGCGTCAGGCGGGTTTCGAAACCATCATGGTGAACTGCAATCCCGAGACGGTGTCGACCGACTACGATACGTCGGACCGCCTCTACTTCGAGCCGCTGACGTTCGAAGACGTGATGGAGATCGTGCGGTTCGAGAAGCCGTGGGGCGTGATCGTCCAGTTCGGCGGGCAGACTCCGCTTAAGCTTGCCGTCGCTCTCGAACGCGCCGGTGTGAACATCCTGGGGACGCCGCCCGACGCGATCGATCGCGCCGAAGATCGCGAGCGCTTCAATGCGATGGTCGAAAAGCTCGGATTAAAGCAGCCCAAGGGCGTTTTGGCGCGCGGTCTCGACGAGGCCGTCGCTGGAGCCGCCACGATCGGTTATCCCGTCCTGATTCGGCCGTCGTACGTGCTTGGCGGTCGCGCGATGGAGGTTGTTGCCGACGAAGCCTCGCTGCGCCGCTACGTGACCACCGCGTTGCAGGCCTCGGAGCGTCATCCGCTGCTGATCGATCGATATCTGTCCGGCGCTATCGAGGTCGATGTCGACGCGATTTCCGACGGTGAAACCGTGGTCATCGGCGGAATCATGGAGCATGTCGAACACGCCGGTATCCATTCCGGCGACAGCGCGTGCGCGCTTCCGCCTCGAACGCTGCCAAAAGAAATTCAGCAGGAACTTATCGAGCAGACGCGGATGATGGCGCGCGAGCTCGGCGTTGTCGGCCTGATCAATGTGCAGTATGCGATCCATCGAGGCGAGGTTTTCATCCTCGAAGTGAATCCGCGCGCATCGCGAACGATTCCGTTTGTATCAAAGGCTATCGGCGTTCCGCTCGCGAAGCTGGCGTCGCTGGTGATGAGCGGAAAGAAGCTGCCTGAGCTGGGATTCAGCACTGAGCGCGTGCCGGCGCATGTGGCGGTCAAGGAATCTGTTTTCCCGTTCGTGCGCTTCCAGGGCGTCGACACGATACTCGGGCCGGAGATGAAGTCGACGGGCGAGGTGATGGGCCTCGACGGCTCGTTCGCGATGGCGTTCGCCAAGGCTGAGATTGCTGCATCGACCGACCTGCCGCTGGGGGGGACTGCGTTCGTGAGCGTCCGCGACGCGGACAAGGTGGATATTGAACCGATCGTTCGCGGACTCGACGAACTCGGTTTCGGTCTCCTGGCGACACGCGGAACGGCGCGACGCATACGCGAGTTCGGCATCGAATGCGCGGACATCAACAAGGTTGCTGAAGGAAGCCCGCACATTGTCGACCGAATGAAGGAGAGCGGCATAACCGTCGTGATAAATACTCCGGATGCGGACGCTGCCGCGGATTCGTTTTCCATCCGGCGCACGGCGCTTGAGCTCAAGATTCCGTATTTCACCACGATCGCGGGCGCGCTCGCCGGAGTTGAAGGGATCAGGGCGCTGAAGCGCGAACGTTTTGAAGTGCGCGCACTGCAGGACTACCACCAGAGCTGATCGCGGCTCGGCGCGACGCCATGCGTTGCGAAGAAGCGTCAGCGTTTGATGGAACTTCGATGCCGGCGAACATTGCAGTCGATACATCAAGCGCGACGTTGCTGAGAACGCCGGTCTCCTCCGTTACCGGTGTCGGTCCCAAGCGCGCGGCGGCCTTGGCCGAGCGGGGAATCGAGAGCCTCGAAGATGTCCTGTTCAATCTTCCTGCGCGTTATCAGGACTGGCGCGATCAAAGGTCGATTAAAGAACTCAAGCCGGGGATGAACGCGGCGGTGTCAGGCGTGCTCGCCGCCGTGCGCGATCATCCGCTTCGCCGCAACCGATGGCGTCGGATGTTCACGGCGCGACTCGACGCCGACGGAGTTTCGCTTGATCTCGTGTGGTTCAACCTGCCCGGGTACATGCGCGGACGGCTCCCCGAGGGCAAGCGCGTAACTGTGTATGGACGCGTCACCGAGTCGCCGGACGGCACGATGCAGATTGTCCATCCGGAGTTGCGTGTCGATGACGACGGCGCGCCGCCCGAACCCGGCATACGCGCCGTTTATCGAATCCCGACCGAAATTCCGCAGAGGCTTTATCAGAGCCTCGTAGCTACTGCTCTCGGCAGAGCGGAGTCATTGTCAGGGGCGATTCCAGAAGCGATGCGCCGTCAGCATGGCATCGCTTCGCTCGGCACAGCCTTGCGAGCAATCCATCACCCGTCCGACGACGCCGATATGGCCGAGCTGAAAAGCGGTCGCTCCGCCGCGCATCACATGCTCGCGCTCGACGAACTGTTCACGTTCGAACTTGCGATGTGTATCGAACGCGAGCGCAGCGCACGTCGCTCAGGTCTGAGTCTCGACGCCAAAAGCAAACTGTCCGAGGCGTTTGTTCGGGATCTTGGCTTCGAGCTGACACGTGATCAGCGGACCGCTATCGAAGAGATCCGTCACGATCTCGAATCGACGCGGCAGATGAATCGAATCCTGATTGGCGATGTCGGCTCCGGAAAGACCGCCGTTGCGTTCTGGGCCGCAATTCGCGCGATCGAGAGTGGTGCGCAGGTTGCGATGATGGCGCCGACCGAGATCCTCGCCGAGCAGCACTTCGCCGCGTTCCAGCGCTTGTGCGGTCCGCTGCGAATTGAGTCCGCGATCCTGACCGGTCGCACCGCGGCCGAACAGCGCCGCACAATCCGCGATGGGCTTTCTCGCGGAGTGTTGCCGATCGTGTTTGGCACGCAGGCTCTGATTCAGGAAAAGGTGCGCATCGCGAAGCTGGGCCTCGGCATCATCGACGAGCAGCATCGATTCGGCGTCTTCGATCGGGCGCGCCTCAAAGCGCTGGGCCCCGAAGCTAACGTACTGATGATGACGGCGACGCCGATTCCGCGCAGCCTTGCCATGGTGTTGTTCGCGAATCTCGACGTTTCGATTCTTGCAGCGATGCCCCCGGGGCGCGTACCGATCCGCACCGAAACGTTCGATGCTTCCGAGATCGATCGCGTCGACGAAGCAGTCGCGGCGGAGATTGCGGCCGGGCGTCGCGCCTACTATGTCGCCCCGCTGATTGCAGACAACGATGATCCCGATGCGGAGCCTTCCGAGCCGAAATCCGTCGAGGCTGCCGCCACCCGCCTGAAGCGCGGCGCGCTCAGGAACGCGAGAATCGCAACGATTCACGGCCGGATGCGCCCGGCAGATAAAGACGCGGCGATGCGCGCGTTTCGCGCCGGAGACATCGACGTTCTCGTTTCGACGACGGTGATTGAGGTCGGCATCGATGTGCCCGAAGCTTCAGCGATCGTGATCGTCGCCGCCGAACGCTACGGGCTGGCGCAATTGCATCAGTTGCGCGGACGTGTGGGGCGCGGCGGCACGCCGTCGCGATGCCTTCTGGTCAAGTCTGGCGGCGCGGAGGAAAAATCGAGCGAGCGTCTGGACGTGATGACGCGATGCGCAAGCGGCGATCAGATCGCGCAAGCGGACCTCGATATGCGCGGGCCGGGCGACCTGCTGGGCGCGCGTCAAAGCGGTGCGCTGCCGCTGCGGTATGTCTCCTACGTTCGCGACGCCGCGACGATTCGCTTCGCGCGCGAGATGGCGGAGCAGTGGCTGGCGAGCGATCCGCGCCTCGAAAGCCCGGAGTCGCAGCCTGCGCGTGGAGGGTTGAAAGCGATGCTCGCGTTAGGATTCAGTCTGGCGGATGTTGGATGAGCCATGGCTTCGCGCGAGACACCGACCTACAAGAAACGTGCGCAGCGCAAGGGCGACGGTCCTGAGACGCGGCGCGAATTCTCAGCGGGTGGTGTCATATGGCGGCGTGAAGACGGTCGCGTGCAAGTTGTGATGGTCCGACCTGCAGGCAAGAACGTGTGGACGTTGCCCAAAGGCAGGCTGGATGCGGGAGAGAGCATGGTCGACGCGGCGGCGCGCGAGACGCGCGAGGAGACCGGGCTCCAGGTCACAGCAGGCGAGAAGCTCGGCGACATCTCCTACGTGTTCTCATGGCACGATTCACCGGACGCTCCGGTCGTACGAATCTTTAAGCGCGTGCGCTATTTCCTGATGACTCCGACAGGCGGGGATCTTTCGCGGCACGACAGCGAGACGGAAGTCTCCGCGTGGTTCGATCTGAACGACGCACTGAGTCGCGCGGCCTACCGCGGTGATCGCGAGATACTGGAGAAGGTCCGCGATGCGGTTGCGAAACTGTGATCGCTTCGTACACCTGATGCTGCGCGCCGGGTAGCGATCGGTGCAGGTGTCGCGCGCCGGATCGTGCTCGATTTCCATACTTCGCGCATCACTTCGTTAACATTTCCGACACCGCCTACTACTAAAACTGCCTCGGATTTGACGTCGAGCACGACCGGCACATCCTTGCCTGCGAACTCATGCAATTTCGGTCCGTAGGCGCGGGCGAAGCTCTGCGCGCTCGGTTCATCGATCAACACGATCATCCAGATGAGGGCCACTTCGTCGCCGCGATGTAGGATGAGCATCTTGTCGCCGGACCATTTGCGCGCCAGCGCGATTTCCGGCGCGTCTTTGGCGAAGGCGCGCTCCAGGATGACGTGCAACGAGAGCTGGCCGTATGAGTCCTCGTCGACGCGCTTCCATCCGGGCATCGCGCGCTCCCAACCATCGATTTTGATCTGCGCGGGATGGGTGCGATTCCGAAAATACAGCGCAGGCTCGATGATCTGCTGCGTCGATTCGGGCGGATCGCGATAGAGATTATCGACTGCGGGCCATCCTCCGCGTTTGTATGCTTCGGCGACGAAGTTGACGCCGTCGGAATACTGGAACATCAGCGGCTCGGCGAGTCCCGCCGGAGTATCCTTTGATTGCGCTGCAAAGCTCTGCGGCAGCGATTCGAGTCGCGATGAAAGTTCGTCGGCGTTTTGATTATTCATCGCGCCCATGATGCATCCGAAACCTGCCAGCGTCGCATCGCCTTCCGCAACGGATTTCAACGCAAGCTCGGCATCTCCATTGTCGCGAAGTCCGTCGAGTTTTTTGTCGATATCGAAGTTCTCATCCTGAAGCGCATGCGTGAGTTCGTGCGCCAGAAGCATCTCGCCGACCAGGTCGCGTCGGATGACGAATTGAAGGGTGCTTGGCCAAAATCCGATTTGGTAGGAGCCTTCAACCAGGACCATCTGTTGGCCGCGCGGATCGTAAAATCCGGCAATCTGGTTCTTCAGCAGTTTGACGGTCTCTTTCTTCAGGTCGATTCCATTGGGATAAAGGCCCACCATCGCCCCCGCGCGACCGTCAGCATCCAGTTGCTCATCGGTATAGTCGCGCGCGAGGTCTGCAAGGACCATCTCCTCCACTTGGCTGGGAGTCTTCGCGACTACTGGCACTTCGGATTTGAAGCGCAGCTCGCGAATATTCTGAAGGCGCGTTTCGATTTTGTCCGCGTTGCTTTGATCGACGCGCCCGCCGTGCACCAGCATGTATGCGCATCCCGCGACGGCCACGAGCAGAATTGCGAAAAAGGCGAGCCTGCGTTGAACCCGAAATCCGGCGGCCGCGCTCATTCGCTGACAATTACCATCGGATAACTGTATCGCAATGAGCAGGCGTCAGCTCTATGGACCGCATCGATGCGGCTGCTGAAGGCGCCCATCCGAACGCGATAGTAGTGTTGACGGCCCGCGCTGACCCGCAAAACGCGTACATCGCCGTAGCTGCTCGACAGGTCGCGGCACACGCGATTCGCGCTCGACGAGTTCGAGTAGCATCCCGCCTGCACGTAGTAGCGGATGGGAGTGCCGGGCATGCGACTACCCGCCGGCACGCTCGGCACATCCATCCGAACGCGAGCGGTGCCCATGTCGGTGATGCCGAGGATCGTCGCGGCGCGATGGGACAAATCGATCTTGCGGCCTTTCTTATAAGGTCCGTGGTCGTTGATGCGTACCTCGACGGATCTGCCGTTGGCCAGATTGGTCACCATCACGTAGCTGCCGATGGGGATGACGGTCGAGGCCGCGGTGAGGTCCTCCTGATCGTATATCTCACCGTTCGCCGTGCGATGTCCGTTGAAACCGGGACCGTACCACGACGCTACGCCGATTATCGCGCCCTTTGTCGGCGGTGTCACCTGAGGAGACGGAGGCAAAGGCGCCGGCGCTGGAGGGGGCGCGGACCGAAACAACGAGCATCCGCCCGCTGTCAGCATCACGATCAGCACGCATATGCCGATACTACGCCGCATCCCGATTCCACGCCGCACCGCACCCCTGCAGGCTTGTCGGAATTATACGGCATTGGCCTCGCCTTCCGAAACCTCAGCGAAGGCCACATGACGATTCCTCACCGCGCGTGCTAGCATTCCAAGACACCTGTCGAAGCCACGATGCCGATAACCAGGACTGCGATCGAAGATATCGAAGCTCGCACGCTCGCTCCTTACGCGATGCTTTCGCGGGAGAGCCGCGGAAGGCGATTCTCAGAGCCGGAGCATCCGATGCGAACCTGCTTCCAGCGCGATCGCGATCGCATAGTGCACTCCGCCGCGTTTCGCCGCCTCGAATACAAGACCCAGGTCTTCGTGAATCACGAGGGCGACTACTATCGTACGCGACTGACGCACACGATTGAGGCAGCTCAGATAACGCGTACAATCGCGCGTGCGCTTGCGCTGAACGAGGAACTGGCTGAAGCTGTCGCGCTCGCGCACGATCTCGGCCATACGCCGTTTGGGCACGCGGGAGAGGAAGTGCTCGACGAATTGATGACCGAGCACGGAGGTTTCGATCACAACGCCCAGAGCCTCCGCACCGTCGATTGGATCGAAACGCGCTATCCGAATTTCCGCGGGCTGAATCTGACGTTCGAGGTCAGGGAAGGTATAATCAAGCATTCGCATTTTCAGAATCGACCCGCGGCGCAGGAGTTCGATCCTTCAACGTACCCGTGTCTGGAAGCGCAAATCGTTGATTTAGCAGACGAGATCGCATATCTCGGCCACGATATCGACGACGGGCTCAAGGCGGGAATGCTCACCCACGCGGAGCTCAACGAATCTTCCTTGTATCAAGAGGCAAATCAGGCCGCGCGTGCGGCAGCCGCGAGTGCACCGGCTAATATCGAGCGCTATCAGACAGTGCGGCGGGTTATAAACGCAATGACCACCGACCTGATCGGCAGCATCGCAAGCGAGGTCGAAAGTTCGCAAATCGATTCGATTGCGCGAGTGCGCGCCGCGAATCGCCCTCTTGCGGCATTCTCGCCAGCGATGACCGAGCGCGTCGGCGAGCTCAAGACGATCATGCGGGAGCGGCTGTATCGGCATTATCGCGTTATAAGGATGACGGAAAAGGCCGGCAGGGTGCTGGAAAGCCTCTTCAATGCGTATATGAGCGAGCCGCGGCAGATGCCGGGGCACGTGCTCGCGATGCACGAGCGCGACGGGGAATCGATCGCGCGAATCGTCGCAGACTATATCGCCGGGATGACCGATCGCTTCGCGCTCGACGAATACAAAAAACTCTTCGATCCCGACGAGCGCGTGTGATCCGCCGATGCGTCAGACCAGATCGCTAATCATCCGCTCCGAGGATCACCTTAACGACAGACTCGGTGTGATTTTTCTCGTGGGTCCTGACGAGATTGGGGACATCGCGATCGAACGCCTGGGCGAATACTTCGGACGCGGAGTGCATATCATCAAGGCGGTGGTCGCCCGGGATCGCGTCGAAGTTGAGGTCGAGGCGAGCTGGTTTCCCGAGGAATCGAACCGTCTCGTCGAAGCCGCCGTGCGTCTGCGTGAGCGCAAGCTTTATCGCTCTGCGCAGTCGCTGCTCAAGGAAGCGATAGAACTCGATCCTCTCAACGCCAATGCGCTGTTCGAATCGGGACTGATTCTCGCGCACAGCGGGACGCATTCCGAGGCGCTTGCGATGTTCGTGCGCGCGCGCGAGACCGGACCTGAGAACGCCGCGATGTTCAACGCGATGGGTGCGGCGTGCATCAAGCAGGAGCGCGCATCGGCGGCGATCGGATATTTGCGGCGTGCGCTGGAGCTGGAGCCGAAGAACTTCATGGCCCGTAGGATGCTCGGCGGGCTCGGACACAAGCCGCCGGCGGCGGAACGACCGAAGCCCGACAAATCCGACCGCGCCGCAAAGACCAAATCGAAGTAGACCGAAGCTCACCAATCGTTGCGGCGCTGGCGCAGGTGCGCCTAAGATTCGGGTATGCCCGAACAGGAAATCCTTTTCATGCGCGGCGCCTTCGCGCCGCTCAAAGTCGAGCGCGCCGAGGGGGCCTATCTTGAAACCAACGTCGGCAGGATTCTCGACGCCGGAAGCGGCGCGGTCGTTGTCAATATCGGCCAGGGACGCGAGGAACTCGCGAAAATTGCCGCCGATACGATGGCGCGCCTCAACTATATCGTGCCGCTTTGGGTTTCCGAGGAACGTGAGCGCCTGGTTCGGCGGCTGGCGGGATGGACGCCGGCCGGTCTGAATCGATTCTTTTTCACCAGCGGGGGATCGGAATCGGTCGAAGCCGCGCTGAAGTTCGCGATTCTATACCAGAAGGTCAAGGGCAGGATGTCGCGCAAGAAGATCATCTCGCGACAGTTCTCGTATCACGGCAATACTCTTGGAGCGCTCTCGGCAGGCAGCACCCTGCGCCGCGCCGATTACGAGCACGTGCTGTTCGATTGGCCGAAAATTCCACCGTCGTTCTGCTATCGATGTCCGTGGAACAAGACGTATCCCGGATGCGATATCGATTGTGCGAACGCACTCGAAGAGGAGATTCAGCGCCAGGGCGCCGAGAATATCGCGGCGTTTATCGCGGAGCCGATGATGGGAGCGAGCGGCGGTTCGGTTCCACCGGTAAAGGAATACTGGCCGCGACTGCGCGAGATTTGCGATCGTTACGAAATCCTGTTGATCGCCGACGAAGTGATGACCGGGTTCGGACGGACGGGACGACGTTTCGCCGTCGATCATTGGAATGTGAAGCCCGATATCCTTGTCGGTGGCAAAGGGCTCACCGGCGGATACATGCCGATGGGGATGATCGCGGTCGACGAGAAGATCGTGACGCAGTGCGAGTCCGCAGGCGTCGACTTCATGTTCTATACCTACAGTTGTCATCCCCTTGCCTGCGCGATCGCCGATGGCGTGCTCGCGATCATGGAACGAGAGAAACTCGTCGAACGCGCGGCAGAGGTGGGGGCGCGGATGGGCGCTCATTTAAAGGAGGAATTGTCGGGACATCCGATGGTCGGCGATATCCGCGGCGTCGGGATGTTCTGGGGAATCGAATTGGTGCGCGACAAGAAGACCCGCACGCCGTACCCACCGGAATTGAAATGCACGAATCGTGTGCTTGCGGCGGCGATTCGACGCGGACTGTTCTTCTATCCGTCGACCGGGATGGCGGGGAAGGCGGGCGGCGATGCGATGATGATCACGCCACCGTATGTAATCAACGACAACGATATC
>Ga0187771_10004030_pt1 | contig 10324 bp, 10 predicted proteins | sample 0116_SJ02_MP15_1_FD_133139 | JGI IMG/M metagenome (GOLD analysis project Ga0187771, IMG submission 133139) | Tropical peat soil microbial communities from peatlands in Department of Meta, Colombia - 0116_SJ02_MP15_10_MG | ecosystem: Environmental > Terrestrial > Soil > Wetlands > Peat | place... | reverse complement strand
TTCTGTTTTATCATGGAAGACATTTCTTCAAGTGACGAGGAGGTCTCCTCGATGGCAGCCGCCTGTTCGGATGCTCCTTGAGCGAGCTGTTGGCTTGAGGACGAAACCTGGCCGGACGCGGCGGCTACCTGAGCGGCACTCTCGGCCAAACCTTTAGTGATGCGCCGGATGGGTTTTGAAATGCTGCTGCCAATCAAGCCCGCAATCACGAGGCTGAGGATCAGGAGAATACCGGCTTCGATACCGAGATTCTTTTCAAGTTTCCAAACTTCTTTCATAATGTCATCAAAAAAGGTTCCGCTGGCAATTGCCCACTTCCATTCAGGGATGCTTTTCACGTAGGAAATCTTTGGTCTTTCTATCCCTGCGGCGTCTTTCCAAAAGTAGGTTAAAGTGCCTCCACCTTTCTTGGCTGTTTCGATAATATTGACAAACATCTTGTCCCCTCTGGCATCTTTCAGATCAAGGATGTTTGTCCCTACCAACTCCTTCCTGGGATGTGCAAGCATATTGCCGTCCCAGTCATTGACCCAAAAGTATTGATCGGAGTCGTAGCGCAGCGCGGAAATAGAATCCAAGGCCCGTTTTCGAGCTTCTTCTTCCGAGATTTCGCCAGCCTTGGCGTGGGTCTGATATTTATTAATCATGGAAGTGGCTGTTTCCACAAGTCGTCGTGTTTGTTCTTCGCGTTCATGCTTGAGCGCGGTTGCAATAGAACTAGCGCTGATTATGAAAATACCGGCTATGCCCAGCCCTGCAATACCTATAAGCAAGTATATCCGAGCGTTTACGTTCAAGCGCGCAAGCAGCCTCGCAAACATGGCAACTCCTTTCGAGAGGTCTGAAAATCAGCTTCGATTAGATTGACCCTGGCTAGAATTGCTAATCGGCAATTCCATCTGCGAGCTTCAAATTTTTTTTGCATGAAAGCAAGAACTTGCCGTGAACACCTACGGAAACCGGACGAAGATCATCGAAGGACACGTTTCTACAACTCAGTCCTGTGCACTCAGTCCCTGTCTTAACACCCAGTCAAGATATTGCGGCAGTCCGCGAGCGACGGGAAAGGATATGATTTCGGGGACTTCGTAGCTGTGCAGTTCCCTTATGCGTTCTTGCAGGACCTCGAACTGTGATGTTGCGGCCTTGATGATTATAAGGCATTCCTGTTCGTCGTGAATTTGCCCCTGCCACCGGTAAATAGAGCGGATGCGGGGCACTATGCTGGCGCAGGCGGCAAGGCGCAGTTCCACCAGTGACCGCGCAATCGTGGCGGCTTCCTCTTCACTTCCTGCTGTTACAAAGACGATGGAAATTTCGTCCATTTTCACTGTCTCCTCTCCGCGCCGTACATGTTGAGGGATGGTGAGGTACGGCCAATCGGACATCCGCGGTACAGGCCATGTTCCATGCTGTTACGCTCAGTTCTTAGCAAGGCGCGACCAGTAGCGGCCGTTTTCCCGTCCGGTTTCAATCGGAATGCCAAAAGCCTCTGAAAGCAGGTCGCCCCTTAGTATTTGGTCTTTTTGGCCCTTTGCTGCGCAGCGACCGGATTTAAGCAACAGGACATGGCTGAAGGCAGGCATGATTTCCTCGAGATAATGGGTGACCAAAATCATCGAAGGGCCTCCGGGAGTGCTGCCCAGGTTCTCGAGGGTCGCCAGGAGCTTTTCTCTGGAAACCAGGTCCAACCCTCCGCAGGGTTCATCCAGGATGAGAAGACGCGGCTTATGAATGAGCGCTCTGGCTATGAGCAGACGCTGTTTTTCTCCCTGAGAGAGCACAGCGTAAGGAAGATCGAGTATATTGTCGCACTGGAGCCTTGCGGCAAGGTCGGCGGCTTGTTTGAAATCTCCGGCTTCAGGCTTGTCGAAGATCCCAAGGGAGGCGTATTTCCCGCTCACAATGAATTCAAGAGGCATCTGGGAGGGCGGAACCTGGGCCTGAAGAAAAGACCCTACCCAGCCGATTTTCCTTCGCAAAGCGCGTAGGTCGACCTCACCGAAGCGTTGTCCCAAAACTGTTACATCGCCCGATGTCGGCCAGAGGTATCCGGCGAGGACCTGGAGCAGGGTCGTCTTTCCGGACCCGTTTGCGCCGAGCACGACCCAATGTTCACCAGGTCTTATCTCCCAGGAAATATCCTCAAGAATTAGCCTTCGGTTCCTTACGAACCTGATATTTTTAATGCTGATCCAGGGATTTTCCATTTTGCACTATCACTTTGTTTTCCGAGATATCTTCCTTATGTTCCCCCGAAGACTATTCCGAGTGCCGTGGCGCTTTCCATTGTCCCCTTTTTGCTTCCTCGCGCACCGTGACGGCCTGCACGGATTGGCCGATCATTCCAGTCCTCCATCTTCAGCAAAAGAGTAATACTGGTCGTGGCCGGCAATGATGATATGATCGTGGACTACTATATCCATCTCGCCAAGTATGGTTTTTAGTCTCTGGGTAAGTTGCCTGTCGGCGGCCGAGGGCAGCGGACTGCCTCCGGGATGGTTATGGGCCAGGATTACCGCAGTAGCGCGATGCTTCAGGCTGACTTCAACTATCTGCCTGGGGAAGACAGCGGTCCGGTTCACGCTTCCCTTCTGGACCTGCTCGACGGCTATCAGCTTGTTTTGACTGTCAAGGGCGAGCACGCAGAAGACTTCGTTTCTCTGCGTGCCAAGAAAGGCCCGCAGGTATGAAACCGCGCCCTGAATTGAAGCGAAAGTCTGCTGGCCGCACCAGCGGCTCGACTGGTAAGAATCGAACAGGCGGGGTATAAGAGCAATCAATACTGCGGCATATTCCCCGATACCCTTTACCTCGCGCTGGAGGACCTCGGCAGGGACATCGAACACCGAGGCGAGATTGTTTCCGAACTTATTGAGAAGGTCCTTTGCAACCGGTTTGACGTCTTTTTGTGGAATCGCATAGGTAAGCAGGAGTTCGAGGATCTCGTGGTCATGAAAACCGGCAAGACCGCTTTTGAGGAACCTTTCACGCAGTCTTTTCCTGTGACCCTTAAGGCCTGATTTTTCGGTCGATTTTTCAGCCGGTTCCGGATAGACAGAGTTTTTCATGAGGTGGGGGACCCTCAGCTCGATTGATCGACTTTCTCGCGAAGTTTCCTAAGCAGGGAGTCAAACGATTCATTGGCCAGGATCGACGCAAACTGGTTTCGGTAATTATCCACAAAGCTTATCCCCTCGACCACCACATCGTATACTTTCCACTGCCCCTCACTGTGGCGCAGCCGGTAGTCGATCGAGACGTTATTGTTGCCCTGATAAAGAACGTGCGTTCTCACCAGCGCGTAGTCGCCATCGAGTGTTTCAGAATCATAGACGACCCGTTCGCTTGGGCCTGTATAATTCTCGAGCCGGTTGACGTAAGTGTTGAACAGAAGCAGTTTGAACAGACGGGCAAATTCCTCACGCTTATCCGGGGTCTGATCTTTCCATGGGCGCCCGAGCGCTCTTTTGGCCATCTCGTCGAAGCTAAAATACTCACTCACAATATCGAGGATTTCACTCCTCCTTTTGCGTAGAGATGACGCCTGACCTGTTTGAGACTCGTGCAAAAGCTGCAAGGCCCTCTCTGTGCCGTCATGGATGAGAGCCATCGGCGTCGATTGGCCGGGCGCGGTCGCACAAATAAACTGAGGAGGCACTGCTGACAACAACAAGACTCCCAGAATTATGAAAAGCCTGCCTTTTTTCAATCTGCGCAGCACTCTTCTTCCCCTCCATGAACAATTATGAATCAGGAATTGCAGTCACACAGTCCTGAGCAGCAGGGGAAGCAAGTATAGCGTTGCCTGCCAATTTGTCAATGCACATCGCACTGTGAATCACGGTGAACCTGCTCCTGGAGAATCCATAGCTGCAATCGACGGCTTAAGGTTAATTCCGGTCCTTTCTATCCCTCATAAGCAGCTTTGCAATCGGGCCGATCCGGTCAAAAAAAGGTCTTGCCATTTCCGGGATAAAATAACCTGAGAGTATGGCAAAAACCACCCCGAAGCACAGTCCACCAAGAATGATCGTTGAAAAGGCGGCCAGGAAGGGCGAAAGATGCGGGTCGAACGGATTAGCCTTTCCAGCGGCCCAGGCCGGCAGGAAAGAGAGAGATGACAGGATGACGACTTTGCCCGTACCCGTAAGCAGCCCGGCAAAAACGGCGCCGCCCGACCTGATTTTCCACCAGAGAGTCAAGGCTGCGCAGTAACAAAATAAAGAGGCGGAGCTGGCACAGGCCACCCCCATTGCTCCGGTGTGAACAGCGAGCAGATAGAAGAGCGGGATCATGAGTATGGTTACAGAGGTTCCAAGAACAGCCGGAGAGAGCGTATCGAGCTTTGAGTAAAAGGCTCGGCCAAGCACCTGCTGATATCCCCAGCATGGGACGCAGATAAGCAGAATCTCCAGAAGCCTGGCGGTCTGGGCAGTATCCGAAGGACCGAATCGACCCTGCTGGAAAATCAGCCGTATGAGCGGTTCTGCGGCAAGGATCATCCAGATGGAGAGGGGAACCAGCAGGGTCAATACATTTTGTAGAGCGGAGTTTATTGTCCTGTGGAAACCGGATAGATCATTTTTTGCGAACAGATCGGCCAGAAACGGATAGGAAGCTACTCCGGCGGCCTGTCCCACCACGCTTACCGGCACCATCATGATTCGCCGCGCATAGCTCAACCAACTGATCGCTCCGACTCCGGCAAGTGAGCCGAATATCCTCATGAACTGCTCGTCGAGGACGGTAACGGATTGTCCGATCATGAGCGGGAGCGCCACGAGGATATATTTTTTTAATCCGGGGTGGAAGGCTGAGAGCCTGATTTTCAAACCGCCTCCGGACCTCACGGCGAGCAGGGGCATCAAGAAGTTTCCCACAAAGGAGCCGGCAAGAACGCCCCAGCAAAACCCCTCCATTCCCCTTGCCCGGAGCAGCACTCCTCCGGTTATGATCCCCAGGTTATAGATTATCGAGACCATGGCCGGTATAAAGAACTGTTTGCGCATAAAAAGTATCGCGCTCAGACACGAGCCGCAGAGGAAAAATATTTGAGCCGGCAGGATGATTCTCAGGAAAAAGGCAAGCCGAGAGAGGGCCTCGGCGGTAAGCCCGGGCGCCGCGAGACGAGCGAGCCTCGGCGCGGAAAGGAACGCCGCGAAGGTAAGCCCACAGATCGAAACCGCCACCCAAAAGAAGACGCTTGAAAAAAAGCGCCACCCCTCTTCCTCGTTCTCTTTGAAATATTTGTTTAGAAAGGGGATCAAAGTAATCGAGAAATAGCCTCCTGCAAGCATGTAATTTATGAGGTCGGGGATCACGAAGGCGGCGAAATAGAGGTCGGATTCGCTGGTGGCGCCGAACAGGAGCGAGATCAGCTTGTCTCTGATAAGCCCCATAAACCGAGAGAGCAGGATGCCTGCGCCTATGATCGCAGCTGCCAGCCCGATCTGCTGGCGTGTTTTCCAGAATGCCATGGACAATCGTCAGTCTTCAGTGGTCTGTGGTCAGAAAAAGCTCTTCTCCGACATTCTTTGTCTTTGATTCGAGGTTTCTTTACGCGCCTGTAAGGATACTAAAAACGGTGGTCAGTGGCCAGTAGTCAATGGCTGGAGAGAAGTTTTTTTCCATGGCGGCCGGTGGTCGGCAGTCAGGGATAAGCTTTTCTGAGACTTAAGACTGACGAGTGTGTTCGAAATATTTACACTACGGCGATAATAGCGCTTTTCAAAAAATCTTCGAGAGCGTAGAGTGGTTCTTGGCTTGGATTTCAGCGACTATTCCCTGGTATGGTTCGGAGCGGCGGGGTGATTTGAAATTAAAGCCTTAGTCCTGGTGAATGACCCCGTTCCGATCTCGAACATCACTGACGGTCTTGCGTGATGTGTCGGATTGGCGGTCTTAGAGGAGTCCTTTTGTTGAAGATCGAGGGAATCATTTGGCTTCCAGAAATCGTTGAGAAACTGGAGACAAAGCATCATGTCGAATCGCAGGAGGTTAAAGAGGTCCTGGGCGATTACCCTATTTACAGGTATATTGAAAAAGGCCACCGGCGGGGTGAAAATGTATATGCAGCAATGGGACAAACCAGTGCGGGAAGGTATCTGATCATTTTTTTCGTCTTCAAGGCCGATCATCGTGCTTTGATCGTTTCCGGTCGGGACATGACGCCTGCTGAAAGGACGACATATGAGAAAACAAAATAGCTCCTCTTTATCACGGGCTCGATCATACAAGGAAATCGGTGAATTCTGGGATAGCCACGATTTGGCGGACTATTGGGATCAAACACTGGAGGCCGAATTTGAAGTTGAAATTGAATCGGAGGTGACCTACTACGCGCTTGGGAAAGCACTTTCGGAGCAGGTACGATCACTGGCGCGCAAAGAAGGTATATCGGCTGACACGCTTCTGAATCTGTGGGTGCAAGAAAAGCTTCGGCAGGAAATTAATCAAGCTCCGAGGGATCCGGAGGCGTAGCCTCCCGGCAAGAAAATATAGACAAAATGGGGCGCATGAGACCACTAGACGCTGTGATTGAGCATGTATTTCATTCTTTCCTAATGCGGGGGCAGCAGAGCAATCCAACTACTGATTTGATACGTATTTTTGGTTATATGGAGACAGATCCCCAAATCGTATGTGAATAACTGCTGCTGAATGGGATTACGATGAAACTTGGATTAACAGGGTTGGGAAGGGCAGGCAAGACCATCGTATTCAATGCTCTTACCGGAAGAAGCGGCGAGTCGGTCATGACAGGGGGACAGGTTTTTGCTGCGCTCGGGGTTGTTGTTGTGCCGGACCCGAGAGTGGACTGGCTTAGCAAACTCTACCATCCCAAGAAAACTACACATGCGCAGATTACCTACATGGACCTTCAGGGCATCCCGGGCATGGCTGACAATAAGAGCGAGTATATGTCGCTTCTGCTGACTCATATGAGGCCGATGGATGCCTTTATCATGGTGGTGCGCAATTTTGCCGATCCCGTGTTGGGACCTCCAGACCCGGCAAGGGACCTTAGGGAGCTTCAGGACGAATTTCTCATCGCCGACATGGCGTCTGTTGAAAAACGGCTCGAGAGACTGGACGCCGAACTCAAGCGGGGCAAAAAATCCGTCGGCACGGAAAAAGAACTCCTGGAAAAATGCGCCCAAATCCTCAACGTCGAGCAACCCCTTCGCTCATGTCCCGAACTTGCCAATGCCCCCGAGCTCAGGGGCTATACCTTCCTTTCCGCAAAACCTCTTTTGGTGATCGTCAACAATTCGGATGAGGATGACGTTATGCCTCCTCTTTGCCTAACGTCGGCCGAGGCGATCATCGTCCGTGGAAAGCTCGAGATGGAGCTGGCCCAACTCCCGGAAGAGGAGGCCCAATCTTTCATGCAGGATTTCGGGATAGCCGAATCGGCTCTAGGCAGGGTGATAAAAAGCTCCTTCGCCCTTCTAGATCGGATAACTTTCTTAACTGTGAGCGACGAGGAGGTGAGGGCCTGGACGATTGCCAGGGATACTTACGCCCTAGACGCCGCCGGGGCCGTTCACTCGGATATTCAGAGGGGATTTATCCGGGCGGAGGTTGTCGCATACGAGGATTTGAAAAAAGCAGGCGATTACGCCGTGGCGCGAAAACACGGCACTGTCAGGCTGGAAGGCAAAAATTACCCGGTTCGGGACGGGGACGTGATTCATTTCCGGTTTAATATTTAGCGATCAGAAAAGGGTGTAGAGCACCTTGTCGCCGTCTTTGAAGCCTTTTGCAAGCTCCATGTGCCGCAGCGTTGCGAAGTTGTTTTGAAACTGGGCTTCGCTTATGGCCAGGCGTCTGCAAATCTCCGGGGCTTCGAGGGGTCCTCCGGATTTGAGCAGATTCAAAATCCGCTCTTGAATATGGGTCAGTTGGCGGGCTTTTCCCCCGGCATCCCTGGCGGTCCACACGGCCCAGGGGTCGCAGGTGATGGGCTTTATCCTTCGTTCAAGGTAACAGTCCTCGCAAAGGGTATCACCAAAAAACCCATAAATTTCCTCACCCTCGATCATTGCGCCGCAATTTCTGCATTTGCTCATGATTGCTCCTCAACGCCCAATTGGATTTATCGTTTTGAGGAATTGACCTTACCACTTCCGGTAACTGAGAGCTACAAACATCTTAAGAATCCCGTCAATCCGTCAATCCGGCATGTGTCGTTGACCCGGCGAGCCCAGTCAGGATCTTCTCCGTAACTGATTCTCCACAGAAACGACATCAATCTGTAAACTAATCTTAATAAAGTAGGTTGGGATTTTCTGCCAATATGGCGCTAACCTGGAGAGATTATGGGGCAGGAACAAGAGTTTGAAAGGATAAGAAAGGTCATTTTGAGACGAGTTGGCTGGTTCCTGTGGCCATTTTTTGCCCTGACGACCATGGCGGCAATAATTTCCTATGTGTTACCAAATACCTACAAGTCAACCGCAACCATTCTCATTTTGAACCAGCAGATACCGTCCGCCCTGGTGCCTTCGACCGTCACGACATTTGCGGAGGAGCGGATTCAGGCCATAACTCAGGAAGTGACATCCCGTTCGAGGGTTCTCAAACTGGTGGAGAAGTACAATCTGGTTCCCGACAAAGTCAAGAAGCTCACCACCGAAGATTTGGTGGACGCGATCCGCAAGCGGATTTCATTTCATACGATCAATGCAGAAATAAACAAGGGGGGCGGAGGGACGCCGATGCAGCTAACCATCGCCTTCACGCTCTCTTACGAGGATGAGGACCCAAAGAAGGCCCAGGCGGTGACAAACGAGATAGTTTCCTTTTACCTCGAAAAGAACCTTGAGTCGCGAGAGAAGGTTGCGCGGGGCACGACGGAATTTCTGAGCGAGCAGTTGAAGCAGGAAAAGACGCGCATGGACGATTTACAGAGCAGGCGCGCGGTTTTCCAGAAGGAGCACATGGAGGAGCTCCCGGAATATATGTCGCTTAACATGCAAAAGCTGGAAAGGTGCTATCAGCGGATGAGCGAAATCGAACTGCAGGTTCGTTCGCTCGAAGAACAGCGCTCGGTTCTGAAGGCAAACCAGGCGATGTTGGACCCATATTCAGGCGGGGCCGCATCCAAGGTGATGACCCCTTCGGAGCGGCTTCAGCAGATCCGGCTTGAACGCGCTCACACCCTGTCGAAGTATTCCACGAGCCATCCCACCGCTAAATCAGAAAAACAGGAGATCGCCCTGTTGGAATCCGAAGGTAAAGCCGGCACCGGATACGACCTGATGATGGAAAAACTCAGGGCTGCCGAAGCCAAACTTACAAACCTTAAATCCACTTACACGGAAAAACATCCCTATGTGCAGAGCGCCGAACGGGAAATAAAGATGATAAAGGAGCGAATGGCCAAGCCGGGGGACGCGAAACAGGCGGATCCGAAGCCCACAGGGGGGCCGCCGACCAACGCGGCCTACATCACTCTCCAATCCGAACTGGATAAACTTTCCGTTACCGTTTCATCGCTTCAGGTGGAAAGAAAGCAATTGGAAAAGGATACCAAGAACCTCTTGGAAAAGCTTCAGGTCATGCCCCAGATCGCGAAGGAATTTTCCGAGATGGACGTTGAATACCAGACCGCCAGGAACAATTACAACTCGATAGAGCAAAAGCTTTTGGCCGCAAAAGTTTCCCAGGGGATGGAGGAAGAGAAAAAGGGAGAATCCTTCCAGGTGGTCGAGCCGGCCTTTCTGCCTGAGAAACCGGATAAACCCAACCGGCTTGCCATAATGCTTGTCGGCACGGTGCTGGCGCTGGGATTGTCGGTTGGGACCGCTGTCCTTCGAGAGATTTCGGACAAGAGAATCTACGATCTGGAGGCCCTGCAGAAGATAAGCAGGCTTACCGTTATTTCCGTCATACCGTCTATAACAACCGAGGCGGATATCGCCGCAAGGCGCAGGCGCAGGATCGCCGCAGGGATTGTCGGCATAGGCTCGGTCGTCGTCGCGGTCCTGATTGTCCATCTTTTCTTTATGGACCTGAACGTGATGTACGCAAAGCTGGGTCGCCTGGTTCAAAACAAAATCCCATAGAAACGGATCGCTATTGGAGGATTCATGAGATATCCGACCTGGGGCCGCGACGAATCGCAACCCGCAACCCGTGATTCATTCCGGGAGGAGCCGATATGAGACTTGGGAGAAAACTCGAATCCCGGGACCGGGCAACCCTAAAGGCTGAAGCTAGTTCTGCGAGCAGCGGGCGGCGGCCGGCGGTCCTTGCCCAATGGCTCAGCCGAATTGTTTCAGGGCGTAACGCAGAGCCTGAGAGTGACTGCGAAGCC
>Ga0187771_10004029_pt1 | contig 10325 bp, 8 predicted proteins | sample 0116_SJ02_MP15_1_FD_133139 | JGI IMG/M metagenome (GOLD analysis project Ga0187771, IMG submission 133139) | Tropical peat soil microbial communities from peatlands in Department of Meta, Colombia - 0116_SJ02_MP15_10_MG | ecosystem: Environmental > Terrestrial > Soil > Wetlands > Peat | place... | reverse complement strand
GGTGGAGATGTGCGGATGGGTCCGCGGATCGAGGTCCGGGTTCACGCGGAGGCTGACCGGTGCCTGGATTCCGAGTCGGCGGGCGACTTCGCTCACGCGATGAAGCTCCGGGCGCGACTCGACATTGATCATGAGGATGCCGGCCTTGAGTGCGGCCTCCATCTCCGCGTCAGTCTTGCCCACGCCGGAAAACACGATCTTGCGCGGATCGGCGCCGGTGCGCAGGCAGCGCATCAGTTCGCCGACCGAGACGATATCGAAGCCTGCGCCCATGTCGCCGAAGAGCTTGAGCACACTCAGGTTCGACAGTGCCTTCATCGCGAAGCAGATCAGGGTGTCGCTGCCCTTGAAGGCGTCGCTCAGAACCCTGAAATGGCGGCGCAGCGTGCGAGCGCTGTAAACGTAGAGGGGAGTGCCGAGAGCTTCGGCGAGCTGGTCGGTGGCGACGTCTTCGGCGAAGAGCCGATTGTCCTTGTAAGTAAAATAATTCATCGGTTTATCTGTTAAATCCCGGGTGGCCCGGCTGCCGCGGGCGATCAGGTTCTGCGTCGGGCCCAAAGGCTTCCAGCAGTGACGCTGCTTTTTATCACAGGCGGCGGTGGCGCAAAAAGGGGCGCCCGTCGGCTCGCCGGCTGGTTCGCATCCATCTAAGGTGAATCCGGCGGCGGAGCCGAGCCTGGAAGGCTAAAATTCTCGGGGTTGGGCGGCGCAGCGGGCTTGACTCTAGTGAATTCCACCTCGTTGGAGGGTTCGCTGATATATCCGTCGACGGTCTTGGCGACAATCTGATAGCGGTAGCGGCTATTCGGGGTGGTCTCGCCGTCAACGTAACTGAACTCGTGCTCGACCGAGAAGCGCTCCCTGTCGGTCACCGGGAGCTCGACCAGCGGATCCATCTTCCCGGGGGCGGTCCCGCGAAGAATCACAAAACTTCCCAGATCACGCATCAGATGACCGCCCACGTAATGGGTCGGGCGGTCCCACGAGAGCTTGATACCGGCAGGGTCGGGAGATGCGCGCAGATCCCGGATTTGCTCGGGGCGTACCAGTTCGGGCGCCACTGGAGCACTCTTGACCCCGCATGCCGAAATCCACGCCGCCAGGGCGATAGCCATTAAACCGGATTTTCTCCACCGCATCGTCGCTGTCATCCTCATCGCCGCCCAAGCTTCCTGAGCCGCCGCCGCACCGTGGCTGGGGCCGGTCCGCCGACTATTTTACGCGCCCGAATCGAGTTTTCCGGAGTAAGCATCGCGGCGGCATCGCGACCGAACACCGGCGAGTAGCGGCGCAATTCACTCAGATCGAGATCGCCAATCGATCGGCCCGCACTGGAAGTATCGCGCACCAGCGATCCCACGGCTTCGTGCGCCTCGCGAAACGGCACCCCGCGGGCAACCAGATACTCGGCGAGGTCGGTAGCGAGGGCGAACCCGCCCGCCGCCGCCCGCATCGCCGCGCGATTGAAAGCGATTCGCGGCCACAGTTTTGCGAGCAAGCCGAGCACGGGCTTGATCGTATCGAGCGCGTCGAACACGCGTTCCTTGTCTTCCTGGAGATCGGAATTATAGGCGAGTGGCAGTCCCTTGATCACCGTGAGCAACGCGACCAGATCCCCGACGACGCGCCCGCTCTTGCCGCGAATCAGCTCGAGCAGGTCGGGATTCTTTTTCTGCGGCATCATGGAACTGCCGGTGGAGAATTCGTCTGGCAATTCGGCAAAGCCGAACTCGGTGCTGCTCCACAGGATGATTTCCTCGGCCATGCGCGACAGATGAACCATGAGGATCGCCGCGGCAGCGAGAAAATCCAGTGCGAAATCGCGATCCGACACCGCGTCGACACTGTTCTCGGCGATTTGCCGGAACCCGAGGTCGCGCGCGACCATTCGGCGATCGATCGGCAGCGTCGTCGCCGCCAGCGCGCCGGCCCCAAGTGGCATCACGTCCGTGCGCACGCGCGCCTGATCGAAGCGTTCGAGATCGCGCTCGAGCATCTCGGCGTAGGCGAGAACATGATGCGCCAGCGAGATCGGCTGGGCGCGCTGGAGATGGGTGTAACCGGGCATCACGGTCTCGACGTTGCGGCGGGCGACACCGAGCAGCGCCCGCCGCAGCGCGCGCACCAGGCCCATCACCTCGCGGATTTCGTCGCGAAGGTGGAGCCGGAAATCCAGCGCCACCTGATCGTTGCGCGAGCGCGCCGTATGGAGCTTGCGGCCGGCCGCGCCGATTTTTTCAGTCAGCCGCCGCTCGACGGCAAGATGAATATCTTCGTCGGCGAGGTTGAAGCGAAAGCGTCCGCCACTGATTTCGCGCTCGATCTCGCCGAGTCCTGCGACGATGAGGCGCAGCTCGCGCGCATTCAGCAGTCCTACCCTCGCCAACATCCGCGCGTGCGCGATCGATCCCCGGATATCGTGGCGATAAAGGCGGCGATCAAAAGGGAGCGAGGCGCTGAAGGCCTCGACCTCGGGCAAGCGCGGGCGTTTGAAACGGCCGCGGATCAGGCTCGCCGCGGATTGTGCCGGGGCGGGCGCTTGGGTCTTGCCGCGGTGCTGCGCCGCGGTGTGTCGGCGCAGTCTCATGCCGGGACTGAAGAGGTGGCGGCCAAGCCGCCGCCGCGAGCGTTCGCGCGTTCCATGCCCCCGAGGTTCAGCGCGCAGGCGCAGTCCGGCACACGCATCCGCGCGCCGCGCAGGTCTGCACGCCGTTGGGATGCGCCACGTGGACGTCCATTTTGTGGCCGCAACGTGGACAACCGCCGTTGCGTGCGCGCGGCACCAGCTTGGGGGCTGGCCGTGGCGGTCTGAATTGGATCACCTTGCCCAAGGAGATAACTCCTTAGTCCTTCCGTCTGCGGTTCTCATCAGCTGCGACCCGCGCCAGCGCTCGCAGCCGCAACGCGCCGAGCCGGATGAAACCCTCGGCATCGGCCTGGCGGTAGCCTCCAGCGGCCTCGAAACTCGCGATCGCCGGATCGTAGAGCGAATTGTCCGACTTCCGACCAGCTATCCAAACTCCGCCCTTGTAGAGCTTGAGCCGCGCGACTCCGCTCACATTCTTCTGCGTATCGTCGACTAAAGCTTGCAGTGCCTCGCGCTCGGGCGCGAACCAATGACCGTTGTAAACCATCTCGGCGTAGCGCGGAATCACCCCGTCCCGCAGATGCATCACTTCGCGATCCAGGGTAAGTTGCTCCACTGCGCGATGGGCGTGCAGGAGGATGGTCATCCCCGGACTTTCGTAGACGCCGCGGGACTTGATTCCGACGTAGCGGTTCTCGACCAAGTCGACGCGGCCGACACCGTGGCGGCCTCCGATTTCGTTGGCGCGTTCGATAAGCCGGGCCGGCCCGAGCCTTTCGCTGTTGATAGCAACCGGATCACCGCCCGCGAATTCGATCTCGACGTATTCGGGCTTATCGGGTGCGCTCTCGGGCGCGACGGTCAGCTTGAACATGTCGCCGTAGGGTTCGCGCCAAGGATCTTCGAGGATGCCCCCTTCGTAACTGACGTGGACGAGATTGCGGTCGGTCGAGTACGGCTTCTCGGCGGTGACAGGGACAGGAATTTTCTTTTCGATGGCGTAGGCGAGCATGTCGGCGCGGCCCGCAAAAGGCCAGTCCGGATGGCGCCATGGAGCGATCACGGTCAGGTCGGGTGCGAGACGGGCGAAGGTCAGCTCGAAGCGCACCTGATCGTTGCCTTTGCCGGTAGCCCCGTGGGCGACGGCGTTGGCGCCCTCCTTGCGGGCGATCTCAACCTGCCTGCGGGCGATCACGGGGCGCGCGATCGAGGTCCCCAACAAGTAATAGCTCTCGTAGACGGCGTTCGCCCGCATCATCGGAAAGATGAATTCGCGGGCAAATTCCTCGCGCAGGTCTTCGACATAAAGCTTGCTGGCGCCGGTCCGCAGCGCCTTTTCCTCGAGCCCCGCGGTCTCGTCTCCCTGCCCGACGTCGGCGCAGTAGGCTATGACCTCGCACTCGTAATAGTCCTTGATCCACCGCAGGATTACCGAGGTATCGAGGCCACCGGAATAGGCCAGGACGAGCTTGTCGATCCGCTGTTTGCTCATCAGAAATCGTTGCTGACGGAGCCCTGATGGCTCAGAATCTCAGGCCGCATCAGCCAAAGCATCACTGCCTTTTGGGCGTGGAGGCGGTTCTCCGCCTGCTCGAGCACGACCGATTGGGGCCCGTCGATCACCTCATCGGTGATCTCCTGCCCGCGATGGGCAGGCAAACAATGCATCACGACGGCACCTGGCTTGGCATGTCTGAGCAAGGCGGAATTGACCTGAAAATCCTTGAAGTCGCACTCGCGAACCGCGGCTTCGCGCTCCTGCCCCATCGAAGTCCAGGTATCGGTGTAGACCGCATCGGCGTCGCTGACCGCGGCCACGGGATCGTTGGTAAGCATCCCGTTTTTCTCCTGACGCAGACGAGCCACGAAACCCTTGTCGGGCTCGTAGCCTGCGGGGCAGGCGACGCGCAGGTCGAAGTGGATCATGGCGGCGGCCTCGATCCAGCTCTGGGCCAGGTTGAAGCCGTCACCGACATAAGCGATCTTGAGCGTGCGCAAGTTGCCGTAGCGCTCACGCAGCGTCATAAGATCGGCTAGCAATTGGCACGGATGGAGCAGATCGGTAAGGCCGTTGATCACCGGCACCGAGGATTCGCGCGCGAGCTCCAGGCATGTAGCGTGCGAAAAGGTACGGATCATGATGAGATCGACCCAGCGCGAGACGTTGCGGGCAACGTCCTTGACCGATTCTCGCTCTCCGATACCGATATCTTGTGGCGCCAGATAGATCGCATGGCCGCCCATTTGCGCCATGCCGGTCTCGAAGGTCAGCCGCGTGCGCAGCGACGGCTTCTGGAAGATCATCGCGAGCGTTCTGCCGCGCAGGTAAGGATGTTCGAGCCCGGTCTTGAGTTCGGCCTTGAGCCTCGCCGCGAGGCGCAGCAGTCCGTCAAGTTCCGAAGCGGTAAGTGAACCGAGGTCGAGAAAATCGCGTTTCATCCGCCGCCTGCTTGACCACTTATACTACCTGATTTTCGGCGGTGATCATCAGGTCCTGGCGGGTTTGAGCGCGCGCTCGATTATGGCGAGCCCGTTGTCGGCCTCCTCGCGCGTGAGGTTGAGGGGAGGCAGCAGGCGCAGGACGTTATCGGCTGTGCCGTTTACAATCAGATGCTCCTTGAGGCACGCCTCGACCACACCCTTGGCTTCGTGGTTCAGGACGACACCGATAATCATCCCGAGTCCGCGCACTTGACGCACATTGGGGCAGGCTTTTGCGATTTCGCGCAGGCGGCTTATCAAGTAGCCGCCGACCTCGGCTGCGTTGGTGATGACACCGTCCTGCTCGAGTGCGTCAAGCACGCCGAGCGCGGCGGAGCAGGCCACAGGATTGCCACCGAAAGTCGAGCCGTGTGTGCCGGGCGTCAACACGGCGGCAATCTCCGATCGCGCGATCATGGCGCCTATCGGCAGTCCGCCGCCGAGCGCCTTGGCCAGCGTTATCATATCGGGCTTGATGCCGGCGTGCTGGTAGGCGAAGAGCTTGCCCGTGCGGCCCATCCCGGTCTGTACCTCGTCCACGATCAGCAGCAACTTGTTGCGGTCGCAGACCTCCCGCAGACGGCCGAGATAATCCGGATGCGGCATCACGACGCCGCCCTCGCCCTGAATCGGCTCGACCATTATGGCAACGGTCTGGTTGCTGATCGCGCGCTCGACCGCTGCGACGTCGTCGTAGGGCACCAGCTTGAAGCCGGGGACAAGCGGCTGAAAGCCGATATGGTACTTCTCCTGGCCCGTCGCGCTGAGCGTGCCGAAGGTGCGCCCGTGGAAGGAGCCGAGCGTTGCGACAATCTCGAACCGTCCGCCGTTGCCGTGGCCCCAGCGACGCGCCAGTTTGAGCGCCGCCTCGTTGGCCTCGGCGCCGGAATTGCCGAAGAAGATGCGTCCGTCGCCGAAGGCGGCGCCCAGGCGGGCCGCCAACCGCGCCATCGGCTCGGTATGGAAGACGTTGGAAACGTGGGTCACCTTTTCGGCCTGGTCCCTGATTGCACGAACAACCCGGGGATGGCCATGGCCGAGGCTGGTCACCGCCAGTCCGCAAAAGAAATCGAGGTAGCGATTCCCGTCGGCGTCGAAAAGGTAGGCGCCGTGCCCGCGCACGAACGCGAGCGGCGTGCAGCCGTACGTGTTGGCGAGGTTCGCGTGGGCGAGTCCGACGATTTCCGCATTGTTCATGGCAATTCCCTTTCGTTAAGCGCTCTCTATAGCGAAAGCGCCTCGCATCAGTCTGGCCCTGCGAACTTCGTTCGCACGCGACGGCTCTTCCCGGGCGGGCAGGCTTCGTGCGACCGGGGACGCACCCCCGGCCCGCCGGCGAGCCAGGATTCTTCACTCCGCACGCTCAGCTCGGAAAGACTCGATGCATCTCCCTAATCTGTGGTCCCGAGCGCAGCGAAGAATCTCATCCGCGTCCCCGGAGCGCTTATCAGGTTCGCGAAGCTTCCATCGTCAGATAATCAATAGTGCCTCATCGCACAAGCGCTCGCGAATCCGTTTCGCGATTCTTGCGAGACCGCGGGGCGCGGGCGGCACGGTTAACCACCTCGGTGCCGACACCCGCGTCGGTGAAAACCTCGAGCAGCAGTGCGTGGCGGACTCGGCCGTCGATCACGTGAGCGGCGCCGACGCCCGCACCGAGTGCCTCGATGCAGCATTCGACCTTCGGGATCATCCCTTCGCTGATCGAACCGCTGGCGATCATTTTCTTTGCGCGAGGGGCTTCGAGAACGGAAAGCAGCCTGCCGCCTTCGTCCTTCACCCCTTCAACGTCGGTAAGCAGAATCAGCTTGGCGGCTTTGATAGCAGCCGCGATCTGGCCGGCGGCGATATCGGCGTTGATATTGTAGGTCTGACCGTCGCGTCCGTGACCGACCGGTGCAATCACCGGAATGAACCCGGCGTCCTGAAGCGTAATGAGCACAGCGGGGTTGACCTCGGCGACCTCGCCGACCAAGCCGATATCCACCGGCGCGGACTTGCCGCTCTCGTCCTTGATTAGAAGCTTGTGTGCGACCAGAAAATCGCCGTCCTTGCCGGAAATTCCGACGGCGCGGCCGCCCTGGCGCGATATGAGCGCGGTAATTTCCTTGTTGAGCTTCTGCAGGACCATTTCGACCGCTTCCATGGTGGCTTCGTCGGTCACGCGCATCCCGCGCACGAAGCGCGACTTGAGTCCGAGCTTGTCGATCAATTGATTGATTTGCGGGCCGCCACCGTGCACGACGACCGGCTTGATGCCGACGGCTTCGAGAAGCACGACATCCTGCGCGAAGCTCTCGCGCAGTTGCGGGTCGAGCATCGCGTGCCCGCCATACTTGATAACGAAGGTATTCCCGCGAAAGCGCCGGATGTAGGGTAGGGCCTCGGCCAACATCTGGGCTCGTTCGATCAGATCCTGCAACGGCTTGCTCCGATTGGTTTTCCCGACAATTGATTCGAATCGACCGGTGTGGCCGGCCCAATTCGCGTCAGGTCGGGCCGATCCGGACGGCTACAAAATGCGCGCACTCGAGCCCGCGCGCAATCCCTGCGGAAGTTCTCCCTCGATCATACAAGCTGGAGAAGCAGCGAAGGGGGCATCTGACAATCCGGGACCGCCGTCTACAGGATGTAACGCGAGAGATCCTCGTTCTTGACGATCGGGTCGAGCCGCTGATGGACGTAGGCGGCATCGATCGGGACCTCGCGACCGCTGAATTCGGGTGCGCTGAAGGACAGATCCTCGAGCAGGCGTTCGAGCACGGTATGGAGGCGGCGCGCGCCGATATTCTCCGAACGCGCGTTGACGACCGCGGCGATGTCGGCCAGCGCGGAAATCGCGTCGCCGGTGAAATTGATGTGCACCTTTTCGGTCTCCAGCAGGGCGACGTACTGCTTCGTCAGAGCGTTTTCCGGCTCGGTCAGGATGCGAACGAAGTCCGCCTGCGTCAGGGGCTTGAGCTCGACCCGGATCGGAAAGCGCCCCTGGAATTCCGGAATCAGGTCGGAGGGCTTGGAGGTGTGGAAGGCGCCGGAGGCGACGAACAGGATATGGTCCGTCTTGACCGCACCGTACTTGGTGTTGACGGTGGAACCCTCGACGATCGGCAGGAGATCGCGCTGGACGCCCTCGCGGGACACGTCAGGCCCATGGGTCGCGTCGTGGCCGGCGATCTTGTCGATCTCATCGATGAAGACGATTCCGGACTGTTCGGCGCGATGGATCGCGTCGCGTGCGACGTTCTCCATATCGACCAGGCGCGTAGCTTCTTCCTGAACGAGAAACTCCATCGCCTCGGGAACCTTGGCCTTTCGACGATGGGTCTTCTTGGGCATGATCTGGCTGAATAGGTCTTTCATATTCACGCCCATCTCTTCCATCCCTTGCGGCGTGAAAACCTCGACGGCGGGCGCACTCTGGGTGACCTCGATTTCGACCTCACGATCGTTCAGGTAACCGTCGCGCAGCAACTTGCGAAGCTTTTCCCGGGTTTCGTGATGCGTATCGGCGTCCGCTACCTGGAGACCGCCAGCCGCCGTGACCACCGCGGGCCGGCGAGTCTTGCCCGGCGGTGCCGGGTAAAGGATATCGAGCAGCCGTTCCTCGGCGTTCTCACGCGCTTTGACGGCGACGCGCTCGCGCTCCTCATCGCGCACCATCTTGACCGCAACCTCGGCAAGGTCGCGGATCATCGATTCCACGTCGCGGCCGACGTAGCCGACCTCGGTGTAGCGCGAAGCTTCAACCTTGACGAAGGGCGCCTGGGAGAGTTTGGCAAGGCGACGGGCGATTTCGGTCTTGCCGACGCCCGTGGGCCCTATCATCAGGATATTCTTGGGTGCGATCTCGTCGCGGAGTTCGGGCGCGACATTCTGCCGGCGCCAGCGGTTGCGCAGCGCGATCGCTACGGCCCGCTTGGCCTCGTGCTGGCCGACGATATAGCGATCGAGTTCTGAGACGATTTCGCGGGGAGTCATCACGTAAGGAGCTGTCATCGAATAGCGCGGGCAGACACGAACCGCTCAACCCACTTTATCAGTATAATTATTCGGGGCGAATGTTCTACAGCTCTTCGATGACGAACTGGTCGTTGGTGTAGACGCAGATTTCCGAGGCTATCTTCATCGCGCCTTCGGCGATCTGCCGGGCGCCCAGGTCCTTGCCATGGCGGATCAGCGCGCGGGCGGCAGCGAGCGCGAAATTGCCGCCGGAACCGATCGCAATCACTCCGTCGTCGGGCTCGATCACGTCCCCGGCACCGGAGAGAAGCAAGGAGCTTTCGGCGTCGGCCACGATCAGCATTGCCTCGAGCCGGCGAAGGATCCGGTCAGTGCGCCAATCCTTTGCCATTTCGACCGCGGCTCGGCGGAGATTGCCATTGAACTCCTGTAATTTCGCTTCAAACTTGTCGAAAAGGGTCAGCGCGTCGGCAGTCGAACCGGCGAACCCCGCCAGCACCATATCGTTATGAAGCCGGCGGACCTTGCGTGCCCCGTGTTTCATAATCGTTTGGCCTACCGACACCTGTCCATCCCCCGCCATCACGACCTTGCCGCCGTGGCGAACCGTTAAAATCGTCGTCGAACGAACCTTGGGATCGACGCCGCTGTCAGGCTCGCGGATGGGCACGGCGATAGACCTCCTTGAGATGTCTGACGCTCACGTGGGTGTAGCGCTGGGTCGTCTGGAGGCTCGAGTGGCCGAGCATCTCCTGAATCGAGCGCAAATCGGCTCCGGCGTTCAGCAGATGAGTGGCGAAGCAATGGCGAAGACCATGGGGCGTAAGACTCGAGGCGAGGTCAGAGCGCATGATGCGGCGCGCGAGGATGTTTTGCACGGATCGCGCGGTGAGGCGACCGCCGCGCAGGTTGGTGACAACCGGAGCGCGGGGCGCCGCTTCCGCCGGCGTCACGGACCGCCAGGCGCGCAGAGCGTCCAGCGCAGGCTCTCCGATCGGCACGAGGCGATCCTTGTTTCCTTTTCCGCAACGGACCATCACGATCCCTAATTCCTCGTCGATATCCCGCCAGCACAGCCCGGTCAATTCGCCGACGCGAAGGCCGCAGGAGTAAAGCACCTCGAAAATGGCGCGATCGCGAATCGCGGCGGGAGTCGTGGAACCCGCATCGGCGTCAAGGAGAGCGTTGACGGCCCCCTCATCGAGCACCTGCGGGAGGCGTTTTTCGAGCTTTGGCGCGCGCATCGCACGAACCGGGCTGGGCTTGCCGGCGGTTATCTCGCGCCAGCGGAAGAAGG
>Ga0187771_10004028_pt1 | contig 10326 bp, 21 predicted proteins | sample 0116_SJ02_MP15_1_FD_133139 | JGI IMG/M metagenome (GOLD analysis project Ga0187771, IMG submission 133139) | Tropical peat soil microbial communities from peatlands in Department of Meta, Colombia - 0116_SJ02_MP15_10_MG | ecosystem: Environmental > Terrestrial > Soil > Wetlands > Peat | place... | reverse complement strand
GCCGGGCGACAACGTGACGCTGCAGATCGAGCTGATCACGCCGGTCGCCATGGACAAGGGCATGCGGTTTGCGATCCGCGAAGGCGGCCGCACCGTGGGCGCCGGCACCGTGAGCGAAATTCTCGGCTAAGACAGGTTCAAGATGGCATTGAAAGATCGCATTCGGATCCGGCTGAAAGCATACGATCACCGTGTGCTCGACCAGTCGACGACCGAGATCGTAGATACGGCGAAGCGGACCGGGGCCACGGTAGCGGGCCCCATTCCGCTGCCAACCTCCACCTCGCGCACGACCGTACTGCGGTCGCCGCACGTGGACAAGAAATCGCGGGAACAGTTTGAGATCCGCACGCACAAGCGCCTGCTCGATATCCTCGAGCCGACGCAGCAGACGGTCGATGCGCTGATGAAGCTCGATCTGCCGGCGGGCGTGGACGTTGAGATCAAGGCGTTCGGAAAGAGCTAGGAAGTTTAGAGACGGCCTTGCCGTCTCGTGGAATTCAGAGCGGGTAAAGAGATATGAGTCCAGGAATTCTGGGTAAAAAAATCGGCATGTCGCAGGTCTTCCGCGCCGACGGGCAGGTGGTCCCGGTCACTCTGCTCAAGGCGGGTCCCTGCATTGTCGTCCAGCGCAAGACGCCGGCCACCGACGGTTACGACGCGGTGCAGCTGGGTCTGAACGAATTCGTCAAACCGAAGCGGATCAACAAGCCCCGCACCGGCCACCTCAAAAAGGCCGGCGCCGAAGGCGCGAAGTTTCTGCGTGAGTTCCGCATGACGCCCGGCTCGGGCGATATGAAGCCCGGCGATCAGGTGCTGGTGAGCGACTTCCGCCCCAACGAGAAGGTCGACGTGATCGGCGTCTCGAAGGGCCGCGGGTTCGCCGGCGTCGTCAAGCGGCATCACTTCCGCGGCGGCGAAGGCTCGCACGGTTCGATGTTCCACCGCGCTCCGGGTGGTATCGGCGCCTCGAGCTTCCCGTCGCGCGTGCTCCCCGGCATGCGCATGGGCGGCCACATGGGTCACGAACAGGTGACGGTGCGCAATCTCGAAATCATCGAGGTCGATGCCGAAGACAACGTGCTCGTGGTGAAGGGCGCGGTGCCCGGCCCCAACGGCGGTTACGTCGTGGTACGGAGGGCGAAGCAATAATCATGCCCACAGTCGACGTCCTCAATCTCAACAATCAGAAAGTCGGCGAAGTCGAGCTCAGCGATGCCGTGTTCGGCGCCGATGTCAACGAGGCGCTGCTCTACGAAGCCGTCCGCCACTATCTGGCCGGCAAGCGCTCGGGTACGCACAAGACCAAGACCCGGCACGAAGTCGCCGGCTCCGGCAAGAAGCTGTGGAAGCAGAAGGGCACCGGCCGCGCCCGCATGGGTTCGGTGCGCAGCCCGCTCTGGCGCCACGGCGGCACCGTGCACGGGCCCGTGCCGCGCGATTACAGCTACAAACTGCCGCGCAAGATGCAGCTCGGCGCCCTGCGTTCGGCTCTGACCGCGAAGCTGCGGGATGGCGAACTCAAAGTGATCGCGGCTTTCGAACTGCCCGATCACAAGACGAAGAATTTCGCCGCCACGCTGAAGAAGCTGGATGCGACGAAGAAAGTCCTCGTCGTCGAAACCGCGGAAAACCGCAATCTCGAGCTGAGCGCCCGCAATATGGACCGCGTCGAAGTGGTGCGCAGCAGCGAAGTGCACCCCTACCAGCTGCTCGGCGCTTCGCACATTTTCCTCACCCAGGCTGCCGCCGCGAAGCTGAGCGATGCGCTTTCGAAGTCGGCTCCCAAAAAGGAGGAGGCGTAAATGCTGACGGTTCACAATGTCCTCGTCCGGCCGGTCGTCACCGAAAAGGCCATCACGAGCAAGGAAGGCGCGCGCACGCTGTGCTTTGAAGTGGCGCGCGACGCCAACAAGATTCAGGTGAAAAAGGCGGTCGAAAAGCTCTTCAACGTGAAAGTGGAAGAGGTTCGCACGGCCAATTTCGAAGGCAAACTGCGGCGCCGCGGCCGTTTCGCGGCTTATCGTTCGGACTGGAAGAAAGCATACGTGAAACTCGAGCCGGGCCAGAAGGTCCCCGAGTTCACCGAGATGTAAGGCCATGGCAATCAGGAAATTTCAACCCACAACTCCCAGCCGGCGCTTCATGACCGTGGTCTCGCGCGAAGACATCACGCGCGACACGCCGGAGAAGTCGCTGGTCGAGCCGCGGCTCAAGACAGGCGGCCGCAACAATCGCGGCCACGTCACGTCGCGCTTCATCGGCGGCGGCCACAAGCAGGCTTACCGCATCATCGATTTCAAGCGCGACAAGCACGGCATCCCGGCGACCGTCGCTTCGATCGAATACGATCCCAACCGTTCGGCCCGCATCGCGCTGCTTCATTACACGGACGGCGAGAAGCGCTACATCCTCGCACCCGCCGGCCTCACCGTGGGCGCGACGGTTTCCTCGGGTCCCGACGCCGATATTCTCGTCGGCAACGCGCTGCCGCTCAGGAACATTCCCGCCGGCACCGTGGTGCACAACGTCGAGCTCCGGCCCGGCAAGGGCGCGCAGATGGCGCGTTCGGCCGGCACGCAGGCTCAGCTCGTGTCGCGCGAAGGCGGCATTGCGCTGCTGAAGCTGCCCTCGGGTGAAGTGCGCCGCGTTTCGACCGACTGCATGGCGACGGTGGGCGTGGTCGGCAACAGCGATCACGAAAACGTTTCGATCGGCAAGGCCGGGCGCACGCGCTGGCTGGGCAAGAGCCCGCACAACCGCGGCGTCTCGATGAACCCGGTCGATCACCCGCACGGCGGCGGCGAAGGCAAGACTTCCGGCGGCCGTCACCCGGTCACCCCGTGGGGCCAGCCGACCCGCGGCTACAAGACGCGCAACAACAAGCGCACCGACAAATTCATCGTCACGCCGCGAGGGAAAAAATAATGCGAGGTAAGAAGTAATGGGACGCTCGTTAAAGAAGGGACCATTTACCGACCGGTATCTCGAAAAGCGCATCGAAGATCTGAACGCGGCGAATGACAAGAAGGTCATCCGCACGTGGTCACGGCGCTCGACCATCCTGCCCGAGTTCGTCGGCCACACCATCGCGGTGCACAACGGAAGGAAGTTCATCCCGGTCTACGTGACGGAAAACATGGTGGGTCACAAGATGGGCGAATTCTCGCCGACCCGCACGTTCAAGGGACACGCGGCCAAGGCTGCGACCGAAAAGGCAGCGAAGGCGTAAGAGGACCAGATGGCAGCTGAAGAAAAGAATCAGGTAAAAGCCGAAGCCCGCTACATCCGGGTTTCGCCGCAGAAGGCCCGCCTCGTGGTGGACCTGATCCGCGGCCGCAAGGCCAACGATGCGGTCATCGTGCTGCGTTCGGTGAACAAGCGGATTGCTCCGGCGGTCGAAAAGGCTCTGCACTCGGCCATCGCCAACGCGCAGGGCAAGAACGAGGATCTGGACGTCGACAAGCTCTACGTCTCGGAAGCATACGTCAACGACGGCCCGCGCCAGAAGCGGGTCCGGCCGGCTCCGATGGGCCGCGCGTATCGTTATCAGCGCCGCACGGCGCACATCGTCGTGAAGGTGGCAGAGAAGTAAGGTGGGCAAATAATGGGACAGAAGGTTCATCCATACGGTTTCCGGCTGGGATTCAACAAGCCCTGGCGGTCACGCTGGTTTTCAAAGGGCGGCTACGCCGGCCTGCTGCAGGAAGATCTCGAGCTCAAGAGCAGCCTGCGCGAGCAGCTGAAGTCCGCCAGCGTCAGCTCGATCGAGGTCGACCGGCCCGGCAACAAACTGCGCATCACCATCCGCACTTCGCGTCCCGGCATCATCATCGGGCGCAAGGGAACGGAAATCGAAAAGCTCAAGACCGCGCTCGCGAAAAAGACCAAGCGCGAAGTCTTCATCGACATTCAGGAAGTGCACAAGCCGGAACTCGACGCGCAGCTCGTCTCGGAATCGATCGCGCTGCAGCTGGAAAAGCGCGTGGCCTTCCGCCGCGCCATGCGCAAGGCCGTCGATTCGGCGCTGCGCTTCGGCTGCAAGGGAATCAAGGTCCGAGTCTCGGGCCGTCTGAACGGCGCGGAAATTGCGCGCTCGGAATGGTATCTGCAGGGGCAGCTGCCGCTGCACACGCTGCGCGCCGATATCGATTACGGCTTCACGGAAGCCAACACGACCTACGGCGTCATCGGCGTCAAGACCTGGCTCTACAAGGGCGAAATTCTGCCCGGCGGCAAGCGTACTCTCGGGCTCGATGGTGAACCGCGCCGCAACGAACGGCCGCGCGGCGACCGCGAGCGCCGTCCGCCTCGCGCCGCGGGTGCTCCGCGCGAGATCGGCGAACCGGCTGCTCCCATGCAGGCCGCGCCGCCCGAAGCCCAGCGCGCTTCGTCAGCCCCGGCTCCGGCGCGCACCGGCGGGCCTATCATGCCGCCGCTGATGCCGCCCGCGCAGCCCGCATGGAAGGAAACACCGGCTGCCGAACCGGCGAAGACCGAAGAGGGATCGGGAGAAAACTAAGCCATGTTGATGCCCAAGAAAGTCAAGTTCCGCAAAGTACAGCGCGGACGCATGAAGGGTAAGGCCTGGCGCGGCTCGTCGATTTCGTTCGGCGAATACGGCCTCAAGGCCATGGAGTGCGGCTGGGTGACGGCGCGGCAGATCGAAGCCGCCCGTATCGCCATGACCCGCTTCATCAAGCGCGGCGGCAAAGTCTGGATCCGTCTGTTCCCGGACAAGCCGATCACCAAGAAGCCGGCCGAAACCCGTATGGGTAAAGGCAAGGGTGCGCCGGAAGAGTGGGTGGCAGTAATTCGCCCGGGCAAGATTCTGTTTGAAATGGAAGGCGTGGCTCCCGACATCGCGCGGCAGGCCATGCGGCTCGCGGCCCACAAGATCCCGCTCGAAACGAAATTCACGATGCGCGAAGGCGGCGAGCAATGAAGAAAGACAAGATGCGCGGGCTCGATCCCGCCGAAATGCAGAACAAACTGGCCGAGATTTCCGAACAGCAGTTCCGCATCCGTTTTCAGATGTCGATGGGCCAGACCGAAGGCCTCAAAAAGGCCCGCGAAATCCGCAGGGACAAGGCGCGCCTTCTGACGTATCTGCGGGAAAAGGAACTGGCGGGCGCGAAGACCGGGGGTAAGAAGTAATGCCCGAAGAACAAGTGACGAATTCACACAAGAACGAGAAGGTCGGCGAAGTCGTCTCGACGAAGATGCAGAAGACGATCGTCGTCCAGGTGAGCCGGCGCGTGCCGCATCCCCTCTATCGCCGCATCGTGACCAAGCACAAGAAGTTCTACGCGCACGATGAGGAAGGCAAGGCGCAGCTGGGCGACGTGGTGCGCATTGTCGAGTGCCGTCCGCTGAGCAAGCTGAAGCGCTGGCGGCTGGCGGACGTGATCCGCCGCTCGGCTCTGGCCGGCGCGCCGCAGCCGGAAGATCTGGACGTCAAAGTTTAGCAGGATTTAAGGGAGTCATTGAACCATGATCGGGATGAGAACAATCCTCGAGGTAGCCGACAACAGCGGCGCGCGCAGGCTTTCCTGCATTGCGCCCCGCGGCGGCGATCTCGGGCTCCGGGCCGGGCTCGGAGACGTCATCACGGCGTCGGTGAAGGAAGCCGCGCCGGATTCGTCCATTAAGAAGGGGAAGGTCGTGCGCTGCGTGATCGTGCGCATGCGCAAGGAAACGCGCCGCCGCGACGGCAGCTATATCCGTTTCGATTCGAACGCCGCCGTGCTCATCAACGAAATCGGCGAGCCGATCGGAACCCGCGTTTTCGGACCCGTGGCGCGTGAGCTGAGAGACAAGCGCTACATGAAGATCGTGTCGCTCGCGCCGGAGGTCATCTAGATGTCGGTGGAACTCGTCAAGGACCGCCGGCCGCCGGTGAAGATCCAGCTCAAGAAGAACGATCAGGTCAAAGTCATCGCGGGCAAGGACCGCGGCAAGACGGGCCGCGTGATCGATGTGGACAAGGGCACGGGCCGCATCATCGTCGAGCACGTCAACATGGTGAAGCGCCACACGCGCAAGAATCCGGCCAAACAGATCGCGGGCGGCATCGCGGAAAAGGAAGCGCCCATCGCGGTTTCGAACGTCATGATCGTGTGTCCGAAGTGCGGTCCCGTGCGCATCGCGCACCACAGCGGCGAAGCCGCCGGCAAGACGCGCCGCACGCGCATCTGCCGCAAATGCGGCCAGGTACTGGACAAGAAGTAGGCAACAATGGCAGCCAGACTCAAAGAGCACTACACAAAGAACGTGGTTCCGGCCCTGAAGAAGGAGTTCGGATACAGCAACATCATGGCCATCCCGAAGATCGAGAAGATCTCGATCAATATCGGCATGGGCGAAGCCACCGGCAACGCCAAGCTGATGGATGGCGCCGTCGCCGAACTCAACGCCATCGCCGGCCAGAAGGCGGTGGTGACGAAGGCGCGCAAATCGATCGCGGCTTTCAAGCTGCGCGAGGGCATGGCGATCGGCTGCATGGTGACGCTGCGCGGCGACCGCATGTATGAATTCCTCGACCGCCTCGTCAACGTCTCGCTTCCCCGCGTCCGCGACTTCCGCGGCGTTTCGCCCAAAGCGTTCGACGGCCGCGGCAACTACACGCTGGGCCTCAAGGAACAGCTCATTTTCCCCGAGATCGACTACGCGAAGGTCGAAAAGATCAAGGGCATGAACATCTGCATCACCACCACGGCGCGCACGGATGCCGAGGGCGCGGCGCTCCTCAAACACATGGGGATGCCGTTCCGGCAGTAATCAGAAGCAGGAGAATACATGGCAACAACCGCCAAAATCGCAAAAGACGAAAAGAAGCCCAAGTTCAAGTGCCGTCACCGCAACCGGTGCTGGCGTTGCGGCCGTCCTCGGGCGTTCCTGCGCAAGTACGGCATCTGCCGCCTGTGTTTCCGGCAGCTCGCGCTGAACGGTGAAATCCCCGGCGTCGTCAAGGCGAGCTGGTAAGAGAGGAGGAGCTGACGAAGTGACCAGTGATCCGATCGCAGATATGCTCACCCGGGTGCGCAACGCCATGGCGGCGCGCCACCCGAAAGTGGACGTTCCGGCTTCGAAGCTGAAGACGGAAATCGCCCGCATCCTCAAGGAAGAGGGCTATATCGCCAACTTCAAGGTCGCCGAAGAGGGCGCGAGGAAAGTCATCAAGATCTATCTCAAGTATTCGCCCGACAATTCGCCCGTCGTCACCGGCATCGAGCGCGTCTCGCGCCCCGGCAACCGGACCTATGTCGGCAAGACCGGGATCCCGCGCGTGCAGGGCGGTCTCGGCATCAGCATCCTGACCACGCCGCGCGGCGTGATGACCGGCCGTACGGCGCACCGGGAAGGCGTCGGCGGCGAAGTTCTCTGCAGGGTTTGGTAATGACCAGTGGCCTTGCATCTTCGCAGACCGCTGGTGGGGATAAGTTGAACAACTCCGCTCCGAAAGAATAACTATGTCCAGAGTAGGTAAAAAGCCGATTCCCGTGCCTTCCGGCGTGAAGGTCGAAATCGGCGACAAATTGAAAGTGCAGGGTCCCAAAGGGAAGCTCGAAGTTCCGATTCCCGCCGGGATCAGCGTCAAGCAGAACGGGGCAGTCCTCGACATCATCCGGGACTCCGACGAACATGCCGCGCTGCACGGGCTCACCCGGGCGCTTGCCGCCAACGCCGTCACCGGCGTCTCGACGGGTTTCACGCGCGAGCTCGACATCGTCGGCATCGGCTACCGCGCCGACGTGAAGGGCAAACTCGCGACCTTCACGCTGGGCTATTCGCATCCGATCGAACTGCTTCTGCCGGATGGCATCGAGCTCAAGGTCGACAAACAGACGCACCTCATCCTCAGCGGCTTCGACCGCCAGCTTCTCGGCCAGGTGGCGGCCAACATCCGCGCCCTGCGCAAGCCGGATCCCTACAAGAACAAGGGCATCCGCTACACCGGCGAAGTGCTGAAGAAGAAGGTCGGCAAATCCGGCGCGACCGGAGGTAAGAAGTAATGATTCGCAAGGTTTCGAAAAACGAAATCCGCGGGCGGATTCACACCCGCATCCGCAGGAAGCTGAAGGGAACGAGCGAGCGCCCGCGTCTCGCCATCTTCCGCAGCGTCTCTCACATCTACGCGCAGGTCATCGACGATTCGAAGGGCGTCACGCTCGTCGCGGCCAATTCGACCGAAGGCGAAAAAGGCGCGAACAGGCCGAACGGCGGCAACGTGGCGGCCGCGCGCGAAATCGGCAAGCGTGTCGCCGAACGCGCCAGAGAGCAGGGAATCAAACAGGTGGTGTTCGATCGTGGCGGCTATATCTACCATGGCCGCGTCAAGGCGCTCGCCGATGCGGCGCGCGAAGCAGGACTGGAGTTTTAATGCCGGCTATTGTGAAGCGGGTCGATCCGCAGTCGTTGAATCTCAAGGAAAACGTCGTCGCCATCAACCGCGTGACGAAGGTCGTCAAGGGCGGCAAGAACATGAGCTTTTCGGCTCTGGTTGTCGTGGGCGATTCCTCCGCGCGCGTCGTCGGCTTCGGCGTGGGCAAAGCCAAGGAAGTTCCTTCGGCCATCCGCAAGGGCATTGAATCGGCGAAGAAGAATCTGCGCCGCATTCACCTGCTCGACAACACCATCCCGCACCAGGTGCTCGGCCGCTACGGCGCCGGCATGGTGATGCTGAAGCCCGCGCAGGACGGTACCGGCGTGATCGCCGGCGGTCCGGTGCGCGCCGTCGTGCAGGCCTGCGGCATCCCCAACGTGCTCACCAAATCCATCGGCAGCCACAACCCGCACAACGTGGTGAAGGCGACCATCAACGCGCTCGAGCAGCTGCGCGACAAGAGCGCCGTCATGGAAATGCGCGGTCTCACGGCTTCCGAAAAGGCTGGCGAAAAGGCATAAGCTATATGGCAGGCAAGATCAAAATCAAACTGGTTGGCAGCCCGATCTGCACGCCGGAAAAACACAAGTCGATCGTGCGCGCGCTCGGTCTGAGGAAGATGAACCAGGTCGTCGAAAAGCCGGATACGGCGGCTTTCCGCGGGTTCGTGAAGAAAGTCCCGCATCTGCTGGCGATCGTCGATTAAGGAGCTATCCATGAATCTGAGTTCACTCAAACCACCCGCCGGCCAGAAGCACCGCAGGAAGCGTGTCGGGCGCGGCATCGGCTCCGGCTCGGGCAAAACCTCGGGACGCGGCCACAAGGGCGCCCGTTCGATCTCGGGCTATTCGATGATGCGCGGCTTTGAAGGCGGCCAGATGCCGCTGCACCGCCGCCTGCCCAAGCGCGGCTTCAACAACATCTTCAAAAAAGAGTTCGCCATCGTGAACCTGCGGGATCTCGCCGAACTCGAAGGCGACGTCTTTAACGCCGACAGGCTCATGGAACTCGGCGTCATCAAAAAGCTGGGCGACGGCCTCAAGGTCCTCGCCACCGGCGAGATCACGCGCGCCATCCAGGTGGAAGCGCATGTATTCTCAAAGGCTGCAGCGGAAAAAATCGAAAAGGCCGGGGGGAAAGCGACCGTCATCGGAGCCGCCGCAGCGGCTTGACGCGCGCGGCATTCGAGGAAAAGCGGAGAGAGTCAATGGGAAAGCTTTTTGAGGCAATCGGAAACATCTTCCGCATTCCGGATCTCCGGAAGAGGGTCGGGTTCACCTTTCTCATGCTGGCGATTTACCGGCTGGGCAGCTTCATCCCCACGCCGGGAATCGACACCAACCGCTGGCAGGACTTCCTGCACCGGCAGTCCGGCTCCATCCTCGGGTTCTTCGATCTCTTTGCGGGCGGCAATATCCGCCGCCTGTCCATCTTCGCCCTGGGCATCATGCCCTACATCACGTCGTCGATCATTCTGCAGCTGCTGACCGTCGTCGTCCCGACGCTCGAAAAAATGCAGAAGGAAGGCGAACTCGGCCGCCGCAAGATCACACAGTGGACCCGTTACCTGACCGTCGCGCTCGGCTTCGCCCAGTCTTTCGGCATCGCCATGTCGCTCCAGACGATGCAGGATAACGTGGTCATCAACCCCGGTATCGGCTTCGTCCTGCTCACCATCATCTCGCTCACCACCGGCACCGCCTTCATCATGTGGCTCGGCGAACAGATCACCGAGCGCGGCATCGGCAACGGCATGTCGCTGATCATCTTCACCGGCATCGTGGTGGGCGTGCCCGCCGGCATCGGCAACCTGTATACGAACGTTTTCATCACGCACGAATGGAGCCCGCTCACGCTGGCCGTCGTGCTCATCATGATGGTCGCGGTGGTCGCCTTCATCGTGCTCGTCGAACTCGGCGAGCGCCGCATTCCGGTGCAGT
>Ga0187771_10004027_pt1 | contig 10327 bp, 10 predicted proteins | sample 0116_SJ02_MP15_1_FD_133139 | JGI IMG/M metagenome (GOLD analysis project Ga0187771, IMG submission 133139) | Tropical peat soil microbial communities from peatlands in Department of Meta, Colombia - 0116_SJ02_MP15_10_MG | ecosystem: Environmental > Terrestrial > Soil > Wetlands > Peat | place... | reverse complement strand
TTCTTCGCCGAGTTCATCGGGTCAGAGCCCTTCAGATGCAGGCCCTCGATAAGCTGCGAATAGTCCGCCAGATGGTTCTGCTCGTCCTTGATTATCGAGAGGAACATTTTCTTCACCACAGGATTTTTGGTCTTCTGAGCCGCTTCCCTGTAAAAAGAAATGGCATCAGTCTCTGTTTTGATAGCTATGCTTATCGGATTCATTACACCCTCCTTCGTCCAACTGCCTATTCAAGCATGTCTCGTTTAACCCGGCTCGTTTGCAAGCAACATTAATACACGTAAATAGCAAATATTGTTCCACCATCAAACTCATCTATTCATCAGGGTTATGCCAGGAGACGTTTGCGCGAACATGCAATTGGTTGCATATTCGTGAAATTCGTTGCATGCAAGGAGTTGAATTGCGCTACAGCAAGAGAAGGGGGTGTGCCTACCGTACGAGACAAAAAAGGCCTGCAGTCAAGAGGCAAGCGCTCGATGGTTACCGGTTTTTATTAAAAAGAGGAACGAGCCTGTCATAGCTGCTGAGCACGTGTTCAGGGATCACTCGAACTTCTCCAAGCACAGCCATAAAATGGGTATCTCCAACCCATCTTGGAATGACGTGGAAATGCAGGTGCTCCTCGATTCCGGCTCCAGCAACCTTGCCAATATTAAGGCCTATGTTGAAGCCTTCGGGCCTGAATGCCTCCTTCAGGCAATCTATACAAAGCTGATTCATATTCATTATGTCCAGGAGCTCATCGTCGTTCAAATCCGTAAGAGAATACACGTGTCTGTATGGTACTACCATCAGATGGCCATTGTTGTACGGGTAAAGATTCATAATGACAAAGCTGAGCTTGCTTCTTCGGAGGATGAGGTTCTCACGGTCACGGTCCTCCTTAGGTCCCTTGCAGAAAATGCATTCAGGTCCCTTCTTCGATACGATATATTGGAGCCTCCATGGGGCCCAAAGTGGCTTTATCATCCTCTGTCCAATCTCTCTATAACCTTCCGTGCGTCCTCCCATACGGTCCATTTCTCCTTCGGATTTCTGAGCAAATACGCGGGATGGAATGTGGCCATCATAGGGATCCCGTTATATTCATAGAACCTTCCTCGCAAGCGTGTAATGGGTGTTTTTGTTCCGATGAGGGTCTGTGCTGCTATGCGTCCAAGGCAGACAATCACTCTCGGAGCGATGATCTCCACCTGCCTCCGTATGAACTGGATGCACATCCCTGTCTCATCATCCTCAGGGTCCCGGTTGAGGGGGGGTCTGCACTTAACAATATTGCCTATATAGACATCATCGCGCCTGAGGCCCATTTTCTCAATAAGCCTTGTGAGGAGTTTGCCAGCATCCCCCACAAAGGGCCTTGCCTGGATGTCCTCTTCCCTTCCCGGGGCCTCACCTATGAACATTAAGGCAGCGTTGTGGTTCCCTTCGCCGAATACCACGTTGGTCCTACCCTTCGACAACTTGCACCGTTGGCAGTCTCCTATCTCATCACGCAAACCTCTCAAAGCGGCCTCTTTGTCGGATGCCGAGCTATAACTTCGACGGTTCAGGTCCTGAGGCCGCTTTTTGCTACCAACCCCCGACCCCTTGCTCTTTACTATTCTGACCGGCAGTCGCTCAAAACCAAGGGCCCGATAGAAGTCGAGTACTGCCTTTATATCTTCCGCTATCTTCACCGTTCACCCCATTTCAGCTTTGTCCTCAATACCTGGAATGGATTTCTCTCGCGGCGAATAAGGAGTCGCGTCCTGAACGGTGACTTCTCCACGGACACGACATCGTTCTGCCTGAGGGAAAATCCCACCTGGCCGTCAAGAGTTAGGAATACGTCCTCGGCATGCGTCTTCATAGTGATCTCGACCAGTACACCGGCTGGGAGCACAATGGGCCTGTTGGTAAGGGTGTGGGGACAGATAGGCGTGAGTATGATACAGTCCATTTTGGGATCTAGTATCGGTCCTCCTGCCGAAAGGTTATAGGCAGTAGAGCCCGTAGGTGTCGCTACGATCAGCCCATCGGCCCTGAAAGACGTCACGTACATCCTATCTATGAACGTCTCCATCTCGACTATTCTCGCGAGGGCACCCTTATTGATTACCACGTCGTTCAGGACGGTATACTCCGCAATCTTCTCACCGTGTCTCTGGACACACGCAGTAAGCATCAGGCGCTCCTCCAAGAGGCCCTTACCCGAAAGCACTTCCTCCATCGCATCGAATATCTCGGCTTTGTGGACCTCTGTGATAAATCCGAGACCGCCCAGATTCACACCGAGGATGGGGACGTCCTGTTCGCAGACTATCCTCGCAACCGAGAGCATGGTCCCGTCACCTCCGAACACAACGACCGCCTCGGCAAGGTGAGGAATCTCCGAGCGTGGATACCCTTTCATATTGATATACTGCGCCGTCTCTATATCGACAAAGAACTCAACTCCCCTTTCCCTGAGCCAGGGTAGGAACTCCTTCATTATCTCGAGCGGTTCCAACCGCCCGGTTTTACAGATTATGCCGATCCGTTTCATCAGTCCCCGCGATAATGATCTCCCTTTTTTTTTCTCCAGTCATCTCAAGTTTCACAGAGATGCAGTCCTCCATGCCCACCATCCTCTCCGCCCATTCAATTACCGAGATTCCGTTTTTACCAATATACTCTTCCAAACCGAGGGAATCAAGCTCATCCGCACCGCTGATCCTGTATAGGTCAATGTGGTAGAAAGGCACAGGCATATCGTTCAGTCTGCCCGTGTATTCAGCGATGATAGTAAAGCTTGCACTAGTGATCGAACGCTCAGGAATTCCGAGAGCTGAAGCGATACCCTTCACGAAGGTCGTCTTCCCCGACCCTAACTCGCCGTAAAGACAGACCACATCTCCCCTCCTCAGCCAGCCTCCAAGGGTAACCCCACATCTGAATGTTTCCTCAGGTCCGTTACTGAGGAGCCTCACCCGCAATGCCTCTTATGAGGTCCTTCTTGCCGATAACGCCGACAACGGTCCCACCTTTCAATACCGGAAGGAGATGGATCTTCTTTTCGTCCATAATAGTGGCAATCTCGTCAACCGGCGTCTCTTCCTGAACCGTCACCACTTTTTTAGTGCAGATCTCTGCCACGGTCGATCCGGTCATCTTCTTGATTTCGACCTCCAGCTTGCTCGTGCCAAGAGGGATAAAAGCATCGAATAGCCTCAGGATCGTAGGAATATGGAGCCTGCTGTTCTTGCTGATGAGGTCGTTGGCCGTGACAATGCCGATCAGCGTGCCATCTGCATCCACCACCGGCGCTCCGCTTATTTCCTTTTCGATGAACAATCTTCCCAGTTCACCAACGGTGGTGTCAGGTGAGACAACGTTCACATCTTTAGTCATTATATCTTTTGCCCTGAGCATGATTACTCCTTCATGGTTTAACGTCGAATATAGATATATTATAGAAGACCCCGCAGTATCCTACAACCACAAAGCAGCTTTTCAGTAGACCCTCAACAACCTCTCGTCTTCTTCTCTCTCAGATAGTGAATGGTCCAGAAGATTCCCCCGATAAGCAAAGTCCCAAGAATTACTTCTATTTCATATCGCTTAATATCTTTTATTACGACCTCGAGAGCAGCACCAAAGAGATAGCCCCCCGCTGACACGAGGACTGCCCACAGCACGGCACCAATGGCATTGAGAATAATGAACCGGCTCGCCTTGATTCGACGGTTGATGCCGATTACAATCGGGGTTAGGATACGGATGCCATATACAAACCTGAACCCGAGCATAATGACATTGTGGTAACGCTCAGTAATTCGATGAATCTTTTCGACGCGGGAACACCAGCCGGGATAACGTGCAATGAGATCTCTGCCGCGTGCCCGTCCGATAAAAAAGAAGACCTGGTCTCCCGAAAAACTGCCAATGAACGCTACAACCATCACGCATGGCAACTGGAGGTACCCCAAGTGTGCAGTCAGTCCTCCGATAATCAAGATGGTTTCGCCCTCAAAGAACGTACCGATCAACAATGCCGCATATCCGTACGTCCGGATAAGGTGTTCAAGTGTAAAAGGCGATAACATTTTAAATTATATTATACTTCAGGATGTATTATGCTTACAAAGTGACGAGCTAAGAAAAATGCCTGCCGCCGTTGTCTTATGATGCGCGTCTAACTGAATTACAGATTACTCTAAAGTAATTATCTTCTACGAATTTCTGATGCCAGATGCCTGAGAAAAGCCTGTATGCCATTGGAGAGTGACTCAACCCTAGAAGGGTCGTCATCATAATTGATTAGTTGCGTGGGACATACCGGAGACTGATGAAAATAGGTTATAATGAAACGTCATAAGAAGAGATGAATCGATGAGTGGTGGAGAAATCTTACTTATTCTTATTGTCGCCCTGATAGTTTTCGGGCCTAAGAGGCTTCCAGAGCTGGGGAGGACAATTGGAAAAGTCATGAGTGAACTCAATAAAACCTTGCACGATGTCAAAGATCAAATGGCTGATGAGTATCAAACCCAGCATGAAGAGACTAAAGCGGAACCTGCTCAGCCCGCTGAGACGGGAAAAACATCAGCGGACAAATCTAATCAGGAGAACAAAGAAAACCTATAGGGCCAACTTCCCAAAGCGATTTATAGGAGTTTGCGCTCATGATGTTGATCAGCCTCTTTGCAGGTTTAACTCATCGTACTTTCGTCGAGGATAAAGATCAACTCTCAACCAGGACCACGGCCTAGAAAAACGGTTCCTGCCAGACCAGCTAAGATCTTTCCATCCTAGGAAAAACTATCTTAACGATGGTCCCAGTATGCCCTGTGGGCTCATCCAAGGTAACCGATGCACCGTGCGCTAGGGCCACCTCCTCGACTATAGAGAGTCCCAATCCGCTGCCGTGGCCCGAACTTCCTGGAACACGGTAGAACCTTTGAAAGACCGCCGGTCTTTCTTCCTTGGCTATACCAGGACCGTTATCTTCGACTGTCAAGATTACGAACTTATCGTTTGTTTCTACTCGCACCGTTACGCAGCCTCCTGCAGGAGTGTACCGAATCGCGTTATCCAAAAGATTATCTATCATGATTTTCATCAACACCTTATCTCCACCTCTTATAATAGCCGCCTCTTTTCCTTCAAAGCCTAAATCCAAATTCTTCCGTAATGAATGAGAGACCCATTCCGTAGTGATTTCCCGCGTTAATTGATTAATGTCGAGCGGCCTCATTTCGATCGCTTTGTTTGCCCTGGGTTCTACTTGCGCCAGCGATAACATCTGATTGACTAGATGTACGGTACGGTCGGTACTCACACTGAGTTGCTGAAGCGAGTGCCGCAAACTGTCATGATCGGTTTGTCGCAACGCCAGGTCGGTCTGCGTCTTGAGTCCCGAAAGAGGCGTGCGCAGTTGATGAGCCACATTGGCAATAAATCTCTGCTGCGCATCAAATGCATCGCCGAGACGCCGCATAAGTTCATTTATGGCACGGATTACGGAATGCACTTCTACCGGTGCATGGCTCTCTTCAATAGGACGCAGATCATAATAAGACCTAGAGGCTATCTCGTCATGCAAACGTCGCATGGGTCCAAGCCCTTTGCTGACACCCATCCACAAGGTGAGCGCAGCTGCCGCTATAAGAGCGAGTTGTGGAAGCAAAGAGGCTGTAAGAATTTCCCTGGCCAAGATCTTTCGTTTGTTCAAGGTCTCCGCCAGTTGAACCAAAACCGGGAGGCCCGTCTGACTGCCCGGCGGAACATAGTAGCGTGAGGCTATTCTCAGCCTCTGGCCGTGGAACATGCCATCATGCATTATGAGTGCTTCGCCGTTGCTTATGACATTAGGGCGCGGCAGATCAGATTCACCGTCAATCAAATTGCCATCGGGTCCCGCTACCTTATAGTAAATCCTGTCGAATTCATCCGTCAGCAACATCTTTTTGGCAGGGGGAGGCAAATCCAATGACACCTGACCGTTATTCATGGTGACCTGTCTCTCAAGATCTCTGGCGGTATCTGCCAGGGAGTGGTCATACGCCTTATATGAAAATCTATATGCCGTAAAATAAGATCCCATAGTGCTGATCCCAAAAAGGATCAGCATCGGAAAAAGCCAGAAGATGAGTTTTCTCCTCAGGGAGACGCCACTATTCATGACGTGAATTCTCCATAAGGTAGCCTAGTCCGCGTATCGTACTTATGCATATTCCACTGTTTTCGAGTTTTTTTCTCAGGCGGTGAATATAAACCTCAATTGCGTTTTCGCTAACTTCCTCGTCCCATCCGCACAAGTTCTGCAGTATCTGTTCCTTGCTTACCACACGACCTGCATTCCGAAGTAACAGTTCCAGGACATGCATCTCACGTGCTGAGAGCTCAAGAGGCTGGTTCCCAATCTCAACCCGTCTGCCTGCAGCATCAAACCGCAAAGAGCCCATATAAATTTCGTTGCTGCCTCTTCCCTCCCCTCGCCTCAGGAGCGCCCTAACGCGTGCCTCCAATTCGGGGAGCTCAAAAGGTTTGGTTAAATAATCGTCCCCGCCCAAGTCCAACCCCCTCACGCGATCTTCTAGTGCATCCCTCGCTGTCAGAATGAGGACCGGTACCCTGTTCTCTCGTTTACGCAAGCGCTCCAATACTTGAAAGCCATCAAGACGCGGCAAGCCGAGATCCAGAATGACGAGATCGTAGTTCTTATGAAACAGGACATCATCAGCTCTCTCGCCATCTGACATCCAGTCGGCCATATACCCCGCTTGCTTCAACGAAGATGTAAGTCCGTCCGCAAGCACGGCGTCGTCTTCAACTACTAGGATCCGCATCCTGTTCGAATTGTAAGGTTGGTGTAAGGTTATTGTCTTATTATACTACTCTCGGGGGTTGCTTTGTGTGCCGAGGAAAGGAGTTTCCTGTGTGTAGATTCAAGAAAGGTTTTCATTTTATATCTGCTATGCGTGCATTTTTAAAGTATATCCAATTGGCCTTTCTTTCCGGCTTTTTCTTCCCACTCATTATTTCAGGGGTCGGTTGCAGCAATAAGACTACCGGCAAAACAGGCGATTCTCGCACCGAGATTGTGAAATCGCAGGAGAGTGCTGTACAGGATCGGACTTCCAATACTCAGCCATCGAACCAGGCTCCGGGTAATTCTATCAACGCAAAGAGCATAACATTAGAGGATAAGCAGGTTAAATCGCTCAGCATAGAGCCGGTGGGAGAGCGTCTCTTCGTGATCGATCGAGAGGCGGTCGGCAATATCGCTTTCAACGATGACAGGTCGGTTCAGGTCTACCCTCCAAATCAGGGAAAAATCATTGAGCTATTTGCTGATCTTGGCAACAATGTGGTTAAAGGCCAGAAGCTCTACACGATTGAAAGCCCCGATCTCATACAAGCAGAGTCGACTCTGATCTCCTCAGCAGGTGTCCTTGAACTGACCACCAAAGCGCTCGAGCGTGGCAAGAAGCTCTACGAGACCCAAGGAATCTCCCAAAAAGAACTGCAACAGACGATTTCCGACCAGCAGGCCGCAGAGGGCGCTTTCAAGGCGTCCCGCCATGCTGTAAGCATCTTCGGCAAAACCGAAGCCGAGATTGATGAGGTCGTGTCCAGGCGCCAGATCGACCCCCTAATGGTCGTGCCCAGCCCGATAACAGGCCGCATAACAGCGCGGAATGCCGCGCCGGGACTGCTTGCCCAGCCAGGCACCCCGCCCGCGCCTTTCTCGGTTGCCGACATTTCAACCATGTGGATGGTGGCATATGTGCCCGAAAGCGATAGTCCGCTTTTCCATGTGGGACAGGAAGTCAAGGTCAAGCTCATGGCTTTGCCGGGCAGGGTCTTCGAGGGGAAAATTACCACTGTCGGAGCAACAGTAGACACGACTACCCATCGGCTCATGGTTCGCTCGGAAATTCGTGATCCCAAGCACGAACTGCGGCCGGGGATGCTTGCGACATTTACAATTCGCACGGGTGCACCAATACGTTCTATTGCAATTCCGTTTAGTGGCGTGGTTCGGGAAGGCGACGGCACGATGACGGCTTGGGTGACAACTGATCGCCATCGCTTTATCCCAAGGCCACTTAAGCTAGGCGTGCAAAAAGATGGCTGGTATCAGATTGTCGAAGGTCTGAACCCCGGCGAACTGGTCGTTACGGAAGGCGGCGTTTTCCTCAGTAACATGCTGGAAGCGCCTCCAGCGGATTAACCATGTTCAAGTCTCTCATAGCATTTTGCCTGAGCCGCCGTGCGATCATTATCGTCGGCCTGCTGCTGTTTGCAGGCGCCGCATTACTCGCTTATCAAAAGCTCAACATCGAGGCTTATCCAAATCCAGCTCCGGTCGTGTTGGAGATCACCGCACAAGCGCCGGGCCTTTCGGCCGAGGAGATGGAGCGTTACTACACGCGCCCGATCGAAATCGGGCTTTATACAACTCCCGGCATAGCTGTCATCCGCTCTACTTCGTTTTATGGCTTGTCTTTTGTAAGAGTTGTTTTTACATATGGCGTGAACTATCATTTTGCTTACAGTCAGGCGGCTATCTCATTACAACAAAACGTAAGCTTGCCAGGAAATGTCGTGCCAACGATTCAACAGAATAGTGGGACTGGTGAAATCTTTCGTTACCAGGTCGTTGGCCCAAAACACTTCGGGATAACCAATCTCCGTACAGTTCAGGACTGGATCGTTGCGCGCCGTCTGTTGACTATCCCGGGCATAGTTGCTGTTAACAGTTGGGGCGGTCCAACTAAGCAATTCGAGGTTGAGGTGGATCCACACAAATTGGAAGCTTATAACGTCACGGTCCCCCAAATCCTGACAGCACTTGGCAATGCCAATATCAACGTGGGGGGGCGAGAAATCCGTGTCGGCCAGCAATCCATTAACATCCGTGGTGTTGGGCTGATAGACGACGGCGGAAATGATGACTTGACTCAAGGCTACAAGGTTGAGGACATCGAAAACGTTGTCTTGACCCAGGCAAATGGCGTCCCCGTATTGGTAAAAGATATTTCAAAGGTGTCCGTGGGATACCGCCCCAGGCTCGGCATTTGGGGCCACGATATGGAGGATGATGCGGTAGCGGCGATCGTGGTGATGAGCCGCACGGAGCATGCCCACGACATGCTGCCAAAGGTAAAAGACGAAATCACCAAAATGAACAGCGACGGAAGCCTGCCGCCAGGAGTCAAGCTGGTTCCTTTTTATGATCGCGGATCGCTGATCAGCGTCACCACCCACACCGTTTTGCACAACCTCATTTTCGGTTGCCTTCTTGTCTTCCTGATTCAATGGATCTTCCTCGGCAATCTTCGCAGCGCTATTATCGTCGGGTTTAACATCCCTTTTGCGCTGTTTTTCGCCATTACTCTCCTCGTTACTCAAGGCGAAAGCGCGAACCTGCTCTCTTTGGGGGCTGTAGATTTCGGCATCATCGTGGATTCGGCGGTGATACTCGTTGAGAATATTTTCCGAAACTTCCAAGGTAGTCCCGAACAACGACATGTTATGTTCCAGAGGCTTGCCGAGGGCTTTTGGGGCCAGGACCCAACGAGAAACTCAATGCACGTTATTCCCGTCCGCGGATGGACTGATCGCTTGAGGCTGATTCTGATCAGCGCGCTACAGGTAGACAAGGCGGTTTTTTTCTCAGCATTAATAACTGTGGCTGCTTTCGTGCCTCTCTTCACCATGCAGGGTGTCGAGGGGGCAATATTCGGCCCGATGGCGCGTACATATGGCTATGCACTAGCTGGCGCCCTGATCGCAACGTTTACAGTCACCCCCGTGCTTTCGTCCTTGCTGCTCCCCGAGCATTTGAAGGAAGCCGAGACAATAGTCGTTCGCGCATTGCATCGCATTTATGATCCGGTGCTACGTTTCGCTCTCTCTCGCCGCATGATTATGGTGGTGATCGGAATTGGTTTCGTCGCTCTGGCTGGGTTGCTGATACCGCATCTGGGAAGTGAATTTCTCCCGCACCTCGAAGAGGGCAATTTCTGGATTCGGGCTTCCATGCCTATGACGCTTTCGCTGGAAGACGGCGAGGCGGCAACGAGGAAAATGCGCATGATCCTCTTGAAATATCCGGAGGTCGTCACGGTGACGTCCCAGCATGGCAGGCCCGACGATGGCAGCGACGCATCGCCGTTTTCGAACGTCGAGCTGTTTGCGGTGCTCAAGCCGCCTGCTGAATGGCCCAAAGGCATGACCAAGGAAAAACTGACCGAGCAGATTAATACCGAGCTTGAGCGCGAGCTGCCTGGAGTCATCTTCAACTTCTCGCAATACATCCAGGATAATATCGAGGAGGCTATCTCGGGAGTCA
>Ga0187771_10004025_pt1 | contig 10329 bp, 10 predicted proteins | sample 0116_SJ02_MP15_1_FD_133139 | JGI IMG/M metagenome (GOLD analysis project Ga0187771, IMG submission 133139) | Tropical peat soil microbial communities from peatlands in Department of Meta, Colombia - 0116_SJ02_MP15_10_MG | ecosystem: Environmental > Terrestrial > Soil > Wetlands > Peat | place... | reverse complement strand
GTACCTGCCTGCCGACGTGAAACCGCTGGTGAAGATAGGGGATACGACCGTGGCGGGCGAGACCGTGCTGGGGCGTTTAGGAGGTTGTTGAAAAACAGCCATCTCGCCGCCGTCCTCGAAAGCCCTTTTGTGCGGCGTAGCGCTGCTACGCCTCCGCAGGGCTTCCTGCGGGTGCGACGATCTGACTATTTTTGAACAACCTTGGTTGTGTCGCAGGTTTTTGAAAAACAGTCTTCGGGTTAAGGCCGAGTAAAGGCGGTTTTCTCAACTCTCAACTTTCAACTCTCATCTGCTTCATTGACGATTCGACTATTTTTGAACAACACGGTTATCAACAATATCCTGGAAAGTATGGCATGAATCCTGAGTTGAATGGAAAACAGGTCGAAAAGACCGAGAGCATAAAAAAAGGGATCTATATCCTTCCGAATCTGTTTACGACCGGGAGCATGTTTGCCGGTTTCTACAGCATCGTGTCGAGTTTCAACGGTAATTTCGAAGTTGCCGCGCTCTGGATATTCGTTTCCGCCGTTTTCGACGGCCTGGACGGCAAGGTGGCCCGCCTGACCGGAACCACCAGCAGGTTCGGTGTTGAATACGACTCTCTGGCCGACCTGGTATCGTTCGGGGTGACGCCGGGGCTGATGATGTACGTATGGGCGCTGAAGCCGTTCGGACGGCCCGGCTGGCTTGCGTCGTTCCTGTTTGTCGTGTGCGGGGCGTTGCGCCTGGCGCGTTTCAACGTCCAGGTCAATACGGTGGAGAGCAAGCGATTCGTGGGATTGCCCATCCCGGCGGCAGCAAGCATGGTGGCCGCCACCGTGCTTTTGTTCCACCACTTCGGATGGCCCAGCTCCTACAAGCGGCTTGCAATCATCGTCCTCATCTATCTTTTGGCCTTCCTGATGGTGTCGAGTTTCCGCTATTACTCGTTCAAGGACCCGGCCCTGATCAAACGCCAGCCATTCGGTTTTCTGCTGCTGGCCGTTGTGCTGCTGATCGTCGTGGCCGCCGAACCGGCGGTGATGACCTTTGTCATCATGCTGTGCTATGTCGTGTCCGGACCGCTGGGATTCATTGTCAGCCTGCCGCGCCGCCGCCGCCTGGAAAAAGCGGTGCACAAAGGGCACGAGGCCAATGTCCCGAAAGGTTAACGTGTTTTCCTGAAACATCAAGGGAGGTCGTGCAGGCTGGCCTTGATGCCATCTCCTGAAATTTCGAGGATGGCGAACGTTTTGCCTGCCGATGACTGTGTCAGTGCGCCGGGGTTGAGAAACAGGATGTCTGATGACGTGATGCAGGTGGCGCGATGGCTGTGACCGAACAGAACGATATCGGCCCGAACCTCGTTCGCCCGTTTTTGCAACCCTCCCAGCCCTCTTTTCACCCCGTAGGCGTCCCCATGCACCAGCAAGATCCGCTTGCCTTCGCACTCCCACAGCAGCTCCCGCGGCTCCGCCGCGCCGTGGTCGCAATTGCCGGCTACCGCGATGACGTCCAGATTCATCACGCTGCGAAGCAGTTTTGCGTCTTCGACGCCGTCTCCGAGATGGACGACGGCGTCCACTGGCTCGGCCAGGCTGTGAGCCTGCAAAGCGTGGGTAAAATTGCCGTGGGTGTCGGATATCACCAGGATTCTCATGGCGGCAGTGTAGCAGAAGTCTGGGTGTCATGGCACCCTAATATTGTCGTTACAGGTGGCCTTATATGACAAAGAAAATCGTCGTGCTCCTCATTGTCGCCATGGCGGCTTTCGTGCTGCTTTTTGCCGTCTCGATGCTGATCGCCAGGATGATCATGGGAGTGGCGGATACGAAAACAGCGGTAAAGGAAGGTATCGGTCTGGTGGAGGTCCGCGGCATGATCATCGATTCCAAGGATACCATCCGCCAGCTCCGTTATTTCCTCAAGCAGGACAGGGTCAAGGCGGTGGTGCTGCGGGTTGATTCACCCGGCGGGGTGGTGGCGCCGTCCCAGGAGATTTACGAGGAGGTCAGGAAGTTCGCCGCCAAAAAGAAGATATTCGTTTCCATGGGCAGCCTGGCGGCTTCGGGCGGCTATTACATCTCTGCTCCGGCCTCGATGATCTTTGCCAATCCAGGCACCATCACCGCCAGTATCGGCGTGATCCTCAAACTGTCCAACATCGAAGCGCTGATGGACAAGATCGGCATCAAATCCTACACCCTCAAGACCGGCAAGTTCAAGGATTCCGGTTCTCCGTTGAGGACGCTGTCGAAGGAGGACCGGGCCATGTTGCAGTCGGTCATCAACAATACCCATGAACAATTCGTCAGGGCGGTGGCTACGGGGCGCAAGCTGCCGGTCGATGAAGTTCGCAAGATTGCCGACGGCCGTATCCTGTCCGGCGAGCAGGCCTTGGCCCTGAAGTTGGTGGACAGACTGGGAACGCTCCAGGACGCCATTGAGGAAGCCGGCCGTCAGACGGGCATCAAGGGCGAGCCGGAGGTAATCCAGCCTCCCAAGAAAAAGATCGACTACTGGGATGTGCTGGTTGGCGGCATGGAAGAGAAGTTCAGCGGCGCCGTGGGCAATGCCGCCGGCGGGATGCGGCTCATGTACGAAGCGGAGTAGGGCAGTGATCGGTGATCAGTAATCAGTAATCAGTTAAGAGCGTCTTACTCTTTTCAGCTTTTACTATTCACTGCTCACCGTTCACCGTTTACCGGTGCTTCCTGCGCAGACGGTCGTGGGCGTCGAGAATAATCTTTTCGGTAGTGGCCCAGTCGATACAGGCATCGGTGATGGACACCCCGTATTTCAATTGGCCGGGATCGGCCGGGATCTTCTGGTTGCCTGCCTCCAGATTGCTTTCGATCATAATGCCGGAGATGGAGTTGTTGCCGTCCACGACCTGTTGAATGACGTTTTCCAGCACTTCCGGCTGTTTCTGGTAGTCCTTGTTGGAGTTGCCGTGACTACAGTCTACCATGATGGAGGGGGTAAGCCCGTTCTTTTTCAGTTGCTCTTCAGTCGCGGCGATGTCTTCCGGGGTGTAGTTGACCCTGCGGGAACCGCCCCGCAGGACAATGTGGACATCGGGATTGCCGCTGGTCTGGATGATGGAGATACGCCCCTCGCGGTTGATGCCGAGGAAGCTGTGGGGATGCTGGACCGCTTTCATGGCGTCCATGGCGATCTGCAGGTTGCCGTCGGTGCCGTTTTTGAACCCGACCGGGAACGAGAGGCCGCTTGACATCTCCCGGTGGGTCTGGGACTCGGTCGTCCGGGCGCCGATGGCGCCCCAGGAGATCATGTCAGCCACATATTCGGGCGTAATCGGGTCCAGCATCTCGTTGGCCACCGGCACCTTGAGCGATGTGATTTTCAGGAGCAGGCCCCGGGCGATGCCGAGCCCTTTGGATATCTGGTGGCTGTTGTTCATGTCCGGGTCATTGATAAGCCCTTTCCATCCGATGGTGGTGCGGGGTTTCTCGAAATAGGTTCTCATGACCAGGAACAGTTGGTCTTCAACCTTGCCCGACAGCACTGCCAGGCGCTTGGCGTACTCGATGGCGGCCAGCGGGTCGTGGATCGAGCAGGGGCCGACCACTACCATCAGACGCCGGTCGCGGCGATGGATAATCTCCTTGATGGCCTCGCGGCTCGTGTTGACGAACTCGCGGTCAGGGTCGGAGAGGGGAAAGACCTGGCGCAAGTCGGTGGGGGCAATGACGGGTGTTATGGCGGTGATCTTGAGGTTGTTGGTTTTTATCATGATTGAGCTTTGCCCTGTTTCGTTGAATTTGTCATCAGTTACCGCAAAATAAAACGAGTAGCACCGGTTTGTCAATTGGTTGTTTATAATATGTTCTGCGCCATGTTTGGCAATCACCTGCGGGAGAGCCTGCCATGTTTTCCAATGACGTCGTTATTCAATTCCTGACTTTAGGCGGGGTGGTTATTGCCATCATTGCGGCAGTGGCCTGGATGATCAGACTGATCACCATTCATGAAGTCAACAAGCGGCACGACCTGTTCAAACAGCAGCTTCAGCAGGATGTCATCCATTCGATCGAACAGTTCAGAAAATCCTTGGCCGAGGAGAAGATGATCTTCGGCGCCATGCAGGACAACAGGTCTGATTCTCTGGTCCAGTTGTACGGCACCATGATCGACATTGCCAAAAACGGCAGGGGGCTTTCCAGGCCAGGGCAGAGCGATCTCTCGGCTGTTGTCTCCCATGCCTTGGATTTCCTGACGTCCTTCCAACTGTTTTCCGACGTCTATCAGAGGAACGGCATCTATTTCAGCGACGACTTTTGCTCTGTCATGAATGCCTTTCTGGCAGAGCATGAAGGCGTTGTGGCAAATATCACCACAGCGGTCAACACACCGGCCGGCTCATATCAGGATGAACAGAACAAGATTTCGGATATCCAGACTTCCTGGAGCACATTCGAAATGCGCATTCCTGCCATGATTGCCGAAATGAAGAGGGAGTTTCGCCTGATGGTAGGAGGGGCGAGCAAATGGTTTTAGAAGACAACGATCTGAAACGGGCCGTTTTCGTTGACCGCGACGGTACGATCAACGTTGAGAAGGAGTATCTGTACCGGGCGGATGATTTCGAGTTCATACCGGGAGCGCCCCAGGCGCTCAGGCTGCTGAACGAAGCCGGCTTTCTGGTAGTGGTCGTGACAAACCAGTCCGGTGTTGCCCGGGGTTATTATTCCGAACAGGATGTGGGCATCCTGCACCGCCATATTGAAACCGAACTCGCCAAAGCCGGCGCGCGGGTGGATGGGTGGTATTACTGTCCCCACCACCCGTCGGGGCGCGGCAGCTACTCTCTTCCCTGTCAATGCCGCAAGCCCCTGCCGGGCATGCTGCTGGAGGCGGCCCAACGCCATAATATCGACCTTGCGGAATCGGTCATGATCGGCGACAAACTGGCCGATGTGGAAGCCGGGATCGCGGCCGGCTGCCGCACGACGATCCTGGTGCGAACCGGCTACGGCGCCGCCGACGAGGGGCTCGTTCCGCCTGGAACCATGGTGTGCGACGATCTTCTGGCCGGTGTCCTGTCCCTGGTTTGCCCGCATGATGGGGTTTGACAGGGCGCTGCCCGGCATGTAATAATTAAAAATTAAATGAATTTACCGGAAAAGGATATCCCCCATGACCCACGGCATCACTAAAGGCATCATTCTGGCCGGCGGTGCGGGCAGCCGCCTGTTCCCCCTGACCTTGGTGGCCAGCAAGCAGCTTCAGCCGGTCTATGACAAACCGATGATCTACTATCCCCTGGCGACCCTGATGACGGCCGGTATCAGGGATATCCTGCTCATTTCCACTCCCCACGACCTGCCCCGTTTCGAGAAGCTTCTGGGCGACGGTTCCCGCTGGGGCATTACCCTTACCTACAAGGTGCAGCCCGAGCCAAAGGGGATTGCCCAGGCTTTTCTGGTCGGAGAGGAGTTCATCGACCGCAAGCCGGTCTGCCTGATCCTGGGGGACAATATATTTTACGGCAGGATGAACCTGGATCGTGTCGTCGCTGAATTCCAGAGCGGGGCGCGCATCTTCGGCTATCAGGTGCATGACCCGGAACGTTACGGCGTTGTGGAATTTGATGCAACGGGCAGGGTGCTCAGTATCGAGGAAAAGCCGAAGCAGCCCAAATCCCATTATGCCGTGCCAGGCCTTTATCTGTATGATCAACATGTGGTGGATACCGCCAAGTCCATAGCCCCTTCGCCGCGTGGCGAACTTGAGATCACCGATGTCAACATGGCCTATTTACGACGCGGCGAACTGACGGTGGAACGGCTTGGGCGCGGTATTGCCTGGCTGGACACTGGCACCCACAAGAGCCTTCTGGAGGCCAGCATCTTCATCGAGACCATCGAGTCGCGCCAGGGCCTCAAGATCGCCTGCCTGGAAGAGATCGCGCTGCGGCGCGGATTCATCGATTGCGTACACATGAAACAGGTCATCGACGATACCCCCAATTCAACCTATCGCGACTATCTTCTGCGGGTATACGCTGAAAACGATCTCTGCGGCGGGAACTGACCGGGTGAGAATCTATTGAATTTCCTTAAAAAAAACACCCCTTTCATTTTGGCGGCTGTCGGGTTTTTCGCGGCCCTGATCTTCTATTCGCTCAACATCCCCCACAAAACCAGCGCCAATGTGATCGAGCGATGGGTCATAACCGTATTTGCCCCGATCATGAAGCCGTTTTCCCAATTGAGCTTCTTCGGCGAGAACGTTTGGGACAACTATATCGGTCTGGTGCATGTCCGGCAGGAGAACAGGCAGCTCCGGGAAGATATCAAGGCGCTCAACGACCGGGTCATTGCCGCGGAAGAGGTTAACCAGGCGTACAGACGCCTGGCCCGGCTCCTGGAAGTGAAAAATGCCATCAAAGCGCCCACGCTTACCGCCACCGTAATCGGTGAGGATGAAAGCCCCTGGAACGGGACGCTGGTCATTGACTGCGGAAGCTCAAGCGGGATTGCCGAGGGGATGGCCGTGGTGGCGGCTGACGGTATCGTGGGACAGGTGGTCAAGGTTTCCCGCACCAGTTCACGGGTGCTGCTTTTGACCGATCACTCCAGCGGAATAGCCGCCACGATCCAGCGGTCACGGGCCAGGGGGGTCGTAAAGGGCAAGGGGGACGGACTCTGCCAGCTTGAGTTCACCACCCGTGAAGAGGATGTCAAGGTGGGCGACGTGCTGGTTTCGTCCGGCATCGGCGGCGTATTCCTGAAAGGGTCGCCGATCGGCGAGGTGACCATGGTCAAGCGGGGCGAATACGGCATCTTCCAGACCGTGACCATTCGTCCGTTCGTGAACGTCTCCCGCCTGGAAGATGTGCTGGTGGTGCTGAGGAACAACAATGATTAGGTATGGCGCAACCGTATTCGCCATCATTATGGCCGTGGTGCTGCAATCGTCGGTGCTGCCGGTCTATTTTGCCGCACCTTTCAAGCCGGACCTGCTCCTGGTCATCATGGTCTTCCTGGCGCTGCGCATCTCTTTGCTGGCCGGAGCGCCCCTGTCCTGGACTCTCGGGCTCGTCAAGGACGTTTTCAGCGGAATCTACCTGGGGCTCAACGCCCTTAGTTTTCTCTTTATTTTCCTGGTTATCAAGAACATCTCCGACAGGCTCTATACCGGGAGCGTCCCGCTTTTCGTCATTGCCGTCAGTGTCGCCACCCTGAGTTGCGCCTCGATCGATATGCTCTTTCTGGTCATGTTTACCGAATCGCCCGGGATTGCCTATTCCGTTGGCGTGGGATTGGTGCCCCATCTTCTTGTGAATGCCTTTGTCGCATCGATTATTCCCCTTATCCCCGGTTTCGGCCGTCTGTTGGAAGCACCATGACAGAACAACGCTTTGTCCGCGAGGTCACGGAGTCGAAGAGGAGAATCCTGATACTGTCCTTTGTGGTGGCGGGTATCTTCTCCCTGCTGCTCCTGCGCCTGTGGCACCTACAGATATTGAACGCCGACGATTACCGCAACATGTCGGAAAACAACCGTCTCCGTTTCGTGCCGGTTGCCGCATCCCGCGGCGCCATCCTGGACCGTAACGGAACGGTGCTGGTGAGCAACCAGCCTTCGTTCAGCCTGGCGGTCGTACCCCAGGAGGTTACGAACAAGGACGAACTGCTCGACCGCCTGGCAAAGCTGCTTGGCCTGGATCGCGCCGATATGAACGATCGCTGGGTGAAAGGGAAGGGGCGCGCCAAGTATTACCCGATTATCCTGGCGTCGAACATCAGCCGCGACCAGGTGGAGATCGTGGAGGAAAACCATCTGCGCCTCCAAGGGGTCGAGATCGAGATGAAGCCGGTGCGGGAGTATACCAACGGCGTACTGGCGGCCCATCTGCTGGGGTATATCGGCGAGGTATCCGAAGAAGAACTGAATACCAATGGTTTCGAAGATTATAATCCCGGGGATTATCTCGGCAAGAACGGCATAGAGCGGAGTTGGGAAAAGGAGTTGCACGGCACTGACGGCGGCCGGCAGTTGGAAGTGGATGCGCGCGGCCGGGTCCTGCGGACCATTTCCGAGTCCTACCCGACGGTCGGCAACAGCGTGGTGCTGACCATTGATTCCAATCTGCAAAAAGAGGCGGAAAAAGCCTTTGGGGACCAAGCCGGCGCGGCTGTCGCCATGAATGTGAACACCGGTGAGGTCCTGGCGTTCGTCAGCAACCCCGGCTTTGACCCGGCGCTGTTCAGCGGGAAGCTACCGGCGGACATCTGGAAGAAATACCTGGAGGACAAGCGGCATCCCCTGGAAAACAAGGCGCTGAGCGGCCAGTACCCTCCCGGCTCGACGTTCAAGATCATAACCGCCATGGCCGGCCTGGAAGACGGCAAGATAGACGAGAAGACCTCCGTAACCTGCAGCGGTTCCTACGAGATGGGGAACTCGGTCTTCAACTGCTGGAACAGGCATGGACACGGCGTCACCAACCTGAAGAAAGCATTGCGGGAGTCATGCGACGTCTATTTTTACCAGTTGGGCGAACGCCTGGGAGTGGATCGCATCGCTGCCATGGCGAAACGGTTCCTGCTGGGCGCTCCCATGGGCATCGGCCTGGCGCACGAGAAAGGGGGCATGATCCCCACCTCGGAGTGGAAACAGAAGCGTTTCGGACAGCGCTGGTACCGAGGCGAGACCCTGCCGGTCTCCATCGGCCAGGGCTATGTGACGATGACGCCGATCCAACTGGCCTCCATGACGGCCACCGTTGCCAACGAGGGAACGGTGTATCGTCCCTTCCTGGTGAAACGTATCGTTGATGCCGATGGAAGACCGCTCAAGGAGTTCATGCCGGAAATGATCGGTACGACCGGTGTCTCGGCGGACAAATTCAGGTTGGTCAAGCAGGGGCTGTTCGCCGTGGTGAACGAGCCGGGCGGGACCGGCGGCGCCGCGCGGCTCCCCGATGTGCATGTGGCGGGTAAAACCGGCTCATCACAGGTGGTCAAGCTGCGCGACAGCAATAAGGCGACCCCCTACCAGTACCGGGATCACGCCCTGTTCGTGGCCTTTGCACCCTATGAGAAACCGGAAATAGCCGTGGCGGTCGTCGTGGAGCACGGCGAGCACGGCGGCTCGGCGGCCGCGCCCATTGCCGGGCGCATCATGCGGGCCTGGTTCGACGGCAAGAAACCGGCCGTCAAAAAGCCGGTGACTCCCAGGAAGGACGGGGATGAAGACGATGAACACGAGTCCCCGGAGCCTCCTGCCGGGAAACAGGGCGTGAAGAAGGAAAACAGCGATGATTGATCGCCGCCTGCTGACAAATATCGACTGGATGCTGATCGGGTTTGTGATTGCCATCAGCCTGCTGGGCATCATGAACATCTACAGCGCAACCATGTCCTACAAGATCGTGGGTTCTCCCTATTACATCAAGCAGATGTACTGGTTGCTGTTCGGCATGATGGTTGCCGCGGTAGTCTGCGGCGTCGACTATCATTTGCTGGAGGATTTTTCCTACTGGCTGTACGGTTTCCTGATCGTTCTGCTCATAGCGGTCCTGGTGGTGGGGCGCCGCTCCATGGGAGCGACACGGTGGCTGAGCCTGGGGTTTTTCACGATCCAGCCGTCGGAACTGATGAAGATCGTCATTATTGTCACTTTTGCCAAGTATTTTACCAGCGTGCAGACGGTGGACGGCCTGGACGTCAGGGGTGTTCTCTTCCCTCTCGGCATCCTGGGGATTCCGTCGATCCTGATCATGAAGCAGCCCGACCTGGGGACCGCTGTCCTGGTGGTTCTCATTGCACTTTCCATGACGATCTACGTGGGGCTCAAATGGTCGACGGTGGTGACCTCTGTCCTGGTGACGATCCCCGCTGCCATCCTGGGCTGGACAAAGGTGCTTCGCCCGTACCAGAAAAACCGCATCCTCGATTTCATCAACCCCGAACGGTCACGCCTGGGAAGCGGCTACCATATCATCCAGAGCAAGATTGCCGTCGGTTCCGGCGGCGTCTTCGGCAAGGGGTTCGTCAAGGGCACCCAGTCGCAGCTCCGTTTTCTACCAGAACAGCATACGGACTTCGCCTTTTCGGTATTTGCCGAGGAGTGGGGTTTTATGGGCTGCCTGGTGCTGATGGTCCTCTACCTTACCCTGGTGTTGTGGGGGCTCAACATCGCCCGGCGCTGCAACGACCGGTTCGGCAGCCTGCTTGCGGTGGGGGTGACGGCCATGCTGTTCTGGCACACGGTCATCAACATGGGCATGGTGATCGGCCTGTTTCCGGTGGTGGGGGTGCCGCTGCCGTTTTTCTCCTACGGCGGCACGTCCATGATTACCTCCATGGTGGGGAT
>Ga0187771_10004024_pt1 | contig 10331 bp, 5 predicted proteins | sample 0116_SJ02_MP15_1_FD_133139 | JGI IMG/M metagenome (GOLD analysis project Ga0187771, IMG submission 133139) | Tropical peat soil microbial communities from peatlands in Department of Meta, Colombia - 0116_SJ02_MP15_10_MG | ecosystem: Environmental > Terrestrial > Soil > Wetlands > Peat | place... | reverse complement strand
TATCACCCGACACCTCTATCGGCTTTTCGATAAAGGAGGGGAAACTTTTGCCCATTGAGCATCCCGCACGCTCAAGGATTTTCACGGTAAAGCATGCCGGAATGACGAGTTTCGAGTACCTCTAACACGTTGCGCTAATTTATGCAAGCATGTACCAGCCCGGATAGAGAGTCCGCAGCATGGAGTCCAAGGTGCTATCATCGGTCCGGATGGCAATCGGATCGTGATTTATGAGCCCCGCCAGTTTATCCAAAGCTTCGGCATAAAACCGCTTCCGGCTACCGGCTTGACGTTGAACGGCATTACGGTATGATGGAAGCGAACCGAGGGCGGAATTCAGGGGAGGCCTGCTTCCGCGCGAAGGCGAGAAGATGATTGAGGCGGACTATGAGCGACGCGGCAGGAAGGTGTTGCAGGCGGAGATTGGAGGCGGTGATGGGCCGGCCGAATATTGAGGATTCCATTCGACAATCAGAATCCTACCGGTGGTTGCTGGACCACTCCAAAACCGCTGCTCTTTATGAATCGTGGAAGGCGCTGCTCAACTGGGACCAGCGCACATGCCTGCCCAAAGGAGGCCATTCACACAGGGCGCAGCAAATTGCAGCGATTACCGCCCTTCTTTACAGGCACAGAACAGAGCCCCGGTGCGGAGAAATGCTTGCGCAGGTCGAAGCTTTGGAAATCCCCGGCGGACCTCTTTGTGATGAAGCTGTGAATATCCGTGAATGGAGAAGATACTACGACCGTGCAATCAAAGTACCTGAACCGCTCGCGGTCGAGCTGGCCAAAACGGCTGCGGAAAGTGAGCTTGCATGGCAAAGCATGAGGCATGAAAATGACTGGAAGGGTTTTCTCCCTTACCTGGACCGGATCATTAGCCTTAAGCGGCAGGAAGCCGCTGCGCTGGCCACCGGCGGGGAGGAAATCTACAATGCGCTTATCGAAAATTTTGAACCCGGGGAATGCGCAGAAAATATTGAACCTCTTTTCGACAGGCTGGCGGCGGCTGCCGTCGAACTTGTCCGAAGAATCGAAGCCTCACCCCGGAAACCGAATCCTTCGGTTTTGCAGGGGGATTCGCCTGCACCCGTTCAGCAGAGCTTTATCAGGCAAATAATCGTTCAGCTTGGCTACGATCTCAACGCAGGCCGGGTGGACCGCTCCGCACATCCTTTTACTTCGAAGATCGGGCCGGGAGACGTCCGCATCACAACGAGGTTCGACCCAAACTCCTTTGTTATGGCCCTTTTCAGCTCGATCCATGAGGCGGGACACGCTCTTTACGAGCAGGGGCTTCCGGTGGAACACTGGGGGACCCCGCGCGGCAGGTCCGTATCAATGGCCATCCACGAATCTCAGTCACGCATGTGGGAAAACATGGTGGGAATGTCGACGGGATTTTGGAAGCATTTCTATCCTGAAGCGCGCCGGCACTTCGCCTGGCTGAATAAAATCGATATCGACAAGTTTCTTTTTGCTCTGAACGAGGTCAGCCCCAGCCTGATTCGCACGGAAGCAGACGAGGTCACCTACAACCTCCACATCGTCATGCGATTCAAGCTGGAGAGGATGCTGATAGGAGGCGAACTCGAATCCGGTGAGCTACCCGAGGCATGGAACGCTTATATGAGAAGATATTTCAACCTGGCGCCGCCCGACTATTCCGAGGGCATCATGCAGGATGTGCACTGGCCGTCAGGAGCGATCGGCTATTTCCCAAGCTATGCGCTTGGAAACATGTATGCAGCGCAGTTTTATGCGAAAGCTGAAGAAGATCTGGGCAATTTGCAGGCAATTTTCGAGGAGGGCGAGTTCGCCGTTCTTCTCGAATGGTTGCGGAAAAACATTCATTCACAGGGCAGCCGGCATCTTCCCCGCGACCTGGTCAAGGCCGCCACCGGCAAGGAGCTGAACGCCGAGTACCTGATCAGTTATTTGATGCGCAAGTATGAGAAGCTGTACGGATTGTGAGGTGAGTGGCGACCCAAGGCAATCACACGAGATTTTTTGGCTGGGACCTTTTCAATTTGTAGGGCTGAGGTGCAGGCTTCCAGCCGCGACCAACTGACCGGACACCATTACACCTCATAAGCACAATACCAATGGGGGTACTCTTTGAAATTATCAACCAACCCTTTTCGCACAGGGTCCTGGAGGCAATAGTCCACGCACTCCTTCAACTCATCCTCAGTTCTGATCGCATGATCATAATACTGAGGTTCCCACAAGGGCCCCTTTCTACCCAACAGACCATTGATCTTATTTGACGTGAAACTCTTCAAGGAATGCATCAGATCCGGCAGAGTTTTATTTTGAAGGCGTGCCGCCAAATGAATATGATCGGGCATGACCACGGCTGCTATCAGCCTGATGGCGCCTTGCTCGTTCAACCATTTAAGACACTCCACAACGATCTTCGCTGCGGCGGGGTCAGAAAATATCGGTAACCTGCACTTTGTGCTCGTCGTAATAAAATACCAATAACCCTGATGTGAAAAGCGCCCTTTGCGCAAATATCTTTGATGAGGTTCTTTATTGCTCATACAAAAAGCCAGTCGCGGCTGGAAGTCGCGGCTGGAAGCCGCTCCTACAATGAGATGGAATCCGTCGCAAAGTGCGGCCAGGGCATGCGTGCAACCGAAGTACCCGGTGTGTTCTCCATGCTAAATATTTTAATTGGGGTAAAACATGCAATGGTATTTTTTCACACCTCGGCCAGAATTTCCAACACCATTTCATGCAATTGCCCTGAGTGGCGACCGCATGGCTCTTGACCGATCCGCCTCTATGGAGTACACGTTCCTCTCGATAGTTTAATACGGTGTTGCGTTCAATTCGTCGCTTCGGGAGGGCATACATCGCGCGACGCATTCGCTGCGTTCCCCCTCCCCTGCGTAGCGGCGGGGTTTACCCCCGCCCAATATTGAACGCAAATCGGTATTAATATCCCAATCCCAAATTGGTTTGAGTGTGTTCCTTGAAGAAGATATTCCTTTTCTTTTCCATTTTTGCGCTTTTCCACTGTTGCACGGCAGGTTTTTCCACGGCATCCGACGGGTTGGTGTGCCGTTTGATCAACCCGCAGGGATCCGTGTCGGTTCTACCTTCGGGCAAGGATTCCTGGGAGGAGGCGAGAAACGGCAGGGACCTTTTTGGCGGAGATTCCATCAAGACCGGCCCTGATTCCCGCGTTTGCGTTCTTTGTGTTGACGAGACGCAGCTCAAATTAAATGAGAATACCCTTGTAGTCCTCAAGAGTTCCACGCCTTCGCCGCGAATGGGGATTGTTGTGCCCGCAGCGCAGGAAGAGGCGGGCGCAAGCCTTTACGAGGTGCGCGAAGGAGAAATCTGGCTGCGCAACAAGAATGAGAAAGCCAGGTTTGAAATTCACACACCTGCGGTGACCGTAGCGATTCGCGGCACTGAGTTCAATCTGAGAGTGGACCGGAGCGGCGCAACGAACCTCGTTCTTCTGGAGGGTAAACTCACGCTGGCCAATGCTCAGGGGCAGATCGATCTCGACCCCGGAGAAGAAGGCTTTGCCGAAGTTGGTATGGCGCCGGTAAAAACAGTGGTCCTTCAGCCCAAGGATGCCGTCCAGTGGTCGCTCTATTATCCGGGGATCTTCAGCTACCGCGACATTCCTCTGGGGGGCGGCACGGCGCCCCGGCAGCAGGGACAGGCCCCATCAGCCCTGTCCAGCGGCGCCCAGGCGGCTTATGACCGCGGGGACCTGGATGGAAGCGAGCGGTATGCCAATGAAGAGCTTTCCAGAGACCCCGAAAACGGTCCGGCGCTCCTGGTTCTTGGCTGGATATCTTTGGACAGGCAGGACCCGCAAAAAGCCAGGAACTATTTTGAGCTGGCCGCAAAGCACAACGCCCAATCGGGACTCGCCGTATCCGGCCTGGCCCTGGCCCGCTACCGCATGGGCGATTCAGTGGGCGCCTACAGACTTATGGCCGAGGAGCTGAAAAAGGGTCAGCCCTCCTCCCTCACGCTCGTTATGTCGGGCTATTTTTCAATGCTCGCCGGAAAGATAGATCAGGCGAAGGCGCTTCTAACCGACAGCCGTATCCTCGGTAGGGATTCGGCAATAGCTCATTCGCTGATGGCTCAAATGTACCTCATTCAGAACAGCAAGGAGCAGGCAGGCGCCGAGGCCGCTATGGCTATCCAGGCAAATGAAGACTCGCCGATGGCGAAAATGACGGCCGCTTTGGTCAAGATATCCTATTTTGACCTGCCTGAAGCCGGAAGACTTTTGGAGCAGGCCCTCGCCGCCGACCCCCGCTTCCTGGATGCTTACGTCTACCTTGCCAGGCTCAGGCTTGGCGCCGATTATCTGGACCGGGCATGGGAGATCATCCGTAAGGCACTCGAGATTTCGAAGACCGACAGCGAAGTCCTGAGTCTGGCCGGGTTCATCCGCCTGGGCTACCGTGATTATGATAAGGCGTTCAACCTGTTCACCGAGGCGGCGAAGAACAATCCGGGTTTGGGAGAACCTCACATCGGGCTGGCCAACATTGCGTTCACGAATCGTAATTTCAGCCTCGGCATGATAGAAATGCTTACCGCCACGCTGCTTGAGCCCAGGGTGTCGCTTTACGAGAGCAGCCTTGGGAAAGCGCTCTACCAAACGAAGTCTTTCGACAAAGCCCTCGAGGTCTACGATTATGCCAAGACCCTCGATCCCAACGACCCCACCCCGTATCTCTCTAAGGCATCGCGCTCTCGGACCTTTACCGTCCCGGAGAAGCGATACAGGAAATCAATAAATCGATAGAGCTAAACGACAACACTGCCGTTTTCCGCTCAAGACTAATGCTGGACAGGGACCTGGCCGTACGAAACACCGACCTTGCGCGCGCCTACTACATGCTTGGCATGACTCAATGGGCGTACAGCAAAGCTCTTAGCGCCGTGAAAAAGGACCCGCTCAACTCTTCGGCCCACCTTTTTCTAAGCAATGAGTATTCGTCGACCGGGCAGTGGCTCGGCGCCGCCGACTCCGAGTTTCTCCTTTACAAGTTGCTCTCTCCGGCAAATGAAAACACTTTCAGCTTATATACCGACTATACGCAGATGTTCGAGATGCCGTACACAAGACTTTCGCTAACAGCCGGCGCCGGCGCCTGGGCCGACCACCAGGTCCCCCTACAGAGCTACTCCATTGAAGCCCTCGGCGGCCTGCCCGGCCTTGCGCTGGATGCTTTCGGTTCATATCAGCGCGATCCCGGATATAGAAAAGCCAATGACGACATGACATACTACTTTGCGGACGTGATGGGAAAATATGAGCCCACGATCAAGGATTCTTTTTATGCCAATTACACTTATGATAAGGCGGCATGGGGGGATACCCTCTACCCCGATAACTACTCCTATGTGAACGACAAGACACTGAGGACGACAGCCATTGAGAACTCCGCTGAGGGGGGATTCGTTCACCGCTTTACACCTGAGGCCGTATTCATTGGATACTTCAACTGGGGAAAATGGGACTGGGTGAAGACGGGTTCAAGTTTTTTCTTTTTCAATAACGGGTTCTGGAACGCGGTCTTTGAAAATTACCACGAACCGATAGTATGGGAATCCAACAATCTCCAGATCCAGCAACAGCTCAAGCTTGGCGATCATACCTTCATAGGTGGGGTTCAATATATTAACGGTTCTTACTACAGTAACTATAAGGCAACCGGCATTGAAGACACTTTCTTTCCTTTCGGGATCTCTGTCGGGCCTTACAGCTACGATTCAGAGTTGAATCCGCCGGACCGTTCCACCTCCTTCTATGTACACGACTACTGGCGCATTTGCCCGCAGCTCCTCGTGGAACTGGGCGTTTCAGGGGATTTTGTCAGAAGTTACCGTGAACTTTATCCCTATTCCGTGTCTTCTACTACCGTCAATCCTTCTGTTGGCCTCAACTACGAAATCGACAAATCGAATACCCTGCGTTTGGCCTACCAGGGCTATGTGAACTCCCTTAAAACCGCAACCTCCTCTACACTGGCGCCTTCTGAAGTGGCCGGTTTTCCGTCCCTGATCAATGCCGATCAAGGTTCGCAAATCAAGGAGCTGGGTTTTTCGTGGGAATCGCAGTGGAACCCTAAAACCTTTACCGTGCTCCACATGCAGGCCTATCGCATCGAAGATCCCCAGTTCGATCTCCACTCCAGCCCGTACCAAGACCGAACTGAAAGCGCCGGCGGCTCTTTTACGCTCAACCGCCTGTTGACCACATCGCTCGGCCTGTCGGCCGGCATTTCCGGAAGCGCTACGTCCATGGCCTCTCCCCACCCCGAAGATTTGCTCACGACAGGCTGCTACAGCGAAATAGCGGGCAAAGTCGGGCTTTTCTATATGCACCCCAAAGGCTGGTTTGCGAGTATAAACGATACCGTGGTGAGCCAGAACCTTGAGGGTCTGAGCAACAGCAGCCTTGCAAAACAACAGGGGCAGCTTGGAAATCCCTTCAATCTGGTCGATATAGGCTTCGGCAAATACTTCGACAACAAACGGGGATATGCCGCCCTGGCAGTAACCAACGTATTCAATCAACATTTCTACTATCAAACCGAACCGTATGCTTTGTGGAACTTCTACCCGGATCGTGAGATAATGTTCACCATGGCGCTTTACTTTTGAAGGATGGACCGATGACATACAGGTTCCGGCCATTGTGGATACGGACGCCCCTGTGGATGCTGGCGCTTTTGCTCGTGTTTCCCGCAGGCGGGAAGTCCTATGGGGCCGGCGGAGGAATCCTCTACACCGATTTTAACACCGGCACTTTGCCCCCCGCTCTGCATCAAATGAATCCGGACGGGACCGGCGACGCACTGGTCAAGGTGGACCTGTTGCCGGACCCGCAATACCCCATATGGTCGCCTGACGGTCGGCTTATTGCGCTTACCTCCAGTTTTGAATCCAAGGGTTCACTCTACTATCAGACCAGCAACGCGTTTGTCTTCAACCCAACCACGAGCGCCGTGCAGCAAATCACCCACTGGCCGGATATATACCCCCCAGACTGCATATGCGGATGCACGGAAGATTACACGCAGGTGACTTCCAAGGCTTTTTCAAGCGACAGTGGACGCCTTGCGGTCGTATCGATGAGAGCCTTCGTGTGGTGGCCCCCGGGCGAAGAATGCTACGAGGAGTTTCTTCAGTATTACCCAGTCTTCGAGGTCTACGACACGCTGGGGAAGCATGCGAAGGTGGTGGTGGGAGAAGGCCACATGGGCGGGTCTTTCCATGAGGGCGACGGCCTCGACTGGGCACCGAGTGAAGACCTGCTCATCTGCCCCTGGCAGGTGACCAGCGGTTCCGGCCCCGTTGCGGCCCTGGTGGCTGTCGAGCCCGTAGAGGGCGCCCTTGACGCCGGCAGGTTCCGCAAGCTGACGACGCCGCAATTCTTGACATATCAGGGCAATTACGGCATCGGCGTCTGTTATGATCAGGACTTCCACCCCGCTGTCGGACCGCTAAGCAACCGGGTGGCCTATGTGCGCGAGACGGACTGCATCGACGGCGGCTATCCGGTGTCGCCTTCCACCATATCGGTGCGCATGGTTGACCTGGACGGCACCGATGACGGGGCAATCTATGCGGTCCCAAGCGGCAAATACGTAACTCACTTGAGTTGGGCGCCGGACGAATCCAAGCTGGTTCTTAGCTTCGGTACCCAGGTGGTCACCAACGGCTGGCCCCTTTCGGGCGCGATAAAAGACACGATCCATATCGCCGTGTTGAACTCGGACGGCGCCGGTTTCCGGCAGATCAGCGGGCCGGCGGACGACCATCCGGCTTGGAACCCGCGTGGATTGGAGATCCTTCCGGCGCCTGTAATCGTCGGCATCAATCCGACTGCAGTCAAATCCGGCGGCAAAGGTTTCAATCTTACGGTAAACGGCCAGGGGTTCAACGGATTGCCCGCAACGGCCAAGACCGGACAAGCCCGGGCCGCTGGGGGTCTGAGCCAGGCATCCGAGGTTCTGTGGAACGGTTCGGCTCTTCCCACCACGTTTGTGTCCCCAACCAGGCTCGTGGCAGCGGTGCCCGCATCCGATATTAAAACGCCGGGCAGGGTGAAAATATCCGTGTTGAACCCGGCGCCCGGAGGGGGTATTTCCGCAGCGCTAACTCTGACTGTCCGCAGCCCTTGGGAGCCTGGAAAAAAATAAGCGGGAGGCATCCCTCAAGACACGTGCTCACAAGGCGCGCACAAATCGTAACCGATGTGCGCAAAAATCGTAACCTTTAAGCTCGAACCCCCTGGGACTTACACGTTTAGCCTGTAATATCAACATCTTACATTAGTGGTACATTTATTGCCTACCTAGTGGAACATTGGTTCAACCCAGAGCCGAATATTCCCCGGGAGAGCAAAACATGACAAACAGGCTAAGCAACGCCCTATGCGATGTAGCTGACGAGGATTCCGAAATCGAGCCAAGCTTGGGGACCGTTCCCGATGATGCCTTAAGGGAGCTGGACCGAACGGGCGGAATGTCACGGCCCGTTCTTAAGGTGGAGGACCACTGGGGGCAATGCGGAGCAGAGCAGGACAGGAGGGCTGTCGGGAAGCCTCCGGGCGGCCTCGAACCTGCGTTCTGCCGTAATCGGGATGGTGAAAACCCCGTAGTCCTGCCGCTTTTCCAAAGAGCGAAGTCTACCGGAATTGCCGAATTCTACCTCAACCCCCCAAAGCATATTCCGGTCAGTGAGGGTCTGCGCGCGACCGTAAGGGGGAAATTCATATACGTAGGGGATGAGAAATTCTACGTCCGCGGGGTAACCTACGGTCCTTTCAGGCCTGACGAGCATGGCTGCCAGTATCACAATCCTGAAACAGTCGACCGCGACTTCGCGCAAATGGCGGCAAACGGCATAAACGCGGTCCGGACTTACACAGTGCCGCCCAGGTGGCTGCTTGATATTGCATCGAAGCATAACCTGCGCGTCATGATAGGGCTGCCGTGGGAAGAACATATTACCTTCCTGGACAATAAGAAACTGGCAAAAGACATCGAGCGCCGGGTGCGAGAAGGGGTTAAGGCCTGTGCCGGGCACGCAGCCGTGTTTTGCTTCACGATCGGCAACGAGATTCCTTCATCGATAGTGCGCTGGCACGGACGGCGGCGCATTGAATCTTTCCTGGAGCGTCTTTACAAAGCGGTAAAGGAGGTGGACCCCGAGGCACTGGCTACTTACGTAAACTTTCCCACCACCGAATACCTGGAGCTTCCCTTCATCGACTTCGTTTCCTTCAATGTTTATCTGGAAACCGGGGAAAAACTGGAAGGTTATCTGGCGCGTCTCCAGAACCTGGCAGGTGAAAAACCGCTCGTTATGGCTGAAATAGGCCTGGACAGCATGCGAAACGGCCAGGAAGCCCAGGCTTCAACGCTTGAATGGCAGATCAGGTCCACTTTTTCAGGCGGCTGTTCCGGCATTTTCGTCTTTTCCTGGACCGATGAATGGCACAGGGGTGGCTTTGATATTGAAGATTGGGGTTTTGGTCTTACGGATCGAAACCGCAATCCCAAGCCCTCGCTTACAAGCGTCAGCAAAGCATTTGCGCAGGTTCCCTTCCCCGCCGATCTCGATTGGCCGAGTATTTCGGTTATCGTTTGCACTTACAACGGCAAGCGGACCATCCGAGAGTGTCTTGAAGGCATCAGGAAAATCGATTATCCCAACTTCGAGGTGATCGTGGTAAATGACGGTTCCACCGACGGCTCGGAGATAATAGCAAAGGATTACGGCTTCAGGGTGATTTCCATTCCCAACGGCGGCCTCAGCAACGCCCGCAATGTTGGGATGCGCGCGGCGAAGGGCGAAATCGTGGCATATATCGATGACGATGCAGTTGCCGACCCGCAGTGGCTTACTTATCTTGCGGCCACTTTTCTTAATACCGATCACGTTGGGGCCGGGGGCCCGAACATCCCGCCCGCCGATGACGGCCCTATTGCCGAATGCGTTGCGAACTCCCCCGGGGGGCCGATTCACGTTCTTCTGAGCGACAGGAAAGCCGAGCACATTCCGGGATGCAACATGGCTTTCCGAAGAGATGCTCTTATGGCGGTCGACGGATTTGACGCCCGATTCCGAATCGCCGGGGACGACGTCGATCTTTGCTGGAGGCTTCTGGAACGCGGATGGACACTTGGATTCAATCCGGCCGCGATGGTGTGGCACCATCGCCGCAATTCCATAAAGAGCTACTGGAAGCAGCAGTTGAACTACGGGAAGGCGGAAGGTTACCTGGAGCGCAAATGGCCTGAGAAGTATAATGCCGCCGGTCATATCCC